>Ga0209980_10000921_pt1 | contig 16106 bp, 12 predicted proteins | sample CR02metaG_FD_183611 | JGI IMG/M metagenome (GOLD analysis project Ga0209980, IMG submission 183611) | Deep subsurface microbial communities from Mariana Trench to uncover new lineages of life (NeLLi) - CR02 metaG (SPAdes) (version 2) | ecosystem: Environmental > Aquatic > Marine > Ocean trench...
GGTGAGGCTCGACAGGTGCCGAGCGTAAACTGATTGGCTGAAGGGTTTAACTGGTGGAGCCGATCGGGATCGAACCGACGACCTCTTGAATGCCATTCAAGCGCTCTCCCAACTGAGCTACGGCCCCGGGAATTCCCGCCATGCGGGAGCGAGAGTCTAGCGGCGGCGCTCGAAGAGTGTCAATGAGGGGGGTGAGGATTCGACCAACCGGGCGCGGCTGGCAGGTGACGGCTCCGACCCCGGTCGACACGGAGGTCGACCGCTACAACCCACGCGGCTACGCCCCGCTGCGGTTGCCGCCCGCGCCGCTGCCGTTCAGCTGTTCGAGCAGGTGAGCTCTCAACTCTTCGACGCCGGCTCCGGTTTGAGCCGAGACCGCGAGGACATCGTTCGCCCCGCCGGGTTCGGGGCCATCGGAGCCAGGGGCGCCCCAAAGGTCCATCTTGTTGAACACCGGCAGGACAAGACTCATATTGACGCCGATGTCCGCCAGCACTGTCTCGCCCACTTCCATTTGCTCGCGCCAGCGCGGGTGGCTGCGGTCGATGACATGGAGGACGATGTCCGCCTGGGTGATCTCTTCGAGAGTGCTTCGAAACGAAGCCACCAGATGATGCGGTAGCTTGCGAATGAAGCCGACGGTGTCGGCGAAGACCGCCGTCCTGGTGCCGCCGAGCGAGCCCTTGCGCAAGCGTGGGTCGAGGGTGGCGAAAAGCCTGTTCTCGGCCCGCACGCCGGCGTGGGTGAAGCGGTTGAAGAGCGTCGATTTACCGGCGTTGGTGTAGCCGGCGAAGGCGATGATCGGCACGTCGCGCCGTCCCCGACGATGAAGCTTTCTCGTCTGCTCGATCTTCGACAGCTCTTTCTTCAGCTGCTTGATCCGGGTGCGCACCATGCGCCGATCGGCCTCGAGCTGAGTTTCGCCCTCACCGCCCCGAACCCCGATGCCACCGGCCTGCCGAGACAAGTGGGTCCAACGGCGGGTCAAGCGCGGCAACTGGTACTCGAGCTGCGCCAGCTCGACTTGGGTTCGAGCCTCGCGGGTGCGCGCCTGCCGGACGAAGAGGTCGAGAATCAATCCACTGCGATCGATGACCGCGCACTTGATCGTCTCTTCCAGGTTTCTGACTTGATTCGGCGTCAGGTCGTCGTCGAAGATCACGACGTCGGCGTGCAGCTCGTCCGCAGCCCGTGCGATTTCTTCGACCTTGCCGCGGCCAATGAGGGTTCTCGCGTCCGGTGCGCGCCGGCTCTGCAAGCTTCTGCCGACCACGTCCATGCCGGTACTTCGGGCAAGCTCCGCCAGCTCGTCGAGATTCTCTTCGACAACGTACCCGGGCTGCGCGGGCAGCACGAGTCCCATGAGGAAGGCCCGCGACGCGGGACTGGCGGATGGCTCTTGCAAGAGGGCTAACTAGAAGTGAATCGCGAGACCCGCGTGTCCCATGATCAAGGTGTCGACCGCGTCGAGTCTGGTCGCATGGCCCGACACTTCGAGCAGGAAACCGATGCGGTCGGTGAGCACGAACTCTCCGCTGATCCCGAGCACCAGGCCGACCGACTCTTCGGAGAAGCTATCGCCCAGCATGTGGACGCCATCGAGACTGTAGAAGCCGAGCCCGATATAGAGGCCCGACTCATAGAAGGTCTCGGTGAAGCGGTACTCGCCGACCACGGTGGCGTAGTCGATCGATGTGTCGAGTGAATCGCCGATCAAGCCGCCGCTCAAGTCGAGCTCGCCGACCCGCAATCCGACCAGCAGCTGCTCCTCGGGCTGCACCGAAAAGCCGAGCTGAAAGGACGAGTTGGAGAGCCCGGCATCGTTGTCGTCGAACGACCCGCCCAGGCCGGCCCAAAAATTGACGCTGTAGACGGAGGCCTCGCCCGCAGCCGCCGCCGGTAAGGCCAGCACGAAAACAACAAAGACAACAGGGAATGCAGATCTGACTCGGTTCAAGTGGTCTCTCCCAACCATCGCATACGGTGAACATCCGGGCCGCGTTTATCTGAAACCGACTAGAGCCAGCCGGTGCCGGCCGGCTCCAGACAAGAGATCGCGCTCCGAGCGCCAGTATACCGGCTCGGATGGCGTCTTGGACTCGGTGACGGGCGACGATGACAAAACCGCTTCGCCGCATGGCCGGCTATTTGATGGACGTTCTCGTGCCCTGCCGGTGCCTGCACTGCTTCGATACCGAACCGGGATCCATGCACCTCGGGCTGTGCCGTCGCTGCCGGCAGCGGCTTAGGCCGTTGATCTCACAGTGCGGGTCACCGCGTGGGCGGGCATGCGACCTCTGCGGGGTAGCGCTCGAGACTCCACGAGCCACGGCGACTCTCCGATGCATTCCCTGTATGCAGAGACGCTCGCCGCTCGACCGCCTGTTCTGCGCCTGGCGCTACCAAGAGCCCCTGGACGCAGTGATCCACGGTCTCAAGTTTCAAGATCTCACCTACCTCGGGACGCAGCTGGCAAGCGAACTGAGCCGGCTGCTGCCACAGGATCTCGAAATCGACGCGGTCGTACCGGTGCCTCTCCACTGGCTGCGCTCGTGGACTCGCGGCTACAACCAGGCGTCCGAGATCGCCCGGCCGCTGGCGCGCCGCCGCGGTTGGCGGCTCGAAGACGCCCTCGTCCGTCGCCGGTCCACCCCGCCGCAATCCGGTCTCGACCGGGCCGGGCGGCTGCGCAATCTGCACCGGGCCTTCGCCCCCCGGCGACGCCTAGACGGCTTCGGATGCGAGGGTAAACGCCTGTTACTAATTGACGATGTCTACACCACGGGAGCCACCCTCGAAGCGGCGGCGCTAGCGCTACGATCCGCTGGCGCCACCTGGGTCGGCGCCGCCGTGGCCGGCCGCACGCCCAGGCCCAAGTAGTGAGCCCAGGGTTCGAGCTGGGGTATCGAAGAAACAGAATTGTTGCGATCTTTGACCTTCTGCTAAGTCCTCCCTATACTCTCGGGACGTATAGATGGCTATGCCTAGGTCGAGCCATAGACTCTTTACCGCGCTCGCGCTGCTTTTTGCGAGCGTCGCCGTCGCGTGGGCGGACGGAGGTGCTCTGGCGGGTCGCGTCGAGACCTCCACCTCACCGCTTGCAACGGTTCGGGTCTATGCCTATGCGCTCGCCGACTTGAGCCTGCGCAAGGAGATCACCGATCGTTCGGGGGTGTTTCTCTTCGACGATCTCCCCGCCGGCTTGTACAAGATTATCGCCTTCAAGCGCGGCTTCATGCCCGCGGTGGTGATGTTGAGCCGCGCGTCGCAAGACGCCATACAGTTTCTCCAGGTACAGCTCAACACGCCGCCCGCCTACAGCGAGAGCACCGCCGCCTCCTTCTGGAAAATTCGCGAGTCGATCCCGACCGACGTGCTCCGGGATATCGACCTGCCGGTGGTTCCGGTTTTTGCGGTCGACCCCGGCAGCCCCGGTAGCCAGGACTCGGCGGCCTATGAAGAGACCGTGTCCCGATCCGGCTTCCAGACTCACATGCGGGCGACGACCGGAACCCACGAAGGCCCCGACACCGGGGTGTCTCGACTCAGCGGCGCACAGTTCGATGTGACCGGCCAGGTCAACGACCTGCGAATCGATCTCGAGGGCGGCTACACCGCGCTTGCAAGTGGCCCGTTTGGCGATCGCGGCGCCAACGGCTCGACCCAGGCCTTGAGCCTTCGAGTCGCCAACTCGGACCGCTCGACGATCGGCTTCAGCAGCAGCAGCAGCCACCTCGCGGGTCCGGGTTCGCTGAACGATACCGAGTCCGTCGAATTCGAGCGCCATCAGCTCACCTGGACACGGTCCTTCGGCCAACGCGCCAGCTCGAGCTTCTCGGCTCAATACGTAGAGGAGAGCAACTTCTACCGCCAAGCAGCGTATTTGGCGCCCGCGGAGATTCCGGGAGCCTCACGCTCCTTTCGCATCGAAGGGACCTACGAGAATCAACTGACCGACCGGTCCAATTTCAAGGCCGGCGTCCGCTACCGCGATCGCGAGACCGACTACCGTACGGCCAATGTTCGAAACCCGCTGCCCCAGAAAACCGTCGAACTTTTCGGTCGCGCCGGCTGGAAAGTCAAACCGGCGGTAGTCGTCCAGTACGGTCTCTATTCGGCGCTTCGAGACGGCACCCTTTCGCTGGCGCCCCAGGGCGGCGTGGTTGTGCAACTCGGCGACAACTGGCAGGCTTCGACGCTTGCCAGCCGGCGGATGAGCTCGGAAAAAGACGGCCATCGACGGATCGATTTCAGCCCCACCTACTACCGTGATGCGCGCAGCTGCGGCGAGGCTCAAGAGTACTGCTACGAGTTCTCGCTCTCGCGCACCTCCGGCCAGGACGGCGAAATCAAGTTCGGCGCGAGTCATCGCAAAATCGGCGAAACCCAGAGGCTGTTTTTCGACTCGGACTTCTTCGATCGTTTCGACAGCCTCTATCTCGTCGATGGTGACCGGCTCCCCGAACTCAAAGTCGAGGTGACGCACCGGATCTCGCCGAAGGTCCTGACCCGCATCGAATCGCACGTCGGGGCCGGCGGTGGCGGCCTGATGCGCACTGCCGACAATTCCTTTTACGAAAACGAGGTCCGCTACCTGGTGACTTCCGTCGACACACAGTTCGAAGGCACCGACACGGGCCTCTACTTCGCCTTCCACCGTCTGGAGCAACAGCTGACGCCGCTGCTCGGCACGCAAATCGGCTCCGGCTCCGATGTTGCCCTGGAACGCCTGCAGATCGGCATCCGTCAAGATCTCGGATTCCTGAGTCGCATGGCCTCAGACCTCGCGGTCCACCTCGACATGGAACTGAGTCGCGGTGGCGCTTCCCAAGAGCTGTTCGATGAGCTGCGCAAGCGGATCACCGGCGGACTCGCCGTAACGTTCTAGCTCCGGTCCCCCATTCAGCGCCTCAAAAGGCTGAATTCAAACTACCGGACACCGTCCATATTTTTGGATAAGATCCCCTGACAGCCCTCTTTGGAAGGCTATTGGGACAATTCAAAGAACCGATTCGTGGCATGGTTCCTGCTCACTAGCAACCTGTGAAGACTCCGTCGTACAGCCGAAAACTCGTGCTCGCGCTGAGCATTCTGCTCGCGACCGTCGTCGTGATCGGCGGCGCGACCAGCTCTTATCGAAAAATAGAGTCGTTCCAGCCCCTCGGCTTCGAGGCGGAGAGAGCAACCGGCAACTGGCGGGTGGTCACCGCCGAGCCCGACACCCGGCTCCTCGCCGGCGACCAGATCTTGCTGGTCAACGGCGACTCGTTCGCGCGCACCGCGGATCTCCAGGCAACACTTCGCCAGCACGTCGAAACCAAGCTTTTGCTTCTGCGCGACGGAGAGATCGTCGATCTCACCTATTTCCTGCCGCCCCTCGAGATCGACTTCGCCTATCTCGTGCTGGCCCTCATCGGCTGCGTCTATCTGCTGGTGGGTCTTTACACCTTGCTCCGCGACCAGCGCGCGCCGGCGATCGTGTTCTTTGTGTGGGCGATCACCTCGGCAATCGTCTATCTGTTTTCTCCGGTCGGGCCCTTTGACCTCGTCGACAAGCTCCTCTATGTCGGAGAAGAACTCGCCCGCGTCCTGCTGGCTCCCCTGACACTGCACTTGTTCACCATCTTCCCGCGGCGGCCTATCGGAAACCGGGTCGGAGACCGGGGACGCAGGACTTCGACGTGGGCCATCTCGTTCTTCTATCTGCCGGCCGCGTTCTTGATTCTGCTGCAAAGCGATCTGTTGCTCACGGGTGGCCGCTGGTTCTTCGGCGCCCACGCGGCTGCCGCACTCGGAGTTTTGGATCGCCTGGAGCTTTTTCATCTGGTGTTCTTCGGCTTGGCCTCTGCGGCCGTCATGGGCTGGCGCCTCTGGAGCACAACCCGACGAGAGGCCAAGCGCCAGACCACGTGGATCGCACTCGGCCTCTTCGGTGGGTATCTGCCGTTCGCGCTGCTCTACGTTGTGCCGCGATCCTTGGGTGCGAGCTGGCCCGAGTCCCTGGCGCCGATCACGGTTCTTTTCCTCGCCCTGGTGCCGATCACCTTCTCCTACGCGATCCTGCGCTACCGGCTCTGGGATCTCGGCGTGCTGGTTCGCGACACCGCCTCACTCGCCGTGACCGTCCTTCTGGGAGTCGGCGGTTTCGCGCTCGCAAATCTGATGGTCAACCGGCTGGTGCCGGACAACCTGGTGCTCGGACGCAATCTGCTGGTGTTCGTTTCGGGTTTGACGATCGCCGGTCTCATGGTGCCGACGCGGCGCGGCCTCGGGCAGTCGTTCGAGCGCTTGCAGTATGGCGGGCGCTTCGGCCGTCGGCGCGCTCTGGCCGAAATCGGCAAGGAGCTCTTGAACGAACGCGATCTGGACAAGCTCTGCCAGCGACTGTGCGACGAGATCAGAACCGGGCTCGACATCCAGCTCAACAATGTGCTCCTGCTCCGCGGCGACGTTTTGGTCGCGTGGCGCGGTGACGGCGGGCTCGAGGAGCCGCTTCCCGTGGACAGCTTTCCTCCGAACCTCTGGACCGCGGCGGTACATGGCCTGCCCGCGGTCGGCCTACCGGATCAGGGATCCTCGGAACTCGAGCTGTTCGGCGCAGGCTACCGCTATGCCTTTCCGCTCACGGTACGCGAGAGGGGCCTCGCTGTGTTCGTCTGTGGCTACAAGAGCGGCGGTATTCCCCTCAACAGCGACGATATCGACCTGGTGCGCAACGTTCTCAACCAGACCGCCCTCGCGATCGAAAACGCCCAACTTCTCCACCGCCTGCAGTCCCAGCTCGACGAAATGGGCCGGCTCCAGAGGTTCAACGAGGAAGTGGTCGCCGCCTCACCGGCGGGGATTGCGGTTCTCGACCAATCGAATCGAATTCTTTCGGCCAACCGCGCCTTCGCCAGGCTCGTCGAACAGGAGTTGGACGTGGTTCGCGGAAAATCGCTGCTCGCGGTGCTCCCCATCGAGTCGCTGCCGAAGCCCGGCGAGGGGATCCGCGAGATCAGCTACCGCTCGGCCCAAGGCGAGGATCGCACCGTGCAAGCCAGCGTCGGTGCGCTCGCCGACCCGAAACGAGCCGGCAACACCGTGCTCGTGGTCCAGGACGTGAGCCAACGCGTGGCCATGGAGACCGCTCTCAAAGAGAGTGATCGGCTCGCCTCACTCGGGGTTTTGGCGGCCGGCGTCGCGCACGAAGTCAACACGCCTCTTACCGGGATCTCGAGTTACGCCCAGATGCTACTGGCGGAAACCCCGGTAGGGGACCCACGCCGAGAATTGCTCGAGAAGGTCGAGAAACAGACCTTCCGCGCGGCCAAAATCGTCAACAACCTACTCAACCTCGCGCGCAAGCGCGACGGGGAGCGGGAGCCCATCGACCTGGTGCCGCTGGTTTCCGAGTGCCTTGATCTGCTCAGGGAACGCATGGCGGACAAGCGGATCACACTCGAGTGGTCGCCGCCGGAACAACCGATCATGGGACACGTCAACGAAGCCGAATTACAACAGGTGATGACCAATCTGATCATGAATGCGATCGATGCCATGCGCACCGAAGGCGGCAAGCTCGTGGTCGATCTCGAGACCAACGACAACTGGATCCGGATCGGGGTCGAAGATACGGGTCCCGGGATTCCGATTGCGCAGCTCGATCAGATCTTCGAGCCGTTCTACTCGACCAAGCTGGCCCAGGGAGGGACGGGTCTCGGTCTGTCGATTGCTCACGAATTGGTCAAACGGCACGGGGGCGACATCCGCGTAATCAGCCATCCGGGGGAAGGGTGCCGGTTCGTGGTCGAGCTGCCGCTCGGCGAATCCGTGCCGCGCGCATGAAGATCCTGATCGTCGACGACGAGGAGGTCCTACAAGACGTGCTCACGGCCCTGCTGAGCAAAGCGGGCTACGAGACCTCGAGCGCTCGCACCGCCAAAGAGGCGCGGCAGGTCCTCGCCGCCGAGGAAATCGACCTCGTCCTGGTCGACTTGATGCTTCCCGATGGATCCGGGCTCGACCTTCTCAAGGACATTCGAGGAAGTGACCCCGAGCAGATCGTGATCGTCATCACCGCCTTCTCCTCGGTCGAAGGCGCGATTCAGGCCATGCGCGATGGCGCCTTCCACTACATTCCGAAGCCGTTCAAGAACGAAGAGGTGCTCTTGACCGTGGAACACGGGCTCGATCAGCGCCGGCTGGCGCAAGAAAACAAGAGCCTCAGAGCCCAGCTTCGGCAACGGTACGGGTTCGACAACATTATCGGCAAGTCGAAGCTGATGGAGCAGGTGTTCGAGTTGATCCAGCTGGCCGCGCCGGCAAAGAGCAACATTCTCGTGCTGGGCGAGAGCGGTACCGGCAAGGAACTCGTCGCCAAGGCGATCCACCACCACTCGAGAAGATCGAAAGGGCCGTTCGTCACCGTCAACTCGGGCTCGATGCCTCCAGATCTGCTCGAAAGTACATTGTTCGGGCACGAAAAAGGCGCCTTCACCGGGGCCCACTCGATCAAGAAGGGTCTGTTCGAGTTGGCCGACAAGGGGTCGATTTTCTTCGACGAGATCGGCAACATTCCTCTCGACACCCAATCCAAGCTGCTGCGCGTTATTCAAGAAAAAGAGTTCATGCGCCTGGGCGGGGTCGAGACTCTGACCGCCGACGTGCGCATCATCGCCGCCACCAACGCGGACCTGGAGACGGCGGTTCGTGAGAAAGTCTTCCGGGAAGATCTCTACTATCGACTGAATGTGATCACCATTAACCTGCCTCCGCTGCGCGAGCGCACCGAAGACGTGCCGTTGCTGATTCGACATTTTTTGAACATCTACGCGGAGGAGAACGAAAAACCGGTGGCGACCATCAGCTCCGAAGCCATGGGGACCCTGCTCGACTACGGCTGGCCCGGCAATGTGCGCGAACTGCAGAACGTCATCGAGCGCGCGGTCGTGCTTTCAACCAGCGACACGCTCGGCCGCAGCTCTCTGCCCCCGAGCGTGACGCGAAAATACGGCGTCTCGTCGCCGCCGGCCACGCTGCCCGACGGCGGTATCTCGCTCAAGGAAGCGATCAGCTCCTACGAGCGTCAGCTGATCATCAAGGCCCTACAGGCTTCGGGCGGAGTACAGAAGCGGGCCGCCGAACTCCTGAGCCTCAAGCCGACGACGCTGCACGAGATGATGAAGCGACTGAACGTCTCGATCGACGGCCTTGCGCTGCAGTAGCGATTCCCGGCCGATTGGGCGCTCTCGGAATGCCGGGAATTTCCCCGAGCAGCCCGGCGTTTTCCAACCCGAACGGCAAATCAGGTAAGGACCCATCCCATGAAGAACGACATTCATCCTGAGCTCCATCGCATCACGGTCACCTGCAGCTGCGGAAATTCCTTCGAGACTCATTCGACCAAGTCCGAGCTGCGGCTCGAAATCTGTAGTGCCTGCCACCCGTTCTTTACCGGCAAACAGAAACTGGTGGATTCGGCAGGTCGTGTGGAACGCTTCCAGCGTCGCTACGGCCTCCAGACCGCTTCCTAGCCGTGCTGTGATGCGTCTGCGGTGCGGTTCGCCGCACCGGGGAAGAAGTGCGTCCGCTCCTGAGATACTCGCCTGAGAAAGTCGAATACCTGGAAACCTGGAGAAACCGGCATGTTGGAACAACTGGAAGCCATTGAAGCGCAGCACTCGGAACTCTCCGAGAAGCTGGCCAGCCCCGAGCTGCTCGCGGATCCCAAGGCCTATGGCGAGACCAGCAAGAAGCTGGCTGAGCTTTCGAAGATCGTCGCCCTATTGGGAGAGCTGCGCAGCCTCCGGAGCCAGGCCGAGGACACCAGGGAACTCCTCGACTCGCTGAGCAAAGATGATGAACTCTATGTCATGGCGTTCGAAGAGCAGGAAAAGCTGAGCAAAGATCTCGCGGCCCTGGATGAGCGGATCCGGCTCGAGCTGGTCCGCAAGGATCCCAACGACGATCGCAACGTGGTTCTCGAAATCCGCGCCGGCACCGGCGGCGACGAGGCCTCACTTTTCGCCGCTGAGCTCTTTCGCATGTACAGCCGTTTTGCCGAGAACCAGAAATGGAAAATCGAGATCATCGATCTGTCCGAATCCGGTATTCACGGCATCAAGGAGGTCTCGGCCATCATCGAAGGCCGCGGCGCCTACAGAAAACTCAAGTACGAAGCCGGCGTACACCGTGTTCAGCGAGTTCCCGCGACCGAAGCGTCGGGCCGCATTCATACCTCCGCGGTCACGGTCGCGGTCCTGCCCGAGGCTGAAAGCATCGAAGTCGAGATCGCGGAGAAAGATCTCCGGATCGATCGCTACTGCTCATCCGGACCGGGTGGCCAAGGCGTCAACACGACCTACTCGGCCGTTCGCATTACCCACGTGCCCACCGGCTTGGTCGTGAGCTGCCAGGATGAGCGCAGCCAGATCAAGAACCGAGCCAAGGCGATGCGCGTTCTCAAGTCGCGGCTGCTCGAGATCGAGCGCGAGAAGGCCGAATCCGAACTCACCGCCGAACGGCGCAAAATGGTCGGGGCGGGCGACCGCTCGGAGAAAATCCGGACCTACAATTTTCCGCAGAACCGGGTCACCGATCACCGCATTGGTCTGACGCTGCACAAGCTTCCCGCGGTTCTGGAGGGCGATCTGGACGCCTTGATCGATCCGCTCGCCAATCACTTTCAAGCCCTGCAGATGCGCGAGGCCGCCGAAGCGCGCACCTGAGCCGGCGTCTAGCAGCCCAACGGTAGACTCCAGACCGTGATGGTCCGCGAACTCGTCGAGAACGGCCGCAAGCAATTGCTCGAAGCCCCGTTCGAGGTGTCCTCGCGCGAGGCCTACCTGCTCCTCGGGCACGTTCTGGGCCTGTCCGAGGCACAGATTATGGCCCACTGGGACGATGAAGTGAGTCCCGAAGCCGAGAGCGCGTTTCGTGGCTTGCTGGACCGCCGGCTGTGCGGCGAGCCGGCCGCCTACCTGCTCGGACGGCGCGAGTTCTACGGCCGCGCCTTCCACGTCGACCGGCGCGTTCTGATCCCCAGACCCGACACCGAGCACCTGGTCGAGGCCGCGCTCTCCCTGCCGCTGGGCAAGAACCCGAGAATTCTGGACCTGGGCACCGGCTCGGGCTGCATTGCGGTAACCCTGGCACTGGAGCAGCCGGGCGCCGCGGTCGTAGCCGTCGATAACTCGGTCGCCGCTCTGGCCCTGGCCGCAAAAAACGCCAGGGACCTGGACGCCCCCAACGTTCGGCTGCTGGCTTCGGACCTGGCCGGCTCCCTGGCAGCGGGAGAGTTCGATCTGGTGGTCTCGAATCCGCCCTACGTCGGCCGCGAGGAAGCGGCCGCCATGTCCATTGAGGTGCGCGGCTTCGAACCTCATGAAGCGCTCTTCCCTCCGGGCGGCCCCGACTCCATCCTTCGCCGATTGGCCGCCGAACTTGGCGACTTGCCGTCCGGCGCTTTCCTGCTGTTCGAAATCGGGCATCTTCAGAGTTCGCGCGCCCAAGAGATTCTCGCCGCCTCTCCCTTCGCCCTCGAACGGTTCGTCGAGGACTACCAAGGTATTCAGCGCGTGGTCGTCGCGCGCCGAAAGTAGTCGCTTGGACAAACTCCGAATCACGGGGCCCTGCCGGCTCGAGGGCGAAATTCGAGCCGCCGGCGCCAAAAATGCGGCGCTGCCGGCCCTGGCCGCGAGCCTGCTGACCGAGAAGACCATCGCTCTCTCTCGAGTCCCCGAGGTGCAGGACCTGAGGACAATGCGCAAGCTCCTCGAGCACCTGGGCGTCGACAGCTCGGGCTCGGATGAAGTCCTCGAACTGCGTCACGCAGTTCCCTCTGAATACGACGACGCTCCTTACGAGTTGGTCAAAACCATGCGCGCCAGCGTCCTCGTGCTCGGGCCGCTCGTCGCTCGCCTGGGGCACGCCCGGGTTTCCCTCCCCGGTGGTTGCGCCATCGGCTCGAGACCCATAGATCAGCATCTGGCCGGCCTCGAGGCCCTCGGAGCAGAGATCACCCTCGATCATGGCTATGTCACCGCTCGCACCCGGCCGGACGGTTCCGGAAGCCCGGGACGCCTCGAAGGCGCGCGCTTCCGGTTCGCAGCTCCCACCGTCGGTGGGACCGAGAATCTCCTGATGGCTGCGACCCTGGCCAAGGGCACGACGATTCTCGAGAACTGCGCCCAGGAACCCGAGATTCGCGATCTGGGCAACCTCCTTGCCAAGATGGGGGCTCGGATCTCCGGGGCGGGCGAAGCTACCATCGAGATCGAAGGCGTCGAGTCGCTTGCCGGAGCTTCCCACACGATCCTGGCGGACCGGATCGAGGCCGGTACCTACCTGATCGGAGCCGCAATGACCGGCGGCGAGGTCACGGTTCGGGACGCGGTGGCTGCCGATCTGGCGCCTCTGCTGGAGCTGCTGGCGGAATGCGGCTGCGACATCGAGACCTCCGATTCCTCGGTAACGGTGGCTCGAACTTCGGAACTCAGACCTCGCAACGTCGTCACCGCTCCCCACCCCGGCTTTCCCACCGATCTGCAGGCCCAGTACCTGACGCTCATGACCCAGGCCTCAGGGACTTCGACCATCTGCGAGACCATCTTCGAGAGCCGCTTTCAGCACGTGCCGGAGTTGCGCCGAATGGGCGCCGACGTCGAAGTCCATGGCAATGTGGCACGGGTCAATGGCCCCACCCGACTGACCGGCGCGAGGGTCATGGCCACCGACCTGCGGGCTTCGGCTTGCCTGGTTCTGGCGGCGCTCGCCGCCGACGGCGAATCGGTAATCGAGAGGATCTACCACCTCGATCGCGGCTACGAGGCCATGGAACTGAAATTGCACGTCTTGGGAGCCGGGTGGCGTGTCGAGCGCACGTCCGAGGACCACCGATAGGACCGCCAACGGGGAAAGCTGATCAATGACCCAGGACTGTATCTTCTGCCGGATCGCGGCGGGAGACATCCCGGCCGAGAAAGTCTACGAGGACGATGCCATCGTCGCCTTCCATGACCTCGAGCCCCAGGCCCCGGTTCATGTACTGATCATTCCGCGCCGGCACCTCTCGACATTGCTCGAAGCGTCGGCAGACGACGCGAAACTTTTGGGAGCGCTTCAATTTCGCGCCATCCAAATTGCCCGCGAACTCGGGCTGGAGAGCAGCGGGTTTCGGCTGGTGACGAACTGCCTCGCCGGCGCCGGTCAATCCGTCTTTCACATCCACCTGCACCTACTGGGCGGTCGCAAGTTCAGCTGGCCGCCGGGCTGATCGAAGCTTGGTCCGGCCAATCACTTCATGCTCTGGGCCGCGACTCTGCTCGTTCTGACCACGTCGGCAGACCCTCGCCTACAGGTAACCCAACACCGGCTCGAAGGCCGGCTCGCGGAAGCCTTGGAGGTACTCGACGCAAGCGTCGCGGAGAACGGGGACTCCGTGCTCCCGCTCGGACTCGACTACCTCCGCGGCCATCTCCTCGAGGCGCTGGGTAGGGACCGTGCCGCGCAAGAGGCCTTCGCCCGCTCGCTGACCAGCGCGACGACCCTTGCGCCCTACGGACTCTTCCGACTGGCGCTCAACCACGAAGCGCGCGGTCACCCGGAAGTTTCGGCCGGGCTCCTGGCCAATCTGCTCGGAGGCTCGGCACCCCCGCGACTGGTCCGACCGGCCGTTGTGATGCTGTCGGAGGTGATCGAGCACGGCGCCGATTGCCGGCTCCTGGGAAACTCCGACCGCTGGCGACTCGAAAAGAGCGCGAACCGCAGACTGCAGGTTGCCAAGGCCGGCTGTGATCTCATCGAGGGTGCCCGCGAGCAGGCTGTCGAGCGCCTGCTCGCGATCCTCGCGCGGAGCATCGACGACGAAGCGGCCCGGCTGGCGGCCGACCGGGTGAGCCAACTCGTCGGACCGGACGCGCCTCCCGAGGTCTCGCTCCTCTTGGGTCGAACCTTTCACGCACACCGTCGATTCGACCTGTCCGTCCTGTATTTAAGGCGGGGGCTGGCGGCTTTGGAGGAGGACGACCTCGACGCCAGATACGCGCTCGCGCGAAGTTACTTCTGGCGGGAGGAATACCTGCTTGCCGCAAGTGAATTCGGCAAAGTCGCAGCCGGGGCGACCAGGCCCGGCGTCAAAGCGCGCGCGCTCTACCAGCAGGGACGCAGCTATGAGGTGAGCGGCAACTGGGCGGCGGCGTCTGCGAGCTATCGAATCGCATACCTCGGAGAAACCGACGGCAGGTGGGCTGACGCCGCACTCCTCTCGGCTCTCCGGATCGAGTGGCGTAGCGGTTCCGAGAAGCCGGCGCTCGAACTCTACGAGGTTCTGGCGTCGAAGCGCGGTTGGGCACGGATCTTCGAGTCGGCGAGTGTTTTTCTCGCCAGCTCGGAGATCGTGCGCAACCGCGCGGAGCGCGCCGGCGAGTGGCTGGGTCGGGCCCGCCGGGCTCGGCGAGAGCCCTCGGTGGACGCCACCTACTGGTCGGCTCGCCTGGCCGAACTCGAGCGCGACCGGAGTCAGGCGGTCGAACTCTATGTCGAGATCTTGACCGAGAATCCCTATCACCCGCTGGCCGTAGCGTCCCGGCAAAGGCTCGCCCGATCGGACCTCGTGCCGGTGGCCGAGGCCATGGCGCGGCGTATCGCCCGCGGTTCGAGCACAGCCGGGCTCTACGGCGCCATGCTCCTCCTGCCCGACAACGACCCGGCGGCCGTTGCCGCCCGCCGGCGGCTGACCGAGCGTCTGTCGTCGAAGGCCTCCGCGCGCGCCTTTCTGCAGATCCAGCTCCGTGACACGGCCGACTGGCCGATCTGGCAAGCCAGCCGCAAAGGCCCCGAAGAGCTATTGCTCGGCCTCGGGCTATGGGGCGAGGGTGAGGCGGCCATTCTCGAGTATTTCTCGATCGACGAACCGGATCTGGCGCTCACGGCCGTCGGGCTTCTGGAGCGTGCCGACAGCCTTCGCCCGGCCCTGCGAATCGCCGAAATCCTCTACCAGCGGGCGGTCGCCGAGATTCCCATCGACCTGCTTCCCGAGAACTTGCGTAGGGCCGCCTTCCCCCTCCACTACCGCGACCTGATCATCGACCGCAGCTCGCGATTCGAAGTTGACCCGTTCTTGCTGGCCGCGATCGTGCGCGAAGAAAGTCGCTTCGACGCGCAGGCCGTCTCGGCAGCGGCAGCCCGTGGCCTAGCTCAATTCGTCCTTCCGACGGCCAAACGGCTCGCGGCCGGCATCGGAATAGAGGCCTTGAGGGCCGAGGACCTGCACCGCCCGGACATTGCTCTCACTCTCGGCGCCGCGTACCTGGCGGAGCTCGGCCGACGTTTCGCTGACCAGCCCTACGCCGTGATCGCCGCCTACAACGCCGGCGAAAACCAGGCCCAGCTCTGGAGAAGCTACTGCTTCAGTCGCGAACCGGAGGAGTACTTCTCCAAAGTGGGATTTGTGGAGACCCGCGGCTATCTGACCAAAGTCCTCGAGAGCCGAGCGCACTACGCCCGGCTCTACGGTGATCAGTCCGGAGCCCGGCGTACTCCGATGAGGACCTCGGCCGCGGTGTCGGAAGAACGGTCAAAGTAGTCTTCGATATCCGCCTCGCGCCGCAGCTCTTCCGTCCAGCGCTCGATCTCCTCGTTCAAACGCTGCTCTCGAATCACCTCACGAATCTCCTCGCGCACTCGATCCAGATCGGGCACACTCTGCCCCGTGCTTTTCATCTCCGGCGTCAAGACGGAATCGTAGTATTCACGGATGTCGTCGAGACTCACGAAGACGCGCGGTCCGAGCCGCTCATCGACGTAGGTGAGCACCATCACCTGGCGGGCAACCATCTGCCGAACGTCGTCCATGGTCAGACCAAACTCCGAGAGGCGCCCTTCGAACGCACGGCGATCCGCGAACCTGGACTCGAGCGCCGCGACCGCTCGATCCACTTGCGCGAGCGAAATCTCGGTAAACCCGAAGCGATCGACCTCGTGTGCGCGCAACCGTTCCGCCAGCATCTGGTCCAGCACACGTCTGCGAAACACGAGATCGCTCTCGTCTGCGCCCTGCGATACCAGCCCCAGGCCGATCGCTCGATCCAGAGCCGAGGCCAGAATCGGATCCTCGTCCACCACTG
>Ga0209980_10000922_pt1 | contig 16093 bp, 16 predicted proteins | sample CR02metaG_FD_183611 | JGI IMG/M metagenome (GOLD analysis project Ga0209980, IMG submission 183611) | Deep subsurface microbial communities from Mariana Trench to uncover new lineages of life (NeLLi) - CR02 metaG (SPAdes) (version 2) | ecosystem: Environmental > Aquatic > Marine > Ocean trench...
CATCACCCGTGGTGACTCGTGGGGATCAACACCCCCATCCCATCGGGGCTTGCCGAGGAAGATGAGCATGAACAATCTCGTCATGTAGAAGCCGGTTATCAGCGCGGTCACCAACCCGATCACCCAGAGGACGGAGAACCATCCGCCCCTCTCGAAAACGGAGGCGAGAATCTCGTCCTTAGACCAGAAACCGCCAAGTGGTGGGATGCCGGCAATGGCCAACGTGGCGATCCCCATCGTGATCCCGGTGAGCCTCATCTTCTTGAAGAGCCCACCCATCTTGGCCATGTCCTGCTCACCGTTCATGGCGTGGATAACGGACCCGGCACCCAGGAAGAGAAGCGCCTTGAAGAAGGCATGAGTCATCAGGTGGAAGAGTCCGGCGAAATATGCGGTGGTCCCCACGGCAAGAACCATGTAGCCAAGTTGGGAGATGGTCGAGTACGCCAACACCTTCTTGATGTCGCGTTGGGAGATGGCAATGGTCGCCGCCCAAAGAGCGGTGAGGGCGCCAACGGTGGCCACGATCGTCTGAGCGGCCGGAGACAACTCGAAGATGGCCGCGGAGCGGGCAATCAGATAGATGCCGGCGGTCACCATCGTGGCCGCGTGGATGAGAGCCGAGACTGGAGCGGGGCCTTCCATGGCATCTGGCAGCCACACGTAGAGCGGTATCTGAGCAGACTTGCCTACGGCTCCGGCAAAAAGGAGTAGGGCAATGGCCGTCGCCATGCCTGTGGTCAGCTCAGCACCGGCCCGCTCAAAGACTCCGGCGTAGGAGAGTGTGCCGAAAGCGGCAAAGATCAACATCAGAGCGATGAGAAAACCGAAGTCACCAATCCGGTTGACGATGAAGGCCTTCTTGGCCGCAGATGCAGCCGAAGGTCTCACGAACCAGAAGCCGATGAGCAGATAGGAGCAAAGACCCACCAACTCCCACCCGAGAAAGAGCATGGCGTAGTTACCGGCGAGGACGAGGGTCAGCATCGAAGCTGCAAACAGATTGAGGTAGGCGAAGAAGCGGGAGAACCGCTCGTCGCCGTGCATGTAGCCGATGGCGAACACGTGAATCAGGGCACCGACTCCAGTGACGACCATCGCCATGAAGGCCGCCAGGGGATCCCAGAGCATCTCGAGGTTGGCTCCGATCGCCGGCATCCACTCCCAGAGCAGCACGGTGGATCCGTGCTCACCTCCCTGGAAGAACGGAATCGCGGCGACGAGTGCAACTACGAACGAGGAGGCGATCGCCCCCGACGCCAGCCAGCCACTCCAGGGCTCTTTGATGTAACGACCAAAGAAGTGAAGGAACACCGCGCCCAGGAGAGGCAGCGCAATGATGAGCCAGATGACCTCGATCACACCTAGCCCCTCAACTCGGAGAGCTCGTCGACAGAAGCGGTCGCCCTTCTCCGGAATACGGCCACGATGATCGCCAATCCGACAACGACCTCTGCAGCCGCGACCACCAAGACAAAGAACACCGCGACCTGGCCATTGAGATCATTCAGTGCTCGACCAGCCGAGATCAGGGTCAGATTCACGGCATTGAGCATGAGCTCGATGCACATGAACATCACGAGGGCGTTGCGCCGCAACAACAGACCAAGGGCACCGATGACGAATAGTGCTGCCGCCAAGGCCATGTACCAACCGGCGGCGACAATCATGTCTGCCCCGTGCGGTGGTGAGCCAGGCCGATCGCCCCCGCCGCGGCAATGGTCAAAAGCAACGCCGTCGCCTCGAACGCCAGCACCCAGTCGGTGAACAGCAGCTCAGCGATCGCCTGAATGGTTCCGTTGGTCGCTTCCGGGATCGTATTCGTCGCTGCCGGAACCCAATCGAAATTGCCGAAGACCGTCAAGGCCCCGGCAAAGAGAACGATCAGACCCCCAAGCCCACCGACGAAGGCCCGTTGATAGGGCAGCTTCTCGTCCCAGTCCTCGGACTTGTCGACACCGATCAGCATGATCACAAAGAGGAAGAGGGTCAGGACTGCTCCGGCGTAGACGATCACCTGGACGGCGGCTACCAGATGAGCCAGTTGCAGCACATAGAGAACAGCCACCGAGAAAAGAGTCCCCAGGAGTCCCATCGCCGAATAGACCGGGTTGCGAGCAGCCACGATGGCTACCGCTCCGACAAGGGCGCCCATCGCCATGAGGACGAAAAGGATCGTCTCAGCCATCGTCGTCCTCGGTGGGTGACCGTGCGTCGAGCTCGCTCTGGCCGGGCTCCGGGTCCCAGTCCCCCGGGCCAGGAGTCCCCTGCCACATCTTCACACCCTGGTAGGAGGTCATGCCGGAGGGGGCGGTGGCCTTGACCCAACCATCGGCGACTGCAAGCTCATCCATGTCGGCCAGCTCGTCATCGGGGAACATATGAGGCACTCCCCCTTTTTCGTCCATGAGAAGGGTCTCTCTGGTGTAGATCGCGTCCTCGCGGTTTGTGGTCGACATCTCAAAGAGGTGAGTCATCGTGATGGCCTCGGTCGGACAAGCCTCCACGCAGAGCGCGCAGAAGATGCAGCGGAGCATGTTGATCTCATAGACGAAACCGAACCGCTCACCGGGTGACGTCGGGTTCTCGGGATCGTTGTCCATCCCACGCACAAAGATGCACTTGGCCGGGCACACTCCGGCACAGAGCTCACATCCGATGCACTTCTCCATGCCGTCGGGATACCGGTTGAGCACATGACGCCCGTGGAAGCGCGGCGGCTTCTGACGCATCTCTTTGGGGTACTCCGTTGTCACCAGTTCCTCGCCGGTGATGGTGCGGAGCATCGTCCCGCCGGTGACTCTGAGCCCTTTGATGAATTCTCTGATCACACCCATCGCTAACTCCAGGGGGCGCCGAATTGACGAAAACCGATGGCGACGGTGGAGATGACCAGCCAGGTGAGTGCTGCCGGAATCAAACGTTTCCAGCCCAGGGTCATGAGCTGGTCATATCGCAGCCGTGGCAACGTGGCCCGGAGCCAGAAGAAGATAAAGACAATCGCATATGTCTTGATGAGGAAGTAGATCGTGGGAAGAGAGCCGGAAATGATCCCCGGGAGGGATCCCTCGAATGTCGGACCGGCCCACCCACCGAGGAACAACGTGGCAGCAATGGCCGACATCGAGAAGATATTGACGTACTCGGCCAGAAAAAACATGGCGAAGCGCATACCGGAATATTCGGTGTGGAACCCACCCACGAGCTCTTGCTCTGCCTCGACGAGATCGAACGGCGCCCGGTTGGTTTCGGCGACTATGGCCACCAGGAAGATCACAAACGCGGCGAACTGTGGAAAGAGATTCCAGCGGGGAACGAATGACAGAACGGGCGAGATGTCTCCCCAGGTTCCGGTCTGGCGCTCCACAATCTCGGCCATCGACAGTGTGCCTCCCTCGCCTTGGGTGGCAGTGAAGACCACAACGGCAACCATGGCAAGACCCATTGCCGCCTCATAGGAGATGGCCTGAGCTGTGGCACGCACGGCACCAAGCAAGGGGTATTTCGAGCCCGAAGACCATCCTGCAAGAACCACCCCGTAGACGGCCATCGACGACATCGCCAGGATGAACAGCAATCCGATGTTGAGGTCGGCTCCTTGAAGCGCTACCTCGTGGTCGCCGATCATGAAGGGCTTGCCCCACGGCACCATCATGAAGATCAAGAAAGCGGGGATGATCGCAAGGAACGGAGCCAGCAGATACATGCCCAGCTCGACCTTTCGCGGAATCACCGACTCCTTGAAGAACAGCTTGAGACCGTCTGCCACCGTCTGGAGGATCCCCCATGGTCCGGCGCGGCTGGGACCGATGCGACTCTGCATATCAGCAAGGATCTTCCTCTCCGCCCAAACGTTGATCACCGTGACGACAAGCAGAAGCACAAAGGTCACCACCACCCTGAAAGCAATGATCCCAAACTCAGGCCAACTCATGAGGTCGTCACCCTGACCACCGGATCCGACCCCAGGGATGACCCACCCTGCTGGTTGAACGGGACGTAGACAACTCCGGTCGGAGTGCCCTCGTCGAGGACACAGGTGAATTCGCCTTCCCCGCGAGTCGTCACCACCTTGACGGTGTGTCCGTCCCGGGCGCCGATGCTCGGTGCGTCACCCGGGTTGAGATGAGCAACAGCGCCCGGACCGAGTTTGTGTAACGACGGAGAGTGCTGCAGTCGAACTCCGTTGTCATACATGACCCGGGCGACGTGCAGAGTCAACTGTGCCGTCGGAGCCTTGGACCCCTGAAGGGCCACCGGTATGTGGTTTATCGCCTGAGCACCATGAATGGGGACAACAATGCCATCACGGTGATCCCATTCGAGAGAGTCCCACGTCAGATCCTCATAGGCCGGAGAAACCATGGCTATCTCTTTTGTGATCCCTTCCGCAGAAGCGAGACCAAGCGAGAACCCCATCCGGGTCGCGATGTCGTCCAGAATCGCCCAATCAGTGCGCGCTTGTCCCGGAGCAGGCCGAATCTGGTTGACCTTCTGCACCCGTCCTTCGACGTTGGTGACAGTTCCCTCTTTCTCCGAGAACCCCGATGCCGGCAGGATGACGTCTGCGTTCCGGTTCGAATCGTTCAGAAACAGATCGATGGCGATGACGTACTCGGCGGCGTCGAGAGCATCGACCGCTATGGACGGCTCAGGCAAGTCGTTGATCGGATCGGCGCCGACGAGCACCAGGCCTCTGACTTCTCCGGAGTCGAGTCCCTGGAGAATCTGACGTGTGTCTCTGCCTATGACGGCAGGAATGTCGCCCCAGGATGCTGCCAGGTTGGCGCATCCGATCGTGTCGAGACCGACCCTTCCCGGCAACAGATCGGGGGCGAGGCCCATGTCAAGAGCGCCGTAGGTGTTGGCCCGACTGTTCAGTGGCATCAGCTTGGCGTGGCCAGCCTTCTGCCGAACCAGGGCAGCGACCGACTCGGCTAGCTGCGGCCCGTCGGCATGACTTGCAATACCGACCAACGCCACCACCTTCTCGGCGGCAAACGCCTGGCTGACCTCGGGATGATCGCCATTCGCCAACTCGTCGAGTAGCTCGTACCCACCCCCGGGTCGGTAGGTGAGCTTGTGGCTGGCCCGGTCGTCGAGCCCTGTCGCCCTCGGATGGATGACCACCAGAGTGGCTCCCAACTCCTGTGCTGCCCGTCGCACGCGCAGATACAGGGTGGGGTGCTCTTCCTTGAGGTCGGGTGCCCAGACGACGATGGTGTCGGCGTCATCGATGTCGGCGATTGTGGCGCGATCTACCGACGCAGAAAGGAAGTGAGACGCCAGCGCATCGTCCAGTCGGGCGTCGACATTGTTTGATCCCAGGGCCACCCGGATGAATTTGGATATGGCGTATGCATCCTCGTTTGTCCCCTGCGCTCCACCGATGACGGCCAACGCCTCGCCCCCGTCTTCGCTCTTGATGAGGTCGAGACGGTTGGCGGCGGTGTCGATGGCCTCCGTCCAACTGACTTCGACGAGCTCGCCGCCCCTCCGAACCAGTGGCGAGGTCAAGCGCTGATCGGATCGCAGGTACTCGAATCCGAATCGAGCTTTGTCGGAGAGCCAACCGTGATTGGTGGCATCGTTGTCGACGCCTGTGTAGCGAAGAATCTCGTTCTGGCTGGCGTGGATCTCAATCCGGGGGTGTGCGGTGTCCTGGAGAGACGAGCTCTCCACCTTCTGAAGATCCCACGGCCGTGCCCTGAATCGATATGGCTTGGCGGTGAGGGCGCCGACCGGGCAGATCTGGACGGTGTTGCCCGAAAAGTAGGAGGAGAACGGCAGGTCCGGGAAAGTATTGACCTCGGTGGTGTTGCCTCGATGCTGGAACTCAATCAGCGGATCGCCGGAGATCTCCTCGGAGAAGCGTGTGCACAGGGCACAAAGGATGCAACGCTCCCGGTCGAGCAAAACGAGTTCGGAGATCGGGATTGGTTTCTCGAATGAGCGCTTGATCTCGACAAAGCGGCTCTCCCCTGGTCCGTAGGCAAGAGCCTGATCCTGCAGCGGGCACTCGCCGCCCTTGTCGCACACGGGACAGTCCAGGGGATGATTGGCGAGAAGGAACTCGAGGATCGCCTCCTGAGCCTTCTTGACCTCTTCGCTCTCCGTGTCGACAACCATTCCGTCTGATACCGGACTGGTGCATGCCGTCACCATCATCGGTCCTCGGGGAGTCTCGATCTCAACAAGACACATACGGCACATCCCGACAGGGCTCATCCGCTGGTGCCAGCAGAACCGCGGGATGTAAGTGCCCTCGTCCTGAGCTGCCTTGATCAGGAGCTCGCCGGCGGGGACCTGGCTCTCCACACCGTTGATGGTGACGGTGACCAATTTCGCTTCGCTCATTCAGCCACTTCTGGGGGGCGACCCCCAGACCCCCGCTCGCTGCTCGGCATGAGGTCCTTATCGCTGGGGCGGTCAACTTCGCTGGTTTTCTCGGACGTCTCTCGCGTTTGAGTCTTGTATGGACATCCTCCGTTGCTGACATGGGAGTCGACCTCGTCACGGAAGTAGTCCCTGAGGGCGATGATCGGAGAAACCGCCGATGGGCCAAGCGGGCAAATCGTCGTCATCTTGGGCGGCCAGACGAGACCGATGCTGATGCCATCTGACACGTCAACAAGGAGATCGAGGTCGACCGCTCGACCTTGACCCTCCTCAATGCGACGCAGAATCATCTCCAGCCACGTCGTCCCCTCGCGACAGGGTGTGCACTGACCACATGATTCGTGTGCGAAGAACCGGATAACCCTTTCGGCAGCCTTGACCATGCAGGTGTCCTCATCCATCACGATGACTGCTCCAGAGCCCAACATCGATCCCGCGGCAGCTGTCGCGTCCTTGGTGATCTCGAGGTCTAAGTGCTCCTCCGGGACGAACCAGGGGGCGGAGGCCCCGCCGGGAATCCATGCCTTCAGTCCCTTGCCGTCGGGAATGCCGCCTCCGACGTCATAGATCAACTGACGCCAGGTGATCCCGTGCGCCAGTTCGTAGTTCCCGGGACGGTTGACGTGCCCCGACAGCGAGGTCATGAAGGTCCCGGTGTCGGCGTTGCCGGTGAGTCCTGAGAACTCTCCCGCTCCCATAGCCAGTATGTGAGGGAGGTTGGACACAGTCTCGACGTTGCTGACGATGGTGGGCATCATGTAGAGGCCCTTTGCCGCCGGGAAGTAGGGGGGCTTCAGCCTCGGCTCACCTCGTTTGCCTTCGAGAGAGTTGATCATGGCTGTCTCCTCGCCACAGATGTATGCCCCACCGCCGAGATGAACGGTTACCTCTAGGACGTAGTCGGAGCCGAAGATTCCTTTGCCGAGATAGCCCTTGGCATACGCCTCGTCGACCGCAGCTTGGACCCTGCGCGCAGGCTTGGAGTACTCGCCCCTTATGTAGACAAAGGCGTGGTGAACCTCGTTGGCGATCGAGGTGATGATGATCCCCTCGATCATCTGGTGGGGGTCACGCTCCAGAAGCTGGCGGTCTTTGAACGTCCCGGGCTCCGACTCATCGGCGTTGACGACGAGGTAGGCGGGTCGTGCCGGGGCCAGGAGGCTCCACTTGAGGCCGGCGGGGAATGCCGCACCTCCGCGGCCGAGCAAACCGGACATCTTGATCTCTTCGATGAGCTCGTCGCGAGTCAGTCCCAGGGCCCGCTTGCCCTGCGTATAACCCCTTGTGGACTCGTACCTGGCGATGGTGTGCGAGTCGCTCGGATGGTCGACCATCCGCCTTGTAACCAAAAGCGGTGTTGTCAATCCGCTGCCTCGCTGCCAACGGTGCCAAGGGGCTGGAAGGCCGGGTAGGGGCCAATGGCGCCACTTTTCTCGCTGATGCCCCAATCGAAACTGCGTCTGCCGCCGAACAGCGCTTGCATCTCGTCGGAGTTCACCACGTCAGGGCGTGCTGTCTTGAGCCACCGAACCAACTGCCGCGCCTTCTCCGGTGAGACACCCTCGATCAGTTCGTAGTTGATCTGAACGGCGGGGGCGCCTCCGCAGGCACCGATGCATTCGACGTGTTCGACCGAGAGAAGGCCGTCATCGTCGGTCTCCCCGTGTGGAACACCGGACTCGTCCTCGACGGCATGAAGAACATCGTCACCACCGAGCAGCATGCACGTGATCGACGTGCAGCAGGAAACCAGATACTGCCCGGTTCGCTCTCGTTTGTACATCGTGTAGAAGCTGGCCACCGATAGAACCTGAGCCGGTGTGATTTCACACCATCGGCCCACTTCCTCCATCCCGTCACCCGTCAGATAACCCTCTTCGGACATCGCCAAGTACAGCAGAGGCATGACAGCCGACCGTTTCTCCGGGTATCGGGCGATGATCTGGCGGGCCCGCTCCTGAGTGCCTTCGGACCAGCGACTCATCGGTCGACGTCCCCCATGACCGGATCGATCGAGGCGATGGTGGCGACGGTGTCCGCCATGAGACTGTCGGCCATAGCGATCGGTAGCGATTGGAGGTTGTAGAAGGAGGGTCCTCTGGTGTGCATGCGGTAGGGAATGGCCTCCCCATCGGAGACCAGGTAACAGCCCAACTCGCCGCGGGGTGACTCCACTGCAACATAAGTCTCCCCAGGTGGAACCTTGAAGCCCTCCGTGAAGAGTTTGAAGTGGTGGATCAGCGCCTCCATCGACTCATCTATCCGGGCTCGCGGTGGTGGCGTGATCTTTCGATCTCCAACTCTGAAATCACCCTTTGGCATGCCATCCATGACCTGTTCAACGATCTTCAGTGACTCCCACATCTCGTCAATTCGCACCCGATACCGGTCGTAAACGTCACCGTTCTCGCCTATCGGCACATCGAACTCGTAGTTCTCGATGCCGGAGTAGGGAAATACCTTGCGGAGATCCCAATCGACCCCTGCCGCCCGAAGTGCCGGACCTGTGATGCTGAAGGCGATGGCCTCCTCGGACGAGATGACACCCACTCCCTTGGTTCGCGACAGCCAGATCGGATTCTCTTTGAGCAGGTCGTCGTACTGATCAAACCGCCGTGGAAAATCCTTCAGAATCCCGGCGACATCGTCCTTCCATCCCGGTGGCAGATCGGCGGCGACACCTCCGGGTCGGATGTAGTTGTGATTCATCCGAAGTCCGGTGGTCTTCTCGAAAAAGTCGAGGATGGACTCCCGCTCCCGGAACCCGTAGATGAATATCGACAGGGCGCCCATATCCAAGCCGTTGGTAGCCAGAGCAACGAGGTGCGACGAAACGCGATTGAGCTCGGTCATCAGTACCCGAATTGCTGCCGCCCTTGGCGGCACTTCTATGTCGAGAAGAGTCTCCACGGCAAGCGAAAAAGCGAGTTCCTCGTGAAAGGGGGCCAGATAGTCCATCCGAGTGACGTTGGTGGGACCCTGGCCAAAGGTGAGCTGCTCCGCAGTCTTCTCCATTCCCGTGTGGAGATATCCGATGATCAACTTCGTCCGACGGATGACCTCACCCTCGAGCTCGATCTGAAGTCGGAGCACGCCATGCGTAGATGGGTGCTGCGGGCCCATGTTTATGATCATCCGCTCGTCGTCGGTCGCATCGTCGTCGAACAGATAATCGTCGTCGACGACTCTGCCGAACTGGGTGTCGAGTCGGTCAGGCGTCTCGTCGGCGGAAATCTCTTGAGCACCTTCGTCAGTAGGCTGAATCTGCGGCTCCTCGGAACCAGCAACCCACACATCCACGATTTCGGTTGGCTCCTTCTTGGTTTCGTCTGTCATCTCAGTCCACCTGATGGGAGTCTTTGAATTGGACGGGAACCGAGCCGACGCCGAAGTCCTTACGGAGAGGATGCCCCTCCCAGTCATCGGGCATCAGGATTCGGGTGAGGTCGGGGTGACCAACGAAGATGATTCCGAACATGTCATACACCTCGCGTTCGGCGAATCCGGCTCCGGGCCACAGCGGGGTCAGCGAGGCAACGGTCGGCTCATCCCGGCCCATTGACGTGATAATCCGCAACCGAACGCCGAGACTCATCGAGAGCAAATTGGCGATGACCTCGAAACGATCGGGCCGCTGCCGCATCCAATCGACCGCTGTCACGTCGGCGCACACTTCGAAGCCATGGACCTTGGCGGCCTCCCCGAACGCATACCAATCGTCCACCGGGACGCGAGCAACGTCCTGACCGTGAGACTTCTCCCAAATGACCTGCTCGAACTGACCTGAAAGCGTGTCGAGGACTGGAATCATCGCTTGATCTCCCCGGCCATGATCTTGTCGTGAAGAGTCAGAATGCCGTGCATCAGGCTTTGCGGGCCCGGCGGGCATCCGGGAACGTAGATATCGACAGGGACGATCTGGTCCACTCCCTGAACCAGGGCATAGTTGTTGAACATTCCACCGGTCGATGCACAAGCCCCCATGGATATGACCCATTTGGGATCGGGCATCTGGTCGTAAACCTGCCGAAGAACCGGAGCCATCTTCTGGCTGACCCGGCCGGCGACGATCATCAGGTCTGCCTGTCTCGGTGAGGCTCTGAACACCTCCATGCCAAAGCGGGCCAGGTCGTGGTGGGCGGCACCGGTGGCCATCATCTCGATGGCGCAACACGCCAGACCAAAGGTGGCCGGCCACATCGACCGGGTTCGAGACCAGTTGGCGGCCTTCTCCACCGTGGTCATGAGAAGGTTCCCCAGTGGGGTTGTCGTCACTAGGCAGCCTCGCTGGTCTCTTGCGAGACATAGCGGGCTCGACGCTTGACATTCCAGTCGAGGGCACCGCGCTTCCAGACGTACATCAGCGTCTCCATTACGAAAAACGTGAAGATGAGCATCGCCGCCACGCCGAACCAACCCAGTGCGGTCCAGATGGACGCCCACGCAAAGAGGAAGATGATCTCCACATCGAAAATGACGAACAGCATCGCAACGAGATAGAACTTCACGGGAAACCGCTGGGTCGCTTCGACCTCAGGGACGATGCCGCACTCGTAAGGGTCGAGCTTTTCCGGAGTAGGGCGATCCGGACTCACCATCTTCGACATGACGAGAGACACGAATACGAATAGGCCGGCCAACAGGAGCATTAGGCCGATGGGGAGATAGTCCGCCAAGGTCACGATTCGGAGCTTAGAACGGCCTCAACTTGTGAAGTAATTCGCAGAGACGACCTCATCACCCGAGGAATTAGAGTCCCGTGATGACCAGCCCATCACCAACACTCCCAATCGAGGAGGTCCGCTCCCGGTTTCCTGCTCTTCACCGACGCGAAGACGGACGGGAGGTCGCATATCTCGACGGGCCCGGCGGAACCCAGATGCCGCAGATCGTCATCGAAGCGATGGCGTCGATTCTTGAACACGGCATCAGCAACCTCGGTGGCGGATACGGCCCCTCGATCGCTGCGGACGAGGTCACCGCATCCGGACGGAGGGCAATGGCCGACTTCCTCAATGCCGACCCCGGCGAAATCGTTTTCGGCCAGAACATGACCAGCCTCACCTTCGCCCTGAGCCATGCCTTAGCCGGCACTTGGAACGCGGGCGATGCCATCATCGTGACCAGCCTTGATCACGATGCCAACTACACACCGTGGGTTCGAGCCGCCGGGGAGCATGGAGTAGAGGTTCGCCTGGCCGAGTTCGATTCGACCACAGGCGTGCTCGACCCTGAGACGGTCATCGATCTGCTCGACGACCGAGTTCGACTCGTCGCAGTCTGTCTTGCATCCAACTCGCTGGGGACTCTGGTCGATATCGCTCCGATCAGCGCAGCCGCCCATGAAGCAGGCGCCGTGGTGTTTGTTGATGCCGTCCACGCCAGCCCGCACCGGTCAATTGATGTTGAGAGGCTTGGTTGCGACTTCACCGCCGTTTCGGGCTACAAGTTCTTCGGACCACATATCGGGGTTCTGTACGGGCGGATCGATCATCTGGCTGCGCTCGACGCCTACAAGGTTCGGCCGGCACCGTCGGATCCGCCGGGGAAGTGGGAGACCGGGACACAGAGCTTCGAGGCGATTGCCGCCGTCACGGCGGCTGTCGACTACATAGCCGGACTGGGCGGAAGTGGAGACACGAGACGAGCCTCCCTTCTGCGTGCCTACGAGAACATCTCGGTCTACGAAACAGGCCTTTCACGGCAATTCCTGGCGGGGATAGACGAACTCAGCAAAGTACGGCTCTACGGCGTGCCGGAAGCTGGTGATCGCCGGGTCTCCACATTTGCCATCGGCATCGACGGATACCATCCGGACGATGCCGCCCAGCGACTGTTGGCCAATGGCCTCTATGTGTGGTCAGGCCACTACTACGCCGTGAACGCGATGGCCGAGTTGGGCGTTCTCGAAGAGGGAGGCTTGGTCCGCATTGGCTTTGTCCACTACAACACCAGTCAAGAGGTGGACCGGGTACTGGAGACCCTCGCAGAGTTGTAGTGACTACCGGGAAGGCAACGGGTCAGTCGATCAGAGCGTCTGCCAGACCGGCGATGTCCTCGACGACCAGCTCCGGCGGCTCACCGGGGAGGCTCCACACCACATCTGATCGTTGCACGAAGGCCGACTGTGCCCCGGCTGCAACCGCCCCGGCACAGTCCCAATCGTGGGCGGCGACCAGCATCATGTCGGCGAGTTCGACACCCATCACATCCGCGGCGTGCTGATAGGGCTCGGGCGCCGGCTTGAATCGGCCCACCTCCTCCACCGAGATGACTCTCCGAAGAAAGGTGTGTAACCCGGCGTTTTCCATCTGCTCGTTCGCCGCGCTGGTCGAGCCATTGGTCAGAGCAACCATCGCAAAGTCGGCGTCGAACAGTCGCTGCAGCGCGTCATGGACCTCAGGGTGAGGAGGAAGGCTCGTCATGGTCGACACGATTGACCCGGCGTCCTCACCGCGCATGGCCAGACCTCGCTTCTTGGAGACGGTGAGCAGCGACTCGATCCCGATCTCGGCGAACGACCGATAGTCCCCAACATGGTTGGCGACGAGCGAACCGTGAAGCATGCGGGAAAACCACTCACCGACGGGCGCACCGATCCCAAAGGCCTCTTCGAATCTGGCCTTGATGGGGGCGAGGCTCAGCAGGGTTTCGTTGACATCGAAGGCGAGGAGCGCGGGTCGACTCATGGACGGCCATGTTAAAGGTCAGAGGTCGTGCTTCAGGGCGTCGGGATGGTCCTGACGATGGCGGCGAGGGAGTCGTAGGCCCTTTCCCCTATCGCCTTCTCATCTTCGTCCAGGAGATTGGCCATGATTTTCAATGTCCACTCCATGAGTGGACGGTTCTGGAGACCGGCATGCGCCAGGGTCCGCATGACGGACGGGTGTCCGATGAGCTTCACGAAGATGCGGGCCATCTTGTAATAGAGCCCGTACTCGTCGTCGAGCCGTTGCGGATACCGCTGGAGGGCCCACTTCTCGTCCTTGCCGGCGGCCTGCCCGACGTACTCGGCGGCTATCCGACCCGTCTCGTAGGCGTAGGAAATGCCCTCACCATTCCAGGGGTTGATGGCACCGGCCGCGTCACCGATCGTGATCCAGTTCGACCCGACAAGCGGGCTCTTGGAGAAAGACATCGTCAGCTTGCCACCGACCGGCTTGGTCAGCCGTGACTCCTCAGTCAACCCCCAATACTCGGGCGCCGTGGCCACGTAGTCACTCATCATGTGGGTCGTGTTGACGTGCTTCCACCGCTTGAAGGTGGATAGAAGCCCCACGCCGACGTTTACCGTTCCGTCTCCAAGGGGAAACACCCATCCATAGCCAGGCATCGTTGCACCGGTCGAGTCCCGAAGATCCAACTGAGACTCCAGGAAGGGATCGTCCGACTTGGGCGACGAGTAATAACCGCGGGCAGCGAGGCCCATCGGATAATCCTTCCGTCTGGCCGTGCCCAGCTCGCGGCCAAAGCGATTCATCGACCCGTCGGCAATAATCGTCACGTCTGGCGTCAAAGTCTCTTCGTCGCCACTGTTTGCCAGGGCGACAGAAGTCAATGTGCCCTCCTCGATGACAGGCGTGGCCGTCGTATTCTCCCGGATCAGCACGCCCTCCTTCTCGGCAAGACGAGCCACCTGAAGGTCGAGATCCCGCCGACGCATCATCCCGCCCCAGTTGGGGAACCTGCTGTGATCGGGCCACGGCATCTCCATCATGAGGTCGTCACCGGCGTACGAGCGGAGTCCGGCGATCTTGTGAAAGTCAGACAGGTCGAAGTCGAACCCCATCTCCTGAAGCTGCAGAATCGCACGAGGGGTCAACGCGTCACCACAGGTCTTGTCGCGGGGGTATTCCTTCTTCTCGACCAGCATGACCTCGTGGCCCGCGCGAGCCAGCCAGAAGGCAGCCGAGGAACCGGCAGGACCGCCACCGACTATGAGAACGGAAGGGGAAGGCATTGACGACCAGAGCGTAGAAGCAAGCCAGATGTATCGTCGCTCCGATGAGCGGGATCTCCCACGCCACAGTCTCCAGGCTTCCGCGCTACCTCCGCCTCCTCGAGGAACTGGAGGGCGCTCACGAGACGGTGAGCTCTGATGACCTGGCAGTTGCTGCGGGAGTCAATGCCGCCAATGTTCGGCGCGACCTTTCCGATCTCGAATTTCAGGGCACGAGAGGAGTGGGGTATTCGGTTCCCTCTTTGGGTGATCGAATAAGGAGAGAACTCGGAATCGAGAGCCGGCGACTGGTAGCCATCATCGGGGCCGGCAACCTGGGCACGGCGCTGGCACGCTACGACGGACTAGCCAAGCGGGGATTCGACGTGACGGCCATCTATGACACCGATCCCAACAGAGTCGGACAGAGCATCGGAGATGTGCAGATCCAGCGGATGGAAGACATGCCAATGGACTGCAAGGTCGGGTGTTTCGACATGGCGATCCTGGCCGTCCCCGCCAACGCGGCCCAGAGCGTGACCGACCTCTTGGTCAAGGAGGGTGTTCACTCGATCCTCAATTTCGCACCTGTCCGGGTGAGTGTTCCCGAGGGCGTGGCAGTGCGTCAGGTCGACCTGTCTACCGAATTGCAGATTCTCAGCTACTACGGCTGAAGCGAAGCCCTGGCTTACCCATTGGTACCAGTCATGAGTCGCCCTGCCGGGCTTCCTCGTATTGGTGGAGAGCAACAAGAAACACGAAGAAGAGGACCAGAGTGACGGCCAAGAAGGTGATCGGGATCACTCGGATCTCGATGGCGTTCAGCCCTTCGATGTTGTCCGGCTTTGGCCCTCTCGGGGCGTAGATGACAAACAGCAGGGATGTGAGGCTCAGCCACCCGAACATGGCAGCCCCGGAGACCAGAAATCCGAGCTTCTTGCCCAGGTTGGTGTAGTTGAACAGATACATCGCGCCGTAAAAGAGGACAACGGCGCCGATCGTCAGCAGGACTCCCGTAACGAAGAGGTTGGCCGAGAACAGCGATCTGAAGAGCTCACGGAAGAACATCTCCTACTCCTTCCCGTCCATGTTCCCGCTACGCAGATACATCGCCAGCAGACTGAGATCCTCGGCCGAGAGAGTGGCGCCAAAAGCGGGCATCCGTCCCGACCCAAAGCCGTTCAGCCCATAGGGCTTCTGCGACTCCGACCCCTTTGTGAGGAGCTCGATCAAAAGGTCTGGCTCACTTGGGTCTTCGGGAGCCTCCCCGAACTGCACCAACTCGCGACCGTCCCACAGCGCCGGCCCGAAACCGCCAGAACCGGCCTCCAGCGTGTAGGGAATGCCCGCACTGAAGCCTGCCGTATGACAGCGTGCGCAGTTGGCGTTGAACAGGGCGACCGCCCTGGCTGCCTCATCCACACCCGTCTCCATCGATGCGGCCACTCCCGGAATTTCGATCTCCCATTGCCCAGCGCCTTGTGCCGAGAGCAGAAACTCGAGGCCATCCTCTTCTTGGGTCCTCAGTTTGTCCTGGTTCTCGGCGGTCACCGTCGTCGTGGTGGCCACCGACTCTTGGGCGCCCACCATCGAACTGGCCGTCCTCTGGTCCGGCCGGGCACCGACCGATTCGGGATTGGTCGGGTCGAGTTCGATCTCCACGATTCCGGCGGGGATGGTCTTGCTACTGGCCTCCGCCATCTGACCGGTGATCGCTGCCTCTGCTTCGTCGGAGATGCCGTCGCCGTCGGTGTC
>Ga0209980_10000923_pt1 | contig 16091 bp, 13 predicted proteins | sample CR02metaG_FD_183611 | JGI IMG/M metagenome (GOLD analysis project Ga0209980, IMG submission 183611) | Deep subsurface microbial communities from Mariana Trench to uncover new lineages of life (NeLLi) - CR02 metaG (SPAdes) (version 2) | ecosystem: Environmental > Aquatic > Marine > Ocean trench...
CACTCCCTGGCAGTTACGTTATGTACAAATAGTGCAACCAACGTATTGCACCAATCGTTGATACCTTAGTGAACGGAAAGAAATGACCTCAGCTTATGAGCAAAATTGTTGACATTGACAGCCGCAGGTCCGACTCCTATCGATTCGAATCGATGATGGAGGCGCTCGCTATCGACATTGCCGAGAGTGTTGACGACGATCACATTCGAGCCAGGGTTGGGCAGGTCGAGTACCTTGGCGAGAAACTCAAGCACGCCGGCATTCCAATCGTGACACCAATCGGAGGGCACGCAGTGTTCCTCGATGCGCGGCGCATACTCCCGAGCATCCCGCCGCAACAATTTCCTGCTCAGGCCCTGACGGCTGCAATTTACCTGGAATCAGGCGTTCGCTGTATGGAGCGTGGCGCTGTGTCGGCAGGCAGAGACAAGACGACAGGCAAGAACCACATGCCCGCGCTCGAACTCGTGCGGCTGGCTATTCCGCGGCGGGTCTACACACAGGCACACATGGACGTCACGGCTGAGAGCGTTATTCGAGTGGCCGAAAACGCAGAACAAATCCGGGGACTGCGGTTTGTCTACGAGCCGGATGTGCTGCGCTTCTTTCAGGCGCGATTTGAGTGTATTCAGCGTAACGCGAATTCGTTTGGCGATTAGACCGCGCCGTTTCCAGGCGCCATTTAACACGATTCATCGCGTGATAGTATTTGGCGCTGAAACCGCTGTCGGCACCCGTTACGAATTTGAAGGTATTTCCATGCAGAGAACATTCTTCTGGTTTCTCATTGCCACACAATTCAGCGCGTGCGGCAATGAAAACAGTAGTCTTCCGGCCTCTTCCGTGAAGTGGCAGACATTGAGCGGCGAACGCCCGATTGTCATAGCCCACCGCGGCGCCAGTGCGTACCTGCCCGGCCATACGCTGGAGGCATACGAACTGGGTATCGATCAGGGTGCGGATTTCATCGAACCCGACCTAGTGTTGACGAAGGACAACGTGCTTATCTGCCGACACGGTCGATATTTGTCCACCACGACGAATATCGCCGATCATTTGGAATTTGCGGACCGAAGAGTCGAAAAAGACGGCCGGACCGACTGGTGGGTCGAAGACTTTACTATCGCCGAGATCAAAACGCTCCGCAGTCGGGAGGACTCTCCACACCGATCAAAACTGAATGACGACAAATTTACCGTTCCTACATTTGACGAGGTCATTGAACTGGTCAAACGCAAGAGCGAAGAGACCGGTCGCATCATTGGCATCAATCCCGAACCAAAACAGGCAGAACAATACGCTGCCGCGGGCAGGGACATCACGGCAGCACTGCTTGCATCACTTGAGCGCGCCGGCTGGACGGGACCGGACGCCCCCGTGATCATTCAATCGTTTGAGGCCGCGGTCCTGAAAGAATTGAATGAGCTGATAGACGTGCCGCTCATTCAGCTTACGTTATCGAAAACCTTCTTCGATGCCGGGGCAGCGCACGAGAGCTTCATCGAGCTCGACAAAATTCCCGAATACGCGGACGGCGTGGGCCCCAGCCGGCTGCTCGTAGTGCATGAAGACGGCACCGTCACAGACCTGATTAAACGCGCGCACGCGCTCGGCCTTCAAGTACACGTGTGGACCGTGCTCGGCGACCGGAATTCGCCTGACGGGCTCTCGCCGGAGGATGAAACGCGCCGCCTGTACGACCTGGGCGTCGATGCACTATTTGCCGACGACCCGGCGCAGGCCGTGCGCATCCGAGCCGAGCGCCAGGGAAGTGCGGCAATGTCCGAAATATCAACTCATGGTGATCTTGACAATACCGACAGCGGTCTCAGGAAGACTCGCGACGATTTTTGACGCCGTTTCTAATTGTGCAAGCGGCCGTCATAACTCCGTTCATACAACTGCCTGCAATTCGCTTCGGTAAGCACGACAGGGTTGCCACCAGCGGTCGGATCGGCAACGGCCATCGCTGCCAGTTCATCGAAGCGCCCGTCGTCTATTCCCGCATCGCGGAGTGTGTGCGGAACATCAAATTCCTGCCGTAACTGCAAAATCCATTCGAACACTGCACGATATGACGATTCTGGTAATTCAAGATACGATGCGAGCCGCTGCATCGCATCTTCGATGGCTCGACGATTGAATTCCAGGACGTACGGCATGAAAATCGCGTTGCTCAGCCCATGATGCATGTCGTAAAGAGCGCCGATCGGATGCGACAATGCGTGGATTCCGCCCAGACCCTTCTGAAACGCCGTAGCACCCATCGTGGCCGCAGCCAACATTGCAGAACGCGCGTCAATGTCACTGCCGTCATTGACAGCGCGCTGCAGATAATTCCTGATAAGCCGCATGCCTTCCAGCGCGATGCCGTCCGCCATGGGATGGAATCCCCGCGCACAGTATGCTTCGAGGCAATGCGCAAGCGCATCCATACCGGTCCACGCCGTCAGATTGGGCGGCAATCCGACGGTCAGCATCGGGTCGCTGATGACGATTGCGGCCAGCATCTGCGGATGAAAAATGACCGTTTTGGTGTGCGTTGCCTCATTGCCTATGACGCCGGCGCGGCCGGCTTCGGACCCGGTCCCGGCCGTCGTCGGCACCGCAATAACAGGCAAAATTCCGCTCGGATCTGCCCGCGCCCAGTTGTCGCCAACATCCTCGAAATCCCAAATCGGACGCGTCTGCCCGGACATCAGCGCGACAACCTTGCCCACATCCATGGCGGAGCCGCCGCCAAACGCGATCACGCCATCGTGTTCGCCGGCGTGTAACGCGGCGATGCCATCCTCCACGTTCTTGCCGACAGGATTACTCTTGATGTCGGAGAATACACGGATGCCGAGTCCGGCCTGTTCACAGGCGTCTGCCGCATCTCGCACCATCGGAAATTTTGCGAGCGCTGCGTCCGTAACCAGTAGTGGCCTGGCGATATGCAGTGAAGTACACGCCTCAGGTAATTCTGCAATTCGCCCCGCACCGAAGCGTATGTTGGTCGGATAGGACCAGGTTGACACAAAAGTCACGACGACAGGCCCGGCAAGTGACAGACTCTAGACATGCTCGCATAGTTCACGGTGGCTAGTATTGTTCGAAGCCGCGCAACACTTCATTATCCGTTACGACGCGATCGTGCACCGATTGTTCCCACTCAGCCGTTCGCAGGTAATGCTCAATGACGTCGTCACCGATAGCCGAGCGCAGCATCTTCGACGACCGCAGAGTCTCAATCGCCTCTCGAAGTGTCTTCGGAATTTCACGCAGTTGCTCGCCAGCATAGGCGTCGCCGATGAAACCGTCCTCCAATTGCATTTGGTCTTTTATCCCGGCGATTCCCGCGGCCAGCAGCGCGGCATACGCCAGGTAGGGGTTGAGATCGGCACCCCCGATACGGCATTCGATGCGAATGGCCTCGCTAGCCTCGCCGCAAAGCCGAAATCCCGCCGTGCGGTTATCGACGCTCCAGATCGCCTTTGTCGGCGCAAACGTCCCGGCCTGAAAACGCTTGTAGGAATTGATGTATGGCGCCAGAAACCACGTGACATCGCGAGCGTAGGCAAGCTGCCCCGCCAGGTAATGCTGCATCAATTCGGACATCCCGTGCTTCGCACTGTTGTCCAGAAACAGTGGCTTTTCGCCGGCTGAGTCCCAGAGACTCTGATGGATATGCGCGGAACTGCCAGCAAGCTCGGTATTCCATTTAGCCATGAAACTTATCGCCTTCCCGTTCTGACAGGCGATCTCTTTACATCCGTTCTTCAGGATTACGTGGCGATCCGCCATTTGCAGCGCATCCGAAAAGCGCACGTTAATTTCCTCCTGACCCGGCCCCCACTCGCCTTTGGAATTCTCCACTGGTATGCCGGCGCCCTCAAGGCCGTTGCGAATGGCGCGCATGACGTTCTCTTCCTTTGTCGTCTGGAAGATGTGGTAATCCTCGATGTAGTTTCCAGCCGTCGCCAGATTACGATACGACTTCGCACGTGCTGATTCGTAGGTTTCATCGAACAGATAGAACTCGAGTTCAGACGCCATGAAGGCTTGCATGCCCAGTGCCTCCAATTCCTTCACCTGTTTACGCAACATGGCCCGCGGTGAATGTGCTATCGCTTCATGTGTGCGATGGTCCAGCACGTCACACAACACCAATGCGGTGCCTTCGAGCCATGGGATACGGCGCAACGTACTCATGTCCGGTTTCAAAATGAAGTCGCCGTATCCTTTTTCCCAGCTGGCGGATTCATAGCCTGGCACGGGCTCCATCGCGATATCGTTGGCCAGCAAATAGTTGCAACCATAGGTTTCCGCATATCCCGAGTCGATGAAAAATTTCGCGTGGAAGCGCTTGCCAATCAGTCGGCCCTGCATGTCGGCGAAGCAGACCAGCACTGTATCGATTTCTCCGCTCGCACAAGCCTGTTCCAAGCTGTCTTGATTCATTTCCCTAGCTGCCCTCGCCGCGTTGCTGAATGGCAAATTCTTCCTCAGGGGAAAGAACGAGCCGGTGCCGTCCGACCAGCGCGAAATAGAGGATTCCGAGGCCGAACCACACAGCAACGCCCAGAACGCCGGCGCGATAGGTGGCGTCACTGAGCTGATAATATATCGTGACTGACGCGATCGCGGCCGTAATCCATGCCCCCGGTTTGCCGAATGGGCTCCTGTATGGGCGGTGCATGTCCGAATGATGATTGCGAAGAAGCACAAACGATATAGCCTGGGCAATGTAGGAACACATGGCGCCAAACACAGCCATGTTCAGAAGTGTCCCGCCAATAACGGCCGCGCCCGCCTCGGCGCCGAACGACAGGAAAATCACCAGCATGATTGACAGGCCCACAATGGCGCCGACGACCATGGCTACATGTGGTGTCTTGCGGGTGCCGTGTGTCACCGAAAGAATTGTCGGGAAATAACCGGCGCGCGATAGCGAATAAATTTGCCGGCCCTGCGCGAAGATAATCGTATGGAAACTCGAAATTAGCCCGACGATTGCGACCAGTGCCAATGCCTTTGCCGTACCAGACCCGAACAGTGCCTTGAAACCGTCGAGTAACGGCTCGCCCGACTGCCCCAGCGCGTGCGACCCTACTCCAGGCAACGAAGGATTTAGAAAAAGAATTAAAAACGCCGACACCAGCAGCGTCAACATGCCGAGAATGATGCCCCTGGGCATGTCCCGCTGCGGATCGATTGACTCTTCTGCCGCAAGTGGCAACTGTTCGATCGCGAGAAACAACCAGACGGCAAACGGGAGTGCAGCCAGCGCACCGCCAATTCCCATCGGAAGAAAGTCTCCATACCCTGCCTCCAGAAGTTTGCCGTCAGCATCAATATTCAGTGCCCAGCGTGCAAACTCAACCTCGGGTATGGCCATTGCCCAAAACGTCGCTAAAACAGCCAGCGCGGCCAGCGTGACAGCAACGGTCACCTTGAACGACAGTTCAACGCCAACCACGTTCAGCCCGACGAAGATAATGTAGCCACCGATCCACCATATCGGCTGAAATGACGTACTGGTTTCGAATATTCCCGTCAAATAGGAGCCGATAAAGAATACGATGACGGCAGGCGTCAACACATACTCCACGTTTTCGCAAAGACCGGTTATGAAGCCGCCCCACGGGCCCATTGCGGTTCGTGCAAATGAATATGCTGCGCCCGTATGTGGCAAGGCCGGCGACATTTCGGCGATCGAAAAGGTCAGTCCGAGATACATGACCGCGATAACGACCGTCGCGACAAACATGCCCCCCCAGCCGCCGGAAGCCAGCCCCAGATTCCACCCGGAATAATGTCCCGATATTACGGCTCCAACGCCAAGCGCCCACAGCGACCAAACGCCGGCGTATTTCTGCAGGCCGCGCTTCGCGAAATAGTCTTTATCCGCGGTCGTGTATGCGATACCGCGTCGTCCAGGATTCATGGTGTATCGATCTGATCTTCTGATTATTATGGCAGGGTATGTCGTGCTTTCCCGATTACATGCAGCATATCAGCTCTCGGGTTTGCAAGCGCAATTGCGCATGATCGCCGGATCTCGCGCGCATCAACAGCTTGCACACGTACAATGACACGCAGGCGACAACGCCGGACGATCGCATGGTCGACAACCGGTCCAGCCGAAACGTACCCGCGAGTCGAGATAGAACCGCCGGCGGGAACGGGTTGTGCCGTCCGTCAACGATACAAACTCCCCGTCGCCTGATCCTACTCTGCGGCCGTGTTTCTCAGGATCAACAGCATCAAGTCACCCGCGCCAAGTCCCAGACCGCTGCGGTGTGTCAGCAAATCGGTCACGGTGAACTCTTGCGTGACCCAGTCGTCGTGCGGGCGGAACCCGGGGATGTGCGCGACGACCTTATCGTCCCAATCGAGCTTGCCCTCGTCCACCAACATCGCCAGTGCGGCCGTCGTCATTGCCTTGGTGTTCGACGCAATTTTGAACAACGTTTTGTCATCGACGGCCTCAGGCATGCCGATTTCAAGCACACCGTACCCGCTCGTGTGAACGATAGTGCCGTCTTTGATCACGCCTATCGCCACACCCGGCACCGAGAACTGCTGCATCGCCTTTGCCGCGACAGCATCAATCTCAGAGGATGTCAGAGCACCGTGGGTCTGGCAGGTACTGGCCTGTGCCGACAAACCGAGAATCGAAACGATCAGGATGCCAGGGCGAAGCCTCATGTCAGCAACCTCGTGATGGGGAAAATCCAGTCGGCAACCAAGAACCTGTCTATAACAGGACAGCGCCGACAATCACATACAGCACCAGGGCGATTCCGCCCCCGACCAGGGCATAGGGTAACTGGGTTTTGACATGTTCCAGCAAGTCACAACCAGAGGCGATAGCGGAGACTGCCGTCGTGTCCGAAATCGGCGAGCAATGATCGCCGAAGACGCCACCTCCGAGGATCGCACCGAGCAGCAACGAGGGCGGCATTTCAAGAGATACCGCAAGCGGCATGCCAAGTGGAATCAATATCGCGAACGTTCCCCAGGAAGTGCCAGTAGAGAATGAGATTAAAGCGCCGGCCAGAAACAGCATGGCGGGAATAAGAAACTCGGGTAGATTTCCGGCGACAAGCCGGGCTATGTAAGTGCCGGTTCCCAGGTCGCTGAGACTTCCGCCAAGCGCGAGCGCCAGTAAGACGATCGCGACAAGCGGGAGCAGTTCACTCATGCCACCGAATCCGATCCTGACAAGCCTTATATGATCAGACAGACCCGCCATGAGCATCTGCAGGTAGGCGACCAGCGTCGCGATCGTCGTCGCGTAAAGCACGGACTTCGAACCGTTGCCCGCCGCAAGATCGCCATTGCCGGTCCAGTACATGAACGCCAGCATGCCGAAAATCATCACGCTCAATGGCACGATCATATATCGCGCCTTTGTCGCGACGATCTCGCCGGACTCATGGGCATGGTCTGCCCGGTCGGTCCTGCTGTGCGCGAGCGGTCCATAGTAACGTCCGGTCAGTGCGGTAAAAAACACGATGACCAGCGTGACGATTGGGTAGAAATTCAGGTGCACCGTGCCCCACAACACTGCGACGGATGATGCGCCGAATTCGTAGTTGTTCAACAGCACGAGAATGAACGCGCCCCAGCCGTTGAGCAAAATCAGAATGCAGACCGGTGCCGACGTGCTATCAATGATATACGCGAGTTTCGCCCTGCTTAGTCCAAACTTGTCGAACAGACCCCGCGACAGAATTCCTGCTGTCAGCACGCTCAGATTCGACTCGACGAAGATGACGCCACCGACGGCGCTTGTCAGCAATGCCGCCTGCTTGCCGTTCTTCGCGACACCCCTGTTGACGAGGCTCGCAACCATTGCCGCGACACCCCCCGAATGGCGGATGAACGCAATCAGCGCTCCAACCAGCAGACTGAACAAAATCAGGCGGGCATTATCGGCGCTGTCGAACACGCCTACGATGCGTTCGATAGTGTTTAGCACCGCGAGCATCGGTGCTTGCCAGCTTTGCGATAACAGCAGGAGTTCCGCTGAGAAAATCGCGAGCAGTAGCGCGATGATCACTTCCTTGCGCCACAGAACGACCACGACAGCAACGATGGGCGGAATTATCGACAACCAGTCCATGAAATAGCGTTTCCTGATCGAGACTGCCGCCAAATTAATCATTCAATCCCTGCCAGTCAACTCATATAATAATTTTTTCTCCACAAGAATTACGGGTGTACACATGCCGGTGTTTGGCTACAACGACGGGCGCTACTGCGCCGAGGACGTGCCGATCCGGCGCATTGCAGAGTATTGCGGGACGCCCTTCTACTGTTACTCGCAAACCGGCATCGAGTCAGCTTATGCCAGCTACCTTGCGGCATTTGAACACTGCGATCTCCTGATCTGCTATGCCGTCAAAGCGAACTCCAATCAGTCGATCATCGGATTGCTTGGCGCCCTCGGCGCCGGGGCCGACGTCATCTCCGAAGGTGAACTTCGGCGTGCCCTCGCCGCCGGAATTCCGGGCGAGAAAATCGTCTACTCAGGCGTTGCGAAGACCGTTGCAGAAATCGAGTTCGCCCTGCAAAGTGACATCCACCAGTTCAATGTCGAATCGGAGCCAGAACTCAGGCAAATCAGTGCTGCTGCCGTGCGGCTCGGCAAGAAAGCCAACGTGGCATTTCGGATCAACCCCGATGTTGATGCCTTGACGCACGAAAAAATCTCGACCGGCAAGTCGGAGAACAAGTTCGGCATACCCTGGCAATCGGCGCGCAGGGCCTATTCCGACGCCGCCGGACTACCCGGCATCAACGTCTGCGGTATCGACATTCACATCGGATCGCAGATCATGGAGCTCGATCCTTATCAACGGGCGTTTGCGCGTGTCGCGGAAATGGTGGGGCAACTTCGATCCGACGGCCACACGATCTCGCGTATCGATCTCGGCGGCGGCCTGGGAATCAACTACGAAGCCGCGAACGATTGTGCGCCAACACCGGCACAGTACGCCGCGGTAGTGGATAGCGAGCTCGGCCACCTCGGATGCAGCCTGATCATCGAACCAGGCCGATCGCTCGTCGGTCATGCGGGGATGCTCGTTGGCAGCGTGATCTACGTCAAGCATGGCAGCCAGTCGACCTTTTTGATTATCGATGCCGCGATGAACGACTTCCTGCGACCCAGCATGTACAGCGCCCATCACCACATTTCCGGAGAGCGAGACGGCAATCAGAGTACGCAATTTTACGATATCGTTGGGCCGGTCTGTGAGACCGGTGATACGTTTGCCCGCAGTCGCGAGCTACCCCTGCAAAATCCGGGGAATCTCATCATCATTGAGGGAGCCGGCGCCTACGGATCCGTGATGGCATCGACCTACAATACGCGCTGCCTCGTGCCAGAGGTGCTCGTCGACGGTGATGAATTCAGGGTGATCCGGGAACGGCCCAGTTATGACAGCCTCATCGGACTCGACGTACCCTGGGACGTTGTCGGTATCAATAATTGCCTATAGCAGTCGCCATCTGCCTGACCATGATAATTTATTCGATATTAATGCGGAGTTTTCGTCGCAAAGCGTAGCTTTTTGCCTGGCCGTGCAAGATATACGGCAACGCTGTACCAGCAATGTATCGGCCAAGAAGACTGCAGACCGGGAGCAACGAGGGAAACCGGTCTTCCCTTGATGCACTCGCCCGGCGTAATCTAGCAAATCTGAGGACTCAGCATACTGACAAACGCAATATGGCCCCTGGACAGATCACCACTCGCAACGCGAAGCACGAATACACTTTGGCCGAAGAGCTTGTCCATGCGGTGACCCACGGCGTAGGCCTGATTTTGAGTATCGCCGGTCTTTCGTGGATGCTCTACGTGTCGATTGCTACCTCCGATCCATGGCGCGTCATCGCGAGCCTCATCTACGGAGCCAGCCTGATCTCTCTGTTCCTCGCTTCGACGCTGTACCACGGACTGCACGCATCACCGCGAACACATTTGTTCAAGTTGCTCGATCACTGTGCCATCTACCTGCTGATCGCGGGCAGCTACACCCCTTTTCTGCTGGTGTCGATGCGAACGAATACCGGGTGGTGGTTATTCGGGGCCGTCTGGTCAATGGCGACGGCCGGAATTTTGACCAAGTTCTGGTTCCGGCATCGTTATCCCCGACTGATGCTCGCGAGTTATCTCGTGATGGGCTGGCTGGTCGTGATCGCCGCGCCACAAGTGGCGGACGCCATCGGCCACAACGGCATGGCCTGGTTGATTGCCGGCGGTCTCAGTTACACCGTGGGTGCGATGTTCTATGCGGCGAAGCGACTGTCATTCAGTCACGCCATCTGGCATGTCTTCGTTCTGGCCGGGGCTATCTGCCATTTCCTCGCAATCATCTGGTACGTACTTCCGGCGCACCAGGCGCTCGTGACGGGCAGCTAGCCGCTGCAATGGCTGGCGCCGCCGTTTTGCATTGATGTTGTGTGAAGCTCAGACGAAATACTGCTGGCTATCCCACACTATCCGTCGCTGGATGCTGTTGAAGAGCTTGTTAAATCGCCGCTTCACGTGATTGCCGAACAGTGGATCGCTGGCTGCGGCATGGCTTGCCAGCAAAGTCGCCCACTCCTCGTCGTCCTGCATCGAATCTGCAAGCTCGAACAAATTCTTTTCCTCCCAATACATGTGCTTGCGCAAGTCGCTGGAATATTTCCTCAGTGCCTCGGCCAATGCCATGCGATCGACGGGTCCGTCATCGGCAATCGAGTCGATGTCTCTGCGAATTTCACTGCTCGCCAGGCTCAGTGCCTTGTGGTCGGCCTCGATTTGCTGCAGCGAGTCATCAATGTCCGGATGGCTGGATCGAATGTGGCGGTAAATGAGATCTTCCTTCGGGTGGTGTACCGCGTCGGGATATTCCGTCATGTAGGTCATGATGTCGTAAACGAGATCGTAATCCGACTCGTTGCCGGCGGCGAGGCTGGCAGACTCCGCGTCCAGCAAGTCGAGTAGCATGACCATATTGCGATGATCTGCACGAAGTTCGTTCATCGTTCTTGCAACCGTATTTTTCATTGGCCGGCCCGCTCTGATTGCGCTCGCTGAGGCATGCTATCGTCTAGTATAAGGTCAATGATATTTCGCCAGAATCCGCAATTGTCCTTATGCGGCGGATGGGCGATCCGGATACCAACCCCGAGGAGACTTGGCTGATGGGCTACCCCAATACACTGATTTTCGTCGATCTCGCTTCAGATGACGCGGATGCCGCCGGCAAGTTTTATGCGGAGGTGTTTGGCTGGGAGGACGATCCGCGCCTGGATGGTCAGTATCATCGCATGGTGCCTGGACAGAACTTTCTCAACCCCGACGGTTCCCAGAGCGAAATAGGAAATCTGCACGTTGGCATCGGCAATTGTGCCAATCTTCGGCCACATCCCGATCCGGCGGGCGTCGAGCCGCGCCAACTGTCTGATGGTGGTCGCAAAGCTCGCGTGTGGATAATGGTGAGCGACGACGATTCAGTCGAGCGTATCCTGACAACTGCCGAAAAACTGGGTGCAACGATATTGTGGCGCGACCATTTCTGGAGCGAGTTCAACGGTTTCAACCATGCCTTCTGTGATCCGTGGGGCAATGAAATAATCCTGTGGGAGAAGGCAGGTGACGATCCGCAGATTCCCGGGAATTACACGCAGGAGTAATCAATTCACGCGCCCGGAGCCACCACCACCGGGCGTTCGCATGAGTACCTCATCATCAGCGTTCATCGCCAGTTTTTTTGCTTCCGAGCAAGGCTTGCCGTTGATCAAAAACAGTCCGGCCGCTCCGCTTTGCGCACCGAATAATCCTTCCGCGCCCGAGTTGAGTCGACTTGGTATCGCATTGAGTAACCAGTCGTTGCCACTGCGCATGCGAAAACCGACCCATTGCCCGTCACCACCTTTGAATTTTCCGGAGCCACCGGTGCCGGCTGCCAGCTCCTTGCGCGTGAACTCGATCGGAATCGACGCCTCGAGTACCTCGACCGGGACCGCGGCAACACCGGTCGGGTAGCAAGTCGCCGAAAGGCCGCTTTTTCCGACCCGTGCGCCCATGCCACCAGAGTAGTTAAACATCGAACTGGTGAACGGCTCGCCGTCCTTCCCCCGACCTTGAATCTGCATGGTCCACACGGCACCGGAACCCTCCGCAAGTACTTTGTCCGGCACGACGTGCGCGAGCGCCTTGAGAATCGGGAACGGGACATACATGCCGACAACATGGCGCGCGTTGACAGGGGATGGGTACTGCGCGTTAACGATGCAGTGCTGCGGCGCCTTGACTTTGATCGGCGCAAGGCTGCCGGCATTGTTCGGCAAGTCCGGATTCAGGATGCTGCGGATAGTAAAGGTGCTGTAGGCATGTGTGTACGCCGAAACGACGTTAATGCCATGCGGGCTCGGGCCGGAACTGCCCGCAAAATCAATCGTAATCTCACCCAGATCGGAATCGATCGTGACCGCCGTCTTGAGTTCGATCACCTCGCCGCCGGGTACGTCGAATTTCGTTTCACCGTTGTAAGTCCCGGCCGGCAATTTCCTGATGTCGTCGCGCGTCGCTTTTTCCGCGCGCGAAATGATCTCATGCGACAATTCGTGGATGTCATTCATTGCATAACGGTCGCACATGGCATTGAGTCGCTCGCCACCCATCTTGCCGCTTGAAACCTGTGCGGCCAGATCGCCAAAGATTGCGTTCGGCGTGCGCACATTCTGGCGGATGATCGCGTGCAGCGTTTCATTGGGCTCGCCGCACTCATACAGCTTCAGTGACGGAATCCACAGGCCTTCTTCGTGAATATCGCGAGCGCCTGCGCCAATGCCGTAGCCGCCGATGTCCGTATGGTGAATCGTGGATCCGCAGTAGGCAATCAGCTCGTCGTGACGGAAGATGGGTGTCAGCAATGTGATGTCGAAAAAATGACCGGCCGATTTCCACGGATCATTGGTGATCAGAACGTCGCCGGGACAGAGAGTATCGGGCGGTATGACATCGATAATATTCTTTGCGGCCGCAGCCAGAGAATTGATGTGTCCGGGCGTCCCGGTTACGGCCTGTGCCACCATGCGTGCATCGGCATCAAAAAGTGCGGTCGCGAGGTCTCCAGCTTCGCGCACGATCGGGCTGAAGGCAATCCTCTGCAGCGCTCGCGCCTGCTCGCTGACGATGCTGATCAGATTGCCCCAAATTATCTCCAGTTCGATGCCGTCGAGTTTGACCATGTCGCTAACCCCGGGTTGCGATAAGACTGCCGTCTGAATGCACATTCAGGCTCCACCCGGCCAGCACGAAGACCGTTGTTTCACGCTCCTCGATGATGACCGGTCCTTCGATGTCCTGTCCGGGCGCCAGAGCATGGCGGTTGTAGACAGGTGTGTCGATTGAATGACCGTCAAGGAAAATGGAGCGCGTCATCTTGGGCGGCGTCGCTTTGTCTGCCAATCGAACGGCAACCGTCCGGTCAGTGGCGCCGCCGCGTGCCGTGACGCGCCAGGTCACGACCTCAACATCCATGTCGTCGAGCTTGACACCGTACAGATTTTCGTACGCCTCGTCGAAGCGTTGCCGCAGATCGCCCTGGTTTGCCGGGATTCTGGGGTCGCCCGCAAGCGCCACCGTGACCTCGGCCTGCTGCCCGACGTAGCGCATATCAGCAGCGTAATCGTAGATGACAGAATCATCGCCAATGCCGGCATCATTCAGCGCTTCTTTCCCCTCCGTTCGCATGTCATCGATCATCTGCCGTACGGCTGACCAGTCGACGTCGCCCAGGCAACTCAGCCCCCCGCGTGCGAGGTCAAGTCGTGCCGGAGTGACCAGTGTGCCGAATGCGCTCAGCACACTGGCCATCACCGGGTAAATGATCTTTACACCGTCCAGGCGCTCCGCGACGTAACAGGCATGCACAGGACCGGCGCCGCCGAATGCGAGCATCGGCATACCGCGGTAGTTGACGCCCCGGTCTGTCGCATGCGCGCGCGCCGCGGCCGCCATGGATTCGCCAACGACGCTGAAGATGCCATAAGCAGCCTCCTGCAACGACACATTGAGCTTGTCCGCAAGTACCTGAACCGCCGCTTCCGCCCTGGCGCTGTCCAATGGCATGTCACCGCCGAGAAAGTTGCCGGGATCGAGGATTCCAAGTATGACATCGGCATCAGTGACGCAGGCATCGGATCCGCCTCGCCCGTAGCAGGCCGGTCCGGGATCACTTCCGGCGCTGTCGGGACCAACTTTGAGCAGACCCAGATTATCAACTCGGGCGATCGAGCCGCCACCTGCCCCGATCTCGATCATGTCGATCGACGGCACCGTGACCGGCATGCCGCTGCCGGGCTTGAAGCGGTAACGACGGTCGACCTCGGAGTCGCCGACGACGAGTGGCTCGCCATTTTGAATCAGACAGGCTTTGGCGGTCGTACCTCCCATGTCGAATGAAATCAGGTTATCGATACCGAATTTCCGCGCGACATGACCTGCAACGAGGGCGCCGGCAGCCGGACCCGACTCGATCATTCGGACGGGGAAGGTACCGGCAATTCTGGCGCTGATCACGCCGCCATTCGACAGCATGATAAGTGGTTCCCGCTCGAGCCCCATCTTCTGCAGGCGATCAATCAAGGCGTTCAGATACGGGCGTGTCGTCGGCACGGCATAGGCATTGATCGCCGCGGTGCTGGCGCGCAGATATTCGCGCATTTGCGGTGCAACGTCACTCGACAGTGTCACGATGACTTCCGGTGCCATGTCGTTCAACAGTGTTTTCAGCCGGCGCTCGTTGTCAGGATTACGATAGCTGTTCAGCAAGCACACAGCGACCGATTCAACCCCCTTGGCTGTCAGTTCTGCTGCGAGTATCTCAACCTCCTGTGCAGAAACCGTTCGCCCAATCGTTCCGTCAGCGTAGCTGCGTTCATTGACGCACCAGGTGAATTCGCGCGTGATCAGCGGCTCCGCGTATTCCAGTTGCGGATCGAACATGTCGTATCGATGCTCGTCGCGTATGTACAGGACATCGCGAAAGCCCTCGGTAGTGATCAAGCCGGTCACCGAGCCCTTGCGCTCAATCAGTACGTTCGTCACGATTGTAGTTGCGTGGGTCACAACATCGTTGACGTCCCGCAGATCGATACCGGCTTCTCCCAGTACCAGGTCCGCCGCACGAAAAAATCCGTCAAGCAAATCGTCGTGCGTGGTCAGCGTCTTATCGGTCCAGCTCTGGCCATCACTGGCAATGAGCACAGCATCGGTAAACGTACCGCCGATGTCGATCGCGAGTGCGTAACTGGTCATCCTGCCGCTGGCTCACGATAGCCGAGCCGTGCGGAAATATTTGCAGCGGCACTCCGGACAGAAGCAATCACGGCCAAATCCGGCTGTGCCGGCAGATACTGGATCGAACCGACGATCGTAATCGTGCCGGCCAGTTCGCCGGCCGCGTCAAATATCGGCGCTGCCAGTGCGTTGATTCCCATCAGCGCTTCTTCCGGTGCGACCGCCCAACCGTTTTTTGCGACAGCCGCGACCTCGGCTTCGAGAGACTTCGGATCGGTGTTCGTGTGCCGGGTGCGTCGCTCAAGTTTCTTCTGCACGATCTCATCCAGCAAATGCGCAGGACCGAAGGCGAGTGCCACCTTTCCCTGTGCGGACGAATGAAAATCAAATAACGTGCCGGGTGGCGTCGTGATCTCGATCTCGGAACGGTGCTTGAGGATGTCGAGTATGCGCACGCCGTCCCCTTCAACCTGACCGATGCTGACGGTCTGTCCTGTCTGCTGTCTCAATTCCGGCATGATGCGCCGCGCTTCTCTGATCAAACTGATGCCGGCAGCAATTGACTGGCCGAGGTGGAATAACTTCTGTGTCAAAAAGTAATCGTCAGTATCTGTATCCTGCAATACGTATTGGCGCTGCACGAGAGTGCGCAAATGCCGGTATGTACGCGGTTTGTTCACACCGACGATTTTCGCCAACTCGCTGACGCCGATGGGCTCACCATGATCGACCATCGCTTCTATGATGGACAAGGTCGTTACAACCGCGCTGATCGGCGCAATGTCGCTCACGTTTTCTC
>Ga0209980_10000925_pt1 | contig 16089 bp, 15 predicted proteins | sample CR02metaG_FD_183611 | JGI IMG/M metagenome (GOLD analysis project Ga0209980, IMG submission 183611) | Deep subsurface microbial communities from Mariana Trench to uncover new lineages of life (NeLLi) - CR02 metaG (SPAdes) (version 2) | ecosystem: Environmental > Aquatic > Marine > Ocean trench...
GGAACAGTGCTGCTCTCCAACTTCAGGTTTACGCTGCCATTGACGCGATCGCCAGTTACAGCAGTTTTGCCGGCAATGGAGAGGCGACCGAGCTCAGCGCCGGGGGCCGCCGGTGACGCGATCGCCATGGAGTCGAATGCCATATCGAAATCGCCGACCGAGAAACCAAAAGGGCTTGGCGATTTGTCGCCGGCAAATGTCACCGCGCCGATGCGCACCGTTTTCCGGGCGTTCGAAACCGCCAACGTATCGACTATGCCGTTGTACTTCAAAACACCCGTCGCCGGGTCGGAGGTAACGTGTATGTCAACGTCGCCCCACTCGAAGTACGCCTCGTCCATGGTACGGGTGCCCGATGTCAGGACAAAGTTTGACTTGAGTACGCCATCGAGGCCGATGTCGGTATAAATCGTACCCGGCATCGGCACTGCCTCGCCGTCAGCCAGCTCGATGCTCATCGTCGAGACGGCGCTGCCAAGCCCGGGCTTCAATGTGCCGCGATCGCGTGTCAAAGAAGAGAAAGGCACGAGCCCATGGTCAATCCTGGTGTCGATGATCAAAGCCGGCAGGTTGCCGGTCTCGTCGTTGCCGGTGAGTTCCAGAAGTGCTGCGCGTAAACTGCCGTCACGCAGTTCGATGCGATGCTGGCCCTCCGATGAGAACCAGCCGCGGTCGAAGCTTTGTGAGGTGACAACGAGGCTGTTGCTCTCCCGCGCCGCCCAATCCAGATTTTCGTCCATGGACTGTTCGGCCAGCCGGCCGACGATGCCGGGTGAAACGATGATGACCAGCACAAGCGCGACGAGCAGGGCGACAATGCCTTTCTTCACGGCGATTCCTTAATTTACGGGGTGGTTCGACGGCACGATCCTAGCAGGAACTGGCAGGAACTGAAGGACCGGAGTCGAACCGCGGTTTTGTCGATAACCGGGATAGTTGCCTTTCCGTGCAAAAATGCAAAACTGCGGTTCGACACAATTTCTCGTCCTCAGGAGATCCCATGCCGGATCAGGCGGCGCATACCAGTGATATCGATAATGGCATTGTCGCCATCGATACGGAGTACGTGCGGCCGCTACTCGACGCAAGCCATCTGATCGTCGAAGATGGCCGCGCGGCGTTCGTGGATACGGGCACCAACGACAGCGTGCCCTTGCTTCTCGACGCGCTGCGGCAAAAGGACCTCGACCCCGGCGATGTCGATTTCGTATTTCTGACTCACGTGCATCTCGATCACGCGGGCGGAGCCGGGCAATTGATGCAACGCTTGCCGAATGCGCGCTGCGTGATTCACCCAAGGGGAGCGCCACACATGATCGAGCCGGCAAAACTGATTGCTGGCACCGAGGCCGTTTACGGTAAAAAACGCACGCGCGAAATGTACGGTGAGATCCAGCCGATCGCAGCAGATCGAGTCATAGTCGCCGCTGATGAACAAGCGTTCGTACTGAACGGTCGCGAAATGCGGACGCTGCACACCGAGGGTCACGCGCGGCATCATTACTGCCTGCATGACCCGCAATCGCAGGGCGTGTTCACGGGAGACAGTTTCGGAGTTTCTTATCGCGAACTGGACACTGCGGCCGGCGAATTCATTTTTCCTTCATCGACACCGCCGCACTTCGACCCGGCTGAGGCGCATAAGACCATCGACCGCATTGTGGCGCTGGAACCGCGGCAGTGTTATCTGACTCACTACAGCCGCGTGGGCGATCTGGACCGGCTGGCAGGCGACATGCACGAATGCATTGACGGCTATGTGGCGATTGCCGACGAATGCCGCGACGATCGGAATCGTTCCGAGTCAATGCAGACGGCGATGTTCGACTTTCTGTCCGGGCGACTCGCGAAACACGGCTTCAGGGGAGATCGAGACGCGATGTGGTCGGTGCTGAAGATTGATGTCATGCTCAACGCACAGGGACTGGATGCGTGGCTCAAATGGCGGCAACGCTAGTGGACAGTTTTCGGGCATATCGGATCGACGAGCGTGATGGCAGGATCGTTGCCGGGTTCGAGGAGCTTACGGTCGACGACCTCAGCGACGGGAACGTGCTCGTCAAGGTCAGTCATTCGACCATAAATTACAAAGACGCTCTGGCGGCAACCGGAAGCGCCAGGATACTGCGTCGCTATCCGCTCAACGGCGGCATTGATCTTGCGGGAAGCGTGGTCAGTTCGGACGATGCCGCGTTTCAACCCGGCACTCCCGTGCTCGTCAACGGCTGCGGACTGAGCGAAACCCTCGATGGCGGGTACTCGGAATATGCGCGCGTCGACAGCGCCAGTCTCGTGCCGATACCGGACAACATCAGCCCGGCCGAAGCCATGCAGATCGGTACGGCAGGGTACACGGCGGCGCTCGCGATACACCGCATGGAACAAAACGGCCAGGTGCCCGGAGACGGGCCTGTCGTTGTCACCGGGGCCACGGGCGGGGTCGGCAGCATCGCGATCGACATGCTCGATGGCCGCGGTTACGAGGTCGTAGCGGTAACGGGCAAGGCGACCGAAGATGCGTACCTCAGGGCCATCGGCGCACGTCGAATCCTGCTCCGCGATCAGATCGACCTGGGCAAACGACCCATGGAAAAACCGCAATGGGCCGGCGCGATCGACAATCTCGGTGGCGACCACCTGACCTGGCTTACGCGGACAATGTCCTATGGCGGCAATATCGCGTGCATCGGGCTCGCGGCGAGCACGGCATTGGAGACCACCGTGCTGCCGTTCATCCTGCGTGCCGTCTGCCTGCTCGGCATAAATTCCGTCGACACGCCGCGGAAATTACGCCTGGCCGTCTGGTCGAGGATCGCGACCGATCTCAAGCCGCGCCACCTCGACACGATCAGTCACCGCACGATCTGTTTTGACGACTTGCCCGGTTCTTTCCAGGCCTACATCGACGGCACCGTTACAGGCCGGGTCCTCGTCAAGATCGCCTAGTGTCCTGTCCCGTGAGTTCGCATGATTTCAGAACCAGCAAAAAGCGCTGCTGCAAGGCGCGTTGCACAGGCAATATCGGGCATATTGGCAAGGGACGCAACGCCGCAGCGGCGCTTTTTGCTGCTTCCCGAAGGGCGCGTCCTTCAAGGCCTTTGGTGGCGTTACACCGCTTGTCAATGGACTCGTCATTAACGGCGCGACGTGCCTTGCCAAAGGCCTTGAGAGACCGCGCTGAAACTGTGCGAACTCACGGGACAGGACACTAGATCGCGGTAAGCCAACCGATTCAGGGGTTGTGACCCGGCGCCACACTCGCAGGTCGAAGAATGGAGCGATCGCTCCATTTGGGAATAGACCCGGCGCTGGTTTAAAATCCGGCCTCGCCGTTTTAATTTGGATTAAAACGGCCCTTCGGCAGCCCAGAGGATAAGCAATGAGCGCAGGAGCACGATTCCGGTCGGCGCTGGAACAGGAGCGGCCACTGCAGATTGTCGGCACGATCAACGCCTACACGGCACTTCTGGCTGAAAGAGCCGGCTTCCGGGCGCTCTACCTGTCGGGCGCCGGGGTCGCGAATGCGTCATTTGGCATGCCCGACCTGGCGCTGACGACATTGAGCGATGTCTGCGACGACATTCGCCGCATCTGTTCCGCGCAGCGATTACCACTGCTCGTTGATGCCGACACGGGCTGGGGCAGCGCGCTCATGATTGCCCGCACGGTTTCCGAAATGACCCGTGCCGGCGCGGCCGGCTGTCACCTCGAGGACCAGGTCGCCGACAAGCGCTGCGGGCACCGGCCCGGCAAGGCGCTGGTCGAGGCGCAAGAAATGTGTGACCGGATCAAGGCCGCAACGGATGGCCGAAGCGATGACGAATTCGTCATCATGGCGCGAACCGATGCGTACGCCGTTGAAGGGCAGCAGGCAGCGCTCGCGCGCGCGGTCGCCTATGTGGAGGCAGGCGCCGACATGATATTTGCAGAAGCGCTGACGACGCTTGAAGAGTACAAACAGTTCACCGCTGCGGTTAAAGTGCCGGTGCTCGCAAACCTGACCGAGTTCGGTAAGACGCCGCTCTTTACGAGCAGCGAGCTGGCCGAGGTCGGCATCCGCATGACGCTGTACCCGTTGAGCGCCTTTCGTGCCATGTCGGCCGCGGCGCTCAATGTATTCGAAACGATTCGACGGGACGGCACGCAGAAGGCCGTCGTCGACACAATGCAAACGCGTAAGGAGTTGTACGATGTCCTGAAGTATCAGGCTTATGAGGACAAGCTCGACGAACTGTTTGCTGAGCAAGGACTGAGAACCGGCAAGGAGTAAAGCGCCTGCGGCGCGGACCGCGGGCCGTGGAGAACACGATGGCAGCAAAAAACAAAGTGGGCGGTCTCGCCGGTGTTACCGCGGGTGCAACGCGCATTTGTACGGTCGGCAAGGAGGGCGCGGGACTCACGTATTACGGCTACGACATCTACGACCTCACCGACAACGCATGCTTCGAAGAGGTTGCCTACCTGCTGGTTCGCGGTAAGCTGCCGAATCGTGCCGAGCTCGACGCATACATTGCGGGGCTCAAGACAAAGCGCGGGCTCCCGGAGGCCCTGAAAACCCTACTGGAAATGGTGCCGGCCGATGCGTACCCGATGGACGTGCTGCGCACTGCCGTTTCGTTTCTCGGCAACATCGAACCCGAAGGTGATTTTTCAAATCAGATCGCCGTCGCTGATCGGCTGCTGGCCTGCCTGCCGTCGATGCTGCTTTACTGGCACCGTTTCCACAGCGACGGTACGCGCATCGACGCCGAGACCGACGACGACAGCGTCGCCGGGCACTTTCTGCACATGTTGCATGGCAAGCCGCCGAGCGAGACGCATCGCGGCTCGCTGGACACGACGCTTGTTCTCTACGCAGAGCACGAATTCAATGCATCGACGTTCGCGGCGCGCGTCATAACGGGAACCTTGTCCGACATGCATTCGGCGGTCAGTGGCGCGATCGGCGCGCTTCGGGGGCCGTTGCATGGCGGCGCCAACGAGGCGGCGATGGTGCTTATTCAGGAATTCCAGTCGCCCGAGGCCGCGGCCGCGGGCGTGCGCGACATGCTCGCACGCAAGGACAAGATCATGGGCTTCGGCCACCGCGTGTACACAACGTCGGACCCGCGCAATTCGGTCAACAAGAAAATGTCCAAAATGCTCGGGGATGACGCAGGCGACACGAGGCTGTTCGCAGTGTCGGAAGCTATCGAAAAAGTCATGTGGGACGAGAAAAAATTGTTCGCGAATGCGGACTTCTTCGCGGCGACCGTGTATCACTTCATGGGCATTCCGACGTATTTGTTCACGCCGATCTTTGTCTGTTCGCGCATCACGGGCTGGACCGCACACATCATGGAGCAGCGCGCCGACAATAAACTGATTCGCCCGGCCGCCGACTACATCGGTCCGCCGTTGCAAGAGTGGGTTGCCATCGACGATCGCCCTTAGCTGCCGCCGACTGGCTACAAGTTGTTCTTCCGGAGTCACGATGTCTGATATTGGTGGTCGTTCGGCGCAACGGCCGGACTGGGATGCGGCGCTCGTCGCTATTGCCGATTACGTTTGTGATGCGCCGATCGAGAGCGACCTTGCCTACGATACGGCGCGCTTTTGCCTCATGGACACGCTTGCGTGCGGGTTTCAGGCGCTAGCCTTTCCGGCGTGCACGAAGCTGCTTGGTCCGGTCGTTCCGGGCGCCACACTTTCCGGTGGTGCCCGCGTCCCCGGTACCTCATACGAACTCGACCCCGTGATGGCGGCATTCAACATCGGCACGATGAACCGCTGGCTCGACTTCAACGACACATGGCTTGCGGCGGAATGGGGCCACCCGTCGGACAACCTCGGCGGCATCCTGGCCGTGGCCGATTACCTGAGCCGGCAAAATCGTGCCGCGGGCAAGAATTCGCTGACGATGCACGATGTGCTGACAGCGATGATCAAAGCGCACGAAATACAGGGCGTGATCGCATTGGAGAACAGTTTCAACCGCGTCGGTCTCGACCACGTGCTGCTCGTACGCGTCGCGTCGACAGCCGTGGTCACGCAGTTGCTCGGTGGGAACCGCGAGCAAGTGCTGAATGCGGTGTCCAACGCGTGGATCGATGGCGGCGCGCTCCGTACTTACCGTCATGCGCCGAATACGGGTTCGCGCAAGAGCTGGGCGGCAGGTGATGCAACGAGTCGCGCCGTGCGGCTTGCGCTGATCGCGATGACCGGTGAGATGGGCTATCCGTCGGCGTTAAGCGCGAAGACCTGGGGGTTCAACGACGTGCTGTTCAATGGCCGGGTGTTCGAGTTCCAGCGGCCATTCGGCAGCTACGTCATGGAAAATGTGCTGTTCAAGATTTCTTTCCCGGCCGAGTTCCATGCGCAGACCGCGGTCGAAGCGAGCATGGCGCTGCACGAGGCTGTCCGTGATCGCATCGATGACATTGAAAGAATCGTCATCGAAACCCAGGAAGCCGGCATTCGGATCATCGACAAGAGCGGTCCGCTGGCCAACCCGGCCGATCGTGATCACTGCATTCAGTACATGACAGCAATACCGTTGATATTCGGCCGCCTGACTGCCGCCGACTACGAAGACAGCATCGCGGACGACCCACGTATCGATGCGCTCAGGGCCAGGATGGAGGTTCGCGAGAACGAGCGCTTCACACGAGATTACTTCGATCCCGCGAAGCGCTACATCGGCAATGCGTTGCAGGTGTTCTTCAACGACGGCAGCAGCAGTGATCGCGTCGAAGTCAATGTCCCAATCGGACACCGTGAGCGCCGCGAAGAAGGGATTCCTGTTCTGAAACAGAAGTTTGCCGACAGCGTTGCGCCGAAACTCAACAAGAAACAGTGGGCTGAACTCGATGTACTTTGCGCGGACCGGGAGCGGCTTGCACAAACGGCCGTCGATGATTTCATGGCATTGTTGGTGGTTTGAATAACATGGCGGCCAGCCGTTACCCAAGCACCGCATATAATCGATCGTCGTGACCGTTAGTGCCGAAAAAATTGAAGGTGCCATTGCGGCACTTGGGCAGACATTTCCCGTCGGTACAGCGCAAAAGCTGGCGATACTGCTGGACGAGCTCGAGCGGTGGAATCGCCGCATGAACCTGACCTCAATCCGCGATGCGGATGACATGATCACGGGCCATCTGCTCGACAGCCTGGTAGTCAGACCCCTGATTGCGGGAACGAGGATTCTAGACGTGGGCACGGGCGCGGGCTTTCCGGGATTGCCACTCGCCATTGCGGAGCCGGACCGAATGTTCGACCTCGTTGACAGCAACGGCAGGAAAATCCAGTTCATCAGGCATGTCACAGGCCTGCTCGGCCTGCGCAACGTCACAGCAGTCAAGGCGCGCACGGAGGACTATGCACCCGGCTACCGCTTTGATACGGTGATCGCGCGAGCCGTTGCGGCACTGCCGCGACTCGCGGAAATCGCCGGGCACCACGTGGGAGAGCACGGGGTGTTTGTTGCGCTGAAAGGGCGCCTGCCGGCGGAAGAATGCGAACACGTGCCCGATACGTGGCAGTCCACAATAACGGAATTGTCGGTGCCGGGCCTGGAGGCCGGTTCGCGGCACGCAGTGCTCATGCGGCGGAAGTGATTAAATGACGCGTATCATCGCGGTTGCGAACCAGAAGGGAGGAGTCGGCAAGACGACGACGTGCGTCAATCTGTCCGCATCACTCGCCGCCACGCAGCGGCGCGTGCTGCTGGTTGATATGGATCCGCAAGGCAACGCAACGATGGGTTGCGGAATCAACAAGATGGAGGTTGACTACTCGGCGTGCGACGTGCTGCTCGGCGAAGTCAGCGCGGCGGATGCGATCGTGTCGCCGCCCGAAGGCAACTTCGCGGTATTGCCGGGCAATGAAGACCTGACGCTGGCCGAGGTCAAGCTCCTGCAGGAGATCGGCCGCGAGATGAAACTCAAAAAGGCGCTCGCGCCCGTCGTCGGCCTGTACGATTTCATTCTGATCGATTGCCCGCCGTCGATTAACATGCTGACCGTCAATGCACTGACGGCAGCAGACGGCGTGCTGATCCCGATGCAGTGCGAGTATTACGCGCTCGAGGGACTGAGCGCGTTGTTGAATACCGTCGAAAAGGTACGCAGCAGCGTAAACCCGAATCTCGAGGTTTTCGGTATCCTGCGGACCATGGTCGATCCGCGCATCAACCTTTCGAACGAAGTCTCGATGCAACTGATCAAGCATTTCGATCAAAAAGTGTTCCGGACCGTAATACCACGCAACATTCGCCTGGCCGAGGCGCCGAGTTTTGGCCGACCGGTATTGACGCACGATCGCTCCTCCAGGGGAGCGATCGCGTACCTTGCGCTGGCCGGAGAAATCCTGCGCCGCGAAGATGCGCGTGTCGGCCGAGTGCAGGCAGTATAGTAGGAGGACCTGTAGGCCCGACATGTCGATGGATGCAGGCGGTTAGAGCAGGAGGGCCTTCAGGCCCGATACACAAGCAATGAGCGTAAGAAAAAGACGATTAGGACGAGGGCTCGATGCCCTGTTGAGCAAGCCGGTCGCTGAAAACGCGGCGGTAACCGGCAGCACGGCCGGTAATCCGTTCATGCAGATTCCGCTTGAGCTGCTGCAACGCGGCCGGTTTCAGCCACGCGTCGACATGCGCCAGGAATCTCTCGAAGACCTGGCGAATTCGATCCGGTCGCAAGGCGTCGTACAGCCCATCGTGGCGCGGCCGATCGGTAACGGCGGCCCGTCACAGCGCTATGAGATCATTGCCGGCGAGCGGCGCTGGCGTGCCGCACAAATGGCCGGACTCAATCAGATTCCGACCGTTGTCCGGGACGTTCCCGATCACGCGGTGATCGCGATGTCGCTGATTGAGAACATCCAGCGTGAGAACCTCAATCCGCTCGAGGAAGCACGCGCGCTGGATCGCCTGATTCACGAGTTCGATCTAACGCACGCCGAGGCGGCCACGGCGGTCGGTCGATCTCGCGCGACGGTGAGTAACCTGTTGCGCCTGCAGGAGCTCGCCGACAAGGTGAAGCCGATGCTCGAGTCGCGACAGATCGAAATGGGGCATGCGCGGGCACTGCTGTCTATCAGTGATCCGCAGCAGCAGCATGACGCAGCCCGGCAGGTGATAAAGAAGAGCCTGTCTGTGCGCGAAACCGAACGGCTCGTCAAGCGCATGCTCGACTCCAAGGGCAAAAAGAAGCCGGCAAAGCGACCGGCCTCGGTGAATGCCGACATTCGCCGCCTCGAGGTCGAGGTATCGGAGAAGCTTGGTGCCAAAGTGCGCGTCGTACACGGCAACAAGGGTTCGGGCAGGATCGTGATCAGCTATAACAGTCTCGATGAGCTTGACGGCATCTTGAAACATATCCGTTAGGGCGCCATTGCCATGCTCTGGGCCTGCCACTATAATGCGCGAGCCAAACACAGGCCCGCCTGGAATACCGAAAACCCAAGCGCCACAAGCCGCCGGTCAGCCCGATGGACGTGGCGTTTTTAGTGCCGGAGGCAAGCAGAAATGGGCGAGACCGCAGGCCGACGCGGCTCATTCATCGTTGCCAGGGTGCTGGCGTTACAAATCGGAATCGGGGTGGTCCTGGCCGCGTTGTTATGGGCTACTTATGGTCGCGTAGCAGGCTATTCGGTATTGCTCGGTAGCATGATCTGCGTGATTCCGAATGCCTTTCTGGCGCTGCGGCTCGCAGTGCCACGCCGGGATCCCGGGGCTCGCGCCCTGATTCGGGCAGCATACATGGGTGAAGCAGGCAAACTGGCGTTGACCGTACTGATGTTCGGCATCGTCTTCGTCGCGGTACGGCCGCTGGCGGCGGCGCCATTGTTTGCAGGATTTATCGCGGCGCAGCTGGGGACCTTTGCCGGGCTCCTGATGCGCGACGCAGGACAACAAGAACAGGATAAAGAGTAAGCAGCATGGCGAGTGAAGGCGGACACAGCCCGCAAACCTCGGGCGAGTACATTGCTCATCATTTGCAGAATCTGCAGGTTTGCCAATCGGACGGCGGCGAATGGATATGGAACCATTGTGCCGGCAACCCGATGACGATCAACGTCGACTCGATGTTTTGGTCAGTGTTTCTCGGCGTTATTTTCATTGTGCTGTTCCGTTCGGCCGCGAAAAAAAGTTCGGCGCGCGAACCCAGCCGCTTTCAGGCGGCAGTCGAGATCATCGTCGACTTTGTCGATGGCAGCGTCAAAGACACGTTCCGTGGCAAGAGTCGCCTGATCGCGCCGCTCGGGCTCACGATTTTCGTGTGGGTGTTCCTGATGAACCTGATGGACCTGATTCCGGTTGACTGGATACCGATGGCCGCCGGCTGGGCGGGCATCAAGTATATGAAGGTCGTGCCGACGACCGACGTCAATGTCACATTCGGCATGTCGATCGCCGTGTTCTTTCTCATCCTCTTTTATACCGTGAAGAATAAGGGAATCGGCGGATTCATCGCAGAGCTTACGCTACACCCGATTGCCCCACCACTGAAAGGTCCGGGCATTATTGCGGCGCCTTTTATCATCTCCTTCAACTTCATTCTCGAGAGCGTCGCGCTGATTGCCAAACCCGTGTCGCTGTCGCTACGCTTGTTCGGCAATATGTTTGCTGGCGAGCTGATCTTTATTCTGATCGCAATGCTTGGGCTATGGCAACTACCGCTGCACTTCCTCTGGGCCATATTCCACATTCTGATAATTACACTACAGGCCTTTATTTTCATGATGTTGACCATAGTTTACTTGAGCCTGGCATCGGAATCGCATTGAGTTTGTGTCTTTTAATTTCAACAAGGTGGACTTGATCCTGTTTAGGAGAAACTGATGGAAACTGTTATTGGCCTCACCGCAATCGCCGTCGCACTTCTGATCGGCCTCGGCGCCCTCGGCGTCGGTATCGGCATGGGTCTTCTGGGCGGCCGCTTTCTCGAGGGCGCGGCACGTCAGCCCGAGCTGGCGCCGATGCTGCAGACGAAGATGTTCATCGTCGTTGCGTTGCTCGATGCCGTCGCCATGATCGGTGTCGGTATCGCGCTGTTCTTTGCATTTGCCAACCCGTTCGTCGGTCAGCTGCAGGACGCAATGCAGGCTGCCGGCGGCTAGTCGTTAAACTCGCAGTTGTAGGAGCGGCTTCAGCCGCGATTGAATCGGGCCTGAAGGCCGTCCTGCAATCGCAAAACGGTGCAAGGAGCTCACTGTGGATATCAATCTCACACTGATCGGCCAATCGATCGCGATGTTCGTGTTCGTGTGGTTCTGCATGAAATTCATATGGCCGGTGATCCTGGCAGCGATCGAGGAGCGTCAGGAGCAAATCGCCGCAGGTCTCGCGGCTGCGGAGCACGGCGAGCAGAAACTCGAGCAAGCGAAGGCTGAGGCCGACGATATTGTGAGCAATGCGCGAACGCGGGCCACGAGTATTCTCGATCAGGCAAATTCGCTGGCAAACGACATCGTGGCGGAAGGCAAATCGGGCGGCATGAAAGAGCGTGAACGGCAACTGACGGCCGCGAAGGCTGACATCGAGCAGGAAGCTAACCGCGCGCGCGAAGAGCTGCGCGAACAGGTATCGGCGATAGCTGTCGCGAGTGCCGAGAAGATTCTGCAACGAGAGATCGACGCGAAAACGCACCAGGATATTCTGGGCAAGCTTGCCCAGGAACTATAAGCGCGAACCTTAAGCATGGCTGACAACAACACCGTAGCGAGACCCTATGCGCAGGCATTGTTCGAGCTGGCGAACGAAGCCGGCGAACTTGCCGCCTGGTCCAAATCGCTCGAAACAGCAAGCCAGCTGCTGGCCGACGGCCGGGTCGTCGACTACCTGGGCAACCCGGTGTTCAACGACAAACAGCGGCTGGAGTTCCTGACCGGGCTGTTTGCCAAGGCCGGCGCCAGAATGCTGGCGGGCAAGAACAGACAGGGAGCGAATTTCCTGAGATTGCTGCTTGAGTACGGGCGGGTCGCCGTGTTCCCCGAGATTGCGGTCCACTTCGAGACGCTCAAAGCGAAGGTCGAGAATACGGTCGATGTCACCGTGACCTCCGCCTGCGAGATCAGCAAGAAACACAAGGACGCAATCTCGAAGGCGTTACGCAAGCGGCTCGGCCGGGACGTGAAGCTCGAGACGAAAATCGACGAAAATCTCATCGGCGGCGCGGTTATCAGGGCCGGCGATGTCGTAATTGATGGATCGTTGCGCACCAGGCTGGAAGGCCTGTCGAACGCGCTGATCAAATAGAGAGGAAAAGGAAATGGCACTCAAAGCTTCTGAAATCAGCAAACTGATTAAAGAACGCATCAAAAATTTCGAGGCAACCGCGGAAGCGCGTGACGTCGGTACGGTCATCGCCGTGACCGACGGTATCGTGCGCATCCACGGCCTGACCGATGCGCGCTACGGCGAAATGCTCGAGTTCCCGGAAAACACGTTCGGCATGGCGCTGAACCTCGAGCGGGACTCGGTCGGCGCTGTGGTGCTGGGTGACTACAAACACATTTCGGAAGGCGATACGGTCAAGACGACGGGCCGCATACTCGAGGTGCCGATTGGCGAGGCGCTGCTGGGGCGTGTCGTCGACGCGCTCGGCAAGCCGGTCGATGGCAAGGGGCCCATCGATGCGCACGAAACGGCGCCGATCGAGAAGGTTGCGCCGGGTGTCATTCAACGCCAATCGGTCGATCAGCCGGTACAAACCGGACTCAAGGCGATTGACTCGATGGTGCCGATCGGACGCGGCCAGCGCGAGCTGATCATCGGCGACCGCCAGACCGGCAAGACGGCCCTCGCAATCGATACGATCATCAACCAGCGTGGCACAGGCATCAAGTGCATCTACGTTGCGATCGGACAAAAAACGTCCTCGGTCGCCGGCGTCGTAAGAAAACTCGAAGAAGAAGGCGCGATGGAGCATACGATCGTCGTCGCCGCTTCCGCCGCAGACAGTGCCGCCATGCAGTACATTGCACCGTACTCCGGTACGTCGATGGGCGAGTATTTCCTCGACAAAGGCGAAGACGCGCTGATCATTTTCGATGACCTGACGAAGCAGGCATGGGCTTATCGGCAGGTGTCGCTGTTACTGCGCCGTCCGCCGGGCCGTGAGGCGTATCCGGGTGACGTCTTCTACCTGCATTCACGCCTGCTCGAACGCGCCTCGCGGGTTAACGCAGCGCATGTCGAGGAAGTTTCGGGCGGCAAGATCAAGGGCAAAACCGGTTCGTTGACGGCCCTGCCCATCATTGAAACGCAGGCGGGTGACGTGTCCGCGTTTGTTCCGACCAACGTCATTTCGATTACCGATGGCCAGATCTTCCTGGAGACCGACTTGTTCAACGCCGGTATTCGCCCGGCGATCAACGCCGGTCTGTCGGTGTCGCGTGTTGGTGGTGCGGCGCAAACAACGATCATCAAGAAGCTCGGTGGCGGCGTGCGCCTCGCGCTCGCGCAATACCGTGAGTTGGCGGCGTTTGCACAATTTGCGTCAGACCTCGATGCCACGACGCGCCATCAGCTCGAACGCGGCCAACGCGTTACCGAGCTGATGAAGCAGAAGCAGTACTCGCCGATGTCGGTAGCCGAGATGGCGTTGTCGCTTTTTGCGGTGAGCGAAGGTTACCTCGATGATGTCGAGGTGCCGAAGGTAATCGACTATGAGACTGCGTTACACGATTTTGCGCGTGCGAATCACGGTGAGGTACTCGACAATATCAACGAATCGGGCGATTACAACGACGACGTAGTAGCGAGCTTGAAGGCGATATGTGACGGGTTTGCCGAGAAGGGTGCGTATTGACACGCATGCGTCATTACGAGGCCCTTCAGGGCCGAAGCAACCTCTTGATGAGCCACGAAAGCGGAGAGTTTGTAATGTTAGTGGTGACATCAGCCGGTGGATTTTTCAAGCGCAGCGCACCGACATCCGCTCGTGAACAACGGTAACGATTTGACCATGAGAGACTAGAAACTTGGCAGGTGCAAAGGAAATACGCTCAAAGATCCGCAGCGTGAAAAACATGCAGAAGATCACGAGGGCCATGGAGATGGTCGCCGCCACCAAGATCCGCAAGGCACGGGTTCAGATGGAGGCGTCACGCCCCTATGCGCAGCGCATTCGTCGTGTCATCGGCCACCTGGCGCATGCAAACCCGGACTACAAGCATCCGTTCCTGACGGAGCGCGAGGTAAAGCGCGTCGGCTTCATCATCATCTCGACGGATCGCGGTCTTTGTGGCGGTCTTAACGTCAATCTGTTCAAGACCGCCATCGGCGAGATTGCCAACTGGCGCGAGCAGCACGTCGAGGTCGACCTCGCGCTCGTCGGCGCGAAGTCCGTGCAGTTTTTCCGTCGCCTGGGCGGCAATGTCGTCGGCACGGCAACGCACCTGGGCGACAAGCCTCAGGTCAATGACCTGATCGGCTCGATCAAGATCATGCTGGATTCGTACAGTGCGGGCACTATCGATCGGCTGTTTCTCATTCACAACGAATTCGTCAGCACGATGAGTCAGCGGCCGGAGGTCAGTACGCTGCTGCCGGTCAGCGCGATCGACCTCGGTGACGAATCATTGCAGGACCACTGGGACTATATTTATGAACCGGATGCCGAGGAACTGCTCGACGACATACTGATGCGCTACATCGAGTCACAGGTTTACCGCGGAGCGGTGGAGAACTTCGCCTGCGAGATGGCGGCAAAAATGGTGGCGATGAAATCGGCGACGGACAACGCCGGCGAAATTATCGACAAGTTGCAGCTTGCCTATAACAGGGCGCGGCAGGGGGCAATCACGCAGGAAATTTCAGAAATCGTCGGCGGCGCGGCTGCCGTTTCTGGATAGAGAGACTTGAATAAATTAATCAGCGACGCACGCTGAAACTGGTTGAGGACCAATACATGAGCACCGGAACAACTGTGCAGATCATCGGCGCTGTCGTGGACGTCGAGTTCCCGTCAGATCAAATCCCCGGGATTTACGACGCGCTCGTCATCGACGAGGCTGAGGTAACGCTCGAAGTGCAGCAGCAACTGGGCGACGGCGTCGTACGCACGATCGCCATGGGCTCGTCGGAGGGCCTGAAACGCGGCATGTCGGTGACGGGCACGGGCGGGCCAATCATGGTGCCGGTCGGGGAGAAGACTCTTGGCCGAATCATGGACGTGCTCGGCAAGCCGATCGACAACGCCGGCGAGATCGGCGCCGAGAGGATGCTGCCGATTCATCGTCCACCACCGTCCTATGAGGAACAGGCCGCGACAACCGAAATCCTCGAGACCGGCATCAAGGTCATTGACCTGATCATGCCTATCTCGAAGGGTGGCAAGGTCGGCCTGTTCGGCGGCGCCGGTGTTGGCAAGACCGTGGCGCTCATGGAACTCATTCGCAACATCGCGCACGAGCACGCCGGGTACTCTGTGTTTGCGGGCGTCGGCGAACGTACTCGCGAGGGTAATGATTTTTATCACGAGATGACCGAGTCGGGCGTTATCGACAAGGTGTCGCTCGTCTATGGGCAGATGAACGAACCGCCGGGTAACCGGCTGCGCGTCGCGTTGACTGGTCTGACGATCGCCGAGGCGTTTCGCGACGAGGGCCGCGACGTGCTCATGTTCATCGACAACATTTACCGGTACACGCTCGCGGGCACCGAGGTATCGGCTTTGCTCGGCCGCATGCCGTCTGCCGTGGGCTACCAGCCGACACTGGCTGAGGAGATGGGTGTGCTGCAGGAGCGCATTGCGTCTACGAAGACCGGCTCGATCACATCATTCCAGGCCGTTTACGTTCCCGCGGACGACCTGACCGACCCGTCACCGGCAACGACATTTGCTCACCTCGACGCGACGCTCGTACTGTCGAGAAACATCGCCGAGCTCGGCATCTACCCGGCTGTCGACCCGCTCGATTCCACAAGCCGTATCCTCGATCCCAACATCATCGGCCAGGAACATTACGACTGCGCGCGCAGCGTACAGACCGTACTGCAACGTTACAGGGAACTGCAGGACATCATCGCGATTCTCGGCATGGACGAGCTCTCCGAGGACGACAAGCTCTCGGTCAATCGTGCGCGCAAGATTCAACGCT
>Ga0209980_10000926_pt1 | contig 16082 bp, 13 predicted proteins | sample CR02metaG_FD_183611 | JGI IMG/M metagenome (GOLD analysis project Ga0209980, IMG submission 183611) | Deep subsurface microbial communities from Mariana Trench to uncover new lineages of life (NeLLi) - CR02 metaG (SPAdes) (version 2) | ecosystem: Environmental > Aquatic > Marine > Ocean trench...
TGAGGCCCGAAGCGCCTGCGACTGCCCCCCCCCCTACAGCGCTTCGATGCGGATGCGGCGGGGCGGCTCGACGACCGCTTCCAGCGCGCCGATGCGCTCCAGAGCCCGGGTCATGGCGGCGTCTTCGGTGTCGTGGGTGGTGATCACCACGGGCACCATCTCGTCGGGCGCGCGGCCGCGCTGGAGCATGGCCTCGACCGAGATCTCCTCGTCACGCAGGGCGCCGGCGATGTCGGCGATGACGCCCGGCCGGTCGACCACCATAAGCCGGATGTAGTGGCTGCCGACGTGGCGCTCGATGGGCAGTGAGGCCAGGCGCTCCAGATCCTGGGCCGGCACCGCGAAGCTCGGCAGCACGGCGCCGCGGGCGATGTCCATGAGATCGGCGACGACCGCGGAAGCGGTCGGACCGGCGCCGGCGCCGCGGCCCTCGGCCATGAAGGTACCGACGAAATCGCCCTCGGCGACGACGCCGTTGAAGGCGCCCTCGACCGCCGCGATCGGCGAATCCCGGGCGACCATGCACGGGTGGACCCGCTGCTCGACCCCGTCCGCCCGGCGCGTGGCGATGCCGAGCAGCTTGATGCGATAGCCCAGTTCCTCGGCGTAGGCGATGTCGAGGGACGAGACCTCGCGGATGCCCTCGACGTGGACGCCGTGAAAATCGATTTCGCAGCCGAAGGCGAGCGCGGTCAAGATCGCCAGCTTGTGGGCGGTGTCGACGCCGTCGATGTCGAAGCCGGGGTCGGCCTCGGCGTAGCCCAATCCTTGCGCCTCGGCGAGCACCGCGTCGAAGTCGCGCCCGGTCTCGCGCATGGTGGTCAGGATGTAGTTGCAGGTGCCGTTGAGCACGCCGTAGACGCGGCTGATCCGGTTGGCCGCCAGGCCTTCGCGCAAGGCTTTCACGATCGGGATGCCGCCGGCCACGGCGGCCTCGTAGGCGAGCGCGACCCCGGCCGCCTCGGCGCTGCGGGCAAGCGCCGCGCCGTGATGGGCGAGCAGCGCCTTGTTCGCGGTGACCACGTGGCGGCCGGCGGCGATCGCCGCCTCCACGGTGGCCTTGGCGACGCCGCCACTGCCGCCGATCAGCTCGACCACCGCCTCGATCCCGGGCGCGGCCGCCATAGCGACCGGGTCGTCGAACCAGGCGAGCTCGGAGAGCTCGATGGGCCGCACCTTGTTGCGGTCGCGCGCCGAGACCGCGGCGATCTCGATCGGGCGGCCGCAACGGGCGGCGATCAGCGCGCCGTGCTCCCGGATCAGCCGGACCGTCTCGGCGCCGACCGTGCCCAGGCCGGCGACCGCGATTCTCAGGGGCTCGCTCACGAGGCCAGCTTTCGGCCCGCGCCGGCCCGATCTTTATGAGTCAATATCAAGGACTTTCGGTATCAATATTCCAGGAAGATCTCGACCCGCCGGTTGCCGGCCTGCCCGGTGCTCATGAACTCGTGGTAGACCGGCCGCTTGTCGCTGCGCGCCTCGGCCCGGACCTGGTCGCGGGCCGCACCCAGCGCGATCAACGCGGCGGCCACCGAATTGGCGCGCTTCAGAGATATCTCGAAGTTGGTCAGATCGTGGGTGATCTGATCGGTCACCGCGGTGTGGGCGCTGGCGTGGCCAACCACCCGAATCGTGGCGCCGCGCTGCCGGCGCAGGGCGACGACGTCGCGCAGCACGGCACGGTCCTTGCGGTCCAATCGGGACGAGCTGTGACCGAAGTAGATCACCGCCACCAGCTGCACGCCGGCCACCGATGGCGAGGCGGCCTGCGGCTGGCGGTTCTGGAACTGGGGGAACCGCAGTTGCGTCCGCCCGCCAGCGGCCTGGGCGACCGGGGCCTGGGCGACCGGCGCCTGGACGACCGGCGCCTGGGCGACCGGCGCCTGAACCATTGGGGCTTGGGCCACTTGGGTTTGAACGGGCGCGGGTGGGACCCGCACGGCCGCAGTCAACTCGTTGCCAATCTTCGGCGCCGGCGGGGCACCGGAGACAGTCTGGTTGGCGTTCGCCAGGACTTGCGCCGAGCCGGTCAGCTTCTCGCCGGAATAGACGGCATTGGCGCGATCGGCGGCCAGGCCCGCCTGGACCTCCGCACGGGCCTCCGGGGACAAGACCTTGGGCGGCTGGTTCGGCACGCTGGCCAGATTGGGAAAACCGGTCGGTTGGGTCCGCGCCTGGCCCTCGGCGAGCCCGACCTTGGTCGGCGCCGCGTCGGTGGCGAACCAGCCGACGGGATCGGCCCAATCCGGCACGGCCGAGCAACCGCCCAACATTCCCAGGGCCGCCAGGGCCATCGCCGGGACGCCCTTCAAACCTCGGTTGCGGTGCTGTCGCCGCGGCAAGCGGTGGTCGCGATCCGGGATCATGTTCGGCTCCATCCCCACTCTCTCAGCCACGGCGTGCGCGCGGCCTTGAAACTGCCCATTACCGCAGCGGTCCCGTTAGGTCAAATGCCTAGCCATCCCGCGGGTCTTTCCCTATTGACACGTCGCGGCCTCTGACTACCTTGCGCGGCGCGGATCATGTTGCAGTGCGGCATGGTGAATTCGCTGTCCGGCGCCGCGCAATTCCGCCCAAATCCGCCCAATTCCAAGGAATCATAGAGGAAACGATCATGGCTGAGCAACCGGTCCCGGAGACCAAACCGGCCGATCCGGCCGAGATGTCCCGCTCCATGGCCAAGATCGCCGAGCGGAGCCAGCGTCTGGTCTCCGAGTTCCTGGAGCGGCAACAGCGCGGCGCGGGCCGGACCGATCTGGACCCCTTCAACATCGGCGGCGCCTTCCTGGAGATGACCGCGCGGATGATGGCCGACCCCGCCAAGCTGGTGCAGGCCCAGATCGACCTGTGGCAGGACCACCTCAAGCTCTGGCAGGCGACCGCGCGGCGCATGCTGGGCGAGCAGGCCGAGGCGGTGATCGAGCCCGAGCCCGGCGACCGCCGCTTCAAGCATGTGGATTGGGACGAGAACCAGTTGTTCGACTTCATCAAGCAGTCCTATCTGCTGACCGCGCGCTGGATGCAGTCGACCGTGCAAGAGGTCGAGGGCCTGGACGACAAGACCGCCAAGAAGGTCGATTTCCATACCCGCCAGTTCGTCGATGCCATGGCGCCCTCGAACTTCGTCATGACCAACCCGGAGGTGCTGCGCGCGACCGTGGAAAGCGGCGGCGAGAACCTGGTCAAGGGGCTGGAGAACCTGCTCGGCGACCTGGAGCGCGGCAAGGGCCGGCTCGACATCAAGATGACCGATACCGAGGCCTTCGAACTGGGCCGCAACGTCGCGCTCACACCCGGCAAGGTGGTCTTTCAAACCGACCTGATGCAGCTGATCCAGTACCAGCCGAGCACGGACAAGGTGCACCGGCGGCCGCTGCTGATCATGCCGCCCTGGATCAACAAGTATTACATTCTCGATCTGCGCGAGAACAACTCCTTCATCAAGTGGGCGGTCGCCGAAGGTTTCACGGTGTTCGTGGTGTCCTGGGTCAACCCGGACCGGAAGCTCGCCGAGAAAACCTTCGAGGACTACATGATCGAAGGCCCGCTGGCGGCGCTCGAGGCCATGGAGAAGGCGACCGGCGAAACACAGGCCAACGTCATCGGCTACTGCCTCGGCGGCACCCTGCTCGCGGTCACGTTGGCCTACATGAAGGCCAAGGGCGACACCCGCTTCGCCAGCGCCACCTTCCTCGCCGTGCTCACCGATTTCGCGGAGGCGGGCGAGCTCGGCGTATTCATCGACGAGGAGCAACTGGCCAACCTGGAACGCAAGATGCAGGAGACGGGCTATCTCGAGGGCGCCCATATGGCGACCACCTTCAACATGCTGCGCGCCAACGACCTGATCTGGTCCTTCGTGATCAACAACTACCTGCTCGGCAAGGACCCCTTCCCCTTCGACTTGTTGTACTGGAACTCGGATTCGACCCGCCTGCCGGCGGCCATGCACAGCTACTACTTGCGCAACATGTACCAGAAGAATCTGCTGGTGAAGCCGGGTGGGCTGACCTTCGACGGCGTCGCCATCGATTTGACCACGATCGAGACGCCGGCGTTCATGCTTTCCGCCAAAGAAGACCACATCGCCCCCTGGGCCTCGACCTACGCCGCGACCCAGTTGTTCTCCGGCCCGGTCAAGTTCGTGCTCGCCGGCTCCGGCCACATCGCCGGCGTGGTCAACCCGCCGGCGGCGGGCAAGTACTCCCATTGGACGGGCGCCAAGAACCCGAAATCGCCGCTAGACTGGCTCGAGACCGCCAAGGAGCACCCGGGCTCCTGGTGGCCGACCTGGTCCAAGTGGGCGGCGCGTTACGGCGGCGGCAAGGTCGCCGCCCGCGTGCCCGGCGATCGCGGGCTCGAGGTCATCGAGGACGCACCCGGCTCCTACGTCGCGGTCCGCGCCCAGGACTGAGGCGCGACCGGGGGGGCCTGGGACCGCCGGCAGGGACGTCAAGCCAGCTACCGAAGCTTGTCCGACAATTGGTCTAAGTTAAGGCGTCTCAATTTCGGTCACGGGCGTATAATCGCCAACGTTGCGGCATTCCCGGCGAATTGTTTGGGCTGGCAGCCCGGCCACCGGGGGGGGGTAGATGCGTTGCGCGAGCTGTAGCGCGGAGAATACCGACGACCGGCGCTTCTGCGGAGACTGCGGCGCGCCGCTGGCGAATTTGTGTTCCAACTGCGGCTTCACCAACCAGCCGGGAATCCGGTTCTGTGGCGGCTGCGGGCAGAAGCTTCATGATGGGGCAACGCCGGCCGCGGTCACGCCTAGCCCCGCTCCGCTCACCTACACTCCCAAGCACTTGGCCGACAAGATTCTGACCTCCCAAGCCGCGCTTTCGGGTGAACGCAAGCAGGTCACGGTTCTCTTCGCCGACATCAAGGGGTCGCTCGAACTGATCGAGGGCAGCGATCCGGAACAAGCCCATAGCCTCCTCGATGCCGCGATCGCCTCGATGATGGACGCGGTCCACCGCTACGAGGGCACGGTCAATAAGATCCTGGGAGATGGCATCATGGCGCTGTTCGGGGCGCCTCTGGCTCTTGAAGACCATGCCGTGCGCGCTTGCTACGCGGCCTTGGCGATGCAAGACGCCACCCGGCAGGCGGCGGAGAAAGCGCGCTCCAGGTTCGGCGTCGAGCCGCAGATCCGCGTCGGCCTCAACTCGGGCGAGGTCGTGGTGCGCGCGATTCGAAACGACCTTTCCATGGACTACGACGCCATCGGCCAGACGACCCATCTGGCTGGACGCATGGAACAGCTCGCCGTGCCGGGAACGATCCGCCTGGCCCAGAACACGCTGTACCTGGCCGAGGGCCTGGTCCGGGTCAGGCCGCTCGGACCAGTGCCGATCAAGGGTCTGGAAAGCCCTGTCGAGATCTACGAACTCGAGGGCGCCATGTCGACGCGTACCCGGTTTCAGGCCTCGATCGCCCGTGGCCTGACCCGCTTCGTCGGCCGCGATACGGAAATGGAGGCGCTTGGCCGCGCACTCCAGCGGACCGTAAAGGGCCATGGCCAGGTTTTCGCCGTGGTCGGAGAGGCAGGCGTCGGCAAATCCCGCCTCTATTACGAGTTCACGCACTCCCACCGCACCAAGGGCATGCTGATCATCGAGAACCGCACGGCCTCTTACGGCAAGGCGACCTCCTATTTTCCGGTGATCGATCTGCTCAAGAACTATTTCGACATCCTGGACCGCGACGACGCCCGGCGCGTGCGCGAGAAGGTGACGGGCAAACTACTTACCCTGGACGAGGGCCTGCGCTCCGCCCTGCCCGCCTTGCTCGCACTACTCGACGCACCACCCGAAGATTCGGCCTGGGACGCGCTGGAGCCGTCTCAGCGCCGCCAACGCACCCTGGATGGGGTGCGGGCGCTGCTGCTGCGGGAGAGCCAGTTGCAACCGCTCGTGATCGTGTTCGAGGACCTGCACTGGATCGACAGTGAAAGCCAGGCGTTCCTCGACAGCTTGGTGGAGAGCTTGCCGACCGCGCCGATCCTCTTGCTCGTCAACTACCGTCCGGAGTACCGCCACGGCTGGGGCAGCAGGGCCTATTATACCCAGCGGCGCGTCGATCCGCTGTCGCCGGCCAGCGCCACGAAGCTGTTGGACGGGCTCCTCGGCCAAGACCCCGAATTGTCGCTGCTCAAGCGGATGCTGATCACGCGCACCGAGGGTAATCCCTTCTTCGTCGAGGAAAGCGTCCGTACGCTGGTCGAGGGCGGCGCGCTGGCGGGTAGCCCCGGCGCCTACCGCTTGACCCGGGACGTGACCTCTATCGAGGTGCCGGCCACTGTCCAAGGGGTCCTGGCGGCCCGGATCGATCGGCTGCCCGCCGACGACAAGCAGCTGCTTCAGGCCGCCTCCGTCATCGGCAAGGACGTTCCCTACCCGATCCTCCACATCATCGCTGAACTGCCCGAGGACGTCATTCGTCGGGGGCTGGCAAATCTACAGGACAACGAGTTCCTCTTTGAGGCCCGCCTGTTCCCGGACCTCGAATACACCTTCAAGCACGCGCATACCCACGAAGTCACCTACGGCAGCCTGGTCGCCGATCGGCGGCGAACGCTCCACGAGCGAATCGTGGACGCCTTCGATGAGTTCTATCCCGACCGCCTGACCGAGCATATTGAGCGTCTGGCGCACCACGCCTTCCGGGCCGAATTATGGGAGCGCGCCGTCGGTTTCCTGCGCCAGTCCGGCGAAAAATCGGCCGCACGGACCGCCTACCGCGAAGCGGCCTCTAGCCTGGAGCAAGCACTGGCCGCGCTCGGTCACCTTCCTGAGACCGAGGACACGCTCCAACAGGGGATCGACCTTCGGTTCGACCTGCGCAGCACACTCCAGGCCCTCGGCGAACACGAACGCGTCTTCGAGCACCTTCGTAAGGCCGAGACCCTGGCCTCCGCCCTGGCAGACCAAGATCGGCTGGGCTGGGCCTCCGCCTACTTGAGCCAGTATCTCTGGCGGATGGGCAAGCCGGCGAAAGCGGATGCCATGGGCCGGCGCGCCCTGTCCATCGCCAAGGGGCTCCAGGATTTCAAGCTTCACGTCGTCACCAACTTTTTCCTGGGCCAGGGTCATTTCAACGTCGGCGACTATCCCGGCGCGGTCGAGTCCTGCCGCCGGAACGTCGCGGACATCAAAGGTGAGCAGGCCTACCAGCGGCTCGGCCTGACCGGCCTGCCGTCGGTGTTGTCGCGCATCTGGCTCGCTTGGTCCCTTGCCGAGCAGGGCGAGTTCTCCGAGGCCATGGTGCATGGCAAGGAAGCGCTCTCGATCGCCGAGACCGCCAACCATCCCTACAGTGTGACCGCCGCCTATCTGGGCATCGGCCAGGTTTATCTGGTCCAAGGCGTTCTGGACGAAGCGATCGCCGTGCTCGAGCGCACCGCCAGGCTCTGCGACATCTGGGACCTCGGCGTGATTTACTCGACGACTGCCGCCGTGCTGGGCCTGGCCTACGCCTTGTCGGGGTGGGTCGACAAGGCCCTGCCCCTGTTGGAAGCAGGCGAGGCGCCTGCCTCTCCTGTTCGGATCTTCGATACCCCAACCGCGCGACTGGCGCTCGGCACCGGCCATCTACTGATCGGACGGACCAGCGAAGCCATGACCGCGGCCACGCGCGTCCTGGACTTCGCCACCAAGAGCGGGTTCCGTGGCAGCCTCGCGCGGGCCTTGCACCTTCTCGGCGACATCCATGCGCGCTGCAATCCTCCGAATGCCGCCGAAGCGGAGAACCACTATCGGCGTGCGCTCGAACTCGCCGAGGAACTCGGCATGCGCCCGGGCACCGCCCACTGCCACCTCGGTCTCGGCCGGCTCCACCAACGCGGCGGTGAGCTCGGCAAATCCGGCAAACACCTCGAGACGGCCACTGCGATGTACCGCGACATGGACATGGGCTTCTGGCTCGACCAAGCGCAGTCAGAGATGAAAACGTCGGGATGACCGGCCCGTGGAGGATTCCCTACAGCAGGAACTGGTCCTGGAGGGCCTTGGCCAGGTCGTCGCCGAAGCTGGCGCTCTTCTTGATGATCGGCACGGTCGGCGGCAGGTGCTGCAGGCTCGGGTGCTCCGGGTCCAGGCTGGTGATCAGCGCGGCGCCGATATTGCGGGTCGCCGGCATGGCCTTGAGCGCGAGCATCAAATCGATACCCTCCAGTTCGGGCATGACCGCCGAGACGATGATCAGGTCGGGCAGCGCCCGGGCGGCGAACTCGAGCGCCTTGAAGGAGTTGCCCACGGTGGTCACCCGGTAGCCGCATTCGAGCAGTTCGCGTTCGATGGCCCGGGTCGCGACGCCGGGCGACATGACCAGCAGCACCTCGATCTCGCGCACGTCGATCTCGTCGGGATCGAAGGAGCCCTTGGCGGGCAGGCGGCGCACGAGTTGGGAGGCGGTCTCCTCTTTCTGATCCGGCGCGTCGAGCAGGTCGAGCAGGGTCTCGGTATAGGAGATCAGGTTGCCCAGGCCGCGGGTGTCGCCGGTGGACAGCGAGGTGATGTAGTCGTCGAAGCGCTGGGCGGCGACGCCGATGAGCGGCAGCTCGAAGCCTTTGGCCCCGCCCACCAGGTTGACCGCGACCCGGCGCGCATCGCGCAGGGCGACCTCCATCGGGCGGCCGCCGGCCATGGCCTCGTTGAGAAAGCTGATAAGATTCTGCAGGTCCTCGGCCGAATCTTCGAGGAACTCCTGGCGCAGGGCCTGCAACGTGGCATCGGCCCCGTCGTTGCTAACTGCAGCCGTCTCGTCTGGCATCGCCGAGCCCTCCCGTGGGTTCCGGTCCCCGAACCGCCGTGCGGCGCCCGCCGGGCGACACTTCACGGCATCTTCCCTATAGCCACGTGAGATTTCGATCTGGTTAAGACGGGTCCTCCGGACCGGCCAGGGCCTCGAGGTAAGTGCCGCCCAACTCCCGATAGTGCTCGGCGATCCAGGCCGCCTCGGCGATCTCCGCCGCGCTCATGTCGCGCCAATAGCGTGCCGGAATGCCGGCCCAGATCTGGCCGCTGGGCACGGTCTTGCCGGGCGTGACCACGGCACCGGCGGCGACCATGGCCCGGGGCTCGACCACGGCGCGGTCGAGGATGACGGAACGCATGCCGATGAAGGCACCGTCGCCCACGGTGCAGGCATGGATCAGCACCATGTGCCCGACCACCACGTCGTCGCCGATATGGGTCGGCTCGCCGCCGCCGGTCTCCCGGTAGTCGCCGTTGCGGTCGTTGTTGCAGTGGACGATGGTGCCGTCCTGCAGGTTGGTGTTGCGCCCGACCCGGATGCGGTTGACGTCGCCGCGCAGCACGCAGCCGTACCAGATCGACGAGCCGGCGCCGATCTCCACGTCGCCGATCACCACTGCGGTCTCGGCGATAAAGACGTCCTCGGCGATCTTCGGACGTAACCCCCGGTGCGGCAGGATCAGACCGGCCATGGCGCGCTCCCGGCCCGGCTCAGGCGGCCGCAGACGGGGCGTCGGACGCGGCGTCGAGCCCGGTATCCTCGGCCAGGCCGAGCATCAGGTTCATGTTCTGCACCGCTTGGCCCGAGGCCCCCTTGCCCAGGTTGTCGAGCAGCGCCACCAGCACCGCGTGGCCTTCCGCCTCGTTGGCGAACACGTGCAGGCGCACCAGGTTGGTGCCGTTGAGACCCTCCGGATCCAGATCGGTCATGGCCAGGGTCGCCTCGAAGGGCGCCACCTCGACGAAGCGCCGGCCCCGGTAGTGGCTGGCCAGGGCGGCGTGGAGCTCGGCGGCCCGGGGCCGGCCGGGCAAGGCGCCCAGGTGCAGCGGGACCTGGACGATCATGCCCTGGCGGAAGCGCCCGACGCCGGGCATGAACAGGGGCCGCAAGGCGAGCCCGCTGCGCCGCTGGATCTCCGGCACGTGCTTGTGAGCGAGGCCGAGCGCGTAGACCAGGAACGGCGCGGCGATGGCGTCCGGGCGGTCCGGGTCCTCGAACTGCTCGATCATCTTGCGGCCGCCACCGCTATAGCCCGAGACCGCGTGGATCGAAATCGGCGTCTCGGCCGGCACCAGGCCGGCGGCGACCAGGGGGTGGAGCAGCGCCACCGAGGCCAGCGCGTAGCAGCCCGGGTTGGTGACCCGCTTGGCGCCGGCGATGCGCTGCGACTGCTCGGCGTCGAATTCCGGTAGGCCATAGACCCAGTCCGGATCGACCCGGTGCGCGGTGCTGGCGTCGATCAGGCGCACTTGCGGATTCTCGACCATGGCCACGGCCTCGCGCGCCGCATCGTCGGGCAGGCAGAGCACCGCGAGATCGGCGGTGTTGAGCATCTCGGCGCGGGCGCCCGCATCTTTGCGCGCGTGTTCCGGCAGGCGCAGGAGTTCGATATCGGCGCGGCCCTCGAGCCGCCTGCGGATTTGCAGGCCGGTGGTGCCGACCTCGCCGTCGATGAAGACCTTCGCCGCATTGGCGCCGGCCTTGAAGTCTGGCGCCGTCGCGGTATCGCTTGCGGTCATGGTTCCGTTCCTTGCCGGCCCCGGCTTTCCCCGGGCCTGTCGTTGCGGTCCGACGGTAGCGCGCCGGCCGCGGACGTCAATCGAAAACAGTTCAAGCAAAAAGGGCGTCCCCGCCGGAACGCCCTCGATGTCGGGTTGTCCGTTGCGGGATTAGCGTTTCGAGAACTGGAAGCTACGTCGCGCCTTGCGCTTGCCGTACTTCTTGCGCTCGACCACGCGCGAATCGCGCACCAGGAAACCGCCATTCTTGAGCACCGGCCGAAGCGCCGGCTCGTAGAGCGTCAGCGCCTTGGAGATGCCATGGCGCACGGCGCCGGCCTGGCCCGAGAGCCCGCCGCCCGCGACCGTGCAGAACACGTCGAACTGGTCCTTGCGGTCCGCGGCCTCGAAGGGCTGGTTGATCAACATGCGCAGCACCGCGCGCGCGAAGTAGCGCTCGAGTTCGCGGCCGTTGACCGTGATCTTGCCGTTGCCCGGCTTGACCCAGACGCGGGCGACCGCGTCCTTGCGCTTGCCGGTGGCGTAGGAGCGGCCCAGGGCGTCGCGCTTCGGCTCCGGCATCTCGGCGGCGGCGGCCTCCGGTGTGGCGGCGGTCGCGCCCGCGGCCTCTCCGAGATCGGCGAGATCGGTCAGGGTCTGGGTTTCCTCGGCCATGATCTCAGGCGCTCCTCTTGTTCTTCGGGTTGCGGGACGCGAGGTCCAGAACCTCGGGGTTCTGCGCCTCGTGCGGGTGCTCGGCACCGGCATAGACGCGCAGGTTCTTGAGCTGGCGCCGGCCCAGCGGCCCACCCGGGATCATGCGCTCGATCGCCTTCTGGACCACCCGCTCCGGGTGCTTGCCCTTCAGGATCTCCCCGGCCCGGCGCTCCTTGATGCCGCCTGGATAGCCGGTGTGCCGGTAGTAGATCTTGTCGGCAAGCTTCTTGCCGGTCAGATGGATCTTGCCTGCGTTGATCACCACGACGTTGTCGCCGCAGTCCATGTGCGGGGTGTAGCTGGGCTTGTGCTTGCCGCGCAGGATGAGCGCGATCTGGGACGCCAGGCGCCCCAGCACGACACCGTCGGCATCGACCAGGATCCACTTCTTGTCGATGTCCGCGGGCCGGGCGGAGAAGGTCTTCATCGCTAAGGTACCCACTGTCTAGGGGATGAACCGGGCTCGGGAGGTGAAACCGGGGCCCCGGGAAGCTCCCGGCGGAGGGTCCCTTGAGAGCGGTGTTTTCTAGTGCACGGGATCGGAACTGTCAACGCCTGATTGGTGTGGTTTTTGAAACCTTTAGCATTGCGGTATTATGATACCGCTCCCCAACCTCTTGACATGCTTCGCTATTCCAGGACCGCCAAGGACTTAGCCCGCATCCCCCCGCTCCGGCGGAATCGAGTAGGTGGCGGTGACGTGGGCGACCGGGCCGTCCGCCTCGTCGCCCTCGCTATAGAGCGAGACCTCACCGTAGGCCAGGCGTTTGCCCAGCTTGATCAGGCGGCACTCGGCGATCACCGCGCCCGGCTTGGGGCGGCGCAGGAAATTGCAGTTGAGGTTGGTGGTGACCGCCATCTCGACCCGGCCGATCCGGGACAGCACGGCCACGTACATGGCGTAGTCCGCCAGGCTCATCAGCGCCGGGCCGCTGACCGTGCCGCCTGGGCGCAGGAAGCGGTCGCTCTGGGGCAGGCGGACCCGGCAGGTGCCCTTGCCGATCTCGGCGATCTCGAAGCCCATCATGCCCGCCCAGGGCAGGGATTGCTCGCAGATCTGGTCGATCTCCTCGATCGAGATGCGCGGCATGGCTGGTTCTCCTGCTCCCGGGCCTCCCCGGGCCTCCCCTCTGGATCGACCGTCCCTTGGAACCACGAAATCCAGCCTCCGGCAAGGCACTTGCGCGCCGCCCTCCGGCGCGGCAGATTGGGGCCATGAGCGCCCAACATCAGACCCGCGCGGCCGCCGCCACCGGTGCCAAGCCGATTCTGATCCGCGAGGATGCGGGTGGGGTCTGCACCCTGACCCTCAACCGGCCGGCGCAATACAACGCCCTCTCCGAGGCCATGCTGGCGGCGCTCCAGGACACCCTCGACGCGATCGCGGACGACGCCTCGGTGCGGGTCGTGGTGCTGGCCGCGCGCGGCAAGGCCTTCTGTGCCGGCCACGACCTCAGGGAGATGCGCGCCCGGCCCGAGCAGGCCTATTACGAGCGGCTGTTCAAGACCTGCAGCCGGATGATGTTGTCGATCATCCGCCTGCCCCAGCCGGTCATCGCCCGGGTCCACGGCATCGCCACCGCGGCCGGCTGTCAGCTGGTGGCGACCTGCGATTTGGCGGTGGCCTCGAGCGCGGCCAGCCTGGGCACCTCGGGGATCAACGTCGGTCTGTTCTGCATGACCCCCGGGGTGGCGCTGGCCCGCAAGGTCAAGCGCAAGGACGCCTTCGAGCTCCTGTTCACCGGCGACATCATCCCGGCCGAGCGGGCCTGCGAGTTGGGCCTGATCAACCGGGTGGTGCCGCCCGAACAGCTCGACGCGGCAGTCGCCGCCCTCGCCCAGTCGATCATCGGCAAATCTCAGGCCGCCGTCACCGCCGGCAAGCGGGTGTTCTACCAGCAGATCGAACTGGGCCTGGAGGCGGCCTACGAGCTGGCCAGCGTGGAGATGGCCCGGAACATGATGTTCCACGACGCCGGCGAGGGCATCGACGCCTTCATCGGCAAGCGCAAGCCGGTGTGGAGGCACAAATAGCCTCGGTCATCAGAGATAGGATATTTCTTGGTGAGAAACAATAGTTTAGTAATGTTTTCTATGCGTAACCACAGGAAATTATCATAGCTTAATGATATTTCAGTGAAAATTTGAAGTTACAGACTTGTAACAAAACGTGAGCGGGCAGAGGGTGGCCCCGCGCGCTCGCGGGTTGAGGACCTTGAAGGCCAATGGACGGGGGGGTCCATTCGCACGGGGCCTGTCGCTCTACCTGCGACAGCCTTATCATCGCAAAACTGGCTTGCCATCAGGTTAACCTAAACCCATTTTGACCCCCTCCAGAGATTCCCGCTCGGAATCCCGATTGGCGCTAGAGAGGACCATGAGCGAGACCTCCAACGGCGGTGAGTTGGCCTACAGCGACAGTCACTTGCGCGCCATCCTGCAGTCGGTCCAGACCATCGCCATGGTCGGGATCAGCCCGCGCTGGAACCGGCCCAGCTTCTTCGCTATGAAGTACCTCCAGACCAAGGGCTACCGGATCGTGCCGGTCAACCCGGGCGCCGCCGGGCAGGCGATCCTGGGTGAGGCCTGCTACGCCTCGCTTGCCGAGGTGCCGGGCCGGATCGACATGGTCGACGTGTTCCGGGATGCCGAGGCCGCCGGGGCGGTCGTCGACGAGGCGATCGCGCTCAGGCACGACAAAGGCATCCAGGTGGTCTGGATGCAGCTCGGCATCCGCAACGACGCGGCGGCGGCGCGCGGCGCGGCGGCGGGTCTCACGATGATCATGGACCGCTGCCCCAAGATCGAATACGGCCGCCTCCACGCCGAGCTGTCCTGGGGCGGCTTCAACTCGCGTATCATTTCCAGCCGGCGCCGGAGGGCGCGCATCCTATGACCGGACCCGACAATCCCAACAAGACCCGCTTCGGCTTCGAGACCCGCATGATCCACGCCGGCGCCGCGCCCGAGCCGGTGACCGGCGCGCGCCAGACGCCGATCTACCAGAACACCGCCTACGTGTTCCACGATGCCGACCACGCGGCCTCGCTGTTCAACCTGCAGACCTTCGGCTTCCTCTATTCACGGCTGACCAACCCCACCGTGTCGGTGCTGGAGGAACGCCTGGCCAGCCTGGAGAACGGCCGCGGCGCGACCTGCTGCGCCTCGGGCCACGCGGCCCAGATTCTGACCTTCTTCGCCTTCATGGAGCCGGGCGACGAGTTCGTCGCCTCGAACAAGCTCTACGGCGGCTCGCTCACCCAGTTCGCCAAGACCTTCAAGAAGTTCGATTGGCATGGGCATCTGGTCGACACCGACGATCTGGATGCCGTGCGCGCCGCGATCGGGCCCAAATGCAAGGCACTGTTCGTCGAGAGCCTGGCCAATCCGGGCGGCGTCGTCTCCGACTTGGAGCCGCTCGCCGAGATCGCCGAGGCAGCCGGGCTGGTGTTCATCGTCGACAACACGCTGGCCACGCCTTACCTGTGCCAGCCGTTCGACTGGGGCGCCGATCTGATCGTCCACTCGACCACTAAGTTCCTGTCGGGCAACGGCACCTCGATGGGCGGCTGCGTGATCGACAGCGGGACTTTCGACTGGGGCAAGAACGACAAGTTCGGCGGCCTGACCAAACCCGAGCCGGCCTACCACGGCCTGACCTTCTACGAGACCTTCGGCGATCTGGCGTTCACCACCCTGTCCCATGTGGTCGGCCTACGCGACCTGGGTGCGACCATGGCGCCGATGAACGCCTTCCAGACCCTGCTCGGTATCGAGACGCTGTCTTTGCGCATGGAGCGTCACTGCGCCAACGCGCAAGATGTGGCCGAGTTCCTGGCCGGCCACGAGCGGGTCGCCTGGGTCAGCTACGCCGGGCTCGAGAGCGATCCCTACCACGGCCGCGCGCAAAAATACCTGGGCGGCCGCGCCGGTTCGGTGTTCACCTTTGGGGTCAAGGGCGCTTACGAGGTCGGCATGCGGATGGTGGAATCCTGCGAGCTGTTCTCGCATCTCGCCAACATCGGCGACGCGCGCAGCCTGATCCTGCACCCGGCCTCGACCACCCACCGCCAGCTCAGCGACGAACAGCGCCTGGCCGCCGGTGCCGGCCCGGACGTGGTGCGCCTGTCGATCGGCCTGGAGACCCTCGACGACCTGCTCGCCGACCTCGACCAGGCGCTCCACCGCGCCGCCGCCAAGACCGGCGAGAAGGCGGCGGAGTAGGACCAAGGCATTTAGACTCGATTCTTCGGCAAGCGGTACGCGTTGTTCCGTCGAACCGAGGGCCGAGCATCCATAATCAGGCGTGTTGCCGTCATCCAAGCCCTCGTGACTGCCGAAGGTGGCGGCTGCGGCCAACCCATCCGACACCTTGCCAATTGGTAATCGAGAAGCATCCAGCCCGACCGGCAGAACGCGTGTCTGCTATGCGGGCCGTAGAATGTCCGCAGAGCATGAGATCGTCACTGCCCCGGTTCTCGATTCCAAATCAGCCCAGCAAATCCGAGGAATCTCTATACAATTAATGGGATTATGTTACGATTGAAATTCTAACGGTATTGCGCTAGGATTTTGGGCAATCGAACGGGCTCATCTGGAATATGTTCGGCCAACTTCTTTACGGGCACTGCTCCTGGTTGGCATTGTTTAAATGGCCCGAAATATTCGGAATGGGCTCGTATTCGGAATGGGCTCGTATGATGACCAACTCCCAGCGATCAGGAGTGAGGAAAATCACAAACAAAGCCGGCCCACTAGATTTGGACTTCGTCGATTTTCGGACCCAGAGAGCCCGCAATCAATCTGATTGCCATACAGACCCGCAAAATACAAACCGCCAAAACGGATACTAACCGCCAAAACGACGAAGAGGTGATTACGATGAATCCG
>Ga0209980_10000927_pt1 | contig 16079 bp, 12 predicted proteins | sample CR02metaG_FD_183611 | JGI IMG/M metagenome (GOLD analysis project Ga0209980, IMG submission 183611) | Deep subsurface microbial communities from Mariana Trench to uncover new lineages of life (NeLLi) - CR02 metaG (SPAdes) (version 2) | ecosystem: Environmental > Aquatic > Marine > Ocean trench...
TTTGCTGGTGACTGGTTCACCCTGTTGGTCGGCTGGGAGATTATGGCGTTTGCCTCGGCTTACCTGATTTTTGCCACCCGAGAAGGGCCGGCGGTCAAAGCCGGATTCCGTTATCTTATGGTGCATGTGGCCGGAGGGGTATTGCTGTTTGGCGGCATCGTATTGCACGGTCTGGAAACTGGGTCTTATTTGTTTGGACCGATCACCGGGGCACAACAAGGGGGCACGGCTTATAATCTAATCCTGATCGCCTTTATGTTAAACGCGGCGGTGCCACCGTTAAACGCCTGGCTCACCGATGCCTATCCGGAAGCCACCGTAACTGGCGCGGTATTTTTAAGTGCATTTACAACCAAAACAGCGGTTTATGTACTGCTCCGCACCTATCCAGGAGCGGAAATCCTAATCGGTTTTGGGGTCTTTATGGCTCTTTACGGAGTCGTATTCGCGGTACTGGAAAATGATTGTCGTCGCTTGCTGGGCTACCATATTGTCAGCCAGGTCGGATACATGGTCACTGGTATAGGTATCGGCACTCAAATGGCGCTCAACGGTACGGCATCCCATGCTTTTGCCCATATCCTGTATAAGGGGCTGTTATTTATGGGCGCCGGTGCAGTGATTCATATGACCGGCAAACGTAAACTCACCGAACTCGGTGGTCTTTACCGCACGATGCCCTGGACGGTAGCACTGTATATGATCGGCGCTTTTGCCATTTCTGCCTTCCCATTCTTTAGTGGTTTTGTCAGCAAAAGTATGGTCATCGCAGCGGCGGCTGGGGATCATCATGCCACCGCCGCGTTATTACTGATGGTGGCTTCTTCCGGAACCTTCCTGCATACCGGGTTGAAGTTGCCTTATTATATGTTTTTTGGCAAAGACAGTGGCTTGCGCCCCAAGGAACCGCCAATTAATATGCTACTTGCGATGGGAATTGCGGCATTTTTCTGCATCGGTATTGGTATCTTTCCGAGTCTGCTCTATGACATGCTGCCCTATGTGGTTGATTTTGAGCCTTACACTGGCGTCCATATCACCGAAAGTCTTGGCCTGCTGATGTTCACCTTGCTGGCTTTTGTACTCTTGCTTAAATACCTCGATCCTGAAAATACCATCAGCCTCGATACTGACTGGTTTTATCGGCGCGGGGCTACCGCCTTTATGTGGCTGGCCAATAAACCCGTTGTGCTGTGGGAACAGATGATCATTACCCTTGGCGACGACCGCGGACTCAATACGCTGCACCGCCTGTCAAAACACAGTCTGAGCATTGATGTGCATGTGGTCGATGGAGCCGTTAATGGGGTAGCCAAAAGTGCTATGAAATGTGGCGCTCTGCTTCGACGTCTGCAAACCGGCATTGTCACCCATTATGCCCTGGCGATGGCGATTGGCCTGTTTTTGGTGATCGCGGTTTATGCGCTTATGGCTGTTGCAAAGGGGGACATATGACAGACGCTTTAATGACGGTCCCCCTTACAACGGCACTTTTTATGACAGAATGGCCGATATTGAGTCTGTTGATCATGCTGCCAGCAGTCGCGGCATTAATAGTGCCGTTACTGTCTGGTAATAATGCCGTGCGCTGGTTTACGTTTGTCGTAATGTTTGTCGATTTCATGATTGCCAGCTGGCTGCTAATCATATTTGATAATAGCACCGCCCAAATGCAATTTATGGAAAGCCTTCCTTGGGTACCATCGCTGGGCATTGCCTATAAACTAGGCATTGATGGGGTCAGTGTTTTATCTGTTTTCCTAACTGCTTTGCTTGGCTGGATCTGTGTATTGGCGTCCTGGAACGCGATTCGCCAACGGCTTAAAGAATTTATGATCTGCCTGCTGGCAATTCAGAGCCTGATGCTCGGGGTTTTTTGCGCTTTGGATCTGTTCCTGTTTTATGTGTTTTGGGAAGCCATGCTGGTCCCGATGTATTTGATCATCGGTATCTGGGGGGGCGACAATCGTATCTACGCCGCCTACAAATTTTTTCTTTACACACTGGTGGGTAGTCTGCTTTTTCTGGTGGGGATCCTGGTGCTTTATTTCGCAGGCGGACGCACCTTTGACATGTTAACCCTGATGGAGGTGCAATATGATTTTGATCTTCAGATCTGGGTGTTTGTCGCTTTCCTGATTGCTTTTGCGGTCAAAGTGCCGATGGTCCCTATGCATACCTGGCTACCGGATGCCCACGTGCAAGCCCCTACCGCCGGCAGTATTATTCTGGCCGGAGTACTGTTAAAAATGGGCGCTTACGGTTTTATTCGTTTCTCGCTACCGATGTTGCCAGACGCCTCCCATTATTTCGCCCCGCTAATGCTGAGTTTGTCAGCCGTGGCGATTGTGTACGGCGGTTTTCTCGCTCTGGCGCAAACCGACATCAAAAAACTGATCGCTTATTCCAGTGTCAGTCATATGGGGTTCATCACTTTGGGACTTTTCACTTTTACCATCAATGGCACCACCGGCGCGGTCATTCAGATGTTTAACCACGGCATTACCACCGGCGCATTGTTCCTGTTTGTCGGACTGGTTTATGAACGTACCCATTCGAGGGACATTCCCTCTTATGGCGGTTTGCTCAAAATCGTCCCGCTCTATGGCATCTTTTTTGCCTCTTTCCTGCTGTCGTCCATGGCGGTACCCGGAACCAACGGCTTTATCGGAGAGATATTGATCCTGGCAGGCACATTCGGGGTGAATAACTGGGCGGCCAGTGCTGCGGTTTTAGGCGCATTGATTGGGGCGGCCTACCTTTTGGGACTTTATCGTCAGATGTTACTGGGACCAATCCGTGTTCCGGACGGGTCAAACATGTGGGATCTGAATAAACGAGAGCTCTGCTGTGCCGTTCCGCTGCTGGTATTTATTTTCTGGCTCGGTCTTTATCCCAAACCTTTTCTCAGTATTTTGCAACCGACCTTAAGCCATTTGCTCGGGCAAACAGTGGGGGCTGCTTATGCTGGAGTTGCCGGTTGATCAAACTATGCCTGAGAAAATTAGGGCTGACCAAATAGGGCTTGATCAAACAACCGTAGATCTGAGTGCTGTCACTCAGTCCCTTGTTGCTTCCGGGCCGGAGATCATCATCATTATCGGTGCTTGCACGGCTTTGATGTTATCACTGCTGCCAAACCCCCGCCAAAACCAGTTGCTGGCAGGCTTTTCGGTGTTGATGATACTGCTTGCCGCCGCGATGAGTTTTTTCCTCGCCGATTATCCGCAGACAGCTTACGCTGGTATGTTTGCAGTCGATAGCTTTTCCACTTTTTTCAAGATGATACTTTACCTCGGCACCGCACTGACGGTAATGATGTCAGGTAAATATCTGCTCAAAGAAGGCATCGTTCAAGGGGAATATTATGTGCTGTTGCTATTTGCACTGGTAGGAACCATGATCATGGTATCCGCGACGGATCTGCTACTCATTTATATTGGCCTTGAGCTGCAAGCGCTTTCGATTTACGTGCTAACCGGTTTCCTCAAAGCAGACGCAAGGTCCAATGAGGCGTCATTAAAATATATTATTCTGGGCGCTTTTTCATCGGGTATTTTCCTCTATGGCATGTCTTTATTTTACGGTTTGACCGGCACAACCAATCTCAGTGAAATGAGTTCAGAGCTATCGAACCAAGGGTTGTCCGATCCCATGTTGACCCTGGCAACCTTATTTATGCTGGTCGGTCTGTTATTCAAAGTGGGAGCCGTTCCGTTTCACATGTGGGTGCCGGATATCTATCAAGGAGCCCCGTCACCCATCACGGCCTATCTAGCGGTGGCCTCCAAGGCCGCTGCCTTTGCAGTCATCATACGGATCTTTATGTATGACTTGGTGGCCCTACAGCCTATATGGATTGTTAGCACCGCTGTTATCGCAGTACTGACCATGGCGACGGGCAGTTTTGTGGCGTTGGTACAAAAAAATATTAAACGAATGTTGGCTTATTCCAGCATTGCCCACGCTGGTTTTCTGATTTTGGGCCTGGTGGCCGGGGGCAAAGACGGTATGGCCAGTATCATGCTTTATCTACTGGTTTACACCTTTATGATGGTGGGTATTTTTGCGGTCATCATTTTGCTAAACCGAGGCTCGGCAGCCGGCGAGCCGATTGAGGATTTTTCTGGACTGGCAAAAAATCATGCGGGGCTGGCTTTTATGAGTCTGATCTTTCTATTTTCTCTGGCCGGTATTCCACCTACCGGTGGATTTTTTGCCAAGTTTTATCTGTTAGCAGCTTTAGTGGACAAGGGCCATGTTGTACTGGCCGTGATCGCCGTATTGTTAAGTGCTGTGGCTGCCTGGTTTTACCTTCGTATCATCATGTTGATGTATGTACATCAACCGGTGGCACCGACGGAACTACAGATTAGCCCGTCGCTAAAAGTGGTTTTATTGATTGCCACAGTCGGAACCTTGCTGAGTGGATTGCAACCGGCCTGGTTACTTGATTTTGTTGCAGGTTCACTGCCGCAGGGCATTGGTTAAGTCTGGATTAATCTAGTTTAGTGTCCGTCCATAAACAGACGATATTGAACCGAAACAATTTTGGATGCGGTCATTTTCATTCCGATCATTCGGTAAGGATATTGTTTTTCTATTATTGCAGCCACAATAATTGACAGCGGCTATGAAAAACCAGGCTACGGACACACCCGATTTCTGATATTCCATACCAGACTACAGTCTTTGGTGATCAGGACTTAAACGATCAGGTCGGTTTCAAGCGGGCAAACAACGCTAGATTGTGGGCGACTACCGAGGACCAAACGTAGGCCTTGAAATGGGCCAGTCCTTTCCAGGTACAGCGCCCCAAACCGTAGGCGCGTTTTAAGCAGGATATTCCCGCCTCGATACCGGCCCGGAAGTTACGTAGCTTACGATATACTCAGGGACTCCTGACCATGTTTTCTATCGTCAAGCCCCGTTTCTTATGGAAGGCCATATCTTTAACCGCACGCGCCTTGGCTTCACTCAGATTGGCAAGACTGGCATAACCTCCATCTGCAGCCATCTGGCGCGGCGCCTTCCCATACTGGGCAATGTGCCGATCCAGCATCGGTATCAAACGATCCGCATCCGCCGGATTGCCATCCTCGATCACCACATCGAGTATTAAACCACTACGCCCGGTACTCAAATTTAGTTTGTGACCATACTGTACATCTCGAGCACCTTTAACGATGATGTCCGTGTGCGCCTCAAAAATACTCACGATCTTTTCACACGCCGGCACCTTTTCTCCCTGAAATACACGTCGTCTGGTTTGCTCGATCACTTGATAGATCAATGGCTTGAAGTGTGCAACCTGCTGTTTCCAGGCATCATAGTCCAGGGGTAGATACATCTGGACAGCATGCAGCGCGACCCCCGCTTCTTGAAGGTAGCCCAGACTCTTTTCGGTTACCTCGACCAGGTCCCGATAAAACCGTCCTTTCTTATCCCGCCCACGGGTATATTGGATGGCGCGCATGCGCTTTTTGGCGACACGTTGGTGATTTGCGTAGTTTATTGTCGCCAGACCCCCGGCCAATTCCGTGGCATCTTCCAGTAAGCGCACCAGCACCCGCACACCATCCCACAGCAAACTGCTGTCACTCGGGGCGTGAATCGGTGCATCAGTGACCGTGCTATCAATTCTCAGCATGTCACCTTTCTCGATTTTGGTCTTGCAGGCACATTGTAGTAGGCGCTGATTGATCCGCTCCCAGGTCACATCTGAAATCGCACTGATCACACTTTGCAAAGACGATTTTTTTGGCAAACTTCTCAGCGTGAGCCGGGCAAAAGTCTGGCAGGACAAGGAGTCAAGTAAACAAAAAGTCAGGTCATCGTAACTCAGCTGGCGGTACTGTTTGAGAATTGCACATCGCAGCACCGAATCCGTGGTCAACCCCTTGCGTCCGGTGGCCATGACCGGGTGGGACCTCAAATCAACGTCAACCCAGTCGAGCAGTTCAGGATGGCGATCCAACCAGTCCGACATTGCTTTTAGTTCGTGACCGATCTCGTGTTCTGCGTACTGTTCGAATATACTGCTTTGGATGGTGCGTTTTTCTCGCATTTATCAGCCCTGTGGTTTTGGTTTCTTTATAATAATCAATTGGTTAGCACTACTGATTGTAGCTTCTCAATAACCCGTGGCAAAATAAAAATAGATTCGTAACTATTCACACCCTACCCATTTAACGATTGCTTTTTTCTTGACAACATAGCGCTCACCCACTATGGTGCTGATTTATTACGGTTAAACAGAACAATACCAATGGGCAATTATTTTGGGTCGAAGGCCACCTCTGGTTTATGCCAACCAATCATAGCGATGATGCCGCCGCACGACACCTATATTGAAACTCATCTTGGTGGCGGAGCCATCATGAAACGAAAGTCGCCTGCGCTCAACAATATTGGTATCGACCTGGACTCGCGATCGCTGGATGATTTTGCCTGTGACTATTCGGTTCAACTGGTGAATGAATGTGCCCATCATTACCTCAAGCATTACGATTATCAGGGGCGTGAATTAATCTACTGTGATCCGCCCTATCTTCACCACACACGAAGCTCCACCCGGCGATACCGCCATGACTATGAAGAGCAGGATCATATCGAACTACTGACACTGCTCAACACCTTGCCTTGCCATGTTCTACTCTCAGGTTACCCATCGGCCCTGTACGACGAGCTGCTTGAGGGTTGGCACAGCCTCGAACTACAAGTCATGAACCAGGGGGGTGTACGGACCGAAAAGCTCTGGCACAACTTTCAGCTTGACCGCGTGTATTGGGCCAGTTATGCGGGCAAGAACTTCACCGACCGGCAACGGATTAAGCGCAAGGCTGCCAACTGGGGGAAAACCTACCAGGCCATGCCCCGGGGAGAACGGGTTGCGGTATTGGCCGCGATGATGGCGGTGGAAGCCGGGGAACCGGCATAAGGTTCCGTGATTGTTTGATGAAAAAACTGCCTTCTCTACCCGATATCCCGGAATCAAATCAAACGCCTGTTGTTAAGGCATTACTCGGCCTGGTTGAACAGTTAATTGAACGGGTGCAACAGCAGGGTGAAGAGATAGCCTTACTCAAAGATGAAATCAATATTCTTAAGGGTGAGAAAATGCGGCCTGTCTTCAAAGGCAGCAAACTGGACAAAAATACCAAGTCTGATCACTTATCAAAACCACTCCCTAAAAAACGCTCTGGCAAACAGAGAAAGACACAAAAGCTGTTGATCCATGAAGATAAAGTGATTAAACCTGATGCTCCCGTTCCACCGGGTTCACGGTTTAAGGGCTACCGGAATTTTGTCGTACAAGACTTGAACATTGAGTCGCATACCATCCGTTACCGTTTGCAGCACTGGGTGACACCTCAAAATAAACCCATCACAGCAAGGCTGCCTGATGAGCTCAATAACCAGCATTTTGGCCCTCAATTGATCAGCTATATTCTGTATCAGCATCATCATTGTCAAACCACACAGCCTTTGCTGTTGGAGCAATTACGTGAGTGGGGTATTCACATATCAAGTGGGCAGATCAACGACTTGCTGCTACAAGGGAAAGATAGTTTTCACGCAGAAAAAGATGATTTATTACAAGCAGGCCTTGCCGTCTCATCTTATGTCACCGTGGATGATAGTGGGGCACGCCATCAGGGTAACAATGGTTTTGTCACACACATTGGCAATGACTGGTTCGGCTGGTTTGAGAGTACTGGCTCAAAAAGCAGGGTTAACTTTCTGGAACTGCTCAGAGCCGGGAAAGCCGACTATTATCTGAATGATGCGGCTTTGGTTTATATGAAAAGGCAACGCTTACCAGAAAAATCCTTAGTTCAGCTAAGCCAGTTAAAGGGAAAATCGATTGACGGTAAAGCACAATGGCTGGCGTTACTCGACCAGCTGCGCATAACTAATCCGCGGCATCGACGCTTTGCGACCGAATGCGCCTTGCTCGGCAGTGTCTTACGAAACGGATTGTGTGATGACCTCACTATCGTCAGCGATGATGCTGGGCAGTTTGCAATCCTGCGGCATGCCTTATGCTGGGTGCACACCGAACGCCTTATCCATAAAATGTTGCCACTGAACGAAACGCATCGCGTGGAAATAGCCCGCATCAGAGATCAAATATGGCGCTATTATGCACAGCTGAAGCGATATAAATGTAAGCCCGATAAAACGAAGCAAAAAGTACTTCGCGATCGCTTTGACGAGATCTTTAGCCAAAAAACCAGCTATGTCACCTTAAACCAGACGTTAAAGCGAATCCATAACAATAAGGCTGAACTGTTAGTGGTGCTTGATCGGCCTGAGGTTCCTTTGCATACCAATGGTAGTGAAAGCGATATCCGTGATTATGTGAAGAAGCGAAAAATCAGTGGGGGTACCCGCAGTGATGAGGGCAGGCGCTGCCGGGATACTTTCGCCAGTCTGAAAAAACCTGCCGTAAACTGGATATATCGTTCTGGCATTACCTTACCAAGCGCCTGGGTATCGGTGATCAGACCATTGCCCCTTTACCTGATATCATCATCGAACGAGCTGCTTCTGCCACGGGTTATTGAGAAACTACTACTGATTATACCAGAACCTCGGGGTTTTTTAACGACAAAATCATGAAAACCTTAATAAATCAATGCTTTAGCGTTTATGGACGGACACTAGTTTAGGAATTGTAATGAGAGTAGACTATTTAAATTGCGAGCGTCTGTGCACCAATTTATTTTTAAATCGGACCAATGGAGGAGTTCTGGCCCACAACAGGAGGATTGCTACGAATGCCTATTGATTTCTTACCAGTATTTTTGATGGTGGCGGTGGTGGTCGCGCTGGCGGCCTTTATCCTGACCCTCTCCCGCCTGATCAGGCCGGACAATCCTTACCCCGAAAAAAACCGTCCTTATGAGTGCGGCATCGACGCTGTAGGGGAAGCATCCAGCGGACTGTTTAAAGTGCAGTACTTTGTGATCGCCATCCTGTTTGTGGTGTTCGATGTGGAAACCATGTTTCTTTTCCCCTGGGCAGTGGTGCTCACCGATCTCGGTCTGTTTGGTTACATCGAAATGTTGGTTTTTATCCTCCTGCTTTTGGTTGGATTTATCTACGCGTGGGTAAAAGGAGCTTTGGAATGGGAATCTTAACAAATAAATTTAAAGATAATGTTCTTTTTGCAAATTTAGACAGCGTCATCAACTGGAGCCGCAAATCATCTCTATGGCCGGAAACTTTTGGCATCGCTTGTTGTGCCATTGAAATGATTTCGGCCGGATGTGCCCGATATGATCTCGACCGATTTGGAGTAGTCTTCCGGTCCTCTCCCAGGCAATCTGACGTGATGATCATCGCCGGTACCATAACCAAAAAAATGGCTCCGATTATCCGACGTCTTTACGACCAGATGCCGGAACCCAGATATGTGATCTCCATGGGTACCTGCGCCATCTCTGGCGGGGTTTATAATACCTATTCGGTAGTGCAGGGTGCTGAGCTTTTTGTACCGGTTGATGTACATGTGGCCGGTTGTCCGCCTCGTCCCGAGGCACTTTTACATGGATTTGTGCTTCTGCAAGAAAAAATCACCGGCACTCACGTGCTCAGAAAGGAAACACCTTCCGCACCGCTTTCCTCCACCAAATAAGGAGTTTAATCATGCCGGATCAGTTTCCAGTTGAAAAGATCATCGATTGTTTCGGCGGCCGGGTCAGTATCGACGAACAAGTCACCGACATGGCCTGTGTGGTGGTCAGCCCAAATGACCTGGTGGAGCTATGTTTGTTCCTGCGAGATGACGACACTTTTAAATTTAATTTTATGGCCGATATTGGCGGTGTGGATTTTTACCCCAAATTGCCGCGCTATCAACTGGTCTATCACCTTTTTTCGATCCCGTTTGGCTGGCGTCTACGGATCAAATGTCCACTTGAGGATCCACCCAAAGCTCCGACCATCACCGATATATGGACCACCGCCAACTGGCATGAACGGGAAGCCTATGACATGTATGGCATAATTTTCGAAGGCCACCCTGACTTGCGCCGGATTTATATGTGGCAAGAATTTGAGGGCTGGCCAATGCGCCGGGATTTTCCGCTGCGGGGTTACAAAGATAAATATAATCCGTTTGGTGCAGAGAGACCGGTAGAATAGAAAACTGCCAAAGGGGAAAATCCATGACCGATGTCAATGTCTTGCAGGAAAGTAAAAATGAGCATGGCCTGAGTCGGGAAGTATTGATGAATCTCGGACCGCAGCATCCTAGCACCCACGGAGTCTTGCGCCTACTGTTACAGATGGACGGCGAAATCGTCACCCGCATCGAGCCGCATATTGGTCTGCTGCACCGAGGAGTCGAAAAACTCTGCGAGAGTTTCACTTATACCCAGATTTTTCCTCTCACCGACCGGTTGGATTATCTCTGTCAGCCGTCCAATAATCTGGGTTATGCGCTGGCGGTGGAAGCCTTGCTGGATATCCAGGCCCCGGAACGGGCACAATATATCCGCGTATTGATGGCGGAACTGTCCCGCATCTCCGGACATTTACTGATCACTGGCGCCCTGCCGATGGACGTGGGAGCCATGACAACTTTGCTGTACACCATGCGTGACCGGGAAATGATCATGGACCTTATGGAGATGATCAGTGGGGCACGTATGCATACCTCCTTTTGCCGGGTTGGTGGTGTAAGAGAAGATCTGCCCGAAGGTTGCGTTGAACGTATTATTGAATTTTGTGATATTTTGGAGAATCGCATTTCTGATTATGAACGCTTGGTGGACAATAACCGGGTGTTTCTCGCCCGGGTGGAAAATGTCGGAAATATAACTGGTGAAGATGCAATCGCCCTCGGCCTCAGCGGGCCATGCCTCAGGGCTTCCGGGATCGACTGGGATATCCGACGGGATGCTCCTTACGAAATTTATGACAGACTTGATTTTAACGTTATCGTGCGCAAAGACGGTGACTGTTATGACCGCTGGAAATGCCGGGTTGACGAAATGCGCGAAAGTCTGAAAATGATCCGTCAATGTATAGAACAGATGCAGCCGGGTCCGTTTCTGCTCGATGATCCCAAGATCGCCTTTCCGGTCGATAAAGATCTGCTCGCTCATTCCATGGAGGCCCATATTCATCATTTTAAACTGGCCGCCGATGGTTTTAAAGTGCCCGCCGGCGAGGTTTATACCGCCATCGAAGCGCCCAAGGGTGAGCTGGGGTTTTATATCATCAGTGATGGCACAGAACGGCCGTTCAGAGTCAAGATCAGAGCCCCGTCTTTTGTCAATCTGCAGGCACTGACCCGGCGTACCACCAATATGAAATATCTGGCCGATGTCATTGCCATGATCGGCTCTCTCGATCCGGTGATGAAGGAAGTGGATAAATGACCACTAAAATAACCAGACAAAGCATCGTCAAAGATCTTTCAGAGTCCATCGCTGAAATTGTGAAACGCTATCCTAAAAGGCGCAGCGCTATTATGCCAGCGCTGTACCTAGCCCAGGAAAAATATGGTTACATCGACGAAACCACCTATCAGGCAATCTCTCAAATCCTTGACGTACCGGAAATCTGGGTGTTCGAATTGGCCAGTTTTTACACTCTGTATAACCGCAAAGAAATCGGCAAATATCACCTGCAACTATGCACCAATGTCCCTTGCATGTTGCGCGGCGCCTATGATCTGATGGAGCATCTGCAAACCAGGCTTGGTATTAAAAAAGGTGAAACCAGCACAGATGGTCGCTTTACCCTGACCGAAGTGGAATGTATTGGTTCCTGCGATGTCGCGCCAGCTATGATGATTAACCAATCCTATCACAACAATCTGTCAAAAGAGCAGCTAGACAAAATTCTTGACGGGCTGTCACAGGCGGAGAATGTCTTATGAGTGAACTGGTATTGATGAAAAATTTCGCTCATCCGGACTCCACACGTATTGCTCATTATGAAAAAAACGGCGGATATCAAGGGTTGAAAAAAGCCCTGAAGGATTTTTCTCCGGATCAAGTGATCGATTATATCAAAACCTCTAACTTACGCGGTCGCGGCGGCGCTGGTTTTCCCACCGGCGTGAAATGGAGTTTTGTGCCAAAAAACAGTGGCAAACCGCATTATCTTTGCTGTAACGCCGATGAAGGCGAACCAGGGACTTTTAAAGACCGGCTCTTTATGGAGCGGGACCCGCACCGGGTGATTGAAGGTATGATCATTGCCGCTTATGCCATCGGTGCCAAAATTTCTTATTTCTATATCCGCGGCGAATATGGTTTGTCGATTGAAAAAGTCGAGCAGGCGATTGCGGAAGCTTACGACAAGGGATATCTCGGCCAGAATATATCAGGCTCTGATTTTTCTCACGATATGTACGTGCACATAGGTGCCGGAGCTTATATCTGCGGTGAAGAAACCGCACTGTTGGAATCAATCGAAGGCCGACGCGGGCAACCGAAATTAAAACCCCCTTTTCCGGCAGTGGCGGGCCTCTACGAATGCCCGACTGTGATCAATAATGTGGAAACCTTCGCCTGTGTGTCGCATATTTTTTACAGGGGTGTCGAGTGGTTTACTTCCATCGGCCCGGAGGATGCACCCGGCCCACGATTGTTCGGTCTTAGCGGGCAGTTAAAAAAACCCGGAGTCTATGAGCTGCCCATGGGAATTTCTCTGGGTGAGCTGGTGCATGATTATGGTGGTGGGCCTTTAAAGGGAAAATTCAAGGCGGTGATCCCCGGCGGCGTATCAGCGCCGATGATCCCCCTCAAAGGGTTTGATGTGAAAATGAATTTTGCCGATCTGGCTGCCGCTGACAGTATGTTGGGTTCCGCCGCAGTGATCGCTCTGGATGAGACCGCCTCAATTCCAGCGGTCGCTAGACGGATCAATGAATTTTTCTCCCATGAAAGCTGCGGCAAATGTGCACCGTGCCGGGAAGGCCTGCCCTGGGGCAGTAAAATCCTCAACCGCATAGAGAGCGGACAAGGACTCCCAGGAGACCCGCAACAGCTGGAAGTAATATGCGGCAGCGTATTTGACCATAGTTTCTGCGCCCTGGGTGTTGGTGCCGCCTGGGCTCTCAGAGCGACCCTGAAACATTTCCGCCATGAATATGACGCCCTGATTACCCAAAAAACGATCCCCGTGTGCGACAGGACAAGTGCATGATAAATTTCAAACTCAATGGCCAGGAGATGCAAGTTGAACCGGGCACAACGATCCTTAATGCCGCTCGGGCTCGATCGATTGACATACCGACTTTTTGTTATCAGGACAGGTTGTCGATCCTGGCCAGCTGTCGCATGTGTCTGGTAGAAGTAGAAGGTCGACCAAAACTGGAACCCGCCTGCGCCACCGTAGTCTCGGAGGGCATGGAGGTACTCAGCCATTCACAAAAAGTGGTCACCAGCCGCGAAGACATGTTGGAAATCTTATTGGCCAATCATCCACTCGATTGTCCGGTGTGCGACAAAAGCGGCGAATGTGAACTGCAGGATACGGTATTTGATTATGGCAAAGGCGATTCCAGGCTCTATGATCCTAAAAGAGTGTTTAGAATCGAGGATATAGAACTGAATGGTGTGATCACCTTTAATGCCAACCGCTGCATCCAGTGTCAACGGTGTGTTCGGGTTTGTGAGGAGGTGGTTGGCGAAGTGGCGCTCGGCACCATGGAACGGGGACTCGATTCAGAAATTACCGGAGTCGGTAACAGTCTTAAAGACTGCAGTCATTGTGGCAACTGTATCGAGGTCTGCCCGGTCGGCGCATTGATGAGCATCCCTTACCGTTATAAAGCAAGACCCTGGGACCTTGAGCGTACCGATACTGTCTGCAGCATGTGCGGCACCGGCTGCAATATGACCATCGAAACCCGGGACGGGGAGCTGATGCGGGTTAAAAGTAAATACGAGACAGGCATCAACGGTGAACTGCTCTGCGCCAAAGGCCGTTTTGGTTTTGACTTTATTGATGGTGGAAAACGTATCACAGAACCGATGATCCGTAAAAATGATGTGATGACAGCTGTGAGCTGGTCAGAAGTAATCGATTTTATCGCCAATAAGGTGCAAAGCATCCTCAAGCATAATGGCCATATCAAAGGCCTGATCTCACCACGGCAGACCAATGAAACCGCCTTTATGTTTCAAAAATTAATGTCAGAGGTTTTTCAATCCAGCGACATTCATTCCAGTTGTCGTTATTCAGGACTTCACAATGATCCAGAGGCACTCTCAACACTGCAACGGATCATTATGCAAGAATACAGCCGACAGCCGCTGGATGAAATTTTACAAGCCAGCAGCATTTTGCTGATAAGCTCCAATATTACCGAAGAAAACCCGGTCACCGGATATCTGATCCGTCAGAGTCTGCGTGACCATCATAACGATCTATTTATCGCTTCCTCCCAGCCTTCGGGGCTTGATGATATCGCCCGCAAAAGTTACCGGCTGCTGCCCGGAAATGAAGCATTATTGTTATCCTCTCTGGCAGCCGCGCCTCTATCTGGCATGCCAGATGAATTCGTCGATTTTATTTCTGACACTCGGGAGAATTTCTCTAATGCCGCGAGTATCACTTTGTTAGTCGGCTGTGAATTCCTGCGTACCGACAAAGTTAATGACTGTCTCCTATGGATCGAAAAAACCATTCACCAGCTGCAAAAGCAGGGTAAAAAGATATATCTGCAATTCCTGTTTGACCGCCCTAATCAGCTGGGGCTGTGGCATATGGGTTGCCTGCCGGATCAGCGCACGCTTCGAACACAAGTCGTTCCCGAGATGTTCTATGTGGTCGGCGCCGACCCCATTGCTAACTGCCCAAAAGACCACCCGTTAGAGCAAGCGGCATTGAATAGCGATTGCCTGATCGTGCAAAATTCGGTAATGACCGCTAGCACACAACATGCGATGGTTATTTTACCGGCGCCTGCATGCGGACAAGAAAACGGTACGTATACCAACAATGAAGCGCGGGTACAAAAGGTCAAGGCAGTGCGACCTTTAAAGCCGGACATATTAACCAGTACAGATATATTCGGACGGATCGCCAACGCTTTGCAAAAGGATATTGGCGCCGTTACCGGGGAGCAGATATTCAGCCGGATCAGACAACAAATAGCGGGTTATCAAGACCTCAGGCAGGAGCTTATTCTGGGCCCTGAACAAAATGACTATGGGCTGACGACGGCGTCGCCGATAGAAAATTCTCCGAGCAAAATTCCGGAAGTTAGTTATAGTGCACCAACCGGTTATACCCTGATCACCGGTGACAGTCTGTTTCGATCTGGCAAACTCACCGCCCACTCGAAAAATCTTGCAACGCTAGGGGAAGGCGCTTATGTAGAAATGAACCCAGGCGCAGAATTTGCTGAGCAGCAACACCATTATCAGGTAACCATCAGCCAAGGTGACTCCTCTCTCACCGCCCGATTAAAAATAAACCGCACCTTCCCCGAAAAGCTGATTTATATACCGGAAGATCTGTTAGGCTCTCAAGCGAATAAGCTCATCAATGCGAACCAATACCCAAGTATTGTTGAGGTCAAGATCAGGAAGCAGAGCGAGTCAGGCTGACCCAAAAAACTCTAACGTTCAGTTCCACTGATCGGTTTATCCAGTTTTTACAACAATGCTAGTTACCAACTGTACGTCGTCAAACCAAGTTCGACCGATGGCGTCCTGATTTAAGAGACAGTTCAGCTCATCAGGTTCAAATCATTTCGGTTATCGTAATGCATCTTTCGGCGCATGGCCAACGTGTCTAATTTAATGATATGCCTCTGATCCAATATTTCCTGTCCACGTCGATAGTGTGCATTGGGATCGACTGCAGTGACCGTACCCCTATAAATCGAGCTACCTTGAATGTGGGGTTTCCCTACACAGCACTTTCAGGCACGCTATTCAATGCCTCCATAATATCTCTAGCTCTCTGGCTCACATCTCTACATTCCAGGTGAGCATAACGCTGAGTCGTCTGCACATCTCTGTGCCTGTGTGTGGCGAGTTCGTAATTATTACTTGTTAGCCATTATTTAGGCAATCTTGTGTATCCCGTCAGCCCGAGTTGGA
>Ga0209980_10000931_pt1 | contig 16060 bp, 18 predicted proteins | sample CR02metaG_FD_183611 | JGI IMG/M metagenome (GOLD analysis project Ga0209980, IMG submission 183611) | Deep subsurface microbial communities from Mariana Trench to uncover new lineages of life (NeLLi) - CR02 metaG (SPAdes) (version 2) | ecosystem: Environmental > Aquatic > Marine > Ocean trench...
CCTGCAAGCCATCGTAATCGTGTGACTATCTGGTGCACCAACCGCCCTTTTGTGCTCAAAAAGCCAATATTTCCCTGTATTTTCCCTGTTAACAGGGAATTTGAGCGGAGAGCGGTTCGCTCGAGACTACGCCCACCGCCAGCCACCTAGGGGTCAAGAACGGAGCACTTTTTTGACCCCTAATTCCGGGCCTTGGGCCCGGAATTAGGGGCCTTACTGCCTATTGGCGTCATGGCATCATGGGTGGAGAGAGAAAATCGGCAGGACCACCCGCCCGCCTGCGCGCGTTTTCTCCACCAGCGGATTGGGCGGTCCGCTTTTTTAAAGAGATAGCCCCAGGACTTGGCGTTGTTCCCGCCATACTAGGGGGAGGTCTCGGTGCCGCACCAGCCAATCGGTGCCGATGGCGAATTTATCGAGGTCAATTTCATGTTGCTTGGGAGCCTAATGGCGGTTTTGGCCGCCGCCACTTTCGGCCTCAACGCGGCCACCGTCCGGCGTGGGGTCTTGACGGCCACGGTGGCCCAGGGCATGGCCATAACGGTCCCCATCGGGGTGCCGCTGTTCTTTTTGGCGGCGTTGGCCATGGGCTCCCTCGGTGCCCTATTCGAGTTCTCGTCCAAGGCCGTCGCGTTGCTTGTCGCAGCCGGTGTGCTGCATTTCGTGTGGGGTCGTTACTGCAATTACCGGGCGACCAAAGCCATGGGGGGCAATGCGATTATTCCCCTAAGACAGTTGGATTTCCCCCTCAAGCTTGGCCTTGCGATCGTCTTTCTTGGGGAGACCTTGACCCCCCTAAAGATATCGGGAATCTGCCTCATCTTGTTGGGTGGGAGCATCGCCATCCGGCCTGGGCGCTTTCATCAGGCGCTCGAGTCCGATTCCGACCCGGTGCCGGCGCCGGAGAGCGTTTCCGCGGCAGCGTCCCCGACCCGGGCCCCAGCGTTTATGCCCAACTATGCCGAGGGCTATACCTTCGCGCTTTTGTCGATCACCGGTTACGGCGTGAGCCCTCTCTTTATCCGCATGGCGTTGGAGGATACCGGCCTCGGGGTAAGTCTAGCCGGTGGCTTGATCTCTTATGGGGCGGCAACCATGGTGATCGCGCTGATGCTGATCAAACCGGGTCAGCTCGCCCATGTTCTCTCTATTGACCGCAAATCCACCGGATGGTTTCTGATTTCGGCCTTGTTCGTCGCCGTTTCACATATGTTTAGGTTCATGGCGCTCTCGGTTGCGCCGATAACCGTCGTCGCCCCCATTCAGCGTTCCGCCTCATTGTTCAAAGTGCTGTTCAACTGGGTTCTCAATCGGCGGCACGAGGTCTTCGAACGCCGCCTGCTGGCGGGGATCTTGGTATCGGTTCTAGGCGGTGTCGCCCTCACCCTCAGCACCGACTTCGTGGTCAGCCAGTTTCCACTCCCCGATTTCATCATCGAAATCATCGGCTGGACCTGGCCTTGAATCTGTTGCGCCCGCCCGGGCCGCGTCAGATGCGCTCGATTGTCAACCAGACACCGTTGTCGGGCCGTACGGTCATGGACATGGTGGGCACCGGCGCCCGGCCCGGCCCCGGCGCGAAGCGAAGCCGCGCGAGCAGGGTCGTGAGGATGATGTGCGCCTGCATCATGGCGAAGTTTGCGCCCACGCAGACTCGCGGACCCGCCCCAAAAGGCAGGTAGAGGAAACGGTCACGGCCTTCGGTCGCCTCGGGAGAGAAATTATCCGGGTTGAACTCGTTGGGGCGGTCCCACCACATTTCGTGGCGGTGGAGCGCGTAAGTTGGAATAAAAATCGTATCCTTGGGCAGAACCTCGCGGCCGGCCAAAATGTCAGGCTTAAGCGCGTTTCGCGCCAGTAGTCCGACCGGGGGATAGAGGCGCATGGCTTCCTCTATGACCTGTTTGACATAAGGCGTCGCGTCCAAGTGCTCGGCGCCGGCGGCGGCGTGGCCGCCAAGGGCGGCGCGCGCCTCTTCGCGGGCACGGGCCTGGGCCTCGGGATGCCATGCCAGCAGCAGCAGCGACCAGGATAGCGCCAGCGCCGTGGTCTCATGGCCCGCGACGATGAAAAACTGCATATTGTGGATCAGGTCGGTCGGCGTCATGCGCCTGCCGGTCTCTGGGTCCTCGGCCTTCAGCATGTGGTCGAGCAGGTCGTCCACGCCGCCGCCGGCTTTGCCGCGGCGCGCTTCTATGGCGCGCGATACCATCGCATGCATGGTCCGCACCGCACCCCGGCCGAGCAGGGCTCCTGGTCGCGGCATCCAGTCCGGCATCTGCAGGAAGTCGAGAACCGAGGCTTTCCCCGCGGTCTCGAAATACCGGAGGATGGCATCGGCGTAGGCATCGGCGTCGAAGTGTTCGCGTCCCGACAAGGCGACTTCGCAGATGACGTCGAAGGTGGCGGAAAGCATCTCGGCGACCATTTCGGCCTTGCCGCCGCTCCCCAACAGGCGCCGGTGAGCGCGCTCGGCGGTTGCCGTCATCACCGGCGCCAGCGCCGTCACGTTGCGTTGCGCGAAGACCGGCGCCACGGCACGGCGCTGCCAGCGCCAGGATTCGCCATTGGATGTAAACAAGCTGTCGCCCACCGCCGGGCGCAACATGCGCAGCATCACCTCGGATTTGGGATAATTGTCCACCTCGTCGAGAAAGATCCTGCGCAGCGCAACCGGGTCCTGCACCATGTGCCAGCGTGCGCCGAGGCGACCCGACAACATGGGCTGGCGATAGGCCAATGCAGGAATGATTTCGAGCACATTACGCCGCGCCGCCCGGAGCGTCTGGACCAGTGACAAGGGCCGTGCCGGCGGCGTGACCGTTGGTGGAAGTGGTTTGGAGGAGCGATCCGGCATTTCTTTGAAAGCCATCGTCATGGGGGCAGTTTAACCCAGTTGGCGGCCTCGGGGTGTTTCAAATCCTCTCATGCCGCCGGAATTCCAACCCTCATTCCGCATGCGCGATACCATCGAGGTAGGCGATCCAGTGCCCGGGAAGGCCATGCGCCCGTGCGCCGTTCCTGAGAAGCGTGATGTAGCGGAGCGAAGGATTCCCGTCGGTGGCTTTTCCGTCCGCTACAAAGGTCACGGCATCGATAGGGGACCCGCCGCTATCCTCGGCGGCGAGCCAGATCGGACGGTAACGCCATCCGGGGATGCCCTCGGACGCGCTTAGGCGGACAAGCTCGCGGCGGGTTAACCGATAGAGCACGCCCCAAACCTCGGCATCCTCATCCGCGCTTATGTTCGCCGGCGCGGCCCTGCCCTTGGGGCGGCCTTCCAGATTGAACCGCAAGCGGTAGCCCAAAATCCGGCCGGCGCGCCATTCCAGGGGCTGCATCTTGCGGCGGTCGCGAAAGGCGCTGTCATGCATGTTGGCGCCATAGGCGAAATACCAGACCTCGTCATCGGGGTGGCCGTCCAAAGCCAGCCCCCAGGTCCGATACCAGAGCCGCGCAAGCGGCCAAACCCGCAAGATGACCGGAACCCATGCCCGTTTCAGCCCACGGCGCAGCACCATCCACATCAGGCATTCTCCCGGCGCGCCAGGGCGAGGTGCACGGCCGCGGCGGGCGCGTTTTCCACGATCTCCGTCATTCCGCCGTGTCCACCCGCTCGAGGAAGGAAACGTAGTCGTCAGGCAAACCGCGCTGCCGTGCGGCTTCGCGGATAATGTTCATGTACGGCAGCGAGGGCCGGCCTTCGGGCGCGCCGCCGGTGTCTCTGAAGGTCACGACGGGGATAGATTTGCCGGTGTCGTCCTCGGCCTCGGTCCAGAGATAGGCGTACTGGCGGCCTTCGCTGGCGTCGAGACGGACGAATTTACGCAACGGCAGGAGATAGAGGACACCGTGAACCACACCGCCGGGATCATCGACGATGTTGGCCGGAGCCGATATCCCGGGCCGCCGGCCGCCGGCGACGGCGAAGCATAGGCGGTATCCGTTCAACCGGCCGGTCCGTGTCTCGACCGGTGCCATGTGCCGCCGTTCCCGGAACAGCCGCTCGTTCATGTTGGACCCGTATGCGAAATACCAGAGAGGGTCGGAAACGTTCGGCGGCGGCGTGCGGTGGCGGCGAAGCCGGACCCACAATCGACAAATTGGCCACCAGGTCGGGTTCATGGTTTCTCGTCCCTCTTGGTCATTTCCGAGAGACGATTTCGGGCGCGCCGTTGGCGTGTCATCTCACCGGTTTCCAGAGCGCGGCGCAAGCGGCCAAACCCGCAAGATGACCGGAACCCATGCTCGTTTCAGCCCACGCCGCAACGCGATCCACATCAGGCATTCTCCCAGCGCGCTAGCCTCGCGTACAGGGCCAGCTGCACCGTCGCGGCCAGGACCGCCAAACCGAAGACCGCTTCGAGGGACCAAGTATCGGCGACGGCCGCACCGGCGAGCGGCAGGAGGGCGGCGGGCGAGGCCAGCGCGTTGAAATAGGCGGAATACGCGGGCCGCTTGTGGTTCGGTGAAACCTCCATGAGATAACCCAAATAACCTATGGTCATGCCATTGACCAACGCCCCGATGGCAACGAAAAGCGCGGCGAAGGCGGGAAGCATCGGCCAGGTCCCGTTATCGCCTAATGTGAGGATCGCGAAGACCCCGAGCGGCGGCGCGAAGCGCAGCACCGCGACCACTTGCAACAACACTAGCTTCCCGAACCGATCGCCGATATGACCCCAGAGCGCGTTGGAGGCAAGCGCCCCCGCCGTCTGCGCACCCAGCAGTATACCGACGTCTTCAATACCCAGACCCATTCGTGCCGCCGCGACCACATAGAACGGCAATGCCATGAAGGTCGCGCCTCCGACCCACTGGGTGTAAAGAAACAGGCGAAAGCGGGGATCCGTCCGCATGACCTTCAAACCGTCGGCTAAGAACGCCCTGAACCGCCCGGCCGGTTCCCCATCGATGGCTGGTGCCGTCGGTTCCCCTGCGGAGACAAAGCTGGCCGCGGAAACCACCATGAGAACCGATGCGAGGAGGAAGATCAGTGCATGGGCGTTAAGCACCGGTTGGGTGGCGAGCAGATGGTGGACCAGGGCGGCAACGCCGAGAGCGAGTAATCCACCGCCAAAGAAACGCCAAGCGAGCAACCGGGAACGCGCGCCCGACGAAATGGACCGCCCGACGATATCGTTGTAGGGCACCGCAACGATGCCGCTGATGAAGGCATAGAGCGTCCAAAGTATGAGAAACGCCCCCGCGAGCCAGGCCCCGGAACCCGCGCCAGCCACCGCCAACAGCACCGCGATGAAGGCAAGACAAGCGGCGCGGCCAAAGGCACCGGCGATGTAGAAAGGCATGCTTCGCCGCGCTCGCTGCGCGAGAAAGCCGACCACCAGCTGCGGCAGCAGCCAGCCCAACCGCAGGATCGCACTGGCCGCGCCCACGGCATAGACATTGCCCGTCAAATGGTTGACCAGGCTGGCGATGATGGTCGCGGTGTCGACCGCGGAGGATCCTGCCTGGAACGCCGCGCCGGCCCCGGCGATTTTCCAGAAGACCGGGCCGCCGACCCTCTCTCCAGCCTCACGCGCGGCCATGGGATTTCGCCATGGAGAGCTTTGCGGTACGGATATCGACACCGCTCCGCCAAAAGACGATACAACCGATACCCACCATGAGAACTTTCGAGATGACGGTCGTGAACAAAATCATGGCGAGCGCCTGTTCATCGGCAACGCCGAGCAGCTTGAGCGCAAGGCCCGAGCCTATGACGAAACCACCGGGAACGCGGATGACGCGCGCGAGAACGAGCGCAAAGCCGGCGAAAACCATTAGAAACGGGTAGTCGAGCACGTCGAGTACGACGCCCACCGAAAGACCCGCCCACAGGAAATGTGTCGCCGCCAACAATTTCATCAAGACGCTGGCCAGAACCGCGCCGACTTGACGCGCGCGTTGGTGCGGCCAGAGGATGCCTTGCCGGATCGCGGATCTCAGTCCATCGAAACGCCGGCCGCCCTTCACCGCCAGCCAGTCGACCCAGCGGCTAACACGTGAGTCGTCCCGGCCGAGCGGCGAACGGCCAATGAAAAGAACATAGAGAAGGGTCGAGAATAGAATGAAGTTCAGTGCACCTGCCAGTGCCAGGCCAGCTTTCACATTCCCTTCAATGCCCGGAATTTGGGTGGTGAAAGCCACCAGACCCGCAAACATGGCGAACACGATCCCGTCGATGAAGCGATCGATGGCCGTGGTCACCAGTACCGAGGCCATCCGTAAGCCTTCCAGGCGAGCGATCAGCCATGCGCGGACCAGGGGGCTGACGCCGAGTGGAATGAGGACGGCAAGGCCGTAGCCCGCCAAGATGGCACCGAACAGGCTCAAGGTCGGAATGGGTTTTAGATCGTACAGAATCTGCCGCCATTTCCATCCGCGGATGAGCTGTTCGAGAAGGATCGTCGCCCCAAGCGCAAGAAGAAAAAGGGGCTCGGCAGTGGTTAGGCTCGCCAGGAAAATCTCGACGTCGAGGTCACGGTAGAGCCATAACACGACGATGATCGCCAACGCCGATCCGGCGATTGGAAGCACCCAACGAAGGAGGAAGCGGTTACGTTCCATCATTGAGATCTCTGTTTTTTGCTCGTCCCTGAAGTGGCGAGATCTCCGCGTATAGGAGGGCGCCACTTCTGAATACGGTTATTTTGGAAATCGACGACAAAAACACTGCCGTCGGCGGCCACCGCTACGGACATGGCATGGCCGAACTGGCCGGGGCCATCGCCCTTGGAGCCGAACGCCGTTAAGAACGTGCCGTCGGGCGTGAATTTCTGGACCCGGTCGTTATAGAAATCGGCGACGAAGACGTTTCCCTGGGGGCCGATGGTAACGGCGGTGGGGACCGCAAACCAGCCCTGGAAGGGGCCGAAGATGTTCATGGCCAAGGGGCCGCCCCATTTGCGAAGGAATTTGCCATTCCCATCGAAGGCCTGGATTCGGTCGGCGTAGCCATCGGCCACATAAAGCGTGCCATCGGCGGCCAACGCCGCGTCGGTCGGGTAGATGAACTCACCCGCCCCGGCACCGGTCTTCCCGGTGGTGCCCCACTGACCGACGAAGCTTCCATCGGCCTTCAGGTGCTGGACGCGGTGATTGTAGAAATCCGTGACGTAGAGATCACCGTTGGGGGCCACGGCAACCCCTCCCGGTGCCCTGAACTGACCGGGGCCAGAACCGGCGCTGCCGATGGCCCGCAAGGGCCTGCCATCAAGGGCAAAGACCTGGACGCGGTCGTTGAAATATTCAGCAACGTAGAGCTCATCGCCCGCAATGGTGATGTTCATGGGCCGGCCAAGCTCGCCCAGTGCCTTGCCGGGGCGCCCGAAGAGCCGCTTGAAGTTACCATCCAGGTCGAAGACCTGGATGCGGCCATTTCGGGAATCGGCGACAAACACCGCATTCCCGGTTACGGCGATCCCGGTGGGGTCGTTGAACCGGCCGGGTCCGGAGCCCGGCCCGCCCCAAGCCTTGACGAAAACGTAAGGGGGTTCCTCGGCGGAGGGGACGAAGGCCAGCCAGCCGGCCACCACGAGAACGAGCAGTGCGGCGGCCACGCCACCGGCGATGCGCAGAATTGTCCGTCGTTTGATCATGTTTTCGACCCTAGAAATTCAGCCGAAATCCGGCGCGCAGGATGTAATCCTTTTCAAGCCCGGTGCCATTGAGGTCCTGGAGGACGGGGATTTGCAAGCCGGCTTCGATAATCCACCTTTTGGTGACGTATTGCAGGCCGGGCAGGATAAAGAGGCTCAAGCCGCCTGAATTTGGATCGTCGGACCCGCCGATCCGGTTTTTGTCCTGATGGATAAGATTGAGTTCCAGGACACCATAAAGAAAGCCCGGAACCCCGGCACCGAGCTCACGCGGCCACACCCGGTATTGCAGGGAGCCGTCAAGGCGCGCCACATCCCCGAACTCGAAGTCATTGGCTTCGGTGTTCGCCTTGTAGCTGGCCTGGGCGTCGATCTGGAACGCGAGGGTCTGGTAGGTGACCACAACCCCACCAAAGGCGTCCCATGAGCCGGAGCCGGGTTGCACGCTTTGCGGCAGACGGCCGAGACCATCGCTTTCATCGTCTTCGCCGGTTGGAAGTTTCAGCCCTACGAAGGGCGCGATCCTGAGGGTCCGGCCAGGCCGATCCCGCCGAAACACCGTATAGCGACCGAATAGGCTGATGTCGCCCAAGCCGCGCGCGCCGCGCCGCTGCCTCATTCCGCCATCCGTGACCTCAAGGGTCCTATCGACGTACGGAACGACCCCGAACAGGGCCAGCTCCGGTGTGGCGCCGTAGCCAAGAACCGAGACCAGGGCCCAGGCGGTCCGGTCCCGGTCGGCGACGCTCGGGTCATCACCGGATTGATCTAAGACGATTTGCTCGCGGAACACGAACTCACCCTGGGCGACTGGGAGGGCGGTGTTGAAGGTCTGGGGAGCAGCCTGGGCCTGTTCCCCCATGGCCGTCATCACGATCAGCGCCAAAAGACCCAGCGCGTGGCCCGCACGTCGCCAAGGCGTTTTGACGGAAAAAAGCAAGGCGCTAGTTTCCAGCCTTGCCGGCCGGCCCCGGAACCGTTTGGAAACTCCCAAGCGTAAAGCCCGAATCCTTGACGATTTGTCTGGCCTGGGCCTCGGAGAGCGCGCCGCCTGCCTCCATGGTGACGGTCACGGTGCCGGTGTTGATATCGATCTTAATGGCTTTGACGCCCTTGGTGGCATTGAACTTTTTTTCGATTCCATAGGCGCAGAAGGGGCAGGCCAGCCCATCGACCCGGAGCCGGTATTGATGCGCCCCCGCGATTGCCGTTGCCGACGCCAAGCCAAGCGTAATGGCGATAATCGAGGCCCGGAGCAATCTGATTCTCATGACGCTTTTCCTTTCTTTCATTGGCACCGATCCGGCGGGCCTAGAAGTGATAGATAAGCTCGAGACGCGCCCGATAGTCGGTGGTCGCCTGACTGCCCTGAAGGGACCGCGCAACCGGTATTTGGACCCCTGCACGGACGGCGTATTGGCGATAGGTCCACCACATCACCGGGGAAACGAAGAGCTCCCATCCACCGCTGTCGCCGACCTTCACCCCGTCGAGCCTGTCGGGTCCCGAGCGCTCCCAGTTAAGTTCCAACATCAAAACGGTGTCGGGCTCCTCGTAGGCGCTGAGAACCGGGCGGATACCGCCGACCAGGTTGAGAAACTGGCGGTCGCCCTTTTCCAGGTTGCCCGAGCCCTCGGTATTGGCGCGGTAGACGCCACTGGCGAACCAGTACCAACGCCGCGATTCGTAGCCCGTGGCGAGTCCCATGATCACATCGGTCGATCCGCTGCCGAGCCTCGGATCGCTATCATCATTGCCGGTCGGAAGTTTGACCTCGAGAAATGCCGCCCCCTTGTATTGGGCGCCCGGCAGGTCACGCTGCCAGAACTGGACCTTGGTGCTGAGCGTGACGTCGCCGGGGCCGTTGGACCGGGCGCCGTCATCTTCCTTCCAAGAGTAGGGGACCTCGATTCCAATCTGCCAATCCGCGGTTAACCCGTACTCGACCTCTAAGAAGGTCTCAACCTCCCTTTCTTTCTTGCCGCCACCGGTGGCCTTGTCGAAATGGGAACCGAGGGTGATTTCGGTCCCGTCCTTCCAGATCGTCTCTGGCGCGGGGGAGAACAATGGCCCGTGTGCCGACGCCGGGCCGTGAACCATGAGTGCGGCCACCAGGCCGAGGATGCAGGGTCCGATCCACTTGTTCATGTTTGTGGCCCGTGATTTCATTTGCTGCCGGGATGGTTTCCCCGGGCCGACAAAGTCGTCAGGATCGAGCAAACGCGTAACGCGCCTTTTCCGGGGCAGGCGGCGATGAGGTCCCCCAGTGCCGCGGCAATCTTCCGAAGCCGCGCGATCTTTTGATTGACCTCTTCGAGTTTTCCCCGGGCCTGTTCCCTGACATCCGTGCAGTCGGCCGACGGGTCGGCCTGGAGGGAAAGCAATTCGTTGATTTCCCGCAACGAAAACCCGAGTTCTTGGGCCTGGCGGATAAACCGGATGCGTTCGATGGTTTCTCGCGGATAGCTTCTAAAGCCGCTCGACCGGGGTTTGGGGGGTTGCTCGATGAAGCCCTTGCGCTCGTAAAAGCGAATGGTCTCGACGCCTACGCCGGCGTTTTGGGCCGCTTTGCCAATGGTCATGTCCGTCATCGCTCGACCTCCATTGGCGAACTATACATGCCGTACTATGGTACGGTGTCAAGGCCTTTTCGATGAAAAAGGGCCGACCGGCGGCATCAAAAGGCGTTAACCATATGTCCGCTTTTGACCCAAAGCGGACATATGGTTAACGGGTGCGAAGTTGATCCCGCTGTTCTCAGCGCTCGAAGATACCCTTCAGAACCTGAGCGAAAGTGTTGCGCTTCTTCTTGCGCTCAAGCTCCCCTGCGTCGCGGAGCCAGGTCACCTGAACAACTCGCCGCTCGCCAGTGAATGGCATGTGCCCGTGCCACGAATTATCGCGGCGCAGAAACGCAAATGCTGCGCCCATCGTTGGCGGCACCTCGAGCACCATATTGTCAAAATCGTCGGGACCACGCAGGACCCGCAGCCGGCCTTCACCACCATCCAGCCAGCTGTCGTTCATGTAAACGAGTAACGATGAGACCTTGCTTTCGCTATCGGTATGCGGTCGGCCGTCGTTGCCCCTCGAGAATTTCCGGATCGTCGTGAGGCGCGGGAAGGGATGGAGGTCCAGCCCCAACTTCTGCGACAGCACTTCAGTGATTTCTGGTCCCTCAAGCTCTTCAACGAAGCGCCTGAAGTGCTCACCGAGGGTTTTCTTTTCGACTGTAAGGAACCCGGGCTTGGTGATTGCCGGAAACTCAGATCTGAGATCGTCGATCGCCTGTGCGACAAGGAAATCCGTCGCAAGAAAGAATGGATAGGGTTCCGTCGACAACGCTGCACTCCGGACGGCATCCAGATTTACGTAGACGACGTTCGCTAACATTACAGTTAGTTTCCTTGAGATTTTTGTGGCGCGACAATCTCCGCAATATTTGATTCGGGCTAACCCCGTTAGTACAACTTTAAAAATACCATAACTGGATTCCCGGGGACACCGTTGATTGATGGGCAAATATCGGCCGTGCTTCCGTGTCGATATTAAAGGCCTAAAACCGCAATATTCATGGGGGGCTTATGTCCGCTTTTGGCTAAAAGCGGACGTTAAGGTTATGTCCGGGTTTGAGCATGAGCGGACATAAAGTTAAACTCAAAGCGAAGCTCTCTGGTCCCATAAAGAAACAAGACAATGGAATCTAGATTTTGAGGAAGAACAACGGTATCACGCGTCCCGATCCGAGCCTGGCCGGACGGTTTCCCGGTTGCCGTCTCGCCGCGCCGCCTCTCGGCCTTGCAAGCGCTTCAGGTAGTAATCGGGGCTCTTTTGAAACACGTCCAGGCAATGCGGACAGCGGCAAAAGTGAATTTCCTCCCCAGCGTGGTCCAAGGTGACGGCCGATTGTGGGGGTTTTTCCGCTAGGCAGGTCGGGCATACGATCAGATCCTTGGTTTCTTCGAGGCGCTTCGCGGGATCGGCAACGAAGACATCAACGCAGCCCTGGCAACAGAAAAAATATTCCTTGCCTTCATGACTATAGGTGGTTGCCCTGTCTTTGCTGATTCCCAGCCTGACCAGGGAACAGCCGCACGTGGGGCAAATAAGCGTTTCCATTGTTCGCCTCCGCGTGATCAGGCGCAGCACGACAGCATCGCCACGTCCTTCTCGAACGCCTGGGCGGCGAGCTTCAGCCCTTCCACGGTCGTCAGGTAGGGGAAAATCGTCTCCGCGAGGTCGCGCGTGGTCAGCCGACCCTTGAGCGCCATGACCATGGTCTGGATGCTGTCGGCACCCTCGGGCGCCAGGATATGGCCGCCAAGCAACCTGTCGGTCTTGGCGTCGGCCACCAACTTGATCAGCCCGCGGGTATCGTGCGCTGCCAATGCGCGAGGGACGGCGTCGAGCGGGAGGACCGACGTCTTGACGTCGTGGCCCAAGGCCCTGGCCTCGGCCTCGGTAAGTCCGGCGCTGGCGACCTGGGGATCGCTAAAAACCACCGCGGGCATGGCGCTCGCGTCGTACTGACGGCCATCGCCGTTCAGCGCGTTCTGCGCCGCAATTCGCGCGCCGTAGGCCGCCATGTAGACGAACTGATCACGTCCGGTCACATCGCCTGCGGCATAGATTCCGGACCTGTTGGTGCGCATCCGGTCGTCGACCTTGATCCCGCCGTTGGGCAAGAGCGTGATCTCGGCTTCCTCAAGGCCCAGTCCCTCGGTGTTGGGCGTCCGGCCGGTTGCGATCAACACGCGCTCGGCTTCGAGAACATTTTCCTTGCCGTCCTGCTTGACGCCGAGGGCAATGCCCTGTTCCGTCCGCTTGCAGAACCTGTAGGAGACACCGCAGTCGAGACCGATGCCTTCCTCCCGGAAGTACCGTGACAGCGCCTCGGCGATCTCGGGCTCGGCGGCGGGCAACAGCCGAGTTCGGCAGACGATGGTCACCTTCACCCCGGCCCTTGCGAACATTTGTGCAAGCTCTGCGCCGATGAAGCCGCCGCCGATCACCAGCAGGGAACGCGGCAGTTCCTCGAGGGCCAGCGCCGAGGTGCTGGTCAGGTAGTCCACGTCCTCGATTCCGGGGATGGGCGGCAGGGCGGGCCGCGCGCCCGTGGTCACGACGATCCGTTGGGCCGGGATCAGCCCACCGTTCACCCGGACGCCGCCGTCTGCCAACCTCGCCGCGCCCTCGATATAGGCGATGCCGTTGTAAGCGGGCAGGAGGTCGGCGTATTTCGCCTGACGAAGCTGGGCGACCAGCGCGTCCTTCTGTTGGACGACCGCCTTCCAGTCCTTCATGCGCGCTTCGGCTTCGATTCCTAAGAACCGGGACGCCGTCCGCCCGTGGTACAGCGCCTCGGCCGCGCGGATCATGGTCTTCGAAGGGATACAGCCGACATTGACGCAGGTGCCACCGATGGTGCCATGACCGATCAGCGTCACCTGGGCTCCTTGGTCCACCGCCGCAATCGCGGCCGAGAATCCCGCCGAACCTGCGCCGATCACGGCCAGATCCGGTTTGTCTCCGTTGCCTTCGTTGGGTGTGCAGCAGCTGTCGCTCATGAGATCGTTTCCTTTTCATCCTTCGGCCCTGGGCGGCTTCCCGCGCGCAGGTAAAAGGCGTAGGCCGCGACAGCGCCGGCGGCGGCAAAGGAAATGCGCAGCGCATAGTGGAATTCAAGCCAGAACAGGAGCGCCGAAAGCGCGGCGACGGCTATGGCCATGGCCGCCTTTGGCGAAGGCCCTTTGTTGCCCGACCGCAGATAAAGCCCAAACGCCACCAGCCCCATCGATGCGAACAACATCGGGAACAAAACGTAGTCAAGCCAGCCGAGCCATGCAGACAGGCCGACCGCGCCAAGACCGATGACGAGAATTGGTGTGAAGCAGCACAGAGCCGCGATGATCGTTCCACCGCAGCCGGTGCAGAGAAGCTGGTTGTTCGTCATTTGTCTCCTTTCGACGCCGGCGGCGGCGCGTGTTGAGTCTCGGTCGAAGCTGATTTTCGCATCCGTCGAAAGAGAACGATCGCAACGAAGATCGCCCCGGCGACCCCGACCGCGAGCAAGGGGTCGATCCCGCTGAGCCAAGCCGTCAATCCGGAGGCACCCGAAACAAGAAGCACCGACCCGAGACAGCAGACCAGCATCGCGCCGCCGGCGATGGCGAAGGGCAACAAGCCTTGTTTGGGCTCCCGGTCCACCGTCCTTACCGAATGACGCTGGTCGGGAATCCGTAGGCGGCGGTGGCGGCGAGTAGCTTGGCCACGTCACACCGAGAGGGATCGAACGCAACCGTCGCCGTCTTCGACCGGAACGAGACCTTGGCTTTGCTGACGCCCTCGACCCGCTCGAGCGCCCGGCGCACGATGATGGGACAGGTCGCGCACCACATGTTTTCGACCTTCAGGTTAACGGTCCGGAGCGATGCGGTCTGCGTCGACCCCGGGGAACGCTCCGGGTTGGATGTCATAAGCGAACCGGCAGCGGTCTCAGGCGCGGCGGGCACCGGATTTGACTGTCCGATCCAGCTGCCGAAATCACCCGCCAGCAGAACCCCCCCGGCAAGGATCACGGCCCCGGTTAAGGCCACGGCAAGGGCTGGTTTCATAGCATTTGCTCCTTAGCTCTCGAGCAGAAGTGGGGCCAGGTAGGGAAAGGCGAGCGCCGCCAGCGTCAGCACCGTCGCCCCCCACAGCACGACCTTGTTGATCCGGTTCGAGATCGGCGCGGCGCAGGTGCCATCCGCCTCGCACGCCTCCGCCTTCGGTTTGCGATAAGCTAGATAGAAGCCGCCCGCCAGGAAGCCGGCGGTCGGGAAAAGGAAATACAGCTTGTAGGGATAGAGCGCGGTGAGGTTGCCGATCCACGCGCCCGTCACGCCGATACTGACGAGCGCGAGCGGAAGGATGCAACACGACGCCATGGCGATTGCGCCGAGCACGCCGCCGCTGGCGAAGATCGTCTTCCCAGCGCCGTCATCGAGCCGCGTCCCCTCGGCTGCGGCGGCCCGCGCATTGGTGATCGCGGTCGGATCGTGGTTGGCCATCGAGCACTCCATTTGAAACTGGTCCTGAATATAGACCCTGTACTAGATACAGGTTCAAGCATATAATTTTGTATGAATCAAAATTTGCCGTCCTACCCGACCGAGGTGAACCGATGACAGAGATAAAACCGTTGCGGGCCAAGCGTATCACGCGGGGTGTCCTGTCGAAGCGGACCGGGTGCAATATCGAAACGGTCCGCTATTACGAGCGTGTCGGCCTCATGCCCGACCCGGAAAGAAGCGAGGGCGGCCATCGCCTCTACGCCGAGGAACACGTGCGCAGGCTCCAATTCATCCGACGCTGCCGTGAGCTCGGATTCACGGTCGCGGACATTCGGGCGCTACTCAACCTCGTCGACCGCAGGGATTACACCTGTGCGGAGGTCCGCGACATCACCATCGCACATGTCGACGAGGTCCGCCGCAAGATCGAGGATCTCCGCCGACTGGAGGCGACCATGAGCGGCATGATCGAGGAGTGCGACGGCGGGGCGGTGCCCGAATGCCCGATCATCGACGCCTTGTTCGATGCCGCCGCCGCCGCGCCGGGCTAGACCGATGCGGTCCGTTACGGCCACCCCAGATCAACCCGACAATGCCCGCTTAGTCTATGATGTGATGTACGGGGGCCTTCTCCATCTCCCATTCCCCGGATTCCGAATCGTAGCGAGATAAGGTGAAGCAATGCCAATCGGTGTCATCCAGCTTCGGATGATCGGCCCGATAGTAATACCCCGGCCACCGCGTTTCCTCCCTGAACAACGTGTGCTGCGTCACACACTCTGAGGTCAAGACCCGGTGCTGTAGCTCCCACGCCCTCATAAGCTCGTGAAGGCTGTCGGCCCCGAGATGGGGGAGGTCTTCCTTCAGCATGGTAAGCAACTCCAGCCCGCGGGTGAGCATTGGTTCGTTGGTCAAGTAGTTGGTGCCGGGGCCGCCGACGTATTCGTCCATGATCTTCTCGAGACGCTGAAGACCATGAAGCGGCAGGAGATAGCTCGGCGATACGGTCCCGGCGACGATTTCGTTGCGGCCGACTTGGTAGTTCTCCATGGGCTGGTAAACCATCGTCTTGAGATCTTGGTATTCCGTCTCATCGACCTGAGGCTGGTCGTTACCCAGGTCGTTAACGTACCTGACCGCAGCCTTCCCGGCGAGACGGCCCTCCGTGAAGGATCCCGACGAGAACTTGTGGGCGCTGCCGCCGATGGTGTCGCCGGCGCCGAAGAGTCCCTCGACGGTCATCATCCGGTTGTATCCCCACTGGTAGTCCGACGGTGCGTAATCCTCCGGACCGCTCGCCCAGGCGCCTGAACACGTTGCGTGGGAGCCCATGACGTAAGGCTCGGACATCATCAGCTCGGGATTCGTTTCCTTGGGATCGATGTTCTGCGACGCCCAGACGAC
>Ga0209980_10000932_pt1 | contig 16052 bp, 16 predicted proteins | sample CR02metaG_FD_183611 | JGI IMG/M metagenome (GOLD analysis project Ga0209980, IMG submission 183611) | Deep subsurface microbial communities from Mariana Trench to uncover new lineages of life (NeLLi) - CR02 metaG (SPAdes) (version 2) | ecosystem: Environmental > Aquatic > Marine > Ocean trench...
TTATTGCATCGCCAATTAACTTCAAAGTAGTTAACTGCTGTTCATGTAGCTGTCTTTTCACTGATTCAATTTCATTTTTAGACTCAAACTCAAACTTTTCAATCATTTCATCTTTCTTTTTAGCTTCTGCTCTCAGTCTAAATTCTTGATCAATCGTTAAATCAGGTATCGCTTTTTTAAAATTCTCAAATCTCACTCTAATATCTGGATTATAATAAGTTCCTCGAAGGTCATTTCTATGACCCATTAGCTTTTCAGTTACGTTTGGATTTACGTCATTAAGATTATTCAATGCAGTTTCAAACCATTTTCTAAAACCACCAAATTGAGCCTTATCATGCTTCATGCCAGAATCAGGAAGTTTTTTTCTTATTCCTGCACGTCTTATAATATCATACATTGATGCTTTTAGTGCAATATACGCCATTGGTTTAATATCATCCTCAGGGTTTTTTCTACGGTATACACTCCTAAAAAGCGGAGTTTCAGATGTAATTTTTTCACCGTGAAACTCTCTTTCTTTCAAATATTTTTGTAAATATTTGACACATTCAGGAGTTAGAAACGAGATGTATTCTTCTATATCATCTTCATAAATCGTTACTGCCATACAACCTAAATCCATTTCTTTTAGATGCCTATACCTCAAATCAGGGATAGCTTCGGGCCTAACCCCAGTACTTGCAAAAAACGTTATCAAAACTTTATCACGCAGTTTGGTTGTTGAGTTCATCATATCTTGTAAATCCTTTAACGTGTATGGAAGCTCACCCTTCGTTTTGACTTTTCTAGGATACAACCGATGAATTTTTTTTGTGTTAATCATAATGTCATTCTGTGACATGAACAGTTCAATCGGTGCTATTCTTTGAGGTATTGCATTTGGACCAATAATCCCCTTTTCAATTTTCTTTTTTAGATAAATAACATACTCCATTATCGCATTCTCAATGGTTTTGTTATCCATTTTGAGATAAGCATCATAATTTTTAATCCTAGAAAATTTATGAAACTGTTCTAATCTAACTGTGTAAATTTCCAAAGTCTTTTTACTTCTGATCGAGCTTGTGAAAATTTCAAGTGCCTTTAGCATGACGGGTTAACACTTCCATTGCTAATTAGGGTGACTTGTTTAGGTACCTTACAATTAATTAGGGTTTTTTTTTGAGATTTAGTATCACATGGGAAAGAAAGCAAGAAAAGAAAGGGTAGAAAAACGAGAGGATTTTGCTGTAAAGAGATCCAGAGAAAAGAGAAAAAACGCCTTAGTTGCAGCAGGTGTATTTGGGCTGATTGCGGTTATAGTAGGTTACTCTGTTTATACATTCATGAGTCAACCAGTGTCAACCCCGGGCACACCCCCTGGTGCTGGAGTATTTGGTGATGAACATGAACATGTCTCAGTTCTAGTTCGAATATTTGGAGACAAGTTTGACTTTTCTGGTCCAGCTTTCCAAATAAAAAATAGATGGATTCATTTTGAAGGACGAGATGGAGATACGGTTCATCGTCACTCTTCAGGTGTAACATCAGGATATCTTTTCGAGACTCTTGGAATTGATTTAACATCTGAATGTTTTATTTTTCCTGATGGCAGAGAATTCTGTAACAACGAAGATTATTCACTAAAGTTCTACATTAATCATGAGCCAGTTCCAAGCATTCTTAACTATGTAGGAAATGAAGGTGATAAAATATTGATTTCCTATGGTGACGAGACACTAGAACAATTAGATGAGCAGTTAGAAGAATTAGACAGCCAGATAATTTTAAAGTAAAAAAAGTCTAAATTACAGCAAACATAATTGATTATTGTTTCTCTATGGAAATTTCTAGTAGAAATGTAGTTGAAGGAATAGCAAGAGCTCCCCACAGAGCAATGTACAAAGCTATGGGGTTAACTGATGCTGATCTAAGTAAACCATTCATTGGAGTATGCCATACCGGAAATGAGGCAACTCCTTGTAACATCCACCTAGGGCGTTTAGCACAAAAGGCAAAAGAAGGAGCGGGTGATGGAGGGGCAACACCTCGCGTATTTAGTACCATTGCAGTTAGTGATGGAATTGCAATGGGTCATGAGGGAATGAAATCATCTCTAATTAGTAGAGAAGTGATTGCGGATTCCATTGAACTAATGATGCGTGCTCATCAATATGACGGTTTAATTTGCATAGCTGGTTGTGACAAAAGTTTGCCGGGCACAATGATGGCCATTGCAAGATTGAATCTTCCATCAGTTTTTGTTTATGGCGGAACAATAATGCCAGGAATTTACGAAGGAAAACAAATTACTGTTCAAGATGTTTATGAGGCAGTTGGAGCATATGAAGCTGGGCAACTAACACTTGAAACTTTGAAGAATATTGAAAATTATGCATGTCCAAACGCTGGCTCTTGTGGAGGAATGTTTACTGCAAACACTATGGCTTCAATCAGTGAAGCATTAGGACTAGCATTGCCAGGAAGCGCAAGTCCACCAGCTGAAGACGATAGAAGAGAAAAGATGTGTTATGATACAGGAAGGGCTGTAACAAATTTAGTTGAACAAAACATCAGACCAAGGGACATTCTAACATTTGATGCGTTTGAAAATGCAATAACAATTCTTAATGCAATTGGAGGCTCCACAAATGCGATTTTACACTTGCTTGCAATCTCAAATGAAGTAGACATAAAATTGTCCTATAATGATTTTGAACGAATTAGGAAGAAGACACCCCATCTGGCAGATATGAAACCTGGAGGAAGGCACGTAATGCTTGATTTAGATAAAATTGGCGGCATTCCTTTAATCTTAAAGAAATTGACTGAAAAAAACTTGCTCCATGATAATGTTCTGACAGTTACTGGAAAAACACTCAAAGAAAATCTTGATTCAATTTCAATTCAAACAGTAGAAAATCAAAATGTTGTGACACCAATTGATGCCCCTATTCACAGTACCGGAACTGCAATGATTTTGAAGGGGTCTCTTGCGCCAGATGGAGCAGTAGTAAAGATTGCAGGAGGTGAGAAAACAAGATTCGTTGGACATGCTAAAGTATTTGATAGAGAGGAAGATGCATTTGATTCTGTCGCAAATGAGGAAATTAAAGATGGTGATGTAGTTGTTATACGATATGAAGGCCCAAAAGGCGGTCCTGGAATGCGAGAAATGTTAGCTGTCACAGCTGCGTTAGTGGGACAGGGACTTGGTAATAAAGTATCTTTGGTAACTGATGGAAGATTTTCAGGTGCAACTAAAGGTCTTATGATTGGCCATGTTGCTCCCGAAGCATTTGTAGGAGGAAACATAGCTCTTGTAAAGGATGGTGACGAAATATCTATCAACATTGGAGAGAATTCCATTAATCTCAATGTGTCAGAAGATGAGATGAGACAAAGGCGAGATAGGTGGAAACAGCCAAAACCGAATTACACATCAGGAGTATTAGCAAAATATGCATCACTTGTAGGATCAGCGGCGCAAGGAGCTATTACAAAACCGATCTGAAGCCATAGTAATTTTAAAGATTTCTTACTAATTATAATGAAAATCACAAAAAAAGACAGTTTCGTTTGAAATTGATTTAGCAGTTATAGAAAAACCATTCTCTATTCCTTTGCCACAAATATCACATTCAACAAAGTTTGCAGACGAAATCAGAGCCAGTTTTTTTCTTGAAAATATGATGTCTTGAACCAAGGCGGGTCTTGTAAATTTGGCGTCTAGAATAATTTGGCTCATAATAAAAATAGTACAAGATCGGATATAAAGGTACCGTACTATACCGTAATAAAAAATAGAAACCGAGGTACCAAAAATTGGGGCAATTGGGCTTAAGGCATCCCCGGTTCTATTACTTTATAGTAATACCTGTGGAGGACTTAAAGATCAGTCTGTCACAACAGGTAACATAATTTATCAAAATTTTAAATACCCTATGCATTTCATGCCCAATATGGGTGACCCTATTTGGAAAAATATCGCCTACAATAATACCCCTAGATTTATCTGAAAACCAGTTCCAAATTTATAACAAAATTTCGCGAAATTATTCACATTCATTTTTGTTTGAATCACTCACCGGCCCAGAAAGATTATCTGAGACTTCAATTATGGGATTTGACCCAGAAATTATTGTAAAGGGGTACACTGACAAAATCGCTGTAAAACATAAAAATAACAATACTGAAATTATTAAGACGAATGAACCCTTGTCTGCTTTAAAAGATTTTATGCAGACTTCATCGGATCAAACTTATCGTTATTTAGGAGGAGCTGTTGGCATCATTAATTATGATGCTATAAGATTGTGGGAAGAAATTCCAAGTTCTCACAACATAATTGAACCATTAATGGAGTTTGGAATTTATAAAGATGGTATTTTATACGACAACAAACAAAAACAGTTACTTTACTTCTATTATGACAAAGATAGATCAAATGAATTAAAAATTTCAGAAGATAAATTTGCTGATTTTGAAATGTCAGAGATTTCTGCAAATCTAGATCAAGAAGAGTTTTCAAACATGGTTAACCGAGCTAAAAAATACATTCATGATGGAGATATGTTCCAGTCAGTACTTTCAAGAAGATTCAACTTTAATGCAAAGGGAGATTTTCTTAAAGTGTATAAAATTTTACGAAGTCTAAATCCATCACCGTATTTGTATCATGTAAAAATGGAAAATAAAATCACTATTGGAGCGAGTCCTGAAATGTTAATTAGAGTCACAAATGATTTAGTTGAAACGTTTCCAATTGCGGGAACAAGAAAAATTACAGAGGACAAGGCAGAAAATGAAAGATTAAAAGAAGAACTTCTTCATGATGAAAAAGAACTTGCTGAACATACTATGTTAGTTGATTTAGGAAGAAACGATATTGGAAGAGTTTGTAAATATGGTTCCGTACATGTTGAAGAACTCATGGAAGTAAAGCAATTCAGTCATGTACAACATTTGGTAACTCATGTTGTAGGCAATTTAGATGACAAATATGATATGTTTGATGCATTCAAAGCGGTTTTTCCAGCAGGCACAGTTTCAGGAGCGCCTAAAATAAGGGCCATGGAAATTATTGATGAATTAGAGCCACAATCACGGGGACCATATGCAGGTGCTGTTGGTTATTTCTCTTTTAATGGCTGCTGTGATTTTGCCATCGCGATCAGAAGCATATTTTTTAAGGGAGGAAATGGTTTTGTACAATCTGGTGCTGGAATTGTATCAGATTCTGTTCCTGAATATGAATTCAAAGAAACTGAACACAAAGCAGAAGCAATGATAGCAGCTCTAAAGAAGGCATCAAAATGAAATTTTTAATTATTGATAATTATGATTCGTTTGTTTACAACCTAGCACAAATTCTAGGTGAGCTAGGTGTTAAATCAGATGTGATTCGAAATGACAAGATAACTATTGAGCAAATTAAAAAAAATAATTATGATGCAATAGTCATTTCTCCAGGACCTGGAACTCCAGATGATAAAAAATATTTTGGAATTTGTGTTGATGTAATATCTGAATTAGGGCCAAAAAAACCAATTCTTGGAGTTTGTTTAGGTCATCAGGGAATCATTCATGCATTTGGAGGGAGAGTTGTTAATGCAAGAAACGTCAGACATGGAAAGACAAGTCCTGTAAAACACGAAGGGACTCCTTTATTTGAAAATGTGAATAGTCCATTTCGTGCAACAAGATACCATTCATTAGTTGGAGACAAAACAATAATTCCTGATTCCCTTGAAGTTACAGCTATTGCTGAAGATGATGGTGAGATAATGGGGGTTAGTCATAAACAATATCTCATCGAAGGAGTTCAATTTCATCCTGAATCAATATTGACTTCAGAAGGAAAAAAAATTCTCAGTAATTTTATAAAAATGGTGAAGAAAAGAAAATGATTACAAAATTTACATTAAAGCTAGAACAAAGAAATGACCTAACATATGAAGAAGTTTGCATAGCAATGGATAGCATTTTAAATGGTAATGAAAGTGATGAAAATGCAGCAAAATTTTTGAAACAACTTACAAAAAAAAGCGAGACGGATGACGAGTTGTTAGGAATGTTAGATAAAATGCAGGAATTTGGACTTCATATTTCTCCACAAATTAATGGAACTATTATTGATGTTTGTGGAACTGGTGGAGATGATATGGAGACTTTTAACATTTCAACTGCCGCCTCTTTTGTGATAGCGGCTGCTGGTGGAGTGGTTGCAAAGCATGGAAATCGTTCTGTTTCAGGGGTTTGTGGCAGCGCTGACATCTTTGAGCATTTTGGTTTTGATCTAATGTCAGCTCCTAAAAAAATTACATCAATAATTGAAAAACATAGAATTGGTTTCATGTTTGCCCAAAAATTTCATCCTGCCATGAAAAATGTTGCAAAGGCACGAAAAATTGTGGGTGGAAGAACTGCATTTAATTTGCTTGGGCCTCTCAGCAATCCTGCAAATGTAAAAAACCAATTAATCGGAGTTTTTTCTGAAGAATTCCTTGATAGATTGCCATTATTACTGAAAAGAAAAGGATCACAAAACATTATCACAGTAAGATCGGTAGATGGGATGGATGAATTTTCTACTTCCTCAAAAAATCATATTTGCATTTTGAAAGATGGTAAGATCAAATCACAAACTATTGATGGTCAAGAATTTGGATTACAAAAATCCCAATTAAGTGATATTAAAATTACTAGTAAAGAAGAGGCAATTTCTTCGTTTGTTTCAGTTTTAAATAACACTGCTAACCGTTCAAAGATTGAGGTTACAGCATTAAATGCTGCAGCCGGTTTGATTGTGGCAAACAAAGTTGATAATTTTTCAGATGGAGTAGAAATTGCACTTAACACTATCAAAAGTGGACAAACATTTGATTTGTTTGAGAGATTTATCAAAGATTGCGGAGATGTCCAAAAATTAGAAGAGGTTTGCAAACAATGAGAGATTTTTTGAAAAAATTAGTTGGAAATTCTCAAAGGGCAATAAATGACGGCATTTATGAAATAAATGAAAATTTAGAAAAATCAAAAATTGATTTAATTAAAGAAATTAAGGAGAGCAAACATGCACCGCTAATTACTGAAGTTAAATTTTCTTCTCCATCAATGGGCGAAATTAGTACCATTAAGGATCCCATAACCATTGCGAAGTCTATGATAAGTGGAGGGGCAAAAGCTCTTTCAGTCCTCACACAACCACATATGTTTAATGGCTCGCCAGAATATTTTATTTCAATTCGAAAAGTGATGAGTGTTCCAATGTTGATGAAAGACATTATTATTGACAAATGTCAAATTGATGCAGCTCAAAAAATGGGTGCAGATTACATACTATTAATCCAATCCCTTTTTGATTTAGGATATCTCAAAGAAATTGATGAATTCATAGATTACGGACAGAAAAAGGACCTCAGGATCATTTTAGAGGCACATACAAAAGAAGAATTTGAAAAATCCATCAGGACAAAAGCTGATTTAATAGGTATAAACAATCGAGACCTGGATACTTTAGAAATTGATCTAAACACGACTAAAAAAGTGCTGAATGGATATAAAAAATCAAGATTGATTCTTTCAGAAAGCGGTATAGCATCACCCAATGATATAAAATTCCTCAGAGATTCAGGGGCAGATGTTTTCCTAGTTGGTACCAGTATAATGAAAACCGAAAACATCGAAGAAAATGTAAAAAAATTGGTGAATGCGATATGAAGTTACCAAAAAATGGCAGATTTGGAGATTTTGGTGGAAAATACATTCCTGAAACATTAATACCAGCAATTGAAGAGCTCGAGGAAAATTATCTAAAATTCAAAAATGATGAAGATTTCAAAAAAGAGTTAGATCATTACCTTAGAGCATATGCTGGAAGGCCAACTCCACTATATTTTGCAAAAAACTTGACAGAAAAGATAGGAGGTGCAAAAATCCTCTTAAAGAGAGAAGATTTGCTTCATGGTGGAGCTCATAAAATCAACAATACTTTGGGCCAAGCTCTGCTTGCAAAAAAAATGAAAAAGAAAAGAATCATTGCTGAAACTGGAGCAGGCCAACATGGGGTTGCAACCGCGATGGCGTGTTCATGTCTTGGAATGAAGTCTGAGGTATACATGGGTTACAAAGACACCATTCGACAAAAACTCAACGTGTTTCGCATGAACCTTTTAGGTTCAAAAATATATCCCGTAAAATCTGGTTCGCAAACCCTAAAAGACGCTATTAATGAAGCCATTCGAGATTGGATTACAAATGTTGAAACCACATACTATCTGCTAGGTTCCGCCGTGGGACCACATCCCTATCCTGTTATGGTTAGAGATTTTCAATCCGTGATTGGTAATGAAATTAAAAAACAAATCAAAGAATTTCATACACAGGTCCCTGATGCTGTAATAGCTTGTATTGGGGGCGGTTCAAATGCTATTGGGACGTTTTACCCGCTATTAGATTCTGATACAGAATTTATTGGAGTTGAAGCAGCGGGAAAAGGCTTGAAAACACATCACCATTCTGCAACTTTGAATGTAGGTACAAAAGGAGTCTTACATGGAATGATGACCTATCTATTACAAAACGAGGAAGGTCAAATCCAAGAAACGCATAGTATTTCAGCGGGTTTGGATTATCCAGGGGTAGGTCCTGAACATGCTTATTTGAAGGATACAAAAAGGGTAAAATATCGAAGCGCTACAGATGATGAGGCTGTTGATGCCTTTTTGTTATTGACAAGAGCTGAAGGAATTATTCCTGCTCTTGAATCTGCTCATGCTATAGCTGAGGCAATCAAAGTTGCAGAAAACATGTCAAAATCAGAAACAATTGTTGTCACATTATCAGGGCGGGGTGATAAAGACGTCGAAGTTGTGGAAGAATATCTAAGAAAAAATGTCAAGAATAAAAAATAAGTTCAGAGATCTTCGTTCAAAAAAAGAAAAGGCACTCATAGCATACATAATGGTAGGATATCCCAATAACAATGCCACCATTCCAATAATAAGAGGGCTTGTGAAAGGAGGAGTAGACATTATTGAATTAGGATTCCCATTTTCAGATCCTCTTGCAGATGGACCGGTAATTCAAAATGCTAGTATGATTTCACTAAAAAAAGGAACAAAATTAAATAATTTTTTCAAACTAGTAAAGAAAATTCGAAATGAAACAAACATACCCTTAGTTCTGATGACATACACTAACATACTTTACAAACAAGGTTTCAGCAAATTCATAGCTAAAGCAAAAAAAGCTGGAGTAGATGGTTTTATTTTGCCAGATATGTCAATTGAGGAATCAAAAGATTATCTAAGTGCTGCAAAAAAGAATAACGCCGATACGATTTTTCTTGTATCGCCTAACACAAGCAACATTCGGTTAAAAAAAATAGCTAAAGTTACCACCGGGTTTTTGTATTTAGTATCTATTTATGGTACTACTGGAATGAAAACAAAAATTCAACAATATACTATTAATGCAATTAAAAACACGAAAAAAATTGTTAATGCTAAAGTGCCTGTAGGAGTAGGTTTTGGCATTTCCACACCAGACGATGTGAAAAAATTTGTAGCTGCTGGAGCTGATGCAATTATTGTAGGTAGCTCATTCTTAAGATTGATTCAAAAAACTCAAATGAGTCAATTGGAATCAAAAGTTGCTTCTTTCACAAAACGGATGAAATCCTCAACAAAAGCTACATAAATAGGAAATTCAATTCCCATATGTGCAGACAAAATTTGTCTTTGTGACTGGCGGGGTTATGTCGGGCCTTGGCAAGGGTGTTATTTCCTCATCCATTGCTAAACTGCTTCAATTATCTGATCAAAAGGTATCTTGTGTGAAAATTGATCCTTATCTCAATTTTGATGCTGGTACTATGAATCCAATTACACATGGTGAAGTATTCGTGACTGAGGACGGAGGCGAGTGTGATATGGATATTGGAAATTATGAGAGGTTTCTAAATCAGGACATTCCAAAATCACACAACATTACAACTGCTCAGATCTATTCTAGTGTAATTGAAGCCGAAAGAAGAGGCAAATACCTAGGAGCATGTGTTCAGATAATTCCTCACATTACTGATGAAATTAAAAAAAGAATTAGAAAAATTGCAGAAGATGAAAATCTTGATGTCCTTCTAGTTGAATGTGGTGGGACAGTAGGAGATATTGAAAGCCTTCCGTTTCTAGAAGCCTTAAGACAAATCAAAGTTGAAGATGGGTCTGAAAGGGTGATCTTCGTTCATGTGACTCTAGCACCATCCATTGATGCAGTTGGAGAACAAAAAACGAAACCAACACAACACAGTGTTCAAGAACTTAGAAGAATCGGCATACAACCTGATTTTCTAGCAGTCAGATCTACTCAACCACTATTAGAAAAAACAAAGAAGAAAATAGCATTGTTTACTAATGTTGCCCTGAAGGATGTAATATCATGTCATGATGTTGATTCTATTTTCATGACACCTCAAAATCTTTATGATCAAGGAATAGTAGATTCAATTTTTAAAAAATTTGCAAAAGTTGGATTGGTAAATGCTTCAGCGAACTGGGATAAATGGAATGCCATAGTTAATTCAATGAATTCCAAAGATGAAAAAGTCAATATTGCAATGGTGGGGAAGTATGTTTCATTAGCAGACAGCTATGTTAGCGTAAATCACGCTTTGAAGCATGCTGGAGGGAAAATCGGAAGGAGTGTTTCGATTAATTGGATTGATTCAGAGAAACTTGATGATATAAATCAACTATCTAATTTCAACGGTATTCTTGTTCCTGGAGGGTTTGGAATAAGGGGTTCTGAAGGAATTATTAATGCTGCTAATTTTGCAAGAGAGAAAAACATTCCTTATCTTGGTATTTGTTTTGGTTTTCAACTAGCCGCAGTTTCATTTGGAAGACATATGTGTAATCTAGAAAATGCAAATTCTACTGAAATAGATTCTGAAACAAAGTATCCAGTTATTGATTTACTACCTGAGCAAAAACTTGTATCAGACATGGGCGGTTCACTTAGATTAGGAGCCAATCAAATTAAGATTAAAGAAAATTCTCTTGCTTCAAAAATTTACAATTCTAATTTGATTTCAAAAAGACACCGACATAGATTTGAATTCAATAAAGAATTTCTTGACACGTTTGAAAAAAATGGAATGGTTTTTTCAGGTGAGAGTGATGATGGAAAAAGAATGGAGATTTTAGAAATTCCATCTCATAAATTCTACTTGGGGGTCCAATATCATCCAGAATTTAACAGTAGGCCTGGTTTTCCTGAAGAAGCCTTTGAAGCTTTTTTGACAGTTTCTGCACAAAATTGATTTTTGGACATTCAAAAAATCTGATTTCTGTACTATGTTCAAGTTTCCGAGGCTGGAATACAGTGGAAAATACATCGACTGGTCCTTTTTGTTTTGAAATCCCAAACAAATCACATACTCCACATAAAGATATTCTTAAGGGATTTTTTAGGTACAAGCAATAGGATATTTTATTTTAACTAACAATTTTTGAAATTTCATAGATCTTTTGGCGAGCATCTCGAATCGACACTTTACGTTTAACAAATCCTTTTTCCAATAAATGCCTCAAAGCCATTCTAACAGTTCGATCTGGCAACAAGGTTTTCTTGACCAGATCTTTTTGGGTTAAGGAACCTTCGTATTCTAGGGTCTTTAGCAATAATTTTGAGCTAGGAGGCATGCTTAAAAGATCCTCGGCAAGATGTACTTTTTTAGCAAGCGCTGAAATTGCGGTTGAATCTTTTTTCATTCTTATGATTTTTGCAGAAGGTGAGAATTTTGTACATTCCACCATTTTTCTTACCTTGTATCTATCGATTCCATCCAAAATCACCTCACAATGAAGTCTAGATGAAATATCATCGATTACTACAACGCTCTCATTAGAAACAACAAGTGGCCTGCGAGTGACATCTAAAGAGTTTACAGAAATTATTCCAAAAACCGGCGAGTCTTGAAAAATTACAGGGCCTCCTGCAGACATAGAATATGCGGAGGAGCCGATAGGAGTGGATAAGATTATTCCATCGCTACTATCATGCCAAACTTCTTCTCCATCAACCCATAAGATATGTTCCATTAACATTGCACTTTTTGATGGAAAAACGGCTACATCATTCAAAACTGGAAAAACGCTTTTCCCGTCAATTTTTATCCCGAGTCGTGTAACTTCTTCAATAGTATAATCTTGTTTTTTTAATCGTTTTAGATAAGTTGATAATTCTTTTTTTTCAATCTGGGCTAAAAAACCACTAGCCTCAGCCTCACCAACTCCTAAAACGGGAATTGATGAATCAGCGGTATAACGAAAATAATTTCTAACGCCTCTATCACCACCAAGAACAATAATACAGTCTACAGATTTAGGTTTAGATTTGTATGAGATAATGAATGATTGGATTTCAGCATCATCCAGTAATTTTTTTAGAAAATTAACTGATGAAGTTGAAACTCCTGAATCAGAAATTCCAATTTGCACAATCCATGTACACTCTCATGTAGAATAAAAGCGTAGATTTTTTGTTCAAGCGCAAAAGTTGAAATTTTTCAAGGGTTTTAGATTTAGGTTTTTGAGAAGAACGTAATCTTGCTAATAAGATCATTAATTTTCTCAAATAATATAATTCCTGCAATAGCTAGACCTGCACTTGATAGTTTAAAAAAATCCCCAGCATGTTTCAAATGTGACGCGAAGGAATTTGCTACTTTTTCGTTTCTTGTTATCATGTACAATGAAACAAAACCTTCAAAAAAAATCATTATACCCTCAGTAACGGTAAATTCAAGAGTTTCTGTAACTAAAAGAAGTGCAGTGATAATTACCACTAGTAAGACAGTTGAATAATAGATGGTATATCTTGTTTGTTTTGGATCATGTAATGATGAAAAAAGTTTCAATAGTTTCTATCTCCCAATACTAATTTATTCCTACTCCAATGTTTTTTAGAAGGCATTTTACCTACTAGTTACTCCTACAAAATTTGACTTATTTTTACCTGGAATGTTATATAAAATCAACATAAAAGATGCGCTTATAATAACAAGACCCATACCAATAAATTCAGGAATGTTTTCTTTGATTTCTGGAAAAATTATTCCGTAAAAATGCAGTTGAACGCCTAATACAAACAAGATTATCCAAAATTCCTTACTCTTTAATAACGATAAATTCATTATGAATTTCTATAGATTGTATATACTTAATGAATAGTGTGTATCACATTATTTATTACACCAATTCTTGTATTTTTAAAATTGAGAAATGAGTTTCAAACTTGTTTGAATTTTAATGTATTATAAAAATACGATGCATTTGTTTCAGTCGCTCCTTTTTTTGGAACTTTTTGTAATCCAAATTGGTTTGATTCTAATGCCGCCTGAGCTGCACCACCAGCAAAACAGAATGCCCAAAAAAAATCATTTTCCTTTAAAATTGTAGAACAAAACGTTGCGCAAAATATATCTCCAATTCCTGTTGTGTCATAAACTTCTTTATTTGGCAGAGTGATAGAATAAATTCTGTCCTTAACAAGTATGGAAATTTCTCTTTTATTGGTAAAAAGTACATGTTCTATACCTTGCTTTTGAAGAGTCTTCATTGCAGTCTCATCAGCCGAGCCCACCAAATTTGTAATTTCATTTGCATTTACCTTTATTGCCGAAATCTTTGAAAGATCAAGATTTGTTTTTTCAAGAAAAATTTTGTTATTTGAATTAACACGTCGTAGAAATCCTTGTGGATCCAAAAATGTAAAATTTGAATTTTGTTTGATTAATTCAAATGTCTTTTCAGAGAGTTCATCAAAAACTGGGCTTATCAAAGTTCCATCTGCATCAGTATCAGAATAGTCTATTTTTTCGCAGCGCTGGTCAAGATAAAGGGACCTATCTGAACCTTTAATGTAAATTTTAAATTTTGTAGTTGGCATTTTTGAAAGAGCGTCATGATAATCAATTTTATTTTTTGAAAGATATTCTTGAGGAAAATCGCTTCCAAATTTTGTAAATAGTTCTACAGCAAGTTTCAAATTTCTCGCTGTCCAGCTTCCATAGCATGCCGGCCCTCCAACTTGTTGATAAGAAGAATCATTAATATGAATAGTGTCAAGCACACAATGCGAAAAAATGGCAAGTTTCATTTGTATGCATTAATTGATAATGATGATTTAGTTTTTTGCATTGATTTTCTCAAAACATTCTTTACAGATTATTTTCCCTTTAGATGTTACCAATTCCACATTGGAGATTAAACATTTGTGGCAAAGTCCTCTCATTGTTATTGTATTCTTATAACTAGAAATCTAATTAAAGATTGCAAACACAACCCGCTTTTTTCTATATTTTTTCAACCTTTATACACAAAAATATAAGTAAGCAAATGTCACGATTGGTATGACGCTTAAGCGAGCAAGTAGAGGTAGAAAGAAAGGCGGGAAAGGATCTTCTGGAGTAGTTCAATGTACAAATTGTGGTCAGACAGTTCCCAGAGACAAAGCTAAAAAGGTAACTTCTAGATTAAACCTGGTGGAACATTCTCTAGCAAAAGAGCTAAGAGCGCAAGGGACCTATATTGCATCTCCAACAGTTCTGAAAATGTATTGTATATCATGTGCAATTCATTTTAAAATCCTGAAGATCAGATCTGCCTCATCAAGAAGGGAACGTGGAAAGTTACGATAAAATTAATCACCCAAGTTTTTTGCAGTAATCACTATTCTTTGAACGAATGTTATTACTGAAATAATTATTACGATAATTATCGCATATTCCATAAATTTTATTTCAGTAATTATTCCTCCAACAATTCCAAGAATTGCTATAACAAGTAATCTTTCTGCTCTTTCTCCAATTCCAACTCCTTGAAGATTTATCCCAAATGATTCAGCTCGTGACCTCACATAGCTTACCAACAATGACAAAGTTATTGCCAAAAATACCAAGTAAGGCTCAGCGAATCCGCCTATTAGTATTCCTAAAAATATTACGACTTCAGCAATTTTATCAAATACTGAATCTAAAAATCCTCCTTTTTTTGATATTTTTTGGGTTACACGTGCTACTTGTCCATCCACAATATCAAAAAAACCTGAAAGCAGTAACAAAATTCCACCAATTATTAATCCGAACTCTATATTCAATCCATAAATCATACCAGAGCCAAAAGCAAAAACAAGGCCCACACTAGTCCAAAAATTTGGGGATAGTCCAGTCCCTGCAAAACCACGACCTATTTTTCCAAGAGCTGAGTGCAAAGAATCTCTGAGATTGTTTAGCACGAGCTTTCACCAATTTTGATGTATATAAAATCCGCAGGTTTTGTGCTCTATATTACAAGTGGTGGAAAATAGGGGTCTTATCATGACTGCCATTTTCTACCAAGTAATAGAGGAATTCAATCCAGAAAAACAATATCCAGTACACATCAGAAACCAAATCGTAAACTGCCTTTCACTCATGAAAAAAAGGTGAGCAAATAAGAACATTTGAATTTGCAAGAAAACACATACAAGAATTTTCGTCCAAAAACAAGTTTGATACTGTAAGGTATGTTGTCACACATTCCTTAAGGATTGCAAGAAAAATTGGAACCTAGTCTATGTGACTGATTTTAATAACTTTTGTTTTAAATTGGGGTTAACCAAACCTGAAGGATAGTGCCTTTTAGTAAACCATTAATCAGTATCGAGAATGTTGTTGCGTCAGCTACAATTGATCAAAAACTAGATCTCAAAGACATAACAAAGAAATTTCCCGATGTAGAATGGCATCCAGACACATTTCCAGGTGCTGTCTTTAGACTAAGATCACCAAGGACTGCCACATTGCTTTTCCGTACGGGAAAGATGGTTTGTACTGCTGCAAAATCAGAAGAGATGGCAAGAAAGGCAGTAAAAATTGTAGTGCAAACGTTGAGAAAAGGTGGAATAAAGATAAAGAAAGATGCGACAGTGACAATACAAAATATTGTTGCCTCAATTAACCTAGGTGGTAAAATTAGCTTAGAGCAAGCTGCGAGAACATTACCTAGAAGTATGTATGAGCCTGA
>Ga0209980_10000933_pt1 | contig 16046 bp, 14 predicted proteins | sample CR02metaG_FD_183611 | JGI IMG/M metagenome (GOLD analysis project Ga0209980, IMG submission 183611) | Deep subsurface microbial communities from Mariana Trench to uncover new lineages of life (NeLLi) - CR02 metaG (SPAdes) (version 2) | ecosystem: Environmental > Aquatic > Marine > Ocean trench...
TCTCCTGGGCGAGGAGCCGGTTGAAGTGTTCCGTCGGGTGGAGGCTCTTGGGGTCGATATAGTCGTCAACATTCGCGAACCCGAGGCGGCGGTCCTTGGCTACGATGTCTTTCGACCCGAGCCTCATGGGTGCCAGCCTTATCTACAAGACGCGACACGGAAAGTACTACTTCGCTGTACCGCTCATGGACGAGTTCATCCGGCGCCAGGAACCGCCCGAGGGCGTCCGTCTACAGACGAGCCTGGAGTAGCCAGGCCAGCGGCGGGTTGTCGAGCACCTTGCAATAGGCCGCCGACGATTTCTTGTTTCGAATCCAGCTGACCGTGCGCGTTCTTAAAGTACACTGTACGGGAGTGTTTAGGAGTGTACACCGCACGGAGGAGTCGCCATGCCTGAAAAAGCCAGATCGCCAATGGTTCGCCATCTACCCCTGACAAAGTTCCGTTCTCAGCTCGGCAAGGTGATCCGCCGCGTACACCGCGACAAGGAGTACGTTGTTCTCGAGCGCGACGGGATGCCTGTCGCTGCCATCATGGATATCGACGAGTTCGAAGACTACCTGGAGCTCAGTGATCCGGTCGTCCAGCACGAGATCGAACTCAGCCGCGAGGACTTCGAGGCCGGCCGTGTTGGGGACGCGGACGAGCTTTCCAAGGAGCTTCACGGGATCGCCACGAAGGCTTCCCCAGACCGATAGCAGAGGATGTCCTACGCGGTTGTTCCCTCTTCGAGATTCCGACGTCAGGCTCGCACACTTGCCAAGCAGCACCCGAAGGACTTCCCAGGGCTTTACGACCTGGCCCTGGAGATTCTTCGAGTAGACCCTCTCAATACGAGAAGGAGGCGTCGCATCCTGAAACTCACGCGCATCGCCCCAGGCAAGGGGCAGTACCGCCTCCGACTTCGCAGGTACCGTTTTCGCTACGACGTTCGGGGTAGGACGGTCGAGCTCCTCTTCTGCGGGCTCCGACGAGAGGATACCTACAAGTAGTCCGGTTCGGATGGTCCGCGGGGTGCGACCAGGATGGTCTGCGGTAGAAGATTTGAGCCATGGACTCTTGAGGTTCAACGGCGGGAAGGATTATTCTCTGCCGGGCACCACGAAAAAAGTCTTACAAAGTGGTTGTCAGGGTTGCTGGACTCGCCGAAGCGGCAAGCGCCGAAGAAATTTCGGACAGGTCGTCGGTAGGCTGGGGTTTTTCTCGCCAGAGGAGGTAAACTCCGGTGCTCAATGAGCGAAGAACCCACACCCACATCCACGCAATCTCTCGAAGAAGCGGAATCCAGCAGCCCGCTGCGCGCGTTCTTCGGACTGTTCATCATTCCGCTGCTGGTAGTCCTGATCTGCGTCGGCGTCTTTGTCGGCTTCGGCTGGATAGCGTACGACCGTCAAGATCTGGACGGGTATCTGAATGATCTGCGTTCTTCTTGGAGGCCTCGGCGGGCTCAGGCTGCCTACGAACTGTCAAAGATCTTGGTCGCCGATCCCGAGGCGCTGAGCGAGCAGCCCGGGGCCGCGGCCGAAGTTCGAAGGCTCTTCCTCACGGCCGAGGATGTCGAGATCAAGCGCTATCTCGCTCTGGTTCTCGGGTACACCCACGATCCGGAATCCGTGCCGGTGCTCGCCGATGCGTTGGCGGCGGAAGACGACTCGCAAACGCGCATTTACCTGCTATGGGCTTTGGGCCGCATCGGGGATTCGAGCGCGGTGCCGGCTTTGATGGGCGAACTCGACTCCGAGGACTCCGGGATCCGCAAGGTGGCGGCCTACGCCTTGGGCGAGCTGGGAGACGTGGCTGCGGTGCCGCGGCTCGAAGCGATGCTGGTCGACGGTACCGCCGATGTGCGCTGGAACGCGGCGCTCGCCGTGAGCCGTCTCGGCAGTCGCGAAGCGGCGCCGGTGCTTCATCGGATGCTCGATCGCGAGCTGACCGGCAAGATCCCCGAGATCACTCCGGACCAGCAGGAAGAGACCATGATCGGTGCGCTTGGAGCCCTCGCGCGGATTGACGGCTCGAACGCACTCGAGATCTTCGAGCGGTTGGCGAAAAGCGATCCGAGCTATCGCGTTCGTCAGGCGGCGATCGACGCCCGCAAGTACGTCGACGGACAGAAGCCCTGAATCGGGTGGTCTGCAGGAACTTCAGAGATGGATTTCACAAGACCGCTGGCCGCGTTCGCGTTGGCCGTGTTCGCTATCGGGGTAAACGCCTGTGGCGGCGGCGGAGCCGACGGGGGACCGGTGGCTGAGGGTCACAGGCTCTTCAATAGGACCTGCGCGGTTTGTCACGGACCCGGCGGCCGAGGGTCGCCCCGACTCGGCAAGAGCCTCATCGACAATGCCTTCTCCAAGGACCTGAGTGACGCCGAGCTGGTCGAATTTCTCAGGGAAGGCCGCTCCGCCAGCGACCCGCTCAATGAGCGCGGCGTCGATATGCCGCCCAAGGGCGGAAACCCGGCGCTGACCGACGCCGATCTCGGGCTGATTGTCGCCTACCTCCGCTCACTGTAGGAGCCACAAAAGCCAGGTAGGCTGACCCCGCTTGACACCTTCGCCGCATCGCGTAAGAGTACGGCGACTCCAGGCAAGTTGCGTCCCCTGTTGGGCGATTCCATGAGCCAAGCCAGCAGATGACCGAAGAAAAGAGCACTCCAACCGACGCTAGCGAGGCCACCGGATCCTCGGAGTCGGCGCCCGCGTCGCCGAAGGCAGCCGCAACAAAAGCACCGCCTCCAGGAGCAGCGAAAATGGCATCTCGAGAACCCGAGATCACACGGCGTGGTCTGTTCTCTTGGGCCGTCGTTGGGTGGGTTGGGTTCAGCGCCGCGATCGGCGGATGCATGACCGCCTTTGGGCGGTTCATGTTTCCCAATGTGCTCTTCGAGCCGCCGACTTCATTCAAGGTCGGAAAACCGGAAGATTTTCCGCCGGGCGTGGTCGACGAGCGCTTCAAAGAGGCCAACGGTGTTTGGATCATCCACAACGAAGGCCAACTGACCGCTCTGATCGCGATCTGCACACACCTGGGATGCCCGCCCGCATGGCTCGAGGCCCAGAACAAATTCAAATGCCCGTGCCATGGCAGCGGTTATTACAAGAGCGGAATCAATTTCGAAGGACCGACGCCGCGCCCGCTCGAGCGGGCCAGAATCTCGATCGATCCCGAGGATGGTCAGATTCTGGTCGACAAGTCACAGAAGTATCTCTGGGAGCAGGGCCAATGGGAGGACCCGAGTTCCTTCATCGCGATGAGCTGAGCGGAGCGATATGCAGCAACTGAAGGACCTCCAGAAGGCAATCGTCAAATCCCAGATTTGGAAGTCGATCTTCCGGGTCGGCATTCCGACCGACAACCGCAAGCGTGCGTTGGCGATGTTGGGCAACGTGGTCCTCCACCTGCATCCGATCAAGGTCAAGAAATCCGGCCTGCGGATGAGCTACACCTGGTGCATGGGCGGCACCGCGTTTTTTCTGTTTCTGGTCGAGACGATCACCGGCCTGTTGCTGATGTTCTACTACCGGCCGACGGTCGAGTATGCCTACTTCGACATGGTCGACCTGCGAGAGGTAGCCGCCTTCGGCATCATGCGCGAACTTCACCGCTGGGCGGCCCACGCCATGGTGATCGCGGTCTGGCTGCACATGTTCCGCGTGTTCATGACCGGCTCGTACAAGCCCCCGCGCGAGTTCAATTGGAATGTCGGAGTGATCCTGCTGGTGCTGACCCTGTTGCTTTCGTTCACCGGCTATCTGCTGCCCTGGGATCAGCTTGCGGTTTGGGCGATCACGGTGGGCTCGAACATGGCCCGCGCCACGCCTCTGATCGGAGCGGAGGGCCCAGGCGCGGCCTTCCTGACCTTGGGAGGCCAGAAACTGATTCATATCGGTAGCGACGCCCGCTTTGGTCTGATCGCCGGTCGAACGATCGGCGGTGGCACCCTGATTCGCTTCTATGTTCTCCACTGCCTGGGCATCCCGTTTGTGGCGGCTTGCTTGATGGCCGTCCATTTCTGGCGTGTGCGCAGGGACGGTGGTATTTCCGGTCCGGTCTAAGCCGCGAGCCCTGAGACGTCATGGAAGCGATCAAGAGTTTCATCAATACGATCTCGTATCCCCAGTTCTCGTTCACCCTCTCTGTCGTCCTCTTCGTGGCGGCTCTGAAGACGAAGAAACTGTGGACGCGCACGGGCGGCTGGATCATGCTGGCGCTGGTAACGTTTTTCTTCGCCGTCGGCTCGCTCGACGAGAACTTCCGCAGCGTCGTCGCAAAGCCCGACAACGTGCCGATCGTCATGATGATCTACCTGGCCGGATTTTTCTGGTGGCTGTCCATGTACAAGGCGATCAAGAACGACGAGGCCACCGAGAGCGGCGCCCCTACTTTTGAGAAGAGCGAGTCCGAAGACAAGGTTTTCACTTGGCCGGACTTGGTTTTCTCCGAGTTGATCTGCATGGTTGTTCTTACCGCTGGCTTGGTGGTGTGGTCGATCTTGCTCAAGGCACCGCTCGAAGAGCCGGCCAATCTCTCGGTGGCTCCGAATCCTTCCAAGGCCCCGTGGTACTTCCTCGGGCTGCAGGAAATGTTGGTCTACTTCGACCCCTGGATGGCCGGCGTGGTGCTGCCGGGATTGATCGTCGTCGGTCTGATGGCGATTCCCTACATAGATACGAACCCCAAAGGTAACGGCTACTACACGTTCAAAGAACGCAAGACCGAGATTGTCCTCTTTCTGTTCGGCTACCTCGTTCTTTGGGTGCAGATGATCGTCATCGGTACGTTCCTGCGCGGCCCGAACTGGAATCTCTTCGGCCCCTTCGAGTTCTGGGACATCAACAAGGTCGTACCCCTGGTGAACGTCGATCTGTCCGAGATCATCTGGATCAAGATGCTCGGTGTCGGCTTGCCCTCACACTGGTTGCTGCGGGAGAGCTTCGGCATCTTGCTACTGATTGGGTACTTCATCGTCTTGCCGGTGGCGATGGCCAAGATGAAGTACTTCAAGCGCTTCTACGATCAGATGGGCAGTGCGCGCTACTACACCGCCGTACTCTTGTTTCTTACCATGATGCTCTTGCCGATCAAGATGTTCGCGCGCTGGATGTTCAATTTGAAGTACATCGTGCACATTCAGGAGTTCTTCCTCAACATCTAGACCCGGTAGAGCAGGATGGCGGCACCCAAGAAAACCCCCGATCGGCATTACAACTTCCGCGGCATGAACGCGGTCTTCGCGTGGAGTTCGATCGCGCTACTCGTGACCACTCTGTGGATGGTCTGGGACGACTATGCGAAACCTTGGAAGCGGTTCCAAGCCGAATTCCGCGAGCGCGAGCGCCAGCAGCTCGCGGCTGAGGCGGAGACCGAAAAAGCAAAGCTCAACCAGAACGAGATCGCGCGTATCCAGCAGGACGTTGCGAACGAAGAAGTGACGCTCGAGGGCAAGCGTGGCGAGTTCGACGAACTCGAGGCGACCCTGATCAAGATCGGTAAGAATCTCTACGCTGCCGATGCCCGCTCGCGAACGACCAAATCGCTGCTCGACACCGAGCGATTTCAGTACGACTCGGCGTTGCAGAGTGGCGACGAAGAGCGCATTGCCAAGCGTCGAGCCGAGGTCGAGCGCTTGGCCGCTAAGCATACGGAGCAGCGCAATGAGCTCGAGGCGATTACCGAGCTTAAGAAGTCGCTCGAAGCCGAGATCAAGAACAAGCGCAGCGGCCTGGCAGACGCCGAACAGCGACTTGCAGGGCTGCGGTTGGGTTACGACAGCCTGCAGGAGCGGGTCGCGAAGCTGGACAAGAAAATAGACTATTTTCTACTGAACGCGCCGCTCATGGATTTTGTTCTTCCGGCCCTCAAGATCGACCAAGTGATTTTGTCGGGCCTGTACAACGACATCAACTTCACGGATGTGGATCGCGTCGATCGATGTATGACCTGTCATCTCGCAGCGACGCGCATGGGCTTCGAGGGTGAAGAGTGGAAACAACCGTTCCGCAGTCATCCACGGCCAAAGCTTTTTCTGAGTGCGAGTTCGCCTCATCCGTATACCGAGTTCGGATGCACCACCTGCCATGGCGGCCTCGATCGAGCAACAGATTTCGCCCGCGCGGGCCATTCCCCGATCGACGACGAGCAAAAGAGGGGATGGATCGAGAAGTGGGGCTGGGAGAAGCAGAAGTATCTCGATACCCCGATTCTTCCCGCCAAGTACTCCGAGGCCGGCTGCATCGGATGCCACGCAGGCAATGTCTGGATTTCCGGTTCCGAACTATTGGACACCGGCCGTCAGCTGATCGACAAGATGGGTTGTTACGCTTGCCACAAGATCGGATACGAAGCCTATGAAGATCTGCCGCGGCCGGGTCCATCGCTGCGCAAGGTGGCCTCCAAGATCTCGCCCGGATTTGCCTACAAGTGGATCTCGGCGCCGCGCGAGTTCAGGCCCACGACTTGGATGCCGCATTTCTTCTTTCAGCCCAATATCTCTTCCGAAGAGAATCTCAAACGCCAAGAGGCGGAGATTCGGGCGATCGTTGCCTATGTCTGGAGCCAGTCCGCGACCGGCGAATATGCGCCGGCGCCGACCGGCGATGCCGAGCGCGGGCAAGACCTCTTCGATAACGTCGGCTGCGCCGGTTGTCATATCCGCGACGCCGAGGCCAAGCGGGACGACTTCTTTCCTCAGATCAACCGTCTACACGGTCCCAACCTGATCCGAGCGGGCAGTAAGGTTTCGAGCGGTTGGCTCTATGCTTGGATCAAGGATCCTAAGAAATACAACCCCGACACGCGTATGCCGAGCCTGCGCCTTACCGATCAAGAAGCGGCCGACATCACCGCCTACCTGATGTCGAGCCGCGAACCCGCGTACGAGAACCTCTCGCTACCGGAAGTCGACAAGACGGTTCGAGACGAACTGATTCTCAGCTATTTAGAAAACAACTTCACAATCGAAAGCAGTCACGCCAAGCTCGACAAGATGGACGAAGGCGAGAGGAATCGCTATCTGGGTGAGGAGACCATTCAGAAATACGGCTGTTGGGGCTGTCACGATCTCGAGGGCTTCGAGAACGCCAAGCCGATTGGCGTGGAACTGACCGAAGAGGGCTCGAAACCGATTCATCAGTTCGATTTCGGGCATGTGCACGACGTGCCTCATACCCGGCGCGACTGGATCAAGACCAAACTCATGGAGCCGCGGATCTGGGACCAAGGCAAGGAAGAGGTCAAGAGCTACAAGGAGTTGTACCGGATGCCGAATTTCGGCATGTCGGAGCGCGAGGCCGAGGCTGTAGTCGCCAACGTGTTGGGCTTCACCAAGGCGTACGTGCTAAAGAGCCGGCGAGCCGACCAGAACCCGGAGACCGCCGCTATCGCAGCCGGACGCAAGCTCATTACCAGCTATAACTGCCAGGGTTGTCATCTGATCGAGGATCAAGGCCACGCCATCAAGTCGGTGATCCAAGACGTCGGCCAGCTGCCGCCGAATCTGGCCTCGCAGGGAGCGCGTGTTCAGGCGGAGTGGCTCTTCGGCTACCTCCATGATCCTTCGAGCGTAACCATGAGGCCATGGTTGGACGTGCGGATGCCGACGTTCGGCTTCAAAGACGCACAGGTCAACACCGTTGTTTCCTACTTTCAGACCCGAGACAAGACGGACGCGTTCCTTTCGACGCCGACAGTTGCCGATCCGCGCCACCGCGCCGTCGGCAGAGTCACCTTCGGCATGTTGCAGTGCGCGAAATGCCATCCGGCGGGACCGCAAGCGGGCACCGAGGGGGTAACCGCTGCCGAACTCGCACCCTCTCTGCTCCTGGCTCCTGGGCGCCTGCGCCACGACTGGGTGCCCGAATGGATCAAGGACCCGCAGTCGTTTGTGCGCGGTACCAACATGCCGGCCAACTTCGCGAAAATGAAGGATGGCAGCTATCAATCGCCCCTTGCTCAGGCCCTCGAGGCGCCGATGTTCGCATCCCAGAAGGCCGAGATGATGCGCTACTTCGACTCCGAGGAGGACCTGAAGACCTTCCTCTCGGATCCGGATGAGGTCGTGGTTGCGCTCCGTGACCACATCTGGTGGAATCTGTCCTCTAACTGACGGGCCTTCCCGGCCCGGGCTCTCCCCCAATCCAACAACAAGGAGGTCTGTCGAAATGAACAAGTATCGACTAACCACGCTCTCAGCAATTCTTCTGGTCTTCGTATTCGTCGCGTGCGGAGGTGGCGAAGACGCCAAGTCCGCCGCCAAAACCAGCGCACCGGCACCGGTATCGGAGCCGGCGGCCGGCAGTGGCGCCATTAGCGGAGTCATCAACTATTCGAACGGCGATCCGGATACCGCCATCAAAATGGACGCGGACCCCGTGTGTTTAGGCCTTCATACCGAACCGGTCGAGACCGAGACCATCGTGGCCGACGCCGGCAAGCTGGCGAACGTCTTTGTATACGTCAAGGAAGGCGTTTCCGGAAGCTACTCGCCTCCAGACGAGGCCCAGCTGTTGAATCAGGAGGGCTGCACCTACAGTCCTCATGTTGCGGGCATCATGACCGGGCAAAAGCTCGTGATTCGTAACAGCGATTCGACACTCCACAACGTCCACGCGTTGCCGAAAAACAACCAAGAGTTCAACCAGGGGCAGCCCTTCCAGGGCATGGAGCTGGAGAAGGAATTCGATACCGCCGAGGTGATGGTTCGCTTCAAGTGCGACGTGCATCCGTGGATGGGCGCCTACATGGGTGTTCTGGATCACCCCTTCTTCGCGGTCAGCGGAGCGGACGGCTCGTTCGAGATCGACGGTCTGCCGGCGGGTGACTACGTGATCGAGGCCTGGCACGAAACGCTGGGGACTCAGACCCAGTCCGTTTCCGTAGCCGCCGACGGCGCCGTGGATGTGACGTTCGACTTCGCGTCTGCTGCCGGTTAGCCTCGAGACAGCTTTTTCTACAAACAGCGGCCGCCTTGCGAGGCGGCCGCTTTCTATTCCGCGCCATGCATGGCGCGCGGCGCCACGATCTCGCGCACCAGACGGAAGACGGTCGACACAGGGGTCGATCGCTACGAAGAGGCATCAGCGACGCGCTCGACGGACCGCGAATTCGAAGACTTCAGAGCCTGTAGCGGTCGAGCTCCGTCTCGACCGTCTTACTACCGTGGTTCTCCGTGATCCTCCACACGGCTACCCGGGCGGCGCTTCCGAGGCGTCTGTGGTTTGCACGAACGGATAGACTCTTGCTGATGAGCGCCGCAACTCCCGAGTGGCTGCACCGATTTGCTACCGTACTCGTCTGTCTCGTCGTCCTGCTGATCACCGCAGGCGGTCTGGTCAAGAGCAAAGAGGCCGGTCTGGCGGTGCCGGATTGGCCGCTGTCGTACGGATCACTCAATCCGCCTCGGTGGTGGCAAATAGAAAATGTCCGCGCCGAGCACGGCCATCGACTGATCGCCGGCATGGTGGCGCTTCTGACCGTGGTGCTGGCGTTGGCGATAGGACGGCGGGAGCCGCGCTCTTGGGTCCGCCAATTGAGTTGGGCCGCGGTCGCTACGGTTTTTTTGCAGGCGCTTCTGGGCGGCCTGACGGTTCTCTTCTTTCTGCCGACTCCGATCTCGGTGAGCCATGCCGGCCTGGCGCAGATCTTTCTTTGCCTGGTCGTGACTCTCGCCGCGGTGACATCGCGTTGGTGGCGAGAGAATCCTTCGCCCCTGGCGTCGTCGGCGTCGGCGTCGGCGGCTTCGGCGTCGGGGGTCTTCCGGGCGGCGGCACTCACGACCGCGGTGGTGTACACACAGATCCTGGTGGGCGCGGTCATGCGCCACACCGGCGCCGGGCTGGCCATACCCGACTTTCCGCTCGCCTTCGGTCGCCTGATCCCGCCGCGCTTCGACTTCCCCGTAGCGATTCACTACACCCACCGGATGGGAGCGCTGGTCGTGACCGCGCTTGTCGCCTGGACGGTGATTCGGATCTGGAGAGAGGCTCGCGCAGAAGGTCGCCTGTTGCGGCCGGCGATGGCGATGGCGGCTCTGGTGCTGATCCAGATTGTGCTCGGGGCGACCGTAGTCTTGTCCGCCAAGGCCGTACTGCCGAACACCGTGCACGTCGGCACCGGCGCGATGGTGCTGGCCACGAGCCTCCTGGTCACGCTTCGAGCTTGGCGACTCCGAGAGAGTAAGCTCGAGAAGGATCCGACGTGACGGTCGGAGAGCGAGGGCTTGCGACCGTGAGCGCGCCGGGCCGGTTGCGCGATATCTACGAGCTGACCAAGCCGCGAATCACGTTTCTGGTTGCGGTGACGGCTGCGATGGGCTTCGTTCTCGGCTCAGGGTCCGAGGTCGACTGGATCGTCTTCGCGTGGACGGTGATCGGCACGGCGCTGGTTTCGGCCGGGGCGTCCGCTTTCAATCATCACGGCGAGCGCGCGATCGACGCCTTGATGGCAAGAACCCGCAACCGACCCCTGCCCGCCGGCCGTATGGAACCGCGCACTGCGATCGCGGTAGGAGTGACGGCGAGCGCGGCGGGGATTGCGATTCTCGGCTGGAAGGCCAATCCCCTCGCGGCCTTTCTGGGTCTCGCGGCATTGGTCAGCTACGTTTGGGTGTATACGCCGCTCAAGCGGTTGTCGCCGCTTTCGACGCTTGTCGGTGCGATCCCCGGTGCTCTGCCTCCGATGATGGGCTGGACAGCGGCGCGAGGCGAACTGAGCGTGGCTGCCTGGGCGCTCTTTGGGATCCTGTTTTTCTGGCAGTTGCCGCATTTTATGGCCATCGCCTGGCTGTGCCGGGACGACTATGCACGCGCCGGGCTGCTGATGCTGCCGGTGGTCGAGCCGGACGGCCGATCCGCGGCCCGGCAGGCGATTATCTACGCTGCCATTCTAGTGCCTGTGAGCCTGCTGCCGACGATGCTCGGCGTAACCGGCATCTGGTACTTCGCAGTGGGTCTGTTGCTTTCGCTCGGGCTCCTGGGAGCGGCCGTGGGCTTTTCGAGGTCGGTGGAGGAGCGAACGGCCAAACGGCTGCTGATGGCGTCGGTGGTCTACCTGCCGGCCCTGTGCTTGGCGTTGGTGTTGGATCGGGTAGTGTGAGGGAGCTGCCGTGACCGTGTACAAAGAGCGCTTCAAGACGTTGGCGACCAACGTCGTCCATGCCGGGATACCCAACCCGAGGATCCAAGGCGCTGTCGTGTCGCCGGTCTTCCAGTCAGCCAATTACCTGATGGGCGACGAAGCCGCCTACGACGAGATCCGCTACCTGCGGCTGTCGAACTCGCCCAGCCACTTGACGCTCCAAGCTCGGCTTGCGGTTATCGAGTCCGCCGAGCAGGCACTGGTGACCTCGAGCGGGATGGCGGCGATCTCGACCGCTCTGCTGGCCTTCGTTGGAAACGGTGAGCATGTCCTGACGCAGAAGACATTGTATGGCGGCACGCAGAGCTTCCTCGACCAAGACGCGCCGAGGTTCGGCATTTCCTACAGCCCGATCGACTTGAGTGGCTCGAACGGGTCGAAGGGGTCGAAAGGGCCCGACGCCTGGTCCGAGGCGCTCCGGCCCGAGACCCGCGTGGTCTACGTCGAGTCGATCACCAACCCCCTGATGGAGGTGGGGGATCTCAAAGGGATCGCCGCGTTTGCCCGCGAGCACAACCTGATCTCGATCATCGACAACACCTTTGCGACGCCGGTCAACTTTCGGCCGCTCGAGATCGGGTTCGATCTCGTCGTGCACAGCGCCACCAAGTACCTGAACGGCCACAGCGACATCGTTGCGGGCACCGTGATGGGCTCGGCCGAGAAGGTCGAGAAGGTGCGCCAGCTCATGCTCCACACCGGCGGTTCGGCGGACCCGCATGCTTGCTTCTTGTTCGAGCGTGGTTTGAAAACGCTCGCGATTCGCATGCAACGTCACAACCGTAGCGGTCTTGCGGTGGCCGAGTTCCTTGCCGGCCACCCGGCGGTGGAGAAGGTGAACTACCCCGGCCTGGAGGGCGATTCGGGCTATGCCTACGCCCGCGAGCTTTTCACCGGCACCTCGGGAATGCTCTCGTTCTATCTGGGTTCGAGCGAGGCCGCCGAGCGGTTTCTCGGGCGCGTCCGGATCCCGGTCCATGCGGCGAGTCTCGGAGGTCCCGAGACGTTGGTGGTTCGTCCGGCCCGAAGCTCCCATCTCGGCCAGACGCCGGAGGAGCGCGCGCGGCTCGCGATCACCGACGACCTCATCAGAGTCTCCGTCGGTATCGAAGATCTCGACGAACTGCTCGAGGACTTCGACCGAGCGTTGTCGGACTAGACCGCAGTCGGACGGACTAGACCCCGGTCAGGCTTTGCCGGAGCCGCCGGCCCGAGAAGTGGGGGCGGGCAGGGTGTCCCCTGGCGAGGTCTCCGGACTCGGCGAGACCTGGTGCCCGTACACCTCATGGGCAACCGAGCGGTCGATCCAGCGCTTCTGCAGCCAGCGCACGCCGAAGAGATCCACGATTCCGCGCCATAGACGGTTGTGGACACCGTACTTGCTCGTCCCGAAGCGGCGCGGGCGATGGTTGACCTCGATCTCTCGGATTCGGGCACCATTGAGCCTGAGCAAGGTCGGCAGGAAACGGTGCATGCCGTCGAAAACCGGCAGAAGGCGCAAGTACTCGACTCGATAGGCTCGAAGAGAACAGCCCACGTCGGTTATCGACTCCGCCGTAATCCAATTGCGGACGGCGTTCGCGATGCGCGAGGAAACCTTGCGCAACCAGCTGTCCTGGCGCTTGGTGCGGACGCCGCAGACGACGTCACAATCGTCCAGGTTCTCGAGCAGTCGAGGAATGTCCGCGGGGTCGTTCTGGAGATCGGCGTCGAGAGTCACCACGATCGTGCCCCGGGCTCGTTCGAAGCCCGCGATCAGGGCGGCCGACTGGCCGAGGTTGCGGTCGTGCCGGATCAGGCGGAGGTGCTCGTTGGCGGTTGCCAACTGGCGCATGACGCCGGGCGAGGCATCGGTCGAGGCGTCGTCCACGAGGATGATCTCGAAAGCGGAATCGGCCCCAGACAGGGCCTTGCGGATCTCAGACACGAGGATCGGGAGGTTTTCGGCTTCGTTGTAGACCGGAACCACGATCGAAAGTTCGGGCTGGTGCTGGGGCGCGGTTTCACTCATGACTCGCTAGTCTGGATTTCCCGAGCGGCTTCTGATTGTAGCGAGTTCAGACGTATTTTCTCGAGTACTCCATCGGACTGGGCGTTGAGATTCGGTCTTTCCGCGGCCTTCCGCACACCTTGCTCAGATTTTGGCACTGTCGTAGACTGCGCCGGACCTTGCGAATACGGATTTGCTACGGGGTGACATCCCTTCGGAAACAGCCAGTGAGGGTTTGCGGATGAGTGTTTTGGAGCAACCACCGCCCAAGGCGGAGGACGACGTCGGCCATCATGATCATCATCATGTGAAAGAGCCGTTCTGGAGGAGGTACATCTTCTCCCAGGATCACAAGGTGATCGGGCTTCAGTATGCCTTCACCGCAATGTTCTTCCTCCTGTTCGGCTTCTGCCTGATGATCTTGATGCGTTGGCAGCTGGCCTGGCCCGGTAAGGCGGTTCCGATTATCGGAGGCCTGCTGGGCGAGACGAACGCCCCGGGCGGGATCATATTGCCGGAGTTTTACAATCAACTCGGGGCGATGCACGGGACCATCATGGTGTTTCTGGCCATCGTGCCGCTCGCGGTCGGCGCCTTCGGCAACTACATAGTGCCGCTTCAGATCGGCGCCCCCGACATGGCGTTCCCCAAGCTCAACATGGCGAGCTACTGGTGCTACTTCCTTGGCGGCGTGATCATGCTGGCGAGTTTCTTCGCTCCGGGGGGCGCCGCAAATTCCGGCTGGACCTCGTATCCGCCGCTTTCGACCATCGCTACCCAGGGGCAAACCTGGTGGCTGGCGGGGATGGTTTTCCTGATTACATCCTCGCTTTTGGGCTCGATCAACTTCATCGTAACCATCTTCCAGCTTCGCGCCAAGGGTTTGAGCTTCATGCGCCTGCCCTTCTTCGTCCACTCGCAGCTGGTGACCTCGTTCTTGCTGCTTCTGGCCTTCCCGCCGCTCGAGGCGGCCGCCATCTTCCAGTTCTTTGACCGGGTCTTCAACACCAGTTTCTTCAGGCCCAGCGGCCTGGTCATTAGCGGTGAGGTGTTGGAGGTCGCAGGGGGCGGTAGCCCGCTGCTGTGGCAACATCTGTTCTGGTTTCTGGCGCACCCGGAGGTCTACGTCCTGATCCTGCCGGCTCTCGGTATCGTCGCCGAGGTCATCGCCAATAACACCAGGAAGCCGCTTTGGGGCTACAAGTCGATGGTCTACTCGCTCATCGTCCTCGGCTTCCTGTCCTTCGTCGTCTGGGCCCACCACATGTTCCTGACCGGAATGGGGACGACCATCAGCGCGTTCTTCCAGACCACGACGATGATCATCTCGATTCCCTCGGTGGTCATCCTGAGCGCCCTCTTTATCTCCCTTTGGGGTGGGTCGATCCGGTTTACGACACCGATGCTCTTTGCGTTGGCGTTTCTGCCGATGTTCGGCATCGGCGGTCTCACCGGCTTGCCTCTCGGGCTGTCTCCGACCGACATTCACCTGCACGACACCTACTACGTGATCGGCCACTTTCACTACGTGGTGGCGCCCGGGACCATCTTCGCGATGTTTGCCGGCATCTACTACTGGTTCCCGAAGATCACCGGCCGCAAGATGAGCGACTTCTTGGGCAAGCTCCACTTCTGGCCGTCATTCATCTTCATCAACGGTATCTTCATGCCGATGTTCATTGTGGGTCTGGCCGGCGTCTCCCGGCGGCTCTGGGACGGGGGGCAGGAATACTCCCACGCTCAGCCGGTGCTGCAATGGAACGCATTCATGTCGATCTGTGCGTTCGGGCTTCTGATCTCGCAGATTCCCTTCATCTTCAACCTGTTTTGGTCGATCAAGAAGGGCAAGAAGGTTGATTCGAACCCCTGGCAGGCGACCACGCTCGAGTGGGCGGCGGCTCCGTCGCCGCCGGTCGGCCACGGCAATTTCACCGAGGATCCGGTCGTCTACCGCGGCCCCTACGAATACAGCGCTCCGGGCGCACCGGACGGCTACCTTGCGCAGAACGTTCCGGGAAAGGAGGGCTAGGGGTGGAGATTCCGTACACTGTCGAACCGCAGCCGGAAACCGGCCTCTACAATGCCAAGCTCGGGATCTGGCTGTTTCTGGCCTCCGAGGTGATGCTCTTCGGAGCTCTCTTCTCGTCCTACATCCTGCTCCGAACCGGCGACCCGGGCTTTATGACGATCCCCCACGACGTGGCGGAAGCGCTCGGGCTGCATGGCGAGGCGCATCGCTGGTCGGACGAGCTGAGCGTACCGCTCGCCTTCGTCAACACCCTGGTGCTCATCTTCTCGAGTATCACGATCGTCATGTCGTGGGCGTCGCTGCGCCTCAAAGAGTTCGGTAAGTTCCGGTTTTGGTTGGGCCTGACGATTCTCTGCGCCCTGGGCTTCATGGGCATCAAGGCCATCGAGTACTCGACCAAGTTCGCTCATCATCTGTATCCCGAGACCTCGAATTTCCTGGGCATCTATTTCACGCTCACCGGCCTCCACGGTCTGCACGTCGTGGGTGGACTGATCGTCTTGGTCTACCTCTGGGGGCCGGGATCGAAAATGTGGAAGACCGCGCCGCAACGTTTTATCAACCGGGTCGAAACCGTGGGTCTCTACTGGCATTTTGTCGATCTGGTCTGGATTTTTCTTTTTCCCACGATTTACCTTCTGTAAGGGGAGTCGAGCACGATGAGTGGCCATACAGTCGAAGAGATCCACGGCGAGATCCGGCGGTACTGGATTATCGGCCTGGCGCTGTTTCTGTTGACGGCTATCACGGTTACCGTCAGCTATCTGGATGTCGCGCCGGGATTGGCGGTGTTCATCGCCCTCCTGATCGCCTGTCTCAAGGCGGGTCTGGTCGCTGCGGTGTTCATGCATCTGATCTCTGAGAAACAGGCGATCTACGCGCTGTTGCTGCTGA
>Ga0209980_10000936_pt1 | contig 16027 bp, 9 predicted proteins | sample CR02metaG_FD_183611 | JGI IMG/M metagenome (GOLD analysis project Ga0209980, IMG submission 183611) | Deep subsurface microbial communities from Mariana Trench to uncover new lineages of life (NeLLi) - CR02 metaG (SPAdes) (version 2) | ecosystem: Environmental > Aquatic > Marine > Ocean trench >...
GCGTTCTGGGTCTTAAACTCGATCAGGTAACGGTGATTATTCACTGCGGATCACGCGGCTTTGGTCATCAAGTCTGCACGGATTACCTCGAGGTTATGAACCGGGCTGTGCGAAAATACGGCATCGAGCTGCCCGACCGCCAACTTTGCTGTGCCCCCATTAATTCGCCTGAAGGCCAGGAATATTTACAAGCTATGTGCTGCGCTATCAATTATGCATTTGCGAATCGGCAGATAATCGCTGCCTGGACCCGCGATGCTTTTGAAGAGGCTTTGCACATGAGTCCGGGGGATATTGGAATGCGGACTGTTTACGAAGTTGCGCACAACATTGCTAAAATGGAGACCCATAAAGTCAACGGCAAGGAAATGAAACTTTGTGTGCACAGAAAAGGCGCGACCCGGGCGTTCGCACCCGGCTCTCCGGAGATTCCTGCGGCCTACAAATCCATCGGACAGCCGGTGCTCATTCCTGGCGACATGGGGCGCTATTCATATGTTTTAGTCGGTGCCGAAGGTGCAATGGAAAACACGTTTGGTTCAACATGCCACGGTGCTGGACGAGCAATGAGTCGAAATAAAGCCAGGAAAAGAGCCAAAGGCCGGGCAATCGCAAGAGAGTTGGAAGATCGGGGAATTTATGTCAAAGCCTCGAGCCGCCGCACCCTCGATGAGGAAATTCCCGAGGCTTACAAAGACGTCGCGGATGTGGTGGATGCTTGCCAGATGGCTGGAATTTCCAAGAAGGTGGCACAGCTGCGGCCACTTGGGTGTATTAAAGGTTAGCTCTCTAACCTAAATTGAGCGATTTACTGTTGGCTGTTAGCTTTTTAGCTAAAAAAAGCATTAGCGAGGTCATCGTAAATTACCTGATAGGTGAAATGCCATGCATTGCATAAGTGATAGAAATCAACTTCCAATAGCCAAAAGCTAAGAGCCAATTGCGTCGTTAGGTTTAATTTAGATTTTAGAGTAGTATGGATCCCAAAAATGCAAAAAAAAGAATCACTGAACTCAGCGATCAATTAAATCACCACAGCTATCGATATTACGTTCTCGATGAGCCGGAAATATCCGATTCCAAATACGACCGCCTTTATAGAGAGCTGCAACATTTAGAAGAACAATTTCCCCAACTGGTTACGCCGGATTCGCCGACTCAAAGAGTTGGGGCGCCGCCGTTGGCGGCTTTTGTAAGCGTTACTCACGCGGTCCCGATGTTGAGTTTAGACAACGCTTTTGGAAACGATGAGCTTCGGGAGTTTGATAACCGAATTAAGCGTCTTTTGAACAGAACGAAAGACATTGAATATGTCGTGGAACCCAAAATAGATGGCGTTGCCGTGGAACTGGTTTACGAAAACGGACTCTTCGCTTTAGGGTCTACACGCGGGGATGGTTTCGTTGGCGAGAATGTTACATTAAATCTTAAAACCATCAAATCAATTCCGATTCGTCTGCTGACAAACGAGACCACCGTGCCCGAAAGACTGGATGTTCGCGGCGAAGTCTATTATCCAAATTCCGGTTTTGTGAAGATGAACAAAGAACGGGAAGCAAAAGGCGAGCCTATCTACGCGAACCCGAGAAACACCGCCGCCGGAACGCTTCGGCAGCTGGATTCTAAAATAACTGCCGCCCGCCCGCTGAATATTTTTATTCACAGTTTTGGGCAGGCGGTTGGCCACGAATTCTCCAGTCATTCCGAAGCTCTGGAAACATTTAAAGCCTGGGGATTTCGGGTGAATTCTCATATTACGGTTTGCCGGAATATTGAGGAGGTTATCAAAGGTTGTGAAAAAATTGTTGCGCTGCGCGACAGTCTCGATTATGATATCGATGGCGCGGTCATAAAAGTAAACAGCATGGCGCTGCAAACTCAAGCGGGCATGCGAACTCGAAGTCCGCGTTGGGCGACGGCTTTAAAATTTGAGGCGAAGCAGGAAACGACGCAAATTTTAGACATTGTTCCACAAGTCGGCCGCACCGGAGCGTTGACCCCGGTAGCTCATTTAAAACCCGTTAAAATTGCCGGAGTGGAGGTTCGCCGGGCCACTCTTCACAATCAAGATGAAATCGACCGAAAAGATGTACGTATTGGTGATTGGGTCGTTGTGCAGCGCGCCGGCGACGTCATCCCGGAAGTGGTTAAAGTGATTATTTCAAAAAGAACCAGCGCGGCGAAGAAATTCAAAATTCCAAAGAAGTGTCCGATTTGCGGCTCGCATGTTCTTCGCATGAAGGGCGAAGCAGTGCATCGCTGTCAGAATTTTTCCTGTCCGGCGCAATTGAAAGAACGGATTCAGCATTTTGCCTCAAAAGGCGCTATGGATATCGAAGGGCTCGGCGAAAAGCTGGTCGAGCAACTTGTAGAAAAAAAATTGGTCAAAAATGTGGCTGATTTTTACTCCCTAACCAAAGAGCAGTTGGCGGGTCTGGAAAGAATGGCCGAAAAATCCGCACAAAATATAATAGAGGCCCTCGAAGCCAGCAAAAATACGGATTTGAGCCGACTCCTTTATGCGTTTGGAATTCGATTTGTTGGAGAGCATGTGTCGAGGGTGCTGGCTAAAGAATTCAAGACATTTGAGAATTTAAAAAAGGCATCGAAAGAATGTTTGCAAAATGTTTATGAAATCGGCCCGCAGGTGGCAGAGAGTGTCTATCAGTTTTTCAAAGAGGTGCATAATCTTGAAACCATAGACCGGCTCCTAAAAAGTGGCGTTCGAATTAAAAAAGTTGAATCGGCAACAGACAATAAATTTGCCGACCAGACTTTTGTTTTTACCGGGGCATTACAATTGTTCACCCGCGATGAAGCGGAGCGATTGGTTGAAAGGTGGGGCGGCCGCGCCGCGTCGTCCGTAAGCCGCAACACCACTTTTGTTGTGGTGGGCCAGAATGCCGGTTCTAAAGCTGAGAAAGCCCGCGATCTCAATGTGACCGTTTTAACTGAAACAGAATTTAAGAAAATGTTAGAATAATTTTTTTTAACTATAAAAATTCAGGAGGAAATCATGTCTGACAATAACGGTGGTTCGGAGTTTTTTAAGGGATTCTTATTCGGGGGAATTGCTGGTGCTGTAATCGCGCTTTTATATGCGCCAAAATCGGGGAAGGAAGTCCGGGAAGATATTCGTAAAATATCTGCGGATCTAACAGATGACGCTCAAGGTACCCTCAAATCCGCTCAACAAAAAGCAGAGACACTTTTCGAAGAAACAAGAAAACAATTGGAAGAATTACAAAAAGAAGCCGAGTCTGCTTTAGGAGATATGAAAAAGAAAGCCACAGACGGAGTTGAAAAAAGTAAAACCGTCGTCAAAAATGAAAGGCGGCGGTTTGGCGACGCAATAGATGCGGGGCTGGGCGCTTATAAAAAAGAAAAGACCAAAAAGGCAACCACGAGTAGAACCAAGAGCAGGCGAACGAAATCATAAAACACTCAAACGGTCTAAGTTAAAAAACTAATTTTAAAACCGGTAAAGACCATGGATATATCTGTAAGCGTAACAATTATTGCGGCTTTGATTTTTATCAACACGCTTTTCATCGTAATCGCTTTGTTCAAAGCGATAAAAGTATTTGGAGAGATTCAAAAACTCGTTGAGATGGTTCGCCTTCACATTGTACCTGTCTCACATGACTTGACTCATATTTTAGGCGACGTGCGATCGATCGTCAAAGCTGCGGAAGGGGAGATGGGCAAAGTCGGTGACAGCATCACTGCTGTGCGGGATACCGCGGTCAATCTCAAGGAATTCGAAGAAATGATTCAAGAACGAATTGAGCAGCCTCTTTTGGATGTTACGTCTGTACTCTCGGCGCTGGTTAAGGGCGGAAGGGTGTTTTGGAATAATTATGCCAAGCGATAACGCGATTTCTTAAATAGGGATATTTATTTAGGGAGCAAATTATGCAATCCCGTAAAGTTTTTTTAGTGCCAGTCTCAGGAACAGCCATTCTGGCTTTGATTGTACTGCTACTGATATTAAATATTGTGTTTTCACCCCCGATTTTTGCCAACACGAAACTTTCGATCGAAAGACACATTCTCTTAGAATACTTTGTAACATTTATTGGCTTAGGCCTGTTTTTCCTGTTTTTTCGCCAATATTGGATTAATCGTATCAATAGTTTTCTTTTTTTCTCTCTGGGGTACTTCTCCTTTGTTATTTTTCAAATGCTACAAATTGGCGCCACGCCTGGCTTTCACGACCTACCCTGGCTGCTAACTTCAACGAATCTTAGTATAGGATTTGATGTTTCTGCGCGGGGTGTTTTCGCACTTCATTTTCTGTTTGCAATCTTTTTTTGGAACAAAATTTTTAATGACCGTGCATTTAAAAACAAGATTGCCTTTTATTTATTGTCATTCTTATTCTTATTTGGAATAAGCGGTTATTTGTTCAGTGATTTTTCACCTATTTTTTTTCTGGGGGGTAAAATAACTTTACTGACAAAACAGTTGGAAATTGGTACGGCCTCGCTGTTTTTTGTGGCGGCGGTGTTGTTGATTCGACGGTTTTTCAAAGAAAATCAGCCCATTTATTTTTGGTTTCTGCTCGCATCAATGTTAGCTGTGTTTACCAGCATTTATTCGATTTTCTGGACTGCCCAATCGCCAGGTTTTTTTGATTTCTATCACATGTTGAAATTTCTGTCATTTTCTTCCTTTATATTTGGGTTTTTGCATATTCAAAGTCAATCGCTGACTTTGAATGCCGGATTTGGGCAAGTCTTCAAACCGGAGGACAAGCTTTCTTTTCAGCAATTAATCGAGAAAATGCCGGACGGGGTTGCAGTTTTCGATAAGGAAAAAACCCTGACATTCTGTAACAATACGTTTGCAGAAATGCTAAACTATTCAAGTGACAGTATGAAAGGGTTGCATTATTCTTCTTTTTTTGATCATAAAAACCCTGAATTTGAAAAACGTTTCGAATCTGAAGCAGTAACCCAAAATGGCAAAAAAATCCCCATATTCATAAATGAATGGCGTCTTGTCAATTCATTGGCTGAGACGATAGGATTTCAGTGCTTAGTTTTGGATTTAACTGAACGGAAAGAAGTTGAGAAAAAATTTGAGCGGCTAATTCAAGAAAAAACAAAAGACGCTGAAATCTTCCAGCAATGTATCGAGCACTCGACCGAGGGGCTGCTCATTATTGATTTAGACGCCAGAATTAGTTACCTGAACCAGGCCTTTAGAAAAATGACCGGGTTTGAAAAATCGGACCTTGTCGGCCTGGATACTTCGGTGTTTGTGACTGATAACCGCAGCAAGCTGGTGCACCAGGCGATTTGGAATACAGTTAAAGAAGGTCAAGTGTGGCAGGGAGAGTTTTATACAAAGAAGAAGGATAACAGCAGCTTTCTCGCTGAAGTCTCTGTGGTTCCGATTTACGAAAATGAAGAGCGCATTGCAAGATACTTGTGGATTGAAAGAGATGTCACCCGCCGGAAGACGCTTGAGAAGAGTTTGCAGAGATATACGGAAGAGTTGACCGAGAAGACAAATGAGTTGCAAGCTGCGAAAACCTATTACGAAACCTTGATTTCAGGTATGTCTGATATCTTGATCGTTGTGGATAACGACGGTCAGTGCACATTTCTAAATGATTATGGCAGGAAAAGACTAAATTATGAGGCCGGCGATCTGGCCAAGCGAAAACTGCCAATATTTTTTGATGATCTCAAACGCCTGGAAAAAGACTACGGCGCTGCAATCAAAATCGAAATTAAAGATTTTGAAGCCGTAATAAAGACTAAAGATGATGAAGCAATTCTTTGCAGCTGGCATTCGAAGCCCCTGTTTGATCGTGACAAACGCCGGGTGGGTGCTATGGCGGTTGGGCGGGATATTACAGAATATAAGAAACTCCAAAACGAACTTCAGGAGCAGGCAAAGAATTTAGCAGACAAAGTCGAGACGAGGACTGCGGAGTTGCAGACGAAAGTCGATCAGTTGGCAAAATTACTCGAAATAGGGGAGGAAATCCTGCTCAATATTGATGTCGATGTTATTTTAAATAAAATATGTGATGCTGTTCAGGCATTAGGATGGAAAAAAGTTGTTGTCTCTCTTCGGGATCATGAAAAACGAATTTCGACTCCGGTAGCCACGGCGGGCCTTGAACCAGATCAAGTGGAAGAAGTGATGAGCTGGCGCGAGATCCCGTTTGAGCACACCGAAAAATATTTCAAAGAATCTTTTCGAATTAGCAACTCATATTTGGTCGGGCACGATGCACAAGTCACGAACAAAAGTACCCGCTTTTCTATTTACTCGGAATTAGGTGAAGCAAATGAAGGTGAATGGCACTCCCTCGATGCTCTGCTGGTGCCGATTCGAACCAAAGATAATATCTTGGGAGTCATCAGCGTCGATGACCCGGTGGATAGAAAACGTCCCGGAATGGAAAAAATTCGGGATCTGGAAATATTCGCTGACAAAGCAGCCCTGGCAATCGAAAATGCCAGACTTTTTCAGGCTCAAAAAGAGAATGAGAGACGGACCAAATTTTTGGCGGAAATAAGTCAACTGTTTCACTCAAGCCTTAAAATGGATGACGTATTTGAAGCAATCGTTGAAAAAGGTGGAAAAACAATCGGCGAGTTCTGTAGTTTGCTCCTTGTTGAAGAGGAGGGTGAATATTTGAAACCTCAAGCTTCTTACCATGCAAATCCTCAATTAGTAGATCGATTTATGAAGGGAGTTGAAGAGTTTCCTTGCAAGGTTGGTGAAGGATTAATCGGAACGGTTGTATCAACCGAAGAATCATTCCGCGCTTCTAAACCTTTTCCTTCCGAAGTTAGGAATTTCAAAAAAACTCAATTTACTTATATCGAGCAATACAATCCCATTACTTCTCTAATGGTTGTCCCGCTTAGAGTTCGTACCCGAATTATCGGAGCACTGATTTACCTGTTGTCCGGCTCAAACCGCCGCTACAGAAATGAAGACCTCAAGTTAGCTCAGGAGTTGGCTGAACGGGCAGCCTTGGCAGTCGAAAATGCTAGACTCTTCAAGGAAGCAGGAGAGAAAGCGAAGGAGCTGGAGGAAGCGAGTCAGTTAAAATCAGACTTCTTGGCTAGCGTTTCGCACGAGCTACGAACGCCTCTGAACGCAATTATAACGCTATCCGATATACTCATTCGCGGCATGTCAGGAAACTTGAATGCGGATCAAAACAAACAAATTAAAATTATCCAAAGAAGCGGTCAAAATTTACTCAATCTAATCAATGATATTCTTGACCTTTCGAAAGTCGAATCTAAGAAAGTCGACCCGGTTTATTCAAACATAACTGTGCGAGCAGTCATCGAGGAAACGATTGAACATATTCGGCCATTATGCGTGCAGAAAGGTTTAAAGCTCGAACATGAAATTACTGAAGATGTGCCCGAAACTATTTATTCTGACCAGGACAAACTGACCAGAGCTTTATCAAATCTTCTGAGCAATGCTGTCAAATTTACTCGCAGGGGGAAAATAGAGGTTCACGTTAGCGTTGAAGACGATTCGAGTTTGAAGATAGAAGTTTCGGATACTGGCCTCGGCATTCCTAAAGATCGCATCGAGGAAATTTTTAAAGAATTCCATCAGATAGACAGTTCAGATAGCCGGACTTACGGAGGCACAGGACTGGGGTTAGCTATTACCCGAAAAGTGCTTGACGCTATTGGCGGCTCGATTTCAGTCAAAAGCCGGTTGGGCAAGGGCTCCTCTTTTATCATGTTGATTCCGCTTCATTCAAGCGTTGATGTCAAGCATAAAGAAGTGATCGATCTCGATGAAAAGGTTGTCCAAAAAGAACCTGAAGATTTTGAAATCGATTTTTCCGATGATCGCGATCATTTAGACAAGCAGAAAAAATCCATCCTGGTTATCGATGATGAGAAAGAAGCTATTTACATTATGCGGCAGTATTTGCATGGAAAGAATTATCAAATCATATTCCCAAAGAGCGGCGAAGATGTTATTCACGTTGCCAAACATTTTAAACCATTTGTAATTACTCTGGATATTATCATGCCGAACCAGAACGGATGGGAGATTCTCAAAATTTTGAAAAGTGATCCGGAAACAAGAGAAATCCCGGTGATTGTCACTTCCATATTATCAGAGAAAGAACGTGCCTTTGAAATGGGAGCAGATGAATATTTAGTTAAACCATTCGATTCTCAAAAATTATTCGCTTATCTTGCCACACTGCATTCAAGCACTCAAAAAAGTGTTATTTCTGATCTCGGTCGATTTTTAAGTGCCAGACGACAAAACTTCAGTAGAAATTTTCTAGGAAAAAGAAATGCTCCCCCTTTGCACTCAAGAACAAAGATTTTGCTAGTTGATGATGATAAGGATACCCAATATGTTTTAAAATACATACTTGAGGAGGCCGGGTATTCGTTATATTTTGCCAGCGAGGGATGGGAAGCCGTTAAGCAAGCTGAGTCAGTTAGGCCCAATTTAATATTAATGGATATCATGATGCCGGGAATGAACGGATATGAAGCAACGCGGGCTCTAAAGACAAAAGATGCGTTTAAAAACGTACCGATTGTCGCAATGACTGCCAAGGCAATGAAAGGCGATCGCCAGAGGACCCTTATGGCCGGCTGCGACGATTATATTGCTAAGCCTTTTGTCACCGATGACATTTTAAAAATAGTTGAAAAGTGGTTACAAGTAAGCAAATCCAATTAAGTGAAGAAGTAAAAGAATTCACCCACCGTTCTATTTTTGAATCCAAAGTGTGTTGAGCCGCCAAGTATAAGCCCTGAGTTGAGCGTCTCCGAAGTGCAGCCACTTCGGGGATGTATCATTTCTCTCCAATTACCGCGTCATAACTCCTTGATTGTGTAACTTATCAGAACCCTCTGTTTCATTTAGAAACAACTTTTGTCAGAATCGGAAAGATATATGATTCAAGCGTGAACCTTTGAAAATGGCATAGTTTTCGCATTGGAAGTCGAAAGAGAAGGTTAAACCTTGATCTGCGAAATTTTCACACACTGGTTTAAAATGCTTCATAATAATTCACATAAATTCAGTCATTAATTAAAGGGAGTATGTAAACTATACACCGACTTCACGGAATTTTCGGAATTCCCAGTCTTAAAAAACTGAAAAGTCTGCCACAAATTAAATTTTCTACGTTTGAATTAGATTCACCATTCCACGTATAAAACCTGGCATTGAACTTGCTTCTATGATAAAACATCACAAACAGTTTGGTTTTATTGCGAGAACTGAGAGAAAAACGGAAAACGGACTATCTTAATTATTATAGGAGTGCAATAAATGCTAAAAACAGTAGCCAAACATATTCTTCTCGTCGGAGCTATCTTGATGCTCGCTTGCATGATTTTGATGAGCGCTCAAATAGCCCACCCCGCTGAAAAGTCCGCATCTGATTTTTATCATAAAAACATCACCCAGTCGAATGATCGCCTGGAAATTAATCCAACATTTATAGATAACAACCACAGTATTTTATATTTAGTCTTTACTGGAGACCCACTTGCACCTCACGAATGGGATTATAAACTGGAAAAGTCTGATAAGGATGGGCTGTCACGATGTTCTTTGTCATCTACGGGTGTTATAGATTATCAAGTTTCTGAAGATGGTCGAAAAGTACTTCTGCTGCGTTCTGGCGGTGATCATCAGATAGAAGAATTCCCGGATTGTAAAACAAATGATGAAGTCAAAGATTGGCATGTTTTCGAACTGGACTTGCAGACAGGAGAAAAGCAACATGTTGCAGCCTCAAAGAGCCGTTCTCTCTCGGAAGGATACAAATTGCTGGGGATAAAAACCGTTTTAGATGTGTCCGAACAATATTTTTCTAAATCGACTCAAGGCTTAAATCAAATTTTGGTCAAACGATGGTTTAATGAAAATCATGGTTTCATTTCTTTTCAATATTTCAAGAATGAGAGATCCTCCAAAATAGTTTTCAAAACCGAAGCCTGGAAGCCATATGCTCATTTAAACTGGTTACCAACTATTACGTGGTTAGACGAAACCTCATTTATCACACTTGGTTTTCAGGGTACTTTCGATAAAAAATTACCGCAAAGCGCCGGCTCTTTTTCAATTGTCAAAGTGGATATTAAAGATGGAATTGAGTTGCTTTACAAAGATTCCAGAATTCACCCATTTCCTAAAATGGCCATGGCGCCAAACGGAATTGAATTGTTTTTCCGGAAACTTGAAAATGGAGATACGACGCAGCTCTGGCGGCTAAATATAATAACGAAAGAAACCGATTTGATTTATTCGGTAAGAGGTGATTTAGGAAAACCACGATTTTCAAAAAATGGCTCAAGCCTGTTATTTACCGAGCTTTCAAACAACAATTCGGAAATTATTCGTCTCGATTTAGAACGGGACAATATCGAACGAATCGCCAGTAACTAATTTTTTTAAAAAGACTAATGTCAAAAAGCTTGTCTCCGAATTTTAGAGACAGGCTTTTTTTAGTTTTCCGACAAAAGTTGATTATAACAGAAATTCTTACTATCTTTATTTGATGCTATCAAACGAACTTAAAAACGCTACCGACCTTGTTAAGGAAGCCGGGAGAATACTCCTTGAATACTATCACCAGGACTACAAAATAGAATTCAAAAAAGGAGATGGACCGGTAACCGAGGCGGATAAAGCCTCCAATGATTTTATTATCAGCCGTTTAAGAGAACTTTACCCGGACGACGGAATTTTGTCGGAAGAATCGAAGGATGATTTCAAGAGGTTAGAAAAAGACCGGGTCTGGTCGGTTGACCCGATGGATGGCACGAGGGAATTTATCGATAAAGTTGGGCAGTTCGCCGCCATGATCGGATTGGTTGAAAACGGCAAGGCGGTTTTAGGTGTGGTTTATCAACCGACCACCGACACCTTATTTTCAGCGGTAAAAGGTCAGGGCGCTTTTCTGATTCGCAAGGGTGAAAAAAGCCCGCTGCAAGTGTCCGATTTCTCGGATCCCAGTCGAATGCGTCTGGTTGTTAGCCGCTCTCACCGGTCGCCGTTAGTCGACGCGATCATGAGCTCGCTCGGAATCGGGAAAGATATCTCTTCCGGCAGCGTTGGTCTGAAGGTTGGGCTCATGGTTGAACAAAAAGCGGATTTATATATTCATCCGAATTCAAAAACCAAGGAGTGGGATACCTGCGCTCCGCAAATAATTTTAGAAGAGGCCGGAGGAAAAATCACCGACTGCTGGGGGGAACCTTTAACATATAACAAAAAGAATGTTTACAATGACAAAGGATTTGCCGCCAGCAATGGCCAGACGCATTCCGAAATCATTGAGAAAATTGCACCTTTTTTAGATCAAATGGACTGAGATTTAATAAGGTATTTTACTTCCCCGTTTTATAAGTTTTCTACGTTTATTAAGCTATCTTACCCACCACGCACTTAATATTTCTTGACAAGGCTAAATTAAAACTGTAATTTAAATTTACTTTGCCGATTGAATTCACCCTCTTTTTTTGACTTTAATTACACTCTTATGAATTTTTATATTCTCGCCGGAGGACAAAGTCGTCGTTTGGGGCGGAACAAAGCTTTGGTTGAGGTTGACGGGCAGACGATTATTGAAAAAGTACTTTCGGCAATCCCAGCTAAAAAAGAAAATATTAAACTTGTCACTTCTTCGTTTCAAACATTTCGCTTTCTGAACCTGAAGGTGATTCCCGATATCCACCCCGGCTTGGGGCCGATCGGTGGTGTTCATGCGGGCCTGGTCGATTCTCCATTTGATTTCAACTTTTTTCTTGCTTGCGACCTGCCTTTGATTTCGGTAGAGGTTATTCAAACTGTTTTGGACTCCCATGCCGGTCAGGATATTTTTGGAATAAGTACAAAAAATGGCTTACAGCCTTTGTGTACCATTTATTCTAGGGGCTGTATTTTGGCCATTGAGAGACAAATCAAAATTAGAGAATTCAGTTTGCACAGCCTGTTTGAAACTGTTCCATCTGAGTTTATTGCGATGAAGAATTCCAATTTACTCTTCAATGTGAACACCAAACAGGACTTAGAAGATTTAAAAAAGTTTTCACGTTTTTCCAAAGAACCAAGCTAATCCTTCATTTATTAAGGTCATGAATCAAAAGAAAAGCAAATTTCACACTCTTAAAGAATTTTACCGGCTTTATACTTCCGGGCTAAGCAGAGATGAGGTTGAACGACTCCTTAAACGTGAATCGCTTGATGTACTCTCCTATTACAAAAGAGGAGCGGTTTCTAAAAATTCGGCCGAAGATAATTTCCCTAAAAGGCAGTTACTTGTTGTTAAAGAAATATTCTTAAGTTTTGTTTTAAAACTAACGCCTGCACGACGCCTTTTTTACGGCATGGCTGTTATCCTTTTTATTTTCGCCTTATTCATTTCAAATTTGTTTTATGGCCTGATCGCTTTTTTAATTTTGAATCTTCTTCTGGCTTTCGAGCTCGCTGATAAAATGGTGTCGAAGGATGAGCTTGAAATTGCCCGTAACATTCAACTTGGTTTACAGCCGGAAAAAAATCCTGAAATAAAAGGACTTGAGATAGCCGTATTTTACCAACCTGCCAGAGAAGTCGGTGGGGATTATTACGACTTTATTCAATTAGATGACCACCGAATTGCGTTAATTGTTGGAGATGTTTCCGGGAAAGGAATGCCGGCTGCCTTGTATGCGGTACGGCTCCAGGGTTTGTTTGAGCTGCTTGCCAAAAACCAGGCTTCGCCTAAGCAGATGCTTGTCAGAATCAATGACGTCATAGCGCAAAGATTAAAAAAGAATTATTTTATTACGGCCGTCATAGCAATTTTTGATACCAAGGAAAAGAAACTTCACCTCGCAAGGGCCGGTCATAATCCACCGATTTATTTTAAGTCTGCAACAAAGGAAATAGTGTGGTTAAAGCCCTCAGGAATTGGCATAGGTTTGAACAAGAGCTCAAACTTTGATAACGAGATGAGTGAGAAATCAATTGATATTTCTGAAGGCGATCTCTTTCTATTTTACACAGATGGGATCACAGAGGCTAGAAATGGCTTAAAAGTGGAGTTCGGCGAAGAGCGACTGGGAAAAATCGTTGCAGAGGAAGCTCATTTGAGTGCCGAGGAGTTTAAGGATAAATTAGTGACCCAGTTAAATCATTTTGTTAAAAAAGCTTTTTGGGAAGACGATGCAACAATAGTGGTCATTAAAGCATGAGAAGTTATGTTGCTTTGAGCAAATTTTTTAACAAAAATTCGCAATAATTAACATTATTTCTCTTTACTTTGTTTGGAAATTAATTTATAAATTAATTGGGTCGACTCAAACGCCCTTCTGGTAATAAATAAAATTTCGTGGAGATGCACTTTTCACGAAAACGTAGTTGGCTCGTTTGCGGTCACCCACTATGTAATCACAAATACATCGGTCGCGCCTGGTTACATTTTCTTCCATTTTCTAAATCGGACCACGGGACGGATCAATAGCTAAACCACGCGCCGGCGCCGGCTTGCTCATTTTGGAAACCAGCCCGACTGTAATTCCTGTGTGCAGAGATGGAATGGACAAAATCCTGCCAATCCGCTCTATTATCCCAAGAGTTTTCAAACGAATTTATGTCTATTATGGCGAACTTCTGGATCTATCCGAGTTTTGTACTCGAGGGAAGAACAAAGACGTGGCTCAGGCTATCATGAACAAAGTTATGGCGACCATTCGGAAAATGCACACAGAAATTCAAGCGATGAAAGCTCCAAAAACGGCGCACCGTCCAACACTTTTGCATAAAGTAAAAAAAAGCTTCCGAGGTTTATTAAACCTTTGTTGTAAACTTTCCTGTTCCACTTTTCTATTTACATTTTCCAACAATTTTATTATATTTGCGCAGCTACTTTTTCCAGCGGGAAGAAATTCAATGTATTGGTTGTTATCTACTAAGAGTTAGCGCATGGACCGATATACACTTCGAGGTTTAGTTTTTGCAGGCCTCAGCAGCCTGGGTTTGGGATACGAATTATTTTTTATTCAACCTTCCAGGCTATTTTTAATTATTATGTATAGTCTTTTTATCGTAATTAACGTTGGTTTAATATTTCTGGTTAGCGAAAAAAATGTTGATGATATTTAGGTTTTTGATCATGCGAATTTTTTTCAGTTTGTTTGTTTTTTTTCTTGCAGTAGGTTTTCATTTACATATTTTTGCAAACGTTAATGAAAGTGTCCCCAATGTTCAAATCCTTACTTCTGATTTCCGAAGTTTAACGATTGCTTTTACACCTCAAAAATTTTCAATCAAGACAGAGCAAATCAATGGCGAGGAATTAGCTCGCGTGTCTTTCCTTGATGCAAGCTACATCGAAACAGAAGGCTCACCGCAGATTCCATTTCATGTGGCTGTTTTGGGAATTCCGATTGGCAGCCATATTGAATACCAAATTCTGGAATCCGAAACTGAGACTTATTCAGGCATAAAATTGCTGCCACACGCGGAAATTAAAAAGGTTAATGGGTGGTCCGAATTGGAATTTAGCCCTAATGAAGCAATCTACTCAAATCCCGGGCCGTTTCCATCCAAGTTAGTTAGAATTCAGGAAACGGCATTTTTCCGCGACCAGCAAATTGCCAGAATCCAGGTGGCGGGAATTCGATATTTTCCGGCGAAGAAAGAGATTATAAAATACAACAGAGTTGTTTTGAAAATAAATTTTACCGGGGGACAAGCTTCGGCGCAGGGTCAGCTCTCATTAACGAATTCGGGGGAAGATTTTTATAGCAAGGCTATCTTAAATTATGAGCAATCCCGACCTTGGCGAAATGTCCCGAAAGTTCAAATTAAAAAGCGATCGCGGTTCTTTAATACCACTTTGTATAAATTCACCATCCAGGATGAGGGGATGTACAAAATTGACGGCCGCTTACTTGAATCTCATAATATAAATTTGAATCAAATTGATCCCGCTAAAGTCCGCCTTTTCAATAACGGGGGGACAGAGCTGCCTCGCGATCTGAATGCTCCCAAGGCAGACGGGTTAATTGAAAACGCTATCAAAGTAGTGGATGGCGGCGATGGGAGTTTCGATCGTGAAGACTACATTCTTTTTTACGGAATCGGGGTTGAAGGATGGCGTTATGATTTCAACTCAAATAACTTCAAACATTACATAAATCACTACGGTTTTGACAATGTTTATTGGCTGAGCCTGGATGGCGATCAAGATGGAAAACGGATAGCCGAGATAACCTCCGGGCAGCCAACCGGCAACGTTATACAAAAATATCAGGGCATGGCCTTTGTTGAGGAGGAATTAGAGAATTCACTTCGATCCGGACTGAATTGGTTTGGCCGCAAATTCGGAAATGAAAACGCAAATAAGACCTTTAATCTTGAATTGCCTAACGCAATAACCCCGGACTCGATGGAGCTGAAAATACGATTTGCCTCAAAAAGTTCTGGCAACCATATATTGCAAGTTTCCATGAACGGAAACTTTATGGGTGAAAGAGTTTTTCAGGGCGCGTCTTTCACTCGCTATTTAAGGATGCGCGTCTCTGAGTTAGCGCCGTTCGAGGCAGCAAATATCCTGACGCCGGGGACAAACACCGTGCAAATATCCTACTCACATTCTTCGAATTTTGCTGAAGCTCTGCTGGATTGGTTTGAATTATTTTACCCGGCCAGACTAAGTGCGGTAGACAACCAATTGGCTTTCACAGTTTTCCCGGCTTCAGGTTTGCAAACCTACCGGGTTAGCAATTTTTCGAATGACGCTGTTGAACTATTTGATATTACAGATTTTTCGAATTTAAAACAAATAGCTGGCGTAAATATTTCGAACGGTAGTTTGACTTTTACTGATTTTCAGCAGACCGCTCCTCCCAAGCGCTACTTCTCCGCTGCGGCTGCAGAATATAACACCGTTCAAGCACTCGAACGTATTGAAATGACAGATTTGCGAACCCCGGGACATTCTGCCGAATTCATTATTATTACTCATGATGATTTTTTTAATGAAGCGCTTCGGCTC
>Ga0209980_10000937_pt1 | contig 16018 bp, 18 predicted proteins | sample CR02metaG_FD_183611 | JGI IMG/M metagenome (GOLD analysis project Ga0209980, IMG submission 183611) | Deep subsurface microbial communities from Mariana Trench to uncover new lineages of life (NeLLi) - CR02 metaG (SPAdes) (version 2) | ecosystem: Environmental > Aquatic > Marine > Ocean trench...
TTAATGATCCAGGGCGGTCTCGTGCAATATTCGGGCAGACCTGTCAATCCCTTACCGCGCGTGGCCACTTGTCGCCCGTCTTATTACTCTTGCTCCCCAAATAGCGATCCGCGATCAACTGGGTCAGATGTCGCGCAAGCTCTGATTTGGCGGTCGTCGGAAAAGATTGTTCTCCTCCACGCCAGAACACTTCGACAGCATTGTCTTCATTATCGAAGCCGTGATTGGGCCCGACCTTGTTCGCGATAATCATGTCCAATTTCTTGTTGTCGAGTTTGCCGAGCGCGTACTCACGAACCCGCTCAGTCTCGGCTGCGAAGCCGACAGTAAACGGCCCATCGGCCAGTTTTGCTACTGACGCCAGCGTATCGGGCGACTTCACGAGATTGAGTTGCATCGCCGATTTGGTCTTTTTGATCTTGTTCGGCTGCTGGCTCTCGGGCCGGTAGTCGGACACGGCCGCAGCGGCTATGAAAATATCGACGCCCTGAATATGCTCGTGCGTTGCGGCAAACATCTGCTCTGCGGTCTCTATGCACACACGCTTGACCCCGGCAGGTTCATCCAGGCTTACAGGGCCACTGATTAATATGACTTTCGCCCCGGCATCTCTTGCTGCACGGGCGATTGCGTATCCCATTTTCCCGGAGCTGCGGTTCGTGATGTAACGAACCGGGTCGATCGCTTCACGAGTCGGCCCGGCAGTCACCATAACCGTTTTCCGCTCGAGCACTGCGGAACTCGTGACTGAGACAGCTGCGACCGGCTGAATGGCAGCCACGATGTCATCCGGCTGCATCATGCGGCCAACTCCGGTCTCGCCGCAGGCCTGATCGCCATCCTCCGGTCCGAGCAGGCTGACGCCGCGTCCCTCGAGTAGCTCACGATTCGCCTGCACTGCGGGGTTCGACCACATGACATGATTCATTGCGGGCGCAATAACGATGGGCGCTTTTGTTGCAAGACACAGAGTGGTCAGTAGATCAGGTGCCGCACCTGCAGCAAGCCTGGCTATGAATTCTGCAGTGGCCGGGGCGATCAATACAAGATCCGCCCACCTGGCCAGCTCGATGTGGCCCATCGCGGCTTCGGCTTTCTTGTCCCAGAGACTCTGACGAACAGGCAGGCCTGACACGGCCTGCAGGGCAGTTTCGGTCACGAATTGTGCGGCCGATTCGGTTATGACAACCTGCACCGAGGCACCGCGGTCACGAAGCCGCCGCACGAGCTCGGGCGCCTTGTAAGCAGAAATTCCGCCCGTTACGCCGAGAATAATGTTCTGTTTCGTCATGCCCACGAGCTTAGCCGCTCTCCCGGTGATAATGCCAGCAAATAGGCCCGCTTAGACCTTTTTCGTTGCTTGCCATCCGCTGGGTTGGATACCAACCTAGCCGAAAAGATTCCTAGGGACTGGGAGCGTCCATGACGAGCACACAAGGACGGCAAGCAGCGGCAGCTCTGTCAGAGGCTGAATTGCTGGCTGTATTCATTCGCACTGGCAGCAGCGCTGCTTCGGCCATGGATATCTCCAGCCGCCTACTGGCCCGGTTTGGCGGCCTGCGTGGACTGCTGCATGCACGGGACGAACAACTATCGGCCGAATACGGTATCGGTACATCCCGGCTCGCCATTCTCAGGGCGCTTCCAGAGCTGGCCAGGCGGTATTTCGAGGCGACGCTCCCAACCGGTCAGGCGATCCGCAGCCCGGCCGATACGGAAGCGTTTCTTGTGGCCAGGCTCAGAGACCTGCCGCACGAGTTATTCTGCTGCCTGTATCTCGATAACCGACATCGAGTTATTCAATTCGAAGAGCTGTTTCGGGGCACTATAGATGGCACCAGCGTTTATCCACGGGAGGTCGTCAAACAGGCCCTGTCGGTAAATGCCGCTGCAATCATTCTCGCCCACAACCATCCGTCCGGCGTCGCCGAGCCGAGCCAGGCCGACGAGAGGATCACCAGACGGATCAAGGCTGCCCTTGAACTCGTCGATATCCGGCTCCTGGATCACCTGATCATTGGCGATGGCACGACGACTTCCCTGGCCAGCCGGGGCCTGTTGTAGGGCTCCCTTGATTAGCCGCTCCCGGGCTGGTATAAAGTCCCGCTCTCTGCCCCGCGAGCGAGCGCGACATGGCGCGCCCGGCACGGGCAACCTTCATAAAATCAGAGACTTAAAGCATGTCCAGGATCTGTCAGATCACCGGGAAACGTCCGCAAAGCGGCAACAACGTTTCTCATGCCCACAACAAGACTCGTCGCCGGTTTTTGCCGAACCTGCAATACAAGCGATTCTGGCTGGCGTCAGAGAAGCGCTACATTCGGCTGCGGGTGTCACACAAGGGCCTGCGGATTATCGACAAACACGGCATCGAAAAGGTCCTTGCGGATCTTCGTGCTCAGGGTCAGCGCATCTGAGCGCTCGGGAGGATTAGGTCATGCGAGAAAAAATCAGACTTGTTTCAAGTGCCGGCACCGGCCACTTCTACACGACGACCAAGAACAAGCGCCTTCATCCCGAGAAGATGGAGACCAAAAAATACGATCCCAGAATAAGGAAGCATGTGATCTATAAGGAAGCCAAAATAAAATAAAGAAACCCGCCTTATCGGCGGGTTTTTTTATCAAGGGGACGGACCCCCTTTATCTCGGCGACGAATTGTTAGGAACAACCAAAAACCGGGGTCTGTCCCCATGTCCTCTATGCGAGCTCCAGTTGGTACGACCGTAATCTAGCCGCAAATTCTTCCAACACTTTAATTCCGCTGGCTTCCGCCTCGGCACACCACTCCTTCAGCTGTGCAAGCAACTTCTCGTTACTGACGTTCGCACCGCTCCACAGGCCTCGAAGTTTTTCACGAAACTCGTGAACGGTTTCGAGGGCAGCATTATTAGACAGGAGTTCGCTCAGCCGGTGTTTCGCCTTCTCGTCCAGCAGCTTCGGCTGACGGACCAGCAATTTTCGCGCTCTTCTCAGCGCCGCGCCACCTGCAGCAATCGCTTTTTCTTTCTTGAGCACCGGCAGAGTCACCTGTTTGGTGTAATCACGCAGCACATGCATGCGATTAACGATAATGGCGCGTAGATTATCGAGCGTAGCTTGTCTTGGGGGATTCAATTGCAGCACTGGTCGTGGAGCGACTTTCTTTACCTTTGCCAGGCCAAGAACCTGAAACACGCGGATATAGAGCCAACCGATATCGAATTCCCAGCGCCTTACCGAGAATTTTGCCGAGGTGGGAAAGGCGTGATGGTTATTGTGCAGCTCTTCACCACCGATCAGGACGCCCCACGGCACAATATTGGTCGCAGCATCATCACATTCGAAGTTTCTGTAGCCGCTGTAGTGACCGAGCCCGTTGATGATACCTGCCGCAAAGAACGGCATCGACAGCATTTGGACGGCGATGATGATGATCCCTGGAACACCGAACAACAGCAGATCTGTGAGAACCAACAATAGGATGCCGGTGTACGGGAATCGCAGATAGAAATTTCTTTCGAGCCAGTCGTCTGGTGTTCCCCGGCCAAATTTCTCCAGCGTCTCGGGTTTATTCTTCTCCTCGCGATAAAGTTCCGCGCCCTCAAACAGGACCTTCCTGATGCCGTAGATGACAGGACTATGCGGGTCGTCCGGCGTTTCACAAAAAGCGTGATGCTTGCGGTGAATCGCAACCCATTCTTTCGTCAGCATTCCAGATGTACAAAATATCCAGAATCGGAAAAAGTGTCGCAACACTGGATGCAAATCCAGAGCCCTGTGGGCCTGGTCGCGGTGAAGGTAAAGGGTAACTGCCATCATCGTGATTTGAATCATGATGAAAGACGCCAAAACGTAGCCCCAGAAGGAGAGATCCAGCAGGCCGTACAGATATTCCATTCGAATTTTCACAATTGAGAATAATGCCGTCACTATAGCCAATGCCCTGATCGTCTCCAAGGACAAATTACGCAATATCCGACCGGAATCTTGCATATGAGTAGAGCAGGCTCAAAGCTGTTGAATACTGGGTCTATTTCAGGCGCTCTTAATTAGGTGCTATAACGCCATAGTGTGCGACCCATCACAGTTGCTGAATCGAGATGCCAGAGTTACCCGAAGTCGAAACGAGCAGGCGCGGCATTGCACCCTGGATCGAAAACCAGGAGGTGAGCAGGGTCGTCGTGCGCCAGCCGAATCTTCGCTGGCCGGTCGCTCCTGAGATCGAGCGAATACTACCGGGACAAAAAATACGCTCGCTCAGCCGGCGCGCCAAATACTTGTTGATTGGCACGGACGCCGGCACAGCCATACTACATCTCGGCATGTCAGGAAGTTTGCGAATTATCGAGGCGGGCACGCCCGCGGGCGTCCATGATCATGTGGATATTGAACTTTGCAGCGGCAAGGCGCTTCGTTTCAGAGATCCGCGCCGGTTTGGCTCACTGCTCTGGGCCGATAATCCTCATGAACATCCTCTGCTGCGCAATCTTGGCCCAGAGCCCCTGGACGACGAATTTGACGGAGAGCATCTTCAGGCGGTGGCGCGAGGGCGGCGGGTCAGCATCAAACAATTCCTGATGAACGCATCCGTGGTCGTAGGCGTCGGCAATATTTACGCAAGCGAGTCGCTTTTTGTTGCGGGAATTCATCCGAAACGACGGGCCGGCCGGATTGCGTTGCATCGACTGGAATCCCTGGCCGCCGCAATCAAAATGGTACTTGGCAAGGCAATTAAGGCAGGCGGCACTACCTTGCGGGATTTCCATGGCAGCGACGGTGAACCAGGATTTTTTCAGCAACAATTGGAAGTGTACGGTCGAGGCGATGAACCTTGTCTGCGCTGCAAGCGTCCGATCTCAGTGATCGTTCTTGGGCAACGATCGACTTATTATTGTAAGAATTGTCAGCGGTAAACCGCTGCTACTTTACTTCTGGCCGCAACGATCGATTAGTGCAAGCTTTACCTTGGGCGAGACGAATTCCGAGATATCGCCGCCCATGCTGCAGATTTCCCGAACGAGGCTCGAGGAAATGTAGGTGTATGTCTCAGTGGGCGTCAGGAAGACAGATTCCACTTCGTCTGTCAGATGGCGGTTCATATTGGCGAGCTGAAACTCATATTCGAAGTCTGAAATAGCACGCAACCCCCTGACCATGGCCTGCAAAGCGTGTTCCTTCGCAAAATCGACGGTTAGCCCCGTGTAGCCCATTACTTCCACACTGTCCATCTCGGCGAGTACGCTTTTGGCAAGTTCGACCCGCTCCTCGAGTGAGAACATGGTTTCTTTGCTGGGGTTGGCCGCGACTGCAACGACCACTCTGTCGAACAGACGGGTTGCGCGCCGCACCAGGTCTTCATGACCGAGCGTAATCGGATCAAACGTGCCCGGATACATCACGGAGACAGCCATCTATTCGGTCCTCAGGGTTGTTTTCCTGCAGTCACCAGAGAATAGCTCACTTTCCCGGCAACTTTCTCCTGAGTTACAACCCAACCGTCTGGCAGTGCCAATTTTTCAGTGTCCCTGCTCTGCTCCAGATATACGATCGCGTTCGCCATCAGCCAGCCTTTTTCCCGCAATAGGCTGCACGAGTCGGAAAGCATGTCCGTATCGAACGGTGGATCGAGAAAAACGATATCAAACGGTTTTGGGTCAGCGCTTTTCAGATATTCGATGGCATCTCGCTGACAGACCTCGGCGTTCGTTGCCTCCAGCGCACTCAGGTTTTTTCGTATCGCGTCCGCCACCGTAGCGGATTTCTCTATGAAAACGACGTGAGAGGCACCGCGGGATAAGGCCTCGATCCCGAGCGCACCGGTGCCGGCAAAGAGGTCCAGGCATTGTGCACCCTCAGTCATCGGGCTCAGCCAATTGAACAGGGTCTCCCGGATCCGCTCCGAAGTCGGCCGCAGTTCGGGATCATCGATTATCTGCAACAGACGACTGCGCCATTTTCCCGCTACAATACGCAGCCGTCCCGGCAGCGTATGGCCTGGACGTCTAACTCTTGCCATGTTTCCTTCGTATAAAAAGCCTTAAACGCGAATATTAACGGTGCACAAGTCGGAAAACACATCGGACATCAAAACCCATCTCATTAATCCGCATGGCCGCGAAGCAACTCGCGCCTCATCTCCGAGCCTGTGCGCCAGAATCGCGGCTCATGACGATTGATGAGATGGGCTCTGGCAAGCGTAGTGGATTTATCAAGCGGCTGCGTGCCCGTCTCAATAGCGGGGACTCGTGGTTAAGTTACGATCTTGCCGATCTCGCGCCCGGCGGCAAGATCGATGAGGATGTGCTCGAAGATCTGGAGGCCCAACTCGTCATGGCGGACGTTGGCGTTGACACGGCCGAAGCAATTATAGGCGGCCTGCATAAGCGCCTGGCGCGTAAAGAACTAAAGGATATCGAGGCGTTGACAGAAGGCTTGCGTCAGTCGATGACGGCGATCCTTGAACCGGTGCAGCAGCCCCTCGTTATCCCCGAAAGCACCAGCCCCTTCGTAATTTTGATGGTCGGCGTCAACGGTGCCGGCAAGACAACAACCATCGGCAAGCTTGCAAAACGGTTAAAGCTCGAGGGACACACGCTCATGCTGGCAGCCGGTGACACCTTTCGTGCCGCCGCCGTTGAACAATTGCAAGTGTGGGGCGAACGCAATGAGGTCCCGGTGATTTCACAACAAGCGGGAGCCGACCCGGCTGCGGTCATCTTCGATGCGTACGAGGCCGCCCGATCCAGGAATATCGATGTCCTGCTCGCCGACACGGCAGGGCGTCTGCAAAATCAGAAAGGCCTGATGGACGAGCTCACGAAGATAAAACGGGTCCTGTCGCGACATGATGCGGCAGCTCCGCAGGAGATCATGCTCGTACTGGATGCGAGCCAGGGCCAAAATGCTCTGGTGCAGGCGCAGAAATTTCACGAAGCGCTGGGACTCACCGGAATCGTAGTCACCAAACTGGACGGCAGCGCCAAGGGCGGTATTCTGCTGTCAATAGCCGGCAAGCTCAGCGTACCAGTTCGCTTCATCGGTATCGGCGAGGCAGCGGACGACATGCAAGCCTTCAGGGCAGGGGAGTATGTTGATGCTTTGCTACAAAGCTAGGCGCCTATGCGGCAGGAATATCCGTCGCGCGGAGTCCTGGCGATCTTTGTAGGTCGATGTTGCCATGATTCGAATCGAAGACGTTACAAAAAGGTTCCCCAGTGGCCAGGAAGCCCTGAGGGGTCTTTCCCTGTCGGTTGAAAAGGGGGAGATGGTCTTCATAACCGGCCACTCCGGCGCCGGTAAGAGCACGCTGCTTCGATTGATCGCGCTTATCGACAGACCGACCAGCGGTCAAGTAATCGTCGACGGGCAAAATACCGACCGAGTTTCAAGGAGAAAAATACCTGCGTACAGGCGGGAAATGGGCATGGTATTTCAGGATCACAAGTTGCTGTACGACCGCCCTGTATTCGATAACGTCGCCTTGCCGCTGATCATTTCCGGCATCGGCCATCGTGACGCAGCAAGACGTGTCCGTGCCGCCCTGGATCAGGTCGGCCTGCTGGTCAAGGAGAAACAGCGACCTGAAACCCTTTCCGCCGGAGAACAACAGCGCGTGGGAATTGCGCGTGCCATCGTCAGCCGGCCCAAGCTCCTGATCGCAGATGAGCCTACCGGAAACCTCGACCCGGACCTTTCTCTCGAAGTCATGCGCATCTTTCGGCGATTCAACGAAGTCGGCGTTACATTGTTAATTGCAAGCCACGATCTTGCGCTCATTGACCAGCTCGGTTGTCGTCGTATCCAACTGGAAAACGGCGCGCTCCTGGTCGAAAAGGAACGTGATGAAGTCGCCGATTACTTTGCGGGCGGTGACGCGCCTTCAGAGGAGGATCAGTGGCTGTAAACAAGACAAACGAGCCGCTTCCCGCAGGCAGATCCACCGGCCCTGTGTCGATCTGGTTCCTGCTTCATGTAGGCACCTGTGTCGGCGCGCTAGGTCGCCTTGCCCGCCAGCCTTTTGCGAGCCTGATGACCGTGCTTGTAATTGCCGTAACGCTTGCGCTTCCCGCATCGATGCATCTTGTCATCAAAAACGCCCAGTTCATTAGCAGCAACTGGGAGAACGCGCTCGATTTCTCTGTTTATATGAAAAGCAGTGTCGCTTTGAATGATGCGACCCGCCTGGCAGATCTAATCGAACAGCGCGCCGACGTTGCAAGTGTGACACTCATTTCGGCACAGGAAGCACTGGAGGAATTCAAATCTGCTTCGGGCTTTGGTAACGCACTCGATCATCTGAAAACCAATCCGTTGCCGCACACACTGGTCGTCCGGCCCAGTAGCGCGAATACCGAACAATCGATGATTCTCCTTCACGAAGAACTTGGAAATCTCCCGGAGTCAGACCTGGTTCAGATAGACACGGACTGGGTGCAACGCTTTCACGCGATTCTCGACATTCTGCGTCGCGCGATTTCTATTGGCGCCGGGCTCCTTGGCGTGGCGATCGTTGTGATCATCGGCAATACGATTCGCCTCGACATTCAAAATCGCCGCGAGGAAATCGAGGTCACTAAACTCATCGGAGCCAGCAATGCATTTGTCCGGCGACCGTTTTTGTATTCCGGTCTTTGGTATGGGCTGGGTGGCGGTCTGCTTGCGTTGGCGCTTGTCGGCTACGGGCTCTATGCGCTGGAGCAGCCAGTCAGGCGTCTGGCCGGACTCTACAACAGCGCATTCACGGTCCTGGATCTCGACCTGTCCGAAAGCCTCATCATCATAGGAATCGGCATCGTTCTGGGGCTTGCCGGATCATGGCTGGCCGCTGCGCGGCATATGCGCAGAATAGAGCCCAGGTAGGCGATCGACCTGCGCATGAATTTGACTTAATCCCGCAACGTATCTTTTTCATATCTTGTTGATTACAAAGGGCTTCAAGGGACCACCGTCGGGAACTCTACGGAGGTATTAGCACTCTAAGCCGTAGAGTGCTAATATTTCAGTCCATACTGAGGACCTTAGAATCTGATGACTACGGCCATTGCAACTATGAACCATGACCTGTCTATCGCCGGCCCGGTCGGCAGCCTCAATGCCTATATCCAGGGAGTCGGTGCGATCCCGGTGCTGTCCAGGGAAGACGAACAGGCCCTGTCCCGCCGCTTTCGCGAAGACGAAGATCTCGATGCTGCCCGTGACCTCGTCATGGCACATCTTCGATTCGTCGTCCATATCGCGAAGGGATACCAGGGTTATGGCTTGCCGCTGAATGACCTGATTCAGGAAGGTAATGTCGGGCTCATGAAGGCCGTCAAACGATTTGATCCTGATTTCGGTGTTCGCCTGGTTTCATTCGCGGTACATTGGATCAGAGCGGAAATTCATGAGTTCGTGCTGAAAAACTGGCGCATCGTTAAAGTAGCAACGACCAAGGCGCAGCGAAAACTGTTCTTCAACTTACGCAAGGCCAAGAAAAGCCTTGCCTGGTTGTCTCATGCCGAGACCCAGGCCGTCGCCAAGGACCTCGGCGTGAGCCCGGCCGAAGTCACCGAAATGGAACGCAGGCTCTCGTCCCGCGATGCGGTTTTTGATCCCGCTCCTGATCCGAAAGACGATGATCGTTTCTTTACGCCAGCCGCCTATCTCCCAAGTTCGGATGCTGACCCTGCCGTCCTCGTTGAGAAGGTCGATTGGCACGATGATGCAACGACACGAATGAGGGAAGCGCTGACGACACTCGACGATCGCAGTCGGCATATTTTGGAAACACGCTGGCTCGCAGAGGAAAAGCAAACGCTGCACCAACTTGCCGATGTTTACGGTGTATCCGCCGAGCGCATCAGGCAGATCGAAAGTAACGCAATCAAGAAGCTTCAGAAGCAGATGGCAGCCTGATCCGCTGCCAGAAAGTAAAGAGAAACCCGGTCATTTCCGACCGGGTTTTTTTTACCTGATTGTTCGAATTAAGCAGTGACAGGCACCAGTGTAATCTCCACTCGCCGGTTTGCCTGTTTGCCCGCCGAGGTGTCGTTGCCTGTCACAGGAGCAATTTCACCCATGCCGATCGTAATGAGGCGTTGCCCGTTGACGCCCTGTGTTCTCAGATACTCTGCAACGGAACCGGCGCGCCGCTCCGACAGGCTTCGGTTGTAGCCCTGGGTGCCGTCGCTGTCAGTGTGGCCGGCAACCTCGACTACGGTTTGATCGAACTGGATCATCACTTTGGATACTGAGGTCAGGACGTCGAAAAACGCAGGTCTTAGATCCGAGCTATCGATTGCAAAAGTCACATTACCCGGCATATTAAGCGTAATGTTGTCGCCCATTCGCGTGACACTGACGCCGGTACCCTGCAAATCCGCACGCAGTTTCGCTTCCTGTCGATCCATGTAATAACCAATAGCGCCACCCGCCAGCGCACCAACTCCTGCTCCAATCAGTGCGCGCTTACGGCGCTCGACAGAATCATCACCGGACATCAGCCCGACGACAGCCCCTGAAACAGCCCCGATGATGGCGCCCTTTGTCGCCTTGCTGGTCTTGGATTCGCCCGTGTAAGGGTCCAGTGTTTCACAACCGCCTAGCATGATGGTGAGCGCCGCTGCAGCGACAATCAGCCATTGCTTTTGGCTATCCAGTATCATTTTCATTGCCCTTCCTTATCTCTGCCCTTTCGAAGTGTTCGTCTCTCTTTAAAACCGCACCGGCCCATTCGAGTCGGCTCCGAGTCATTCGGTTATGGCGCATATTGTAGCGTCCCGTTAGCTGAACGATGACTGAACCGACACACTTATGATAAAAAAACGCAAACTGGAATCCAAAATTGAGAAGCAGGTCTCATTCCGAACCCAGCTACATCAAATCGCATACTGCAGATTGTGCGCCGTGTAGAATATGGCATTCTGGGGTTTGAGGAGGGATTCGTGTCGGAATTGGATAAATGGTTGATCGATTACGGTGAAAATCATCGCGACGTCGACAATGCCGGCTTGTACTGGCTCGCGGTACCGCTCCTCGTTGTTGGCACGGTCGGCTTGCTGTCGTCCTTGCCCGTGCCGGAAGCCTTCTTCAATATTTCTCCGTTCCTGAATTGGGGTACTGCGTTTTTGATGGCAGCCGTGGTTTATTACTTCATCATTTCTGTGTCTCTTGCCATCGGTATGTTGCCGTTCATGTTCGGGGTTGCAGCCCTCGCGTCATGGCTGAACGTTTCTCAGTACCGGCTCATCTGGGTGTCCGCCGGCCTGACCGGCGGAGCAGTGCTCGGACTGTGGCTCGGACAATACGCAAGAGGCGGGTTCAAGGCTGTCTTGCAGGATATACAGCTTATGATGATCGCGCCCGTCTGGTTGTTGTCGGTCCTTTACCGGCGATTGGGAATACCCACCTGAAAAGGGGCGGAGCATTCTTTTCCGTTCCCTTTTTCCTGAAAATACGGCGTCCCTTCCCGCAAATCCGTTAGAATCGGTGGCCCGTTTTGTCTGTCGCTAGTGACAAGGAACCGTTGTGGCAAGCACCAAGCCGGTTGAAAGTACAAAGGCTTTGAAAGGACAGCTCGATCCGTTGGACCTTTTTGATATTCGTTCGGAGCTGTCGGATGAAGAGCGAATGGTGCAGGGGTCGGTAGGACGATTTGTCGATGACAAAGTGATTCCTGTTATCCGGGACGCTTTCGAGAATCATTATTTTCCGAAGGATCTTGTGCCTCAGATTGCCGGGCTCGGCTTGCTCGGAAGTACCATTAACGGCTATGACTGTGCCGGCCTGAACAGTGTCTGTTACGGGCTCATCTGCCAGGAGCTCGAGCGCGGCGACAGCGCGATCAGGAGCTTCGTTTCGGTCCAGAGCAGCCTCGTTATGTTTCCGATCCATGCCTACGGCTCGGACGAGCAAAAGGATCGTTGGCTACCCGCGATGGCGCGCGGCGAGGCCATCGGTTGTTTTGGCCTGACAGAAGCGCAAGGAGGCTCCGATCCCGGCAACATGAAAACGCACGCAAAACGGGATGGCGATGACTGGATACTCAACGGCTCAAAAATGTGGATCACGAACGGCAATATTGCAGACGCAGCCGTCGTGTGGGCGATAACGAGCGACGGTATTCGCGGTTTCATCGTCGAAAAAGACATGCCGGGCTTTACCGCTCAGGAAATCGAAAATAAATTTTCTCTCCGGGCCTCGATCACGTCTGCCTTATTTTTCGATAATGTGCGGGTGCCAGACGCAAACGTCCTGCCAGGCGTCACCGGACTTCGCGGTCCATTGAGTTGCCTGACCCAGGCGCGTTACGGGATAACCTGGGGAGTAATCGGCGCCGCACAAGCGTGCCTGAACGAAGTCATCAAATTCACGCGAGACCGTATTCTCTTTGATAAGCCCCTGTCCCATAACCAGGCTATACAGGAACGTCTCGCAGACATGGCAAGGCGAATTACGACGGCACAGCTCCTATCGTTGCGACTGGGAAGAATTAAGGACCAGGGCCGGTTGAGTCCCACGCAGGTATCTCTCGCCAAGTGGAACAACGTGCGCGCGGCGCTGGACATCGCCCGTGACGCCCGTGACATGTTGGGCAGCAGTGGCATCAGCGCCGAGTATGTGCCAATCCGACACATGCTGAACCTCGAAAGCGTCATCACCTATGAGGGCACGGAAACCGTGCATCAGCTTGTCGTCGGCAAGGAGTTGACGGGCGTAAACGCCTTTTGACAGGGGACGTACCCCCTTTTCCGAAAAAAGGGATACGTCCCTATTAATTCCTTACCTAATAATAAAGACGTCTGGCGCATTGCCGCGCCGATGATCCTGTCGAATATTTCCGTGCCCTTGCTCGGCATGGTCGATACGGGCGTTACCGGTCACCTCGAGGACGCATCCTACCTTGGCGCTGTTGCCGTCGGGTCAACTGTTTTCGGCTTTCTGTACACGGGCATGAATTTCCTGAGAATGGGCACGACCGGCATCGCAGCACAGAAATTTGGCGCCAACGATTTTGACGGACTTCGTGTTGCCCTGGGACAGGCGCTGATCGTCGCGCTCGCGATCGCCACCGTATTACTCCTGCTCCAGGGACCCATCGGCGCGGTTACGATAGGCCTCATCGGTCCCGATTCCGCCGTGGCAGGTTTCGCGGATCAATATTTTTCCATACGCATCTGGAGCGCGCCAGCGACACTGGCGAATTTCGCGCTGATTGGCTGGTTTCTAGGGCTGCAGAACGCGCGTGTACCGCTGGTCATCGTTCTTGTAATCAACATCACGAATATTGTTCTCGATCTGGTTCTCGTCATTGTCGTCGGAATGAAGGTCGACGGCGTCGCTATCGCATCGGTAATTGCGGAGTTTACGGGCCTCGCAGTCGGACTCGGGTTTGTCATAAGGGAGCTGAACAGACACAGCGGCCACTGGGTTGTTTCCAGACTGACCACACTTCGGGAGTACGCGGCGTTCTTCGCCGTCAACGGAAACCTGTTCGTACGCACGTTGGCCCTGATGTTTACGCTCACGTTCATCACGGCCCAGGGCGCTCGCCAGGGTGGACTGATCCTGGCAGCGAATGCGATTCTGATGAATTTTCAAAACCTGCTTGCGTTTGCACTGGATGGATTCGCACACGCCGTAGAGGCCTTGGTCGGCAAGGCCGTTGGCGAAAAGAACAGAGAAGCATTGGAGCGCTCCGTGGTGTTGGCCCTCCGGTGGTCGCTTATTGGCGCGGTCGGATTCAGTGTCTTCTTTTGGCTTGTTGGTCCAACGCTAATTGCGATACTGACTGATCTCCCGGATATCCGGACGACGACTCTGCGCTATCTGCCGTGGCTGATTTTGTCTCCGCTTGTAGCTGTATGGTCCTATCTCTACGACGGTGTGTTTGTAGGCGCGACCCTTGCGCGAGAGATGAGGGACATTATGCTGATCTCGGCATTCGTGATATTCGTACCTGCATGGTATGTGCTGCAGTTCCTTGGTAACGACGGCCTGTGGCTGTCGTTCATGCTTTTCCTGGCAAGCCGAGGGATCGGCATGCATGTCTACTATCGTCGCCGGACGATTGTATGAGGCAGGCCGCAGTTTATACGGACTCAGTTACTATTACCGGTGTCGCGTGTTTGTCACATTGTTCTATGACCACACTTCTTGCCCAGGCGTAAGCCAGGATTCCGCTAACGACATTCGCGATCGCATAAGCCCCGAAAATTCCTGCGATGCCGAACAGGCGGTCTCCTACGAGCGCGAGCGGTACATAGATAACTGCCATGCGGGAGAAACTCACCATGACGGCCGGCATGGGTTTGCCCATACCGTTAAACGCAGCGTTCATTACCATTATCATGCCGTACGTTCCGTAGCTCGCCGGCACAATCCAGAGAAACAATGTCGTGACTCTTTTGACGTCCGGGTTGTCACTGAAAAGAGAAGGCAACAGGTCATTACTCAAACCGAGTAACACGGCAATCGCAACTCCAAATCCAATACAAAACAAGGTGCAGAGCTTGAGCGCGAGGAAGATCCGATCCGATTTTCCCGCCGACATGTTTTGTCCAACAAATGGCCCGATGATTGATGACATGGCATAAAAAATAACGAGCGTCACAGCCTCTACTCGGCTGGCGACACCAAAACCGGCTACGGCGTCCGGACCGTATCGGGCAATCATCGCAGTAATCACGACCGTCGCCACAGGTATGATCACGTTTGTGCCCGCTGCGGGTAAACCGACATGAAGGATATCCATCCAGGACTTTTTGAGCTCTCCCGGATCCGGCCGATTGAAGCTCAGCATGTCGAGGCGGTGGTACATCAGATATACCGTTCCGACGAACAGAGCGCCACGGGAAGTGAGCGCGGCCGTCGCCGCGCCATTCAGCCCCATTTCCGGGATCGGGCCAATCCCGAAAATCAGAATCGGATCGAGAATGACGTTCCCAATGGACATGATGACCATCAACATGCCGGGCAATCGCGTATCACCGGTCGCGCGCATGCTGCTCATGCCCACCATGCCCACGACCACGAACGGAACACCCGAATAAAGAATCGTCATGTACCCCGCAATCAACGGAATCATTTCTTCCGGTGCGCCCATCAATCTAAACAGGGGGCTGATCGTAGCGAGGCCGACCGCACATATGACCGCTGTAATAATGAACGAGAGGATCAGGCTGTCGGTAGCGAGGCGCCGAGCCCTGCGATGATTGTGAGCACCGATCGCTCTCGCGACGACCGATGACGTTCCGGCCCCAAGCCCAATGGCAACGCTTGAGACAATCATCAGAATCGGAAACGTAAAACTCAATGCAGCGAGTTCCCGATCGCCGACCTGCCCGATGAAGTAAGCGTCTGCAAACCCTTGCATCACCATCGTAAAGATGCCAAAGAGCATAGGCACGGTCATATCGACCAAGTGTTTACCTACCGGCCCTTCAATAAGCTTGGCTGGTTTCGCTGTCATAAAAAAACTAGATACGCCATGCCCGCAACGGCATGGTAGGAACACGACGATCAGAATCGTCAACTATGGCTTAGGCAGCAATAAGCTGCAAATACCAAAGGAGCAAGATGTTAGTCCTGTGGGTTATTATCTGGTGGCTGAATATTTTCGCGGACACTTGAGTGAAAATGAAATACGAAGCAGAGATTCAGGCCACCCGGGATTTCGTCTGGGAGACCTTTGATAATCCGGACAATCTCTCGCGATGGCAGCGGACGCTGGAATCGTTCACGCACCAGACAGGCAAGCCCGGGCAGCCCGGCGCTGTGTCGAAACTCGTTTACAACGAGAATGGCAAGAGAAATACGATAACCGAAAAGGTGACTGAAAGGCGGAAGCCGCAATTCATAGCCAGCATTTATGACAACGCCTGGGCAACCTCACTGATCGTAAATCATTTCGAGAAAATCGATGACAACACGACTCGGTTCATTTCCTATACGAACGTAAACTTTAAGGGAGTTATGAAAATCATGTCCTTGTTCGTTGCAAATTCCATTCGCGTTAACGGTGCCGGAGCAAACTTTCCGAACTTTCCGAACTTATGAC
>Ga0209980_10000939_pt1 | contig 16011 bp, 18 predicted proteins | sample CR02metaG_FD_183611 | JGI IMG/M metagenome (GOLD analysis project Ga0209980, IMG submission 183611) | Deep subsurface microbial communities from Mariana Trench to uncover new lineages of life (NeLLi) - CR02 metaG (SPAdes) (version 2) | ecosystem: Environmental > Aquatic > Marine > Ocean trench...
TTATTTAGCATTAAACACATCTATAAAATTATGGATTAACGTGTTCAGTTGTTTCCTCTGAAATAGGCATGCAATTTAAAGCAATGTTGCGCATTCCAACATCAGCTTTAGCGTCACAATCTAAAGCATTCTTAACATCGCCAGGGGGGTCAACATTATAGAGAGTATGGCCAGCGTCACCCTCATCAGATATCACTTTAACTCTGTAAGTCAGATCACCGCATGTAAACTCTTTGCCAGCAGCATCCTTATACACATCTGCCGGGATAATAGGATGACTTTGTTTTGCCGGATCCAATTTGCAAAATATGGCTTGGAATTTCTCAGTCGCATCTTGTTGGTCGGCAAAAGATAACGGCGCAAGCAATAAACCAAAAACTGCTATTATTAAACATAATACTTTTTTAATTCCCATTAATATTCTCCTTATTTTTGATTATAAAGAAAAGTAAACTTACCGGCTAACTAAGTCAAGCCTCAACCAATACAGAAAAGTCGAAGTCTATTTAAGCGCTCCAGCCAATATGAATGATTGGCTGGAGAGTAGTTGCACCTAATTTATTTACCTAAAAATGATATATTAGAGAACCAATTAACCTGTATTCAAACGCCTCGTCTTCAGTAAGTGGAAATCCCGCTCCAAATCCAATATGGATGTCCTTGTTGTTAAACGGCAATATTTTAATACCAGGATCTATATTTAATATCGACTCCCCGTCTTCTTCTCCATTCAAGGCTACTTCGCCGTCTATTTCCAGTAAAGCCTCAATACCGTTAGTTAAATGATATAAAAGTGATACGTTGTACCCAAATTCATCACTTTCGTCCTCTCCATCGTCCTGATTAACAGGAAAACCAAGGGATACAAATGATACAATCTCAAAATTCTGATATTTATAACCCATTGATAAAAACGGTTCAATCTCTAGGATGTGATCACTCCCAATACCCTTTTGATCATCCCCTGTAGGGATTCCAAACTCGATTCCTCCCCCGAGAAGTAAACCATATTGCTCAAAAATAAAACTAGCAAGCTTGAGTCCTACCTCAATATTATTAAAGTGGTCTACTCCTGTCCCCTCATCAGGATTGATAAAAGTATATGGCGCGTCTACCTCAATACTTATATTTCTTGAAAATGCATATTCAGCTTCAAGGCGGATTGTATGATTCTTTAAACCTCCGCCCTGCTCTTCTTCACCTTCAATATCCATAAAAAAATAATCCAGTCTGATCTTAGTATCAGGAGATGGTGATTCAGAAATAAGCGGATGTGAAAAGTGCAGACCTTTTTTAGTATGACTTTCACCTTCATGTGCAGATAAAAAATTACTGTTTGCAGTTAGTAAAATCAAGAAAATAAAACAAGTAAAAAATCTTTTGGATATTAAAAAATTAAACATAATTCTCCTCTCCTTCTTTAATAGTTTTATGGTAAAAATTAAATTGATAAATTAGTAAATTAAGAAAGAAGATAGGGAGGAGATTTATTATTATAAGAATCAAATATATATTGATTTAAATTTAATTTTTCTGGATTTTTTAATAGCTTAGTTTTTATATCTAAATTTATTAACCCTGACTTAATTAAAACGAATTTTAGATTGCCCCTGAGATTGGTACTGCAGCAAAAACATATATTTTCACAGCAATCTTTTTCTTCGGAATTTTCAAACACATTCTGAACTAATTTCTTGAGGGCACTAAAGTTTATCTGCTCATGACAACCTTCCACTACAGAAGGGCTGGCGTCTTTTGTTATTACAGGCACATAAGATTTATTAAAACCAGATATGGTAAGAAGCAGTAATGTAAGGATCAGCAAAAGGGGAAAACTTTTAGATCTAGAGTTTCTAAGATATTTTAGCAATTAACCAACCTTTTTTGCTTACAATTTGAATACACCTATTTTAATATAATTAATATAACCATAGACGTTTAAAATCAATAAAGTATGCTAATATAAGGATTAATTCCTTATCTTCTTCTCCATTCCCTTAACAAGAGTTGAGACAACCCGGTAGTTTCTATACCATTTATTGTCTGCTGGTATTATGTTCCACTTTGCCTTTTTATCTGTTTTATCAATTATCTCATCGTAAACTTTAATATATTCTTCCCAGCGTTCATTAACTTCAAAATCTTTGGGGTTATGTTTCCAGCGCTTTTCGGGGTCGTTCTTTCTCTCCATCAATCTTTCAAACTCTTCATCTTTTGAAATATGCAAAAAGAATTTAAATATGAGGGTGTTGTTTTCTTCTATAAGAAGTTCTTCAAATGTATTTATGAATTTACATCTCTTATCAAACTGCTTTTTTGAAATCGCTTTGTTTATTTTAGGCACTATGAGATCCTCATAATGTGAGCGGTTGAAAATATGAATCATTCCTGATGGGGGCACATGCTCATGAATACGCCAGAGAAAATCATGACTGAGTTCTTCTTCAGTCGGCACCTTCCAGGCCTTAACAAAACATCCCATAGGATTAACTCCTGAAAAAACGCTTCTGATCGTGCTGTCTTTGCCGGCAGCATCGAGACCCTGAAGAACAATAAGAACCGAGTTTTTGTTATTCTTATATAATTTATACTGAAGTTTCCGAAGCTTAATATAAAGTTTTTCAGTGCTCTCTTCCAAATCAGAACGGTCTGCCTTTTTAGGGGCTTTTGTATCGGTATTTTTTAGTGATGGCATTTTCTTATTTTATACCTGTTTGATTTTATTTGCTACAAGAAACTTATGAGAGCGAAATTTTTTATATAGGATAAAATGCAATTTATATTGACCATTTTTTGTTATGTGAAATAATTCTAAAAAAAGTTTTTTTAATTATCTACCTTTACTTTTATAAATGAAATGTCTAATCGTTTCCGATCTGCACTACAACCTTAATCAGTATGACTGGGTTTTGAAAGAGTCCCGCAGCTTCGATATTGTAATAATCGCAGGTGATTTACTCGACGTGGCGTCTATAGCCAGTCCAAAAGCTCAGATAACAGTAGTAACAAAATACCTGGCAAGATTAAAAGACAATGCAAAATTATTAGTTTGCTCGGGAAATCATGACCTGGACGGAAGAAATCCCGCAGGGGAAAAATTTGCGAAATGGATGTCTAAAATAAGCGATCTGGGTATTCCGGCTGATGGAAATAACTTTTCTATTAATGGTTCAATGTTCACTATTCTGCCGTGGTGGGATGGCCCGGAGCTACTTCAAGAAATAGAGAATCAGATTGAAATGGATTCAGTAAAGAATAAAAATAGCTGGATTTGGGTTTATCACACTCCCCCGGACAACTCCCCCATAAGTTGGGATGGGAAAAAATATAATGGGGACGCAAATCTTAATAAATGGATAAAAAATTATAAGCCCAATATAGTTATTTCAGGACACAGCCATTTATCACCTTTTAAAAATGATGGGTCATGGGTAGACAGAATAGATTCAACCTGGGTTTATAACCCCGGAATGCAGATCGGACCATTTCCAACTCATATAATTTTTGATACAGATCTAAACAAGGCTGCATGGTTTTCTATTGACGGTGGTGAGGAAGTAGATATTTCGAAAAAGTTAATAAGACCAGTTGCAGAACTTACACAAATGCCAGAGTGGATTTAATATTAGCTTTTATCCCTGTCTGAACCAAGTTCTATTTGCTCATCATCCTGATTATAAATCAGTGATTCAAGCACCTCATCAACCATAGCAAAGTGATCTTCACTTCCTTCAAACTGTTTCTTTATATCAATGAGATACGATGTTACGCCGTTTAACCTCAGGGCAAGCGTTTTTGCCAAATGAAAAGTGATATCGGTGTTTGACTTCAAAAAATCAGCCGCATCATTTACTACATAAAGGTTTGTCGTTTTAATAGACTTCACAGTCGCCATGTGAGGATTATTTAATAAGATAGACATCTCCCCCAACATAGAACCAGGCTCAGACACTTTATTGATCCGAAAATTATCCCTTAGTATTTCACACTCACCATCTATAAGAATATAGAATTTATTTGATTTATCGCCTTGTTTTAACAATATATCACCCTCGTCTAAAGTAATGGAAGGCAAATTTTTACAATAATCAAGAATAAAAGCCATTATATATCTCAACAATAATTTTAAACTAAGATCTTATTAGAATAATTACACTATATGATTAAGTCGTCAATTATATATATTTATCAGCAATTCTTATTTTATTGTTTAACTATTATGACAAATTATTATTTAAACTGAATATATAAGCAACAATTAAACCATTATTGCGATGATTACTATCAAAGATTTAAATCTTTCATTCGGTTCAAATAAAATTCTCAGCAACCTTAACTGGCATATAAAAGATGGTAAGAAAATTGGTTTAGTGGGTCCTAATGGAGCTGGAAAAACTACTTTGTTGGAAATTATTACCGGCGCTATTTCCCCTGATAAAGGCAAAATATCAGTTCCATCAAACTCTGTCATAGGTTATTTACCGCAGCAATTTGAAATTCACAATAATGAAATTTCGTTATTAGAAGAGACCCTTACCGTATTTAAAGATATAAAACAGCTCCAAAACCAACACGACTTCTTACTAAATGAAATGTCAAAATTCAGCGATGATAAGGATACAGAATATAAACTGCTGCTTAAAAAACTGGATAGAAATCAGAATGAGCTAAACACTCAGGATTCAGAAACTATAAATAAAAGGGCTGAGAAAATGCTTATGGGGTTTGGATTTGAGGTAGATGATTTAAAAAGCCCCCTAAACTCATTTTCTGGCGGTTGGCGGATGAGGGTTGAGCTTGCTAAACTCTTATTGCAAAAGCCAGATTTTTTATTCCTGGATGAACCGACCAATCACCTTGATATAGAAAGTATTAAATGGTTAGAAAATTATCTTAAATCCTTTGATGGAAGCGTGATTGTAGTTTCACATGATAAATATTTTTTAGACCGCATGACAGAAGTCACAGCAGAGCTTTGCAGCGGAACAATCACTGAATACCAGGGTAATTACAGTCAGTACCTGCAGCAGAGATCAAGAAAAATAGAAATACAAAAATCGGCATTTGAAAACCAGCAGAGGCAGATCAAACAGTACGAAAGATTTATTGAAAGATTTAGATATAAGAATACTAAAGCCCGGCAGGTTCAAAGTAGAATAAAAATGCTCGATAAATTAGAAAGGGTAGAAGAAATTGAAACTGAGAAAACTGTAAACTTCAGGTTTAATATTACTAAAAGATCTGGCAAAAAAGTTCTGGAAATTTCAGCTTTTTCCAAATTATATGGCAGTAAAGTTGTTTTTAAAGATTGCGATCCTCTTTATATTTTGAGAGGTGATAAGATTGCCCTTGTAGGAAAAAACGGGATAGGAAAAAGCACTCTTCTAAGAATTATAAACGGCTCTGAAGCATTTGATGGGCAAAAGAAGCTTGGATACGAAGTCGAACTTACCTACTTTGCACAAAACCAGGCTGAAACTTTAGATACTGGACATACTATTTTTAACGAGTTAATCAGTTCTACAGATTCCAAGGTGAATAACGAGACAGATATAAGAACGATCCTTGGCAATTTTCTCTTTACTGAAGATGATGTATTTAAAAAAATAAAAGTTCTTTCAGGGGGTGAAAAAAGCAGGGTAGCTCTTGCAAGGACTTTACTCAGCCCTAAAAACTTCTTGGTTTTAGACGAACCGACCAACCATCTTGATATTCAATCAAGAAATGTTCTAATTGAAGCTCTACAGCACTACGATGGAACTTTTATAGTTGTAAGCCACGACCGGAGCTTTATAGATAATATTTGCAATAAAATTTGGTATATTGAAAAAAGTAAAGTATTGGAATATCCCGGGAATTATTCGGAATTTCAATATCATCTTACTAAAACTGCTAAAATTATAGAAACTGATGATAATCAGGAAAACGCCGATGTTATAAGAAATACCAACAATGTTATCTCTGAACAAAAAAACAGGAAAAGGTTAGATGCTGAAAAGAGAAACAAATCGTTTAAAGAATTAAAAGAAAAAGGAATAATAAATTTTGAAGACTGGAGTATGCTTACAAAAAAGCAACTAAGTAATGTCTTAATCGAGTTAGAGTCTGATATAGAAAAAAAAGAATATAATAAAAAAGAGTTAGAAATGCTGTTGGAAAAAGAAGAAACTTATAAAGATATAGATTATTCCAACAAGCAGGCAAACAAACTAAGCAGTTTAGATTCAGAAATTCTGCTTTTATATAATAAGTGGACAGAAATATCAAAAGCAGCAGAGATACAGTAAAAGGAGAGGCTCATGATTCCATACGCAACTTATAAAGTACTTCATCTGGCGGGTATTTTCTTTCTTTTGTTTTCACTCTCATCTTATTTGGTAGTAGTTAATAGTAAATCTGATAAATTTAGAAAGCTAGCTTCTATTATGCACGGCATATCTCTTTTTATAATACTCTTAGGGGGTTTTGGGCTTCTTGCAAGACTTGGAATCATGCATGGAACAGACTGGCCTGTGTGGGTCTGGGCTAAACTTGCAATATGGATACTGATGGGAGCGATGGTAATTTTTATAAAGAAGTTCCAGTCTTTATCTCACTTTCTGTGGTTTGCAGTTCCAGTATTAGCTATAATTGCAGCATATTTAGCTGTGAATAAACCACTGTAGTCCTATAGTCTGAATTTATTCTTACTCATTGACAGTATTAAAAAAAGATAATAGTATTGATATCAAGAATAAAATAGTCCTAAACCGAAATGGCAAACCGTCTGAAAGGACGGGACGCAAAGCCTAGAGCCTAAGGGTTGTTAAGTAATAACAATTTAAGGTTGTCGGGTTGCCGAAGTGCAAGGTTTATTCTTTACCTTCCTTCTGTAAACCTATTTGGGCTTCAGCTATCTACCATTTTCTGTTTATTTCTAATTTTACGGGGTGATCTAATGACATTTATTGAAAGAATTGCAAGAAAAAGTATGGATACTTTAGATAATGTAAGAAGTAATATCGATAGTAGGGCCAGCATTCTAAAAACCTCTTTAAAATCAAAAAGTCCTGAAAAAATTGAAGAAAATTATGACTTGGAATTAGATGTATGCTGTAATGGACATACTTTTAAATTTCTTAATTCACAAGTAGATTCGAACAACCAATATTCAAAAACATCATTCATAGTTGAAGGCTATATCTACAAAGGCGGCACATTTGAAGATTATGGCTGTGATAACGGAGTAAAAACCAATGGAGACCCGGAATTCGAGAATTTGCTAATCGGCAAATGGATAAGTAAAGGCTGGTACTTAAACAAGGGAAGGCAAACAAAATCAGGGGCTTATATAGACAGCACCCACACCTATGATCTTACAGAAGGAAACTCACTCAAAAGAATACTGAGCAGTAATGGAAAAGAGCTAATTGATATGTATACTCCTTTTAACCGTATACTTTCTGCGGGTCAGGGGGGGTATTCTCGCATTAAAGGCGGCAACGTGATTCAATCAACAGTTGGCAAGAACAATACCTTAAATTACAACTACACCTTTAAATTCAGTTTCAGGAATTAACTAATTTCGAATTACTAAAGTTTTTCTGAATTAATTAAATCCTTTATTTGTAATATAAGATCCGTCTTTGAAGTCGGAGAAAAACATACCTACTGCAGGATTATTAATAGGTTTTCCTGTGTCGTCTTTTTCTAAATTCCTTTCTGCTACATATGTGTAATGATCAGCCCCTTCTGGCAGGACATGGTACCAGGGCTTATCTTTCGGAGGTTTTGAACGTGCAACTGCACTATACCACTGCTCACTGCCCGCAAACTCAGAGTCTACATCAAGTACAACTCCCCTATAATCAAACAGTTTATGCTGTATAATCTGACCAATATGAAACTTCACTTCCTTTGTATCGTTTAATTTATTCATAGTCTTTTAACTTACTTTTCCCATAGCCATATCTTCTAACTTTGCAACTCTTTGTTCCATAGGAGGGTGAGTGGCAAATAGGGATGCAAGCCCCTTACCGGTAAGTGGATTTACAATAAACATATGCGCCGTGCTGTCTGCAACCTGTTCACTTACCTGCATCCTTGATCTGCCTGAAAATTGCTCAAGCTTCCGCAACGCTTCAGCCAGGTGAAGAGGGTTGCCGCAAATCTTAGCACCGCCTTCATCTGCCAGATATTCCCTTGTTCTGGATATTGCCATCCTTATAATCATTGCAGCAAAAGGAGCCAGAATCATCATTGCTATTAGCGTAAGTAGATTTCCCCTATTCCTCCCTCCAAAAATCATTGCAATATAAACCAAGAAAGTAATTGCTGTTGATATTGCTGCTGCAACTGAAGATATCAAAATATCTTTATGCTTAATATGAGCCAGCTCATGTGCTATAACACCCTTTAACTCATCCATGGTTAAAATTCTCAATATTCCTGTTGTTAATGCCACTGCAGAATGGTTATAGTCTCTGCCAGTTGCAAAAGCGTTTGGTGTTTCTTCTGGAATTATATAGAGCTTTGGCATTGGAAGATCTGCATTTTGGGCAAGTTGCGCAGTAGCATTATAAAGTTCAGGAGCCTGCTCCGGGATAACTTCTTTGGCTTTATACATTGAAAGCACAATTTTATCACTCCACCAATAACTGCCAAAATTGATGACGATTGCAGCTATTAAAGCGATAATTGCACCCGTCTGTCCTGCAACTGCACCCCCACCCCATATTAAAATTGCAGATAAAGAAGTAAGTAGTGCCAGTGTTTTAAAAGTATTCATTAAAACCTCCAAATTAATGGATAAATAAAATTATCATATATTAATATATAATGTATATCTAAAAATTGCCGTTTCAAGGTTAAATACTTAGTTTATGCCTCAAATATTAATTAAAATAAAAAACAAAAGTGATACAGTGATTTTCCATAGTTTACTTGGCACGTATTCTCACCTTGCCTGGGTAAGAACAGAAATACCCGATGAAGATATTATAAGCGTTACTCCTACCGCTGATATGCTAAACGATACTTTGGAAGTATTAGAAAACCTTAAAGATGAAATAGAGTTTGAAATATTAGAAATAAAAAATCTAAGCAATAATAATTTGCAGCATGAATGACAAATCCACAATAGCAAAGTCTGTCAGATCTGTAAGTATTTTTACTTTCCTAAGCAGAATACTGGGGATGGTTCGTGATATTGTAATAGCATCCCTTTTTGGCGCCGGACAGGTTACTGATGCATTTTGGGTTGCTTTTAGAATACCAAACTTACTCAGACGACTATTTGCAGAAGGCACACTGACAGTTTCATTTATCCCTGTATTCACCAGCAGGTTAGAACACGGGGGGAAGGAAAAAGCAAAGGTCATTTCAGACACTATTTTTACTATTCTTGTTTGCTTGCTAATCCTAATTTCCTTAATTGGAATTATCTTCTCTCCTTATATAGTAAAAATCTTTGCCTCTGGTTTTAGTGATGAAGTATTTGATCTTGCAGTACTTCTAAACAGGATAATGTTTCCATATATTCTCTTTATCTCCCTGACTGCGCTTTCGATGGGCATTTTAAACTCTTTAAAACATTTTTTCGCTCCTTCATTTTCTCCGGTACTGTTTAACTGCTGTATAATTCTTTTTGCTGTAGTACTACACAGTAATTTTGATATTCCCATTGTTTCACTGGCAATTGGGGTAATCATTGGTGGAATATTACAATTTCTATTTCAGATACCATTTCTAAAAAGCAGGAATTTTTCATTCAAACCAAAGCTTCTATTTAACAATCCTGATGTTAAAAACATATTCACATTAATTGTTCCACAGATATTTGGACTTGCAGTTTATAACTTAAATATTATTGTAAACACCCAGTACGCATCTTACCTGCCCGAGGGTACGATATCTTATCTTTTTTTATCGGAAAGATTAGTTGAATTCCCACTTGGAATCATAGCTGTATCACTTGCAACCGTTCTTTTGCCAAATTTTTCTTCTTATATATCCCAAGGCGATCTGAGCAAGTTTAGGGAAACATATGTCAGTTCAATCAGGATATTATTTTATATTCTAATTCCTGCATCTATTGGACTAATTGCTCTAAGCAAGCCTATTTGCAATATATTGTACCAGAGAGGAGAATTTGGATATGAGCAAATGATATTTACCTCACAGTGTTTATTTGGTTACGCAATCGGACTTTGGGCAGTTGGCCTCATAAGAATCACTGTTCCCGCATTTTTTGCGCAAAGAGATACGAAGACCCCCGTATATGTGGCACTGTGTGCATTTATTCTAAACGCTGTGCTCGGTTACCTGCTTAGTTTCAGATTTGAATTAAATCACCTAGGTCTTGCGCTTGCAAGCTCAGCATCCTCCATACTAAATATCTCTCTGCTGATATATTTTATAAATAAAAAAATAGTCAAAATCGAAATCGCAGATTTTCTAAAATATATGTCTAAAATCATAATTATAGGTTTTATTATGGGAATATCCGTATTTAAAATTTCTCAGCTTCAGGATTGGACTGAGAGCGATTTTTCGCTTGAAAAAGTTTTTATGCTAGGGCTTTGTGTTTTTGTAGGCTTACTTGTTTATAGTATATTATCAAAACTGCTAAAAATTGAAGAATTTGATAAGATAATTAAAATTATAACAAATTACTGAAGCCAATTTGATTAACTACGGCATTTTAGTTACTTTTATCCGTTTATTTAAGGCTTTATAAAAGTTGGGAGGAGTCTTTCAGTATGAATATATGCATGATAGGAACAGGTTATGTAGGACTGGTTACAGGGGCATGCTTTGCAGGAAGTGGAAACAATGTAGCATGTGTTGATATAGACAAAGAAAAAATAAAAAGCCTCTCTAAAGGTAAAGTTACTTTCTTTGAACCAGGACTCGAAGACCTTGTAAAAGAAAACTATGACGAAGGGCGCCTGACATTTACCACTGACCTTAAAAGCGCATTAGACAAATCAGAAATAGTTTTTATTGCAGTGGGCACGCCTCCAAAAGAAGATGGGTCTGCAGACCTGTCCGCAGTTACGCAAGTGGCTAAATCGATTGGCAAACACATGACAGGCTATAAAATAATTGTGACAAAAAGCACTGTTCCTGTTGGAACAAGTGAAATGATAAAAGATACAGTGAGTAAAGAAACCAATATAGAGTTTGATGTTGCCTCTAACCCCGAATTTCTAAAAGAGGGCGCTGCTGTAGAAGATTTCATGAAGCCCGACCGTGTGGTTATAGGGGTAGACAAAAAAGAAGTAGGCGAAAAACTAAAGCAGCTTTATGAACCATATATGAGATCGTCAGACAGAACTCAAATTGTAAGTATTAGGTCTGCTGAACTTGCTAAATATGCATCAAACGCGATGCTTGCAACCAGAATTTCCTTCATGAACGAGATAGCTAATCTTTGTGAAAGAATCGGAGCGGATGTATCCGATGTACGTAGAGCAATGGGATCAGACCAGCGAATTGGTAAAGCGTTTCTCTTTCCTGGTGTTGGTTATGGAGGTTCCTGTTTTCCAAAAGATGTAAAAGCGCTTATTCAGACAGCCGAAGAAAACGGATACAAATTAAAGGTTTGCTCTGCTGTAGACCAAGCCAATTATGATCAGCGTGAAATCTTCTGGCAGAAAATTAAAAATTATTTCGGTGGCAAATTAAAAGATAAAAAAGTAGCCGTTTGGGGGATTTCTTTTAAACCCAATACAGATGATATCAGGGAAGCGCCTTCACTTTATATAATTGAAAAACTGCTTGAACATGGTGCAATAGTATCTGCGCATGATCCGGTAGCTATAGAAAATGCTAAAGCTTATTTTGATAATAAGATAAATTATGTTGAACATAACTATGAAGCATGCACTTGTGCAGATGCACTTGTTATACACACAGAATGGAATCAGTACAGACAGCCGGATTTCAATAAGCTTAAAGAACTAATGAATACTCCGGTTATTTTTGATGGAAGAAATCTCTATGATCCTAGAAAGTTAAAAGAATTAGGGTTTGAGTATTTTCCTTTTGGTAGAACTTTGTAAACAACAATTTTTAGGAATTTTAAGTTTATTTCAAAAAGCTATATTTTCGACGACCAATCTTTCTTGATTATTAAGTCAAACACTGAAATAATTAGCATTTATAAATTAAGTCTGAAATTCTAGTTATTAAGAATTTAATGGAAGAAAAAATAGAGTCTGAAGAATCTGTAGAAGAAGAAAGTCCCAAACTACCAGTGTACAAAAGGATCTGGGAATGGTGGAAACCGGTCGCTCACAAGATTGGCAACTTTCAGGCACGAGTAATATTAACTGTATTTTATTTTACTATGTTCATGCCGTTTGCCATTTTGGTCAAATTATTTACCGATCCGCTGCGCATTAAACCAAAGACAAAAAAAGGCTGGATAGAACGAAAAGATGAGCAAGTGGATGATTTACTTGCAAGAGCGAGAAAACAGTTTTAATCTATTAGAAGCAACTCTTTTAAAATCATATCTGCCCAAATGAATACAGACGCCGATTCTATAACCAAACTTCTGCAATCATTAAAAGAAGAATTCGCAGAAGATCCTAATAATAATTTAATGCTTGCAGGTATCAGTAAATCGCTTGGAGACTGCGATAAAGCGCTTTCAATACTTTTTTCTGAACTGCGACAAAACCAGGGCAACCTATCTGCAAAATTAATGATTGCTGAGATTTATTATGAAAGATGGATGATAGATGAAGCAAAAAAATATCTTGGGCAAATTATAGATCTGACGCCCAATAACGAAAAAGCGCTCGATATGCTTAGTAAAATTTATAACAGTGAAAATGATACGGAAAAGGCTCTCGATCTGTTATACAAAAAGTTTATTTTTGGCAGCAATAAATCGCAGACTTTGTTTGAAATTGAAAGCTTAAAAAATAAAAATGCTACAGAGAGCCCTCATTTTGATATTACAAAAAACATCAAAAACAAACTCAGTGATTCCTACGACCGCATAAATAGTAAAACATCCGAGGTAAACTTAATAACCGAAACCATGGCAGATCTATACATAAACCAGGGATACTACGATAAAGCCGCCGAAATTTTAGAACTGCTGCTGAGAAAAACCCCGCATGATCCTCACCTTAAAACAAAATTATCGCTGTCTATTGCTTCAAAATCAATTAGCAGAAAAACTTATGAAGTTGCAGAGGAATTAGACTAAAATGAAAATATTGATAATACACGGTCCAAACCTAAACATGCTTGGAAAAAGGGAGCCGGACATTTATGGCAGCACCACTCTTGATGATATTAATAAACAGATCGAAAAAGAAGCTAAATCACTTAAATTAAAAGTGCAATATTTTCAATCAAATAGTGAAGGCGAGATTGTTACAAAAATACAGAACTCTCTGGGCAGTATCGATGGGATAGTAATAAATCCTGCAGCATACACTCACACTAGTGTTGCAATTAGAGATGCTATACTCTCTACAAACATTCCCACAGTTGAAGTACATATTTCTAATATTTATAAAAGAGAGAAATTTAGACAGCATTCATATATATCTGCAGTGGCAGTAGGTGTAATATCTGGTTTTGGAACATATAGCTATAATTTAGGATTAAGAGCTATAGAAAGTCATTTAAAATCTAAAAAATAATTTGAAAGTAAGGCAGGTTAAAAGTAGCTTAGAATCTTTAGTTAAGCCCTGATATACTATTATATAAAAATACTTATACCCCTTTTAAATGAAAACAAGCTGGATTTTACAAAAAGAAAATCAAAAATTAAGTGAGAAAATAAGTAAATCTTTAAATATTTCTCCAATAACTGCCCAACTGCTAATAAACAGAGGAATAAATACAGTAGAAGAGGCGCATCAGTTTTTAAACTCCAGTCTTTTTGACCTACCCTCTCCTTTTCTCATGAGCGGAATGGACAAGGCAGTCCAAAGAATTATCAAAGCAATAGAAAACATGGAAAAGATTGGAATTTATGGTGACTATGATGTAGATGGAGTTACATCAACGGCACTGTTATACAACTTTTTAAAAGAACTGGGCAGCAGAGTTACCTATTACAATCCAGATAGATTTACAGAGGGTTATGGCATTAATATAGAGGCTATAAAAAAGCTAAACGATCAAGGAGTTAAGCTTATTATTTCAGGTGACTGCGGAATCACAGCAGTAGATGAAGTAGAAAAGGCAAAGGAATTTGGTATTGATTTTATAATAACAGATCATCACAAGCCGCCCGAGGAAATTCCAAAAGCAATTGCCGTTCTTAACCCCCAGCTAAGTGATTGCAGCTACCCCGGCAAAGAAATAACAGGAGTTGGAGTGATATTCAACCTTGCTCTTGCACTGAGAAGAACGCTCAGGGAAACAGGGTTTTTCGAGGGTAAAGAACCAAACCTGGGAGCATACCTTGATTTAGTTGCTCTGGGCACGGTTGCTGACTGCGGATCGATAACTAACGTAAACAGGATTTTAGTAAAAGAAGGCCTTAAAAGAATGACCACGCCAAAAAGGCTGGGGCTTATAGCGCTAAAAGAAGCCAGCAGCATTAAAGGTGAGGTTAGTTCATTTGATATAGGCTACCGGCTTGGACCAAGAATTAACGCCTCTGGAAGATTAAATACTGCAAAGCAAGCTGTAGAACTATTTATTTCAAACGACCCTCAATCTGCAAAAGAGCTTGCTTTGGAGCTTAACAGAGAAAACTCGAACCGGCAGGGTATAGAGGCCAATATATTAGAACAAGCTTTTTCAATGATAGATTCTGAGCCACTGTACAAAGAATCTAATTCAATAGTCCTTGCCTCAAAAAACTGGCACCAGGGTGTAATAGGCATTGTTGCCTCCAGAATTGTAGACAGATACTTAAAACCAACCTTTCTTATAGCAGTTAATGACAGTGGTATGGGGAAGGGCTCTGGCAGGAGCCTTGAAGGAATAAACATCTATACAGCGCTTGCTGAGTGTAGTGAATTATTTGAGGAATTTGGCGGTCATGATCTAGCAGCAGGCATTACCATTAAACAGCACAATATTGAAGAATTTAGAGTTAAATTCAATAAAGCGTTTGAGGGATTTAAAGATAAATATATAAGGAAAATAAAGGTGGATGGGTTATTGGACGTTAACAATCTCAGTAAAGAACTAATTTCGGAATTCGGCAACCTGGCCCCCTACGGAATTGGAAACCCCGAGCCTGTATTTCTATCAACGTCCTTAGAGATAGTGGGCACGAAGATGTTCAAGGAAAAACATCTAAGTTTAAAACTCAAAAATGGCACAAAAACTTATGATGCAGTATGGTTTAACTCTAAGCTGGAATTAGAACCAAAAAATAAGATCGATATTATTTTCACTCCTGAAATAAATACATGGAATGGGAGCAATAATATAAGGCTTAGAATCATTGATGCAGATAAGCATGATATTTAGAGTAAATTACCGCCGGTAAAATCAATATTAGCAAGCTGAAATTCTAATCAACATTTCTAAAGGTTATTGAAATATAATTTATACTGGTCATCTTTTTAAACTAACAAACTAACTAATTAATATCATTTGAGGGGAAATATGTATCCGGATCTTATTCAAATAGGAAGTGTAAGTGTTTCGTCATACTCTGTAATGGTGACTATAGCGTATCTTATAGGATATATATTCCTGGGTTTAGAAGTTAAGAGAAAAGGATTGGACGACTCTCTGGCTGACTGGATACTGCTTGCTATACTTTTTGGCGGACTCGGAGGCGCTAAAATACTTTTTTTAATTCAAAATGTAACATTTTCTGAATTTTTTAATGAACCCCTTAGATTCTTATCATCAGGTTTAACATTCATGGGAGGTCTATTCGCTGCTTCATTCCTGATATTTCTTGTAGGTATATGGAAAAAAACAAGTTTCTGGACACTTACCGATTGTGCTGCGCCGGCTTTAATACTGGCATATGGAATTGGAAGAATAGGGTGTTTGCTTGTAGGCGACGACTATGGAACACCTACAACTGTT
>Ga0209980_10000943_pt1 | contig 15939 bp, 21 predicted proteins | sample CR02metaG_FD_183611 | JGI IMG/M metagenome (GOLD analysis project Ga0209980, IMG submission 183611) | Deep subsurface microbial communities from Mariana Trench to uncover new lineages of life (NeLLi) - CR02 metaG (SPAdes) (version 2) | ecosystem: Environmental > Aquatic > Marine > Ocean trench...
ATTCTAGAATTGATTGGATTTGCTTTAGTTGCAATAATGTTCATCTCTTTCGTTGGATTTATCCCGGGGCAGAAATCTGGATTTTCACTACTTTTCTGGGGATGTGCTGTTGGTACATTAGCAATAATCATCTATAGAAAAAAGAAAAGAAAGGAAAAAGAATCAACATAATTTTCCTTTGTTAATTTCCTAAACATTTTTCAAATACATACTAGGTTTTAAGAATTCTAGTTGAAAAGATCGACAGATCTATAAAGGAGTTTTCTAGTTAGTAACGAGAGAACATGACGGATAAGATGGCAGAATGGTGGAAAGGACTTAGTGAAGATTTGCAAGTTGACATTGAAACGATTGATATAGATAACTTTTAAGATTTTTTGTATCTTTTTTGTTTTTGGAATTTAAAGCCTCGGGTGGGATCTGAACCCACGGCCTAACGCTTACGAGGCGTTCGCTCTACCAGGCTGAGCTATCGAGGCACGTCTCGGTAATGCAGTCAGAGTTTATAAAAAGCCTTTCTGGTTTTGATCAAAATGAAAAAATCTATCTCTGGCATTAGAGGCATTATTGGAGATGATTTAACATTAAAGGATGTTTTAAAATTTTGTAATAATTTTTCAGCTTTGATTAAATCAAAAAAATGTGTTATTGCAAATGACACGAGACCTTCTGCAAATATGCTCAGGGAAACTGCAATTGCTTCAATGATACAAAATGGGATTGATATTTTTAATTTAGGCATGTCCCCAACACCTGTTGTTTTTAGAGAAGCAAGAAATTATGGTGCAGGTTTGGTAATTACATCATCCCATAATCCGATAGAATGGAATGGTTTAAAATTCATAGTTAATGGCAGGGGTATTAACGAACAAGAATTAAAAGTAGTGATAAACGATCAATCTTTGCCAAAATCAAAAATTGGTAAAGAAACTCAGATTGTTTCAGATTATGTAGATGAGGCAGCCAAACTGGTTGGCAATTTAAAAAATTCTCCCAAGGTTGTTGTAGATATTGGTGGTGGCGCTGCAAAATTTGTTGCTCCTGCACTTTTAGAAAAAATTGGTTGTAAGATACAGGTGATTAATGCAGATATTACAAATTCCTCAAGAGGACCAGATCCTACTACAGACAAGCTTTTTGATTTGATAACAAAATCGCAGAAAAATGATCTTGGATTTGCATATGATTTGGATGGGGACCGCTTGGTGATTGTAAAAGATGGGAAAAAACAATCTCCCGATGTAACTCTAGGACTTGGAGCTGCAAAAGTTTTGGAATTAGGTTATAAAAAATTTGTTCTAAGTACTGATACCAGTATTTCTATTGAAAAAATCATCAAGGAAAGAGGAGGAGAGGTCCATAGATCAAAAGTTGGTGAAGCTAATGTTATTGATTTAGTTTTAAAAATTAAAGCCCATGTAGGAGGCGAGGGAAGTAGTGGTGGTTTTATTTTACCGGAATTCAATTACTGTAGAGATGCTATACTAACTAGTGGACTAATTGCTTCGATGGTGGGAAGTGAAATTTTCAATGAAGTATTAACTTTCATGGGAAACTACCATATGTTAAGAGATAAGCTCGAAATTGATTCGCAATTCCATGATAAAATAATAGAATTACTTCATGATAGAATTAAATCAGAATGCAGTGAAATTTCTATTCTTGATGGAATTAAAGGAAAAATAGATGAAGATAGTTGGATATTAGTTAGAAAATCAAATACCGAAGATGTCATAAGAGTTTCTGCGGAATCAAATGATTTTGAAAAATGTAAAAAAATATTACAACATACTAAAGAATTAGTGAAACAAAGTTATGAACAAGTTAAGTGAGGCCCAAATTATCAAAATATTTCAAAGTGGATTAAAAAAAGGAAAATTTGTTTCTGAAGATGTTGAGGTTTTTAATCTTGGAAAAACGAAATGCGTGGTAAATATAGATACTCTTGTTGAAAGTACGGACATTCCGCCTCGATCTAGAATTTTGTACACTGTAAGAAAAAGCATAATTGCTTGTGTAAGTGATTTTGCAGCAAAGGGAGTGAAACCTTCATTTGGCGTAATCTCTGTCATAATTCCACGAAATTATTCAAAATTAAAAATTAAGCAGTTAAGCAAGGCATTGGGAACTACTGCTAAAAAATTAGATTTTAAAATTTTGGGAGGTGACACAAATGAAGGAAAAGAATTGGTAATACAAGTTTCTCTTGTTGGATTTAGTAAAAAGATCATACTAAGAAAAGGGGCAAAAAGTGGAGATGTGATTTTTGTTACTGGGCCATTTGGATATTCTGCAGCTGGTTTAAGAATTCTTCTTGACAAGAAAAAAGCCAAAAAGAAGTTTGCAAAAAGAGCTAAATTGGCTTTTTCAAAACCTAAATCCAAACTAAAATTTGGATTAAAAGCAAAAAAATATTTTTCATCATCAATGGATTCAAGTGATGGTCTATCGACTACTTTGAATGAACTTTCAAGGCAAAGTAAAGGCCGATTCGTCATAACAAAGGCACCAAGTAATTCTGATATTGTTGAATTTGCAAATTCTAACAAACTAAGTCTTTATGAACTAATTTTCAATGGGGGTGAAGAATATGAGATTGTTTTTACTTCTTCTCCAAAAAATAGGACGAAACTGACTAAACTTGCTAGAAAACTAAAAGTTCCTTTAATAGAGATTGGGCATGTTACAAAAGGCAAAGGTGTGGTTTTTCTTCATAATGGAAAAACTACTAGAATAAAAGATTCTGGCTGGCAACATTTCAGAAGTTAATATTTTAAATAGACTTTAGAAATTTCAATTAAATCCTCTATCAAAAATTCTAAAATTTCGCAACAATCTATTACTAGATTACTGTAAACACTATTTTGAAAATTTAAAATTCTAATTGGATTGCTAGACAGTATAAGGAAAAAAAATAGACACGGTTTCTTTTATGAACACAAAATAAGTTTATTCAATGGCTACAAAAAGCAACAAGATTACTGATCTAACACCTGTTGATTATGATAATATCCGAAGTGAGATTGAAAAGGCATCAATCAGATACATGCAATAGACTCGGAACGTAAAATTGCAACGAATCATAACGTACGATTAGCGCTAGCCATAATCAGGTTCTTTCTTTTTTTACATTTGATACGAACTGTAAATGCTCCGACAACTCACCTTCATGTCATAACGCTAGTCATAACGGAAAATTCACGCACAGAAGGGGGAGGATTGCTTTTTTACTCCTTGTCAATGAATTTGTAAGTACTTACAAAAGTTTGTCTAAAAAAGTGTTTGATCATGGTTCACACACACTAATCCAGCAATTTATCTTAAGAATTTGAGATTAACCCTTGAAAAAACTAAGACTAATGTTTTTTAAACCCATCAAGGTGTGTGAAAACGTTGCCTGAAACTGAAGTGAATACAGAAACAAAAAAACCTCCAAAATCAGAAGAGGGTGAATCAAAGTCCGAAACTAAAACTGAATCCAAACCAGAAACTAAAAAGGAAGAACCAGAAAAATGGGGAATTGCCCATATTTTCAGTAGTTTCAATAACACAATTATTCACATGACAGATTTGACTGGTGCTGAAACTGTGGCAGTCAGTTCTGGAGGCATACATGTTAATGCTGATAGATATGAATCCTCACCATTCGCAGCAATGAAAGCAGCTAAAGCAGTAGTGGAGGCTGCAAGGACAAAAGGCTTTACTAATATACACATTAGGGTAAGAGCAGTTGGAGGAGTAGGTTCTAGAGTTCCCGGACCAGGAGCTCAAGCTGCTATTAGAGCTCTAGTAAGAGGGGGATTCAAAATTGGTCGCATTGATGATGTTACTCCTATACCTCACGATACCACTAGAAAAAAAGGTGGTAAAAGAGGAAGGAGAGTTTAGGATTCTATTAGTTTTAATTTAATTTTGAATTCTCGTGTTTGAAAAAAGTCAGACATAAAGTTTGTAAATTTCGCTTTGTTTTTCCCCTATACTTTTGGATCATGCTAAAAAAAAATTTTCAATACTGTAATTAAAGTCGGATTTTAATAATAATTGAAAAAAAATCCCGCCAAATTTTGACACAGGTTTACTTAGCAAATAGCCTTCAGATATCTCACAAGTGGTTTGAAGATGCGATAGGGCTTTTTTAATTTGAAGAATATCATTGTCGTAGTTAGTTGTAGCAATTTCAAGAATTATGGCCATTATTAATTATCTGTTTGATTTGTAGGTTCAGAACTTGAATATTTTACACTTAGCTTCTCCGAAAGTGAAACAAATTTTCCATCTTCTTCAATGCTAATTTTTGTCTTTACTCTTACGTTGAGACCTACAGATCTAAACAGAAGTAAAAGTTTACCACCATCCATCTGTTCATTAACCTCACCAGCGGAAATAAGTTCTGATAATTTTTCAACGACGATTTTAGTTTCGTTTGGAAATTGTGATTCAGCATTTTGAAGTACTTCTAGCCCTCTATAACCTAATCTACTTGCAAGAATGTCACGTGGTTTTAGTTCTTCGTCTGGCTGTTCCTTCTGTGAAGCCAAAAGTTTCTCTTGTTTTTGTTTAAACAAAATATTTTTCTGCATTTCAGCTAATCGCCTTTCCTTTAATTTTTCTAATTCTTTATCATTGTCACTCAACCCTTAATCACACCTATAGGAATAAGTTTGGCAACCTTGGTGGCAATTCCTAATTCATGAGAGACATGAACTACTGCATCAACATCCTTGTAGGCTTGAGGAGTTTCCTCAACTATGCCATCTCTAGTAAGAGATTTTATAAAAATTCCCTTATCACTCAACGATTTTTTTACTTGGGATTCAGTAAAACTTTTTCTTGCCTTTGTTCTAGACATCGTTCTTCCTGCACCATGGGCTGTTGAACCAAAAGTTAGATTCATTGAGTTTGGTTGGCCAAGTAAAATCCAACTTGCAGTGCCCATGGACCCTGGAATAAATACGGGTTGTCCTAAATCTCTGTATTTTTTTGGAACTTCATCTCTATTTGCTGGAAAGGCGCGAGTAGCTCCTTTTCTATGAACCACAACAGATCTTTCCTTTCCCTCAATTTTGTGATTTTCCACCTTTGCAATGTTGTGTGCAACATCATACACTAAATTCATTTCAAGATCTGATTCTGATTGTTTGAGTACACGTTCAAATGATTTTCTTGTCCAATGAGTGATCATGTGCCTATTACACCATGCAAAATTTAGTGCTGAGAACATTGCCTTTCTATAAGATTCTCCCTCTTCAGAGGTATTTGGAACACAAGCTAACTCTCTATCAGCTAATTCAATGTTGTACTTTGCCAATGCTCTTTCGGAAGTTCTTAGATAATCACTGCATATTTGATGGCCAAAACCTCTAGAACCACAATGAATAAGAATTGTGATGTGCCCTTTTTCAATTCCCATTCTTTTTGCAGCTTCTTCGTCATGTACTTCTTCAACACGTTGTATTTCAAGGAAATGATTTCCTGAACCTAAGCTACCAAGTTGTGGTGCACCTCTTTTTCTTGCTCTATCTGAAACCTTGTTTGGATCAGCATTTTCCATTTGACCAGATTCTTCACATGCTTCGGCATCTTCAGATGTTCCATATCCATTGTCTATGGCCCATTGAACTCCTCTAACTAAAACTTCATCAAGTTGAGATTGACTAAGCCTTATAGTTCCTTTTGAACCCACTCCTGATGGAATTGAATTGAAAAGATCGGTTACAAGTTCCTTAATTTGTGGTCGTACATCTGATTCCATCAAATTTGTTCGAACAAGTCTAACTCCGCAGTTAATATCATAACCTACTCCTCCAGGACTAATCATTCCTTCTTTTGCATCCATGGCAGCAACACATCCCACTGGGAACCCATATCCTTCATGACCATCTGGCAACACAACTGTATGCCCAACAATTCCTGGCATGGATGCAACATTTGTTGCCTGCCAAATTGTCCTATCAGCTGTCATTTTAGTAAGAAGAGATTCATTTGCAAAAATTCTAATAGGAACCTTCATACCATTTGTGGAATCAGGTTCTATTATGTACTCCATCTTACCAATTTTTTTTGGAGACGTTGTAGACATTATGAACGGTAAAAAACCATGTTTAGATAATTTAAATCATAAGTTGAAGGAGGAATTTCAAATCTGAATCGATAAGTGTTCTTATAATTTTCAGTTCGCATCAATTGTAAAAAAAGAAAATAAGAAATAATAGTTTCCTAAATTCTTGGAATTACCCTAGATTTTGCACCACATTCTGGACATTTGCTTTTATAGTTATTATAAGACTGTCAATCATCTATCTCGCTTTAATTTTTTCATTATAATCCAAAAATACTAGCAATTTGAGCCATAAGACCAGTCAATGTTGCCCATAAATCGAACATGCTTGGAATATGGTTTCAAGGAATAAAAAAGAAAGTATGTTTTAATCAAACAACATTTCATACATTTGATACGAACTGTAAACTTTTCCAACAACTCATACCATCCATCATAACGTGAGTCATGGTTGATTTTTTGTGCGTAGGATGAGGGGAAGGTTTTCCCTTTTTTCTCTTTGTCGATGAATTCGTTAAGACTTTGGTTTAATAAGTAACTATGATGGTAAAAACCATACTCAACACTATCTTATTAGGCACAAAATAGGCATAAAATCCAGTGGTTTCAAGCTCGCAAGACATCAGAAAGGCAATTGAAGCTAAATGGAACGAGTACCTCTCAAAGTATGGGAATCTTTTTTCATCAGATTCTTTGAGTGGAACAAGTCCTCCTTCTGTTTTTGTTGGTTCGTATAACTATCCCAAAGTGAATGTCGGTCCAATGGTTCCACCAATTCATGGAGATACCAGTCTTTTAGATACTCCTGAAAAATGGATTGGAAAAACACTAGAGGAAATAGTAAACTATCGTCTAAACCTGGTTCGAGGAATCCAAAAGGTTCCAGTAAGTGATCCTTCTGGCAGATACATTGAGAATTTGCAAGAGCTTGCAATGTCCGAAACTGCAACAGATTCAGACATCCAGTTTTACAAGGCCACTTCCCCTGTTGGGTTGCTTGATGGTTATAGTGCTCCATTTGGACCAATTGGGGAGATAAAGAGTGTCAAGTTTTCAAGTTCGCCATCTCAAAGACAAATTGAAAAAGTGTATTATGACAGGGACCTTTTAGCATCAGATGCTGTTTTAAAGCTGTACAATTCTGGAATAGAGATTTCACAGATTCAAAAATGCTTTTCGATTGGAATGATGGGAAAGAAAAGAAAACTTGTTCCTACACGATGGAGCATTACTGCAACTGATGATATTATATCAAAGTCATTGATTGATGAGACTCTTGATTATCCCTTAATTGACGGTGTCAGGGTTTTTCATTTTGAGCATATGGGTAATCTTTTTTCTGTGATACTATTTCCGTACAGGTGGCTATATGAAATGATAGAGGCATGGTATTCAAAAGGAGTATTGGGATTTGGTTCTGATCATGAGGATGCGCGAGGAATTGATCATCCGCCTGAAATAGCTGGTGCTTACTTTGCAGCAAAGCTAGCTGTTGGGGAATATCTTGTAAGGAACCAGATTCAATCAGGAGCCTTGGTTTTGCGAGAGATAAGACCAGAATATGCAATACCTATTGGGGTTTGGCAGATTCGTGAAGGAGTACGAGAAGCTATGAAGCAAAAGCCTGTTTTAGCTGATAGCTTTGGGAATGCTCTTGATGTTGCAGCTAAACCCATGAGTATTAGTACAAAAGAATGGCTTTCTCATGGTTTTATTTTGAAATTAATGAGACAAAAGAGAATCTCTGATTTCTTTTAGATTGATTCTACAAATCATTGATAAATTAATAATTAATTTTAGGCTGTTCTATTTTAGGCCAAGTTTTGTTTAAAGTAATTTAATTCAATTAGCTTATTTTCCTTTTTTATACAAATTAACATTTGATACGAACTGTTAACGTGAATTATGTTCAAAGTATTTAAAGAAAAAGCTAGGATAGTTTTTATTTCATCAGATGATATATTTTGTAATGGTAGATGCTGAAGTTGCAAAAGATCAAGGCCTTTCCTCAGGAAAGGATTATGCTGGAGATGCAAAGTTCAAACCTATAAAAGTAGAATGGGAAGTTACAGATGTAAAGACAGATGAAGCCGAGTACTATGTCAACGAAATTACAAATCAATATGCAGATCTTGTTATACAGAATGCAAACATTGGTGCCAACAAAATATCCTTTGAAATAGGCTCACCCAGTATGGATGATATTACGACAGAAGATATCACACAAAGACTGAAAGAATTCTTAGAGATGAATATCCCACCCTTTAATTATAAAGATATGAAGGTGCAGTAAACACCCACCCCCCCCTTTTTTGTGATTTTCATGATATACTCATTTTGATTTTGAACTAATCACCCACATTTTTATTCTATGAGAACAAAAATAAAATATGGATAGCTGTGATACCAGAACACGAGCTTACAAGAATGGAAAAACCTTCAGCCAGTGCGAAGAAATTGCCGAATCTATGAATGTGCAAATAAAAAATGAGATTGATAAGAAAAGCAAAGTGTTATGGGATGAGCTTTTAGAAAAAGTAGATCATGACGAACTCGTTTACAAGCTTACATTGAAATATCTCAGACGCGATGGTTATGATATAGGAGATTGGAAACATGCTGAAATTAGAAAGCTTTCAGTGTAATTGTAAGAAATGCTATTGCTTCAATTCGGTTTTTGAGCAAAACAAAATGTGCGCTGAATGTCTCTTTGGCATACATGAGGGAATAAAAAACTAATTCATGGCTGAAAATAATCCTAAGATCAGCTAAATGATTTGTTTAACAAATTCAAAATTTTAACAACCAAACTTTTTTGCCCAGGATTCAGATGAAAACTCACTAACATCACAAAATCCAGTCAGCATTATGGCATGATCGTTTTCCAAAAGCTGCTCATTTAGGTTCATGCCAGAGCATGTAACCTTTGCAATTATTCTGCCATATTTGTCGATGATCTGTCCATCATCCTGATCAACAAGAACGCTTGATCCAACCGGACAAAGACTCCTTGTAAAATCAGTAGCCTCGACAAATCCTGGTTGATTAATTTCAGGTGTATCAACAAGAGCCAGTCTTATCTTTTTTCCTAAAACATGAATTGTATCACCATCAATGATTTTTGTTACATCACCTGTTATGCACATGGCAGCTCCTTTGCAGTCTGTTTTTTCATTTACATTTTGTATTGGACGGCCAACTGGAAACGTGGTTTCATAGGTATATTCATCTGAAATCTCTTGCGGTTCTATGATACCGGGTAGAAAATTTGTAGAAAATACGATTAGTACTGCTGCTGCAATCATTCCCAGAATTAGCTTTTTGTTTTTCACTTTATTTTAGGGTAAAATGGATCATAAAAGGTAGTAGATTATTTGGGATTTGATAATTTCTTTGCTTTTTTAAATATCAAATTCCACTGATTCCAAACCAGTCTACCTGTGTTTGTGTTTTGCCTGCTAGGATGATACGAGCAGATGATGAATCTGGTTTCATGCTTAAACATATGCCCGTGAGAAAATTTTTGCCCCTTTATTGCCAAAATTCTGCAAACACTGGTAAATGCAATTCTTCCCAGACAAATTATTATTTTCACGTTTTCAAGAATCAAAAGTTCTTTTTTCAAAAAAGCTGAACAATTTTCTAATTCACTGTTTAGGGGCTTGTTTTGTGGCGGAGCACAACGAATCACGGCTGTAATGTAGGTATCAATTAAAGAAAAACCATCACCAATATGAGTGCTAGTTGGTTGGGTTGCAAACCCATTTTGATATAGTGCCTTTGCAATCCAGTCCCCTGATGAATCACCAGTAAACATTCTACCTGTTCTATTTCCACCATGTGCAGCTGGTGCCAAACCCACAATCAGAATTTTAGCGTTAATATCCCCAAAACCAGGCAGTGGTTTGCCCCAATATTTTTGATCCTTGAATCGCTTTACTTTGGTTTTTGAAATTTCCTTAATGTATGAATTTAGCCTTGGACATTTTTTGCATTTGATTATTTTTTTGTTTATGGTTTTTAGGGAATGGGATTTTTTCAATCTCATACTTTTCTATTAAAGCATCTAAATAGATTAAAAAAGTGAATTCAACCCCCCAATAGATATCTAGTAAATCAGTTCGTATCAAATGTTAACGAGATTTTTCAAGTTTATCTAATCGTTTCTCAATTTCAAATAGCTTGTTAATAATGATAATGTGAGTTTTTTTGGCATCGATTCCCACTGGACTATCTTTGCTACTGATGACTTTTCCAATCTGAATCTTTTTATAATTCTCAACTTCTAGATTCATTTCTTCATTTATAAGATTCAATAGTTAAAATATACTTTGTTTTTTCTTAATTTCAGGAATTTTTCAGATTCACCATATCAAGGCTAGTAGTGCAAGAAAACTATAGAGTTTGCTTGTATTTTTTTATCTCGTCCTCTGATAATGTTTTAATCATTCTCAGAGGATTTATCAGGTCATCAATTATTTCATAGAGTATTCCATCACCATCATCTAATTCAACAACTAATTTGTCGCCTGATTTTACAACAAACATGTCCTTTTTCTTTAATTTTGTAATCTGTTCAACTCCCTCCGGCAATATCTCAAACATTTTGAGTAGTTTTTCCTCTTTTCTTAACTGTGACATCATAATGTATCCCTTTTTTCTAATCATCTCAAGGGCTTGTTGTACAGCGGGAATGTATTCCTCAAGATACCTCGCGCATTCGATATCTGCTAGTGGTTTGACACGTAATAATTTCAACAAATTCAACCACAAGGGAGATTCGATGTCCCAAAATGTATTAATTCCATTTTTTGTTAAAACAAACAATCCTTCCTTGTTTTTGGTAAGCAGATTTTTTTCTTGCATGGAAGCAAACTTATCTACAAGCTCCCATATTCCAGGAGTGAAAACGTCTTGTTGGCTAACAGCTTCAGGACTGATGCCATTTTTAGATTTTTTAGCCTGATACAAGATTTCTAAATCCATGTAATCAAGCTCGGACAATTATCATCACTTTTCTATTTACAGATTATGATTTTTGAACTTTTTAAATTCATTAAAACCACTTTAAACTAGTATTATAGTAATAATATTATGGCCAAATTAAGAAAGACTGGCACCGATTTGTTTGATTATTCACAGCTAAAAGATTACTTGGCTCTCTAGCTGATTAGTATTTCAAAGCAAATTTGGTGGCAGGAAAGAAAAATGACAAATTTATGGGTACAAACAAACATTAATTCTAAATCAAACGAATACTGGTATATAGATTACAAAAAAGGAACTGCAAAAAAGACCAATCAAAGACCAAGTTTTGAAAGCATTAGAAAATGGAATGGAACTATACAAAGTTTTTTTGACAGCAAAGGTGTCAAAATAGTTAAAGAAGATGAAAATACTGTAAGATTTGAAAATATTTTATGAAATATGACAATGACTTTTGGACAAAGTATGCCAATACAAATGATTCTAATTACAACGAGGAATTTTCGAAATTCATCTGTGACCTGGCTCTTTCACTAAGGGCTCAAACTGTTCTTGAGGTAGGCTGTGGTACAGGAAATGATCTAAGAGCATTTCCTGAGAATTTTGATGTTCATGGACTTGATCTCAATGATCATGCGCTAGAAAAAGCAAAACAGAAACTTGGTTCATTCAAGTTCAAAAAAGGCTCTATTCTTGAATTGCCATATGAAAATTCTTCATTTGATTTGGTTTTCACTCACAAGGTTTTGAATTACATTGATGATAATGATATGCTAGATGCAATAAGTGAATTATTTCGGGTTTCAAGAAAATACATTGTAAATTTTGAATTGTTTGGCGAGGATGAAGATCTAATTAGTCCTGACGGCAAATCTAGATATAGAAACTTGTACAAAAGATGGTTAGATTTCAAAGTAAAGATAATCAGCAACGTTGACATGCATGAAGAAATTGATCCTGAAAAATCTCGATTTAATTTACTCAAAAAATTATGAAGTTGGGAACATTCAAAGCATTAATCATCGGTGAAAAACAAATGAAAGGCAAAGACACAGGATTTGATTCTGCATATTACAAGAAAAAAAGACGAAAAAAGATAGCAAAGAAAAGCTCCACAATAAAGCAAAAATAATCTACTAACCTTTTATTGACCCATCAAACTGAAAAAAACAAAGTGAAAAACAAAAACCTCTATATCGCAATCGCAATTGTATCCAGCCCGATTCTGTTTGCTCTTGTAGCATTTCCAGATACATTCAGCCTGAGCTGGAACCAGGGACGGGGAGGATTTCTCTTTGCACTGGCATTTATTGTAGCAGAACTAGTAGGCCTAAAGTTTGTAATCTCAAAAAAGAGGCTCCTAGTTGTGATTCCTTTGGCAGCTCTAGTAATTGTATATCTCGTTTCACTGGAATTTGGATTACGAGAATACATTGAACAGGGAGCCGAAGTTTACAACATACAGCTAATCTTATCATGGACCTGGATGTGGGACTTTATCATAATGACAATATTTGTCATTGCAGCTCTTTCTATTTACTTTGGAAAAAAATGGATTCGAATAGGACCGGCGGGGCCAATCTTTCTTGGAGGAAGCGCAATAATTTTATCACTTGATGCCTTTTTCCCTTACGATTCACTAGGACCATTACAATACTTTGTTCCATATCTTGTAGATCTTAATGTTTGGCTAGTAACTCTATTTGATTTGGGTGAAGCTACTGCACGAGGCAATATTATGTTTCTTAGAGGAGATCATGGGCCATTTGTGTTGCAGGTGTTTTGGCCATCCGCAGGTGTTCACAGCATCATCATTTTTTCACTTGTAATGATGGCATTTTTGCTCAAAATGAACATTCCAAGAAACAGAAAGGCCGTATACTTTGGACTAGGAATCTTGGGAACAATCACAGTAAATGTAATTCGAATTTTTGCGCTTTCAGCTTATGCACTAAAGGTTACCACAAATGCTGCCAAATGGGAAGAGTTTCATTCAGTGGCTGGCGAGATAATGTTTCTGCCATGGCTTTTCATATTTTTGCTGATAGTTATGACTATAGAGACTAGGCGAATAAAAAAAAATGAAGCTGTTACAAAGCAACAAAATTAGTATTTCGTATCAAATGTAAATCAAAGTCATCAGTTGTTGTGAACTAGTTATTATGGATGAAATGAATAATCATACTGATGAGGGCGTTATTTCAGCTAAGTACAAGAAAATATGAAGAAGAAATCAAGTTAGTGAAAAAAGCAATGCAAGAACTTGAAAGTATTTGCAAAGTAAAAAATGGTTTTGAAATAAGTGAGTCGTTTACAAAGGCTGGATGGACTTTTTTTAACATTCAGATAAGCTCAGAAATGTCCTACATAATCGAAAAGTCAGGTATGATGGAAGGAGCATTGGGATTTAGAATAGGTGAACAACTCAAGAATTATTTGGGACATTTTTTTGAATCAAAGGGAAGCCAGGTAAGAATTAAAAAAATCAATTATTAGTTTTTAGTTTGTGTAAGATGTAAACCAAAAACCCAAAATGTCTATAGAATAGTTTTAATGAAACAAACTTTCCAAATTTGAAAGTTTGTGTAACATGATCATCTGACACAACATCATCATTAAATACAAAGCTGCTATAGTAATATAATTGGGCATTTGGGCTAGAACTACTCTAATAACTGAAATCAGTGCTGTGATCAAAAATGTAGCTGATGCTGGACGTGACCATCTACATAATGATGAGATAGAGTATATACAAAAAATTACTAATTTACTAGTCGATGATTATGCGAAAGAGTTAGCTCAGAATCAAAAAAAAGTGCAGTATTTACAAACCTCACTAAAATAAAACATGCCCATTATGATGGCACAGAAGGTGTAATACAATTAATTAAGAATTGATTGCTAAAGGACTAGATATAGATTCAGAAACAAGCATTTGTCATTAAATAGTACCTTATTGATCAGATACACTTCAAGCACAGAGTGGAAATTCTAGTAGAAATAATACGTGTTCCTTTTTAGGCATTAGAGTAAAGTGTATTCAGGTAAGTAGGACGATCTTTTGTTGTATTTGCCTACAACATAATGTGAACCTACTTGCCTGCCTTGAAACTTTCATCTCATTAATTGTAAAAAAGGATTCCCACCATTTCATTCATTAAATTCTAAATTACATTTGATAAGAACTTTCAACCTTTAGGTAATTCTGTTTCTCAAGTATGAACCGAAGTATCCCGAATCCTCAAAAATAGCTATCAATGCTACTTTGGCCCTTGACCTCTGACAGTTCTGATACCTTTACCCCCAGTCTTCTAACATCCAGTGTTTGATCAATTAATGCTTCTTGTAGAAGATGTTTTGATGTTTTTTCCAGCTCCTCGAGGCTAGAGGTTGGATTTCTTAGCATTTTTGATTTTGTTTTGCTTGACAAATCGGTTTGAACAAATTGGACTCCAACTGACTTGAACATCAGATTCTTTTTTAGAATTATTTCGTGAATCTCTTTACATAACTCCTCTAAACTTACTGCAAGAAAATCAAAATCTTTGGAATCTTTTTTCAAAGTAGATATCTTACTGTATTGAATGCGAGGTGGTCTGGGAGTTACTGGCTCCTCATCGATCCCTCTTGCGGAATTGTAGATGAAGGCTCCGGTTTTTCTTCCAAACTGTTGATTTAATGAAAAGATATCAAGTTTTTTTAATTCATCTATTTTTTCTAGATCCATTTCATTAAACCTCTCTTCGGTTTTTTTACCAATGCCAGGAATGTCTCTAATTTTTAATGGTTCCAAGAACACTTCGACCTTTTCAGGTGTAACAATTGTTAACCCATCAGGTTTTTTAAAATCAGACGCAATTTTTGAAACTAGCTTGTTTGGAGAAATTCCAATAGAGCAAGTAAGCTTTACCTTTTCACGTATTGTATTTTTAATTTGTTGAGCAAGATGACTTGCTCTTTTAAAATCTCCCTCAGTTTTTTTTGAAACATCCAGATATGCCTCATCACGCCCTACATACTCAAAAGTGTCTGCAAATCCTTCAATTATTTTCATAGCCTTCTCTGAAATATCAGAATAATAATCAAAATCAGTAGGAAGAAAAATTGAATCTGGTCTTTCCTCTAATCTTTTTTTAGCAAATCTTATTGGCATTCCAGACTTTACTCCAAATTTTCGTGCCATGTAATTTGCGGTCGCAATTGCACCACTCTCACCACCTCTATCAGAGTAAACACAAACAGCAACTGGTTTGGTTTTTAATTCTGGAGAGCGAATTTCTTCACATTGGGCATAAAAATAATCAAAATCAATATGAAAAATTACTCGTTGATCCATTGTATTGTATTATTAAAAAAACAATATTATGATATCGGGAGATTTATCTAAATATCATCTTGTTTCACTACCTTTGTGGATTACCCAGTAATTGCAGAAAAGGATGGAATAAAGATTAAACCTGAATATATGGAAAAGGAGAAACTATATCATTGCATTTTTCATGACAAGGTTTTACTGGTTTACAAAGATTACCAAGATTTTCTAAATTGCTATGAAATTGAGGAAAAAGAGTTAGTTGACAAGATAAAGGTATGTTCAAAAAATGATGAAATAGAAAAAATTTTTAAAGACTATATTGAACGTAAAAATCTTAAACATTAAATAAAACCCAATGAACTAACTGAATTTGTAGGAACAATGATTTGAGCGAGACTGAAAAAAAGCCGACAGATGCCGAAGAAATTTTCACAGAATTTCAAAAAACAAAGGAATCATCAAAGGAATCTGAGCAAATCCCAGAACCACAAACAGAATCACCTCAAGAACCACAAACAGAATCACCTCAAGAACCACAAACAGAATCACCTCAAGAACCACAAACAGAATCACCTCAAGA
>Ga0209980_10000945_pt1 | contig 15921 bp, 12 predicted proteins | sample CR02metaG_FD_183611 | JGI IMG/M metagenome (GOLD analysis project Ga0209980, IMG submission 183611) | Deep subsurface microbial communities from Mariana Trench to uncover new lineages of life (NeLLi) - CR02 metaG (SPAdes) (version 2) | ecosystem: Environmental > Aquatic > Marine > Ocean trench...
CTTGACCTTGCTGATCGTATCTGAGCCAAAGGTTCGGTAGATTTTGAGGGCAAAAGCGCTACTCACACCGTGCCCCTGCAAGAAAACCATCACATCCTGTATCCCTCTCTGACTTTGCCAGGCCTGGATGATTCTCCTAGCGCGAATCTTTCCTATCCCCTCCACTCCCATTAAGCGGTGGGGCTCTTGTGAAAGGACCGTCAAGGTATCAAGGCCAAAGGCAGAGACGAGACGCCGGGCAAAGGTAGGACCCACACCCCTAATCAAACCTGAACCCAGGTATCTCTCAATTCCTTCCAACGTGGCAGGCTCCAGCTTTTCCCACTGCTCCGCTTGGAACTGCAGACCGTATCGGGGGTGCAATTTCCAAATGCCGCTAATCTTGATCTGTTCACCCTCGTTGATGGGAAAGATTTCCCCCACAACTGTGACCACCTGAAACTCATCGACCTCTAACCGGACTACCGTAAATCGGCCCTGCGGGTGCTGATAAGTAATCTTGGCTACAGTTCCCCGGAGGGTGGCCCTTTCGCCAGGACCAGGAAGGGACGTATTTCGGGGCTGAAAAAGCGACTGGGGTGAGTTTATTTTGGAATTCACCTGGCCATCTTACTTCAAATAGCTAGAGCCAGGGAAGGGGGCTTGCCTTTTCCCCCTTGTAGGACTAAATTTTAACCTTGGGAATTCGGTACAGGTTCAGGAAGATAAGTCCTAAAAAGGGGTTTTTTAGAAGCCACCCTAGGAGTGCGAATGTGCCAAGTACCGTAAGAGATTTAACCTCACCTTGGGCATAAAGGAGCATAACATCAATAGGACAAAATGTCCAAAATGCAGTCCCATATAATTCGACCAACTCATCAGCCCCTTCACCAATCAAACCATCTCCAAGCCTTAACAACCACCCGATTGCGAACTGCTCGCGACCCAACAAAAGGCCCTCGCCTGTTATCATCCCTCACTAAAATGTCCGTGAAGGGACAGGAGATCGATTGATGTTGTTTCAAAGCTTCTGGCTTGAAGTCCTACTGATCTTTTTCCTCATCATCGCCAACGGTTTCTTCGCCGCCGCCGAAATAGCTATCATCGCCACACGCAAGACTCGGATTGATACCTTGCAGGAGAAAGGGATCCGATCCGCGGCGGCCGTGGCCCGCCTAAAAAACGACCCGGACCGATTCCTGGCCACCGTGCAGATCGGCATTACCGTTGTGGCAACACTCGCATCCGCTATCGGAGGAGCCGCTGCCATCCAATCTCTCAAACCCCTGATCCAATCTCTACCCCTGCCCTTGGTGTCGGAGTGGGGAGAATCCATAGCCCTCATTTTGGTCGTCCTTCCTATTGCCTATTTTTCACTGGTCCTGGGCGAGTTATTTCCCAAGTCCCTGGCATTGCGTTACTCGGAGCGGATTGCCTGTCTCGTGGCCCACCCGCTTGATCTTATGGCCCGACTGACCTCGTTTCCGGTGAAGATCCTTACGACCTCGAGTAATGCGCTCCTCTGGCTGTTCGGCAGCAGGGATAGCGAGGGGACAAGTTTCATATCTGAAGAGGAGGTGAAGATTCTGCTGCGGGAGGGAACTGCCAAGGGGATCTTTGACGAGACCGAAAAAGAGCTGATTCACAGCGTGTTCGAATTTGCCGATACCCCGGTAAGGGAGGTCATGGCACCCAGGACTGAAATCCACGCCATCGATATCAAGTCGACCCCCGATGAAGTAATGAAAAGCTTTGTCGAAAGCGGTTTCTCGCGTATCCCGGTTTATGAAGAAACGCTGGATCGGGTGGTCGGAATCCTCTACAATAAAGATCTCTTCCGCACCTTGCAGGAAAAAGGGGAGTTTCAGCTACGCGAGCACCTTCACCCGCCTTTTTTCGTTCCCAGCTCTCTACCAATCAGTCAACTCCTTAAAGAACTGCAGAAGAGGCGGATCGCCATGGCGATTGTGATCAACGAGTTTGGAGAGGTGGAAGGCGTCGCTACCATTGAAGACCTGCTGGAAGAGATTGTGGGTGAGATCCGCGACGAGTATGATCGCGAAGAAAGGGGGCCCGTAGAACAGCTCCCCGACGGTTCCATGGTGATTCAGGGCTCTGCCCTTCTCAAGGACCTCAGGTCAGACTACGGGATCCCCTTCGAAGAATCGGCAGATTACCGGACGCTCGCTGGTTTTTTCTTGGCCAAGCTCCAACGCATTCCACGAGGAGGAGAGAGGGTGGAGTACAACAGCTATAGGCTAACGATTGTAGATATGGAGGGACGGCGAATCGTTAAGATAAGATTAGAAGAGGCCAAGAAGAATTCAAGCTTATAACCGCCTAAGTTACTTCCAATATGGCTGCCATCTCAAAGAGCAGAGTCTTTATTTCCTGCGGGGTCCCGACCGTGATGCGAAGGGCATCCTCCAGACCCCGCACGCCGAAATAGCGCACCAAGATTCCCCGCCTTCTCAACTCCTGGTAGAGCCCGCTGAGATTATCACCTCTACGACGCACCATCACGAAGTTTGCCTGTGAGGGATAAACACTGAAGCCGATCTTCTTGAGCATTCGAGTAAGCCGCTTACGGGTTTTTTGAATTTTCCCTACATTGCGTATCATCCATGGAAGATCCTGTAGGGCTGCTAGTGCTGAGACAAGGCTCAGACGACTGAGGTTGTAGGAATCCTTGACTTTGATCATCCCATTGATGAGTTCCTCTGCGGCAAAGGCAAGTCCAATTCGCATCCCTGCCAGAGAAAACGATTTGGAAAAGCTGCGCAGAACAACAAGGTTGGAGTATCGCTTGACCAAGGGGAGGGCAGAGTTCCCAAACCCATCGGCAAAATCGATATAGGCCTCATCCACCACTAGAACGCCTGACACACACTGAGCAAGCCGCTCGATCTGCTCCAGGGAAGCCAACGTCCCCGAGGGAGAGTTAGGATTGCAGAGGATGGTCATGGCACCGGCTTGGGAATAGAGCCCTTCGGGCAGGGAAAAATCGACCGGATAGCTGATTGTGACCTTTTCCCCTTCCTGTATGCCGATCAGGGTATCGTAAAGGGTGTAGGTCGGCACAGGATAGACCACCTGATCTCCCTTACACACAAAACAGCGTGCCAAAATGGACAAGAGTTCGTCGGAACCATTCCCGGCCAGTATATTTTCGGGCCCTATTCCGTAAGTGATAGCCGCGAGCGACCTCAGCTTTTCAGCTAAAGGCTCTGGATAGAGACGCAACGATCGGTCAGCGGCCTTTCGCAGGGCAGCGAGAACACGCGGGGAAGGGGGATATGGATTCTCATTTGTGTTAAGCTTAATAAAGCCCCCGTTTTGAGGCTGCTCACCGGGGCTATAACCTTCTATGGCAGCAATGTTTTTCCTTAGGACTGCAGGCACGAGATGGAATTGTAACTGCACCGCTCAACCATTTCAAACAGATTCTTTGCAAGGGAAGAGGAAATCTGTTACCTCTTAATAAAATGGAGAAAAAGCGCGTTTCTACTGGGATCTCTGGTCTTGATCCACTGATCGAGGGGGGGTTTCCGCCGGGAAAATCATATCTCGTCACCGGCGAGCCTGGAAGCGGGAAATCAATATTCTGCATGCAGTTTATTTTACAAGGACTCCTGGAAGGAGAAAATGCAGTCTACGTCGCTGTGGATGAAAAACCGACTGATATCGTAGAAGGAGCTGCCTCTCTCGGTTGGGATCTGAAAAAGTATGTAGAGGAGAAAAAACTTCTGATCCTGGACGCCTCTCCCTATTTCAATGCTCGCGTGGGGAAGGGAGGAGGGGTGGATGTCTCAAAAACTGTCGAAGACCTGGCTAATTATGTCAAAAGGATGGGGGCCACGCGTGTCGTCATCGACCCAGTGGGACCCTTGATCAGCTCCGTGGATAGCGGAGCCCCTCCTCAGGACCACGTTCGCATGCTAGTCCACTCACTTCAGAGTTATATGGGAACAACCAATCTGCTGAGTTCTTACAACTTTGGAGGAAATTCAACCGAGCAAGGAATAGAAGAGTACTTGGTCGCCGGGGTTGTCGTCTTGGGTGTCAGCCGAATACAGAATCGCCTTGCCCGCACCCTCATGGTTCGCAAAATGCGCGGGACGGCTATAGATCTAGCGGAACATCAATTCAACATTGTAAGAGGAAAGGGAATTTCACTAAAACAGGTTCTCTAGGGAGACCATATGGCCGGTGAGAAAAAAATCTTCATCGCTGAGGATGACCAGCATTTCTGCGAGCTTTACCAGATGGCCTTGGGGATAGAGGGGTACAACGTTCTCTGCGCCTATAACGGGAAAGATGCCCTGGATAGGATTCCCCAGGAGAATCCCGATCTTGTCATTCTGGATGTGATGATGCCGGAAATGGATGGTTACGAAGTTTGCCGAAGGCTTCGCGAGCTACCCGACTTCGCCCTGACCCCGATCATCATGCTCACCGCTCTTGCAACGGATGATGATAAAATCAAAGGGTATAATGTGGGGGCAGATGATTACCTTACCAAGCCCTTCCCCTTAAGAGTCCTCAAGGCCAAGGTGCGCAGCCTGATCGAGCGTAAAAACATAAAAAAGACGGCACAGGCAAAACCAGAAGTGAACGTGGGCGTCCCCCAACCGACAATCACTCAAGAGGTCGTCAAAGAGCAACCGACCGTGATCAGGGAGGTGACAGCAGCCGTCCCCGCCGAGCCGAGGACCCCTGTAAGAACGATTGATTCAGAAGAGAATCTCTTTAAGAGTCTCTTTGGCGGAACCATTCCAGAGGGTTCCAACATCTTCGTGATTGGACAGATGGGAAGTGGGAAATCTTCCTTGTCTCGCCTCTTCCTTGCCCAAGGGATAAAGAAAAAAGAGAAATGCATGTTCATTTGCCTCGATGACGATCCTTCTCTGGTGCGAAAGGATCTCTCTAAGCACAATCTAGACATATCTGCCCACGAAAATCAGAACCAGGTGTGCCTCGTGGATGCCTATTCCTGGAGTGGAGGGAGGGCTGCGTCGACGGAGAAATTTGCTATCAAAGGGACCCTCGATCTATCCGATCTCTCCACCCTGATTGTCGAAGCAGGGGCTGTGCTCGGACAAACAGACCAAGAGAAGGAGGGCGGGAGGAGGGTGATTGACTCTATCTCCAGCCTGTTTCTCAATTTTGACCTCCCTTATGTGCAGCGCTTCCTCGCCTTTATGGCTCGCTCAGGACACTTTGCCCGGGTCTCAACAATTTTTGTCGTGGAGGAGGGGGCCTGTGATAGCCAGAGCCTGAACAACATCAAGTACATCATGGACGGGATCCTCGACATTAAGAGAGAAGGGGACAGATTTCTGGCGCGACCACAGGCCATGAAGTGGGCTGTTGCTAAAACGGATTGGACCGACATCACACAGGAGAGGTCCATCTAAACCGCTAGGGGCATGAAGATCCTCTTATTCGAGGGTGGCCAAGGGACTCGATCTGAAATTCACAAAGAATTAGTCACCAGAGGTGTTTCGGTAACGCCGTAGGGGATCTCGCAACCTGCCTGACATGATTTTAAGCTGATCGAGACGCTACCGTCATTGTCAACTTGGATCTCAACATAAGTGGGATCGAATCGGTCCAGAAGATTCGCCCACGGTAGTGAGATCGAGGTCCAACCTGATCCTGATGGAGAAACCGCTTTTACGATCTCGTTTCCCTTTTTACGATCTCGCTTCCCTTCTGATCGCCTAACCACCTCTCCGGAGTGCTCCAGAACTTTGCTGTCTTTAGCCCACCTCAGGCCCTGGGTGCCCCCGCCGGCAGAGAGAACCCCTTCCGTTTTGGAAACGGCGGACAGTTGATAATCCGCTTTGCTTGTAATAAGCGGAATTAGCATGTTCACAAAACTCGTTGCGGCAGAACTGCAGGAGATAAAGCGCCAGGGGCTTTACCGACAACTGCGCCATGTGGAAGGAGAGCAGGGACCCACCATCTCCCTCGACGGGCAAGAGGTCTTGAACCTTTCCTCCAATAACTACCTTGGCCTCGCCAATCACCCGGCAATACGAGCGGCGGCCAAGGAGGCCATCGATCGCTACGCCTGCGGATCTGGGGCCTCGCGTCTGATTTCTGGCAACATGACGCTTCATCTTGAGTTGGAGGAGAGCATTGCCAAACTCAAGGGGGCCGAAGCGGCCTTGGTCTTTAATTCCGGCTTTCAGGCGAACGTTGGCCTCCTTTCAACCTTGGTAGGAGAAGGGGACGTAATCTTTAGTGACGCCCTGAACCACGCGAGCATTATCGATGGCTGCCGCCTTTCACGGGCAGAGGCATTGATTTATCCTCATTGTGATTTGGACCGGCTAGAGTCCGACCTCAGAAAAACGCAGAAGAATAGCAAGAAGCTAATAGTTACAGAGACGGTCTTCAGCATGGATGGGGACATCGCTCCCGTACGGGAGATTGCGGACCTGGCCGCACGCCACGGGGCAGTGGTCATGGTCGATGAGGCCCACGCCACAGGGGTTTTTGGGCCAAACGGCGGGGGGATCGTGGAAGAGATGGGACTGGCTGGACAGGTCTTGATCCAGATGGGAACTCTAGGAAAGGCCCTGGGAGGGTTTGGGGCATACGTGGCAGGGAGTCGGAACCTGAGAGACCTTCTCATCAACCGCTGCCGCAGCTTCATTTTTACTACATCGCTTCCACCCGTTGTCATCGCAATGGCCATAGCCGCCATCGACATTATAAAAAAAGAGCCGCAGAGACGCCGTGCCCTCAGGGATAACAGCAAGACTCTCAGGGAGGGCCTGGAAAGAATGGGGTTTTCTCTGGGTCGGAGTGGCAGTCAAATCCTCCCGCTCATGGTCGGGGACAGCGCCAAATGCATGATCTTGGCGGAGCGGTTGCTGCAGAATGGAGTTTTCGCCCAGGGGATTCGTCCGCCCAGCGTCCCTCCGGGCACATCACGCCTCCGCATTGTCCCCATGGCCACACATACTCGTGAGCAGATGGAGCAGGCGCTAAGGGCCTTTAAAGATGCTAAGGAGGATCATGGGCTGGGACTATAAAGAGCTGAAACAGTTAGACCACACGCATCTATGGCACCCCTTTGCCCAGATGCAGGAGTGGATGAGAGAGGAGCTGTTGATCATCGAACGTGGGGAGGGGAGCTATCTTGTAGACATTCACGGCAGAAAATACATCGACGGGGTTTCGTCTCTCTGGTGCAATCTCTATGGCCACCAGAGGCCGGAACTCGATGAGGCCATAAGAAACCAGCTTGACCGCATTGCCCACACTACCTTTCTTGGTCTCAGCCATGTGCCCGGCATCAAGCTCGCCCAAAAGCTAACCGAGATTGCACCGCCAGGGCTCCAGCGTGTTTTCTACTCGGATAGCGGCTCCACAGCGGTGGAAGTGGCCCTGAAGATGGCCTTCCAATACTGGCAGCTCAAAGGGGAGAAAAACCGAACTCGATTCGCTTCATTGGTCGAGGCGTATCATGGGGACACCGTGGGAGCTATGAGTGTAGGATATTCCGAGGTCTTTCACCGCTTTCATCGTCCACTTCTGTTTCCTGCGCTGCGCATCAGCCCCCCCCATGTCTTTCGCTGCCTCCACAAGATGAGCGAGCAGGACGCCCTGAAGGCCGCTATCGAGGAAGCCGAGGAGCAGCTCTCTAAAGAGAGAGACTCCCTTGCGGCCTTTGTCATGGAGCCTCTTATGCAGGGCGCAGCCGGGATGTGGTCGCAGCCCCCGGGCTATGTTAAATCCCTGAGCGAAATATGCCGCAGGAACAGGATCCTTCTCATCCTCGACGAGGTCGCTACCGGCTTCGGCCGTACCGGCCGCATGTTCGCCTGCGAGCACGAAGATGTAAGCCCGGATCTCCTCTGCCTGGGAAAGGGAATGACAGCTGGCTATCTTCCCCTGGCGGCAACTCTCGCCACGGAAGAGATCTTTGCTGCCTTTCTGGGAGAATATAAAGAGCTCAAAAGCTTTTTTCACGGGCACACGTACACCGGAAATCCCTTGGGTTGTTCGGTAGCCCTCGCCGGCCTGGACCTTTTCCAAAAAGAAAAGATCCTGGAAAAAATGCAGCCCAAGATCCCCTATATCAAGAGCAGGTTGGAGCAGGATTTCCTTCCGCTGGCTCACGTGGGCGATGTTCGCCAATGTGGCTTCATGGTCGGGATCGAACTGGTCGAAGAAAAGGTGCCGCTCAGGAGGTATCCTCCTGAAAAGCGCATGGCCAACCGAGTGGTCCTTGAAGCCAGGCACAGAGGTGTGGTCGTGCGTCCCCTGGGGGACGTGATCGTGTTAATGCCGCCTCTTACCATCTCTGCAGATGAGCTAAAGACGCTTCTCGATGTGACCCACGAATCAATACGGCTTGCTTCGGAGAGCTGATGGGCAGAGGGCTCTTTATCACTGGCACCGATACTGGCGTAGGAAAAACCCTCGTTGCCTGCGGATTGGCCTTCGCGCTACGGGGGTTAGGTCGTAAGGTCGGAGTCATGAAGCCCGTAGAGACCGGATGCGCAGAAAAAGAGGGGCAACTTTTTCCGCAAGATGCCTCGTATCTAAAAGAGGCCTCGGGCTGCGAGGAGCCGCTCCAGAAAATCTGCCCATACCGTTTACCGATCCCTCTAGCCCCCAGCGTGGCCGCACAGAGAGCCGGTGTGACGATTGATCTCTCGCTGCTTTGCGAGCTCTACGACGAGATCAGCTCAGCGCACGGTATCACCCTGGTGGAGGGAGCGGGGGGTCTCCTGGTCCCTCTCCAGTCTCGATGCACCACTGCGGACCTGGTGCGCATGCTGAAGCTTCCCCTAGTCGTAGTAGTCGCCAACCGACTTGGGGCACTCAATCATGCCCTGCTCACGCTCGAGCATGCATCTTGCCTTGGCTTGCCTGTGTTGGGCTATATTCTGAATCACATGGAGAGTCTGCCATCGCCTGCCGCGGAGACAAACGCCAGGACTCTTCAATCGCTCACCTCCCATACCTGTCTCGGGGAGATCCCATTTCTCACACCCGAACAACTCAACGGCTCACGTCCGGAAACCAAACCGTCTTTACTCACCGCGCTATTCCAGGAGAGGTTGGACCTCCGCCTTTTGGAGGCCACCCTGCAGCAGGAACAGAGTCAGCCATAATATTGTCTCTTACCGTCTTTGGCCTTTCCCTCTCTCCTTATTGAAACTCCCAAGGACCTCATCATAGAGCCATTTGAGAGGGATCTTTTTTACCTCGGCAAGCTTTTTCAACTCCTCATATTCGGGTACGATCCTCTTCTCGCCGTCAGGCTCCTCGATCATCTTGACCCAGACTGATCCGAACCTGGTCTTAAGCCGGAGCGGCACCCGCTTGAGGACCAAGCGCTTCACAGGATAGTAGCGGATGCCTATGGTCGACGTTTCCTTGAAGATAATCTCTGCGAGTCTGTCTCTAGTGGAGGGCTCACCTATAATCCGGAGCAGGGTTCCGGGTCGGTTCTTCTTCATCTGGATCGGTGAGAGGGAGACATCGCGCGCTCCAGCAGCGAAGAGGCGGTCCAGAACATAGTCGTAAATTTCAGGGTTCATGTCGTCGATGTTGGTCTCCAAGACCACCATCTCGTCGTGCCCCCAGGCCGGACCCGTCTCTCCCAAGAGGACCCGTAGTAGGTTAGGGCGGTCTGGGAATTCTCGCTCCCCAGCGCCATAGCCGATCTTTTCAATAGTCATTCGCGGCGCATCTTCGACTTGAGACCCGAGAGCGGAAAGGATGGCAGCCCCCGTGGGTGTTATGGTCTCACCATCGAGATTGATCCACTGGACCGAGACCCCCTTCAGGAGTTCCAGCGTGGCGGGCGCAGGAACAGGTAAAGGGCCATGCCTTGAAGGGGTCACGCCCCGGCCTAGGGGGACACTAGAAAAAACAAAGGAGTCGATTTTTAAGTGATGGGTGCCTATGGCGGTAGCCATGATATCCACGATGGAATCGATGGCACCAACCTCATGAAAATGAACCCTGTCAGGCGGGACACCGTGGATCGTTCCCTCCGCCTCTGCCAGCCTGGCAAAAATATCGAGGCCCCGGTCCTTAACGTCAGCTTCCAGGGAGCTCTGCTTGATTATCTTTCGGATCGTCTTCCAGCTCCGCCCGGCTCCACTTTCCTCTACCCGGACACGAAAGCGCGTCGCCTCAATCCCGTTGACAAACTTTTTACTGACCTCCAGGCGGTATCTCAAGCCGGGCAACTTTTTTAGCTCGCGCTCGAGCTTTCCCCGTGGAAGGCCAAGATGAAGCAGTGCCCCGACTGTCATGTCTCCGCTCAAACCCGATATCAGATCAAAATAGGCAATTCTCATGGTCAGCGACCGATGGTGAGCCCTTACGAAACTGATCCCCTGTTGTCAAGAGAGGCCTGAAAATAGTATCATCTATTTGTAGTTTTTCAGTCCCTTCTCTTTGCGTGGGGCCGTAGCTCAGCTGGGAGAGCGCTAGAATCGCACTCTAGAGGTCGTGGGTTCGATCCCCATCGGCTCCACCAAATATTTAATGCCAGCCTTGTTCTTCTCATCTCCCTTTCTCCGTCTCGCATAAAACAGCTGTAAGCAGCACCAAAGGACTTATGAATGCGAGAGCTCATAGGTTTTCTTCACTTATTCACGGCCGATCCTCTCTCTCTCCCCAAAATAGAAGTTAAATACAAAAACCAAGATCTGACCCTAAATTCTCATAGATGATAATTTAATTAAGCTATCCCTTTGGCCTGGAAGCGCACTTTAAGTTGACATAGTGACCGGATATTGGATAGTCTCTCGCCTAACGTTTTGATTCAGGAGGCTTATCTTTTCACACCACACCCTTTCGATGGAGGGCTGCTGCGGCGCATATGGCTAAGTTCTTTAGGAATTCACCAGACGTATCTTCACCGAGAAGTCCGGTGTTCCCCTTGCAATCTGAATTCCCAAACGGCCCAGGCACGGGTTTCCGGCGAGCATGCCCCTGTGTCCAAGGCGTGATTGAACACCTGAAAATCGAGACCCTTTGCGAATTTCGCCCAGATTCGCCGCGGCAAGTTGCCACCGCCCCAGCCCAGTATACTTAGCAGGGAGAATACGCATTTGCTTGACTTGATACTCCATGACGCAAAGCTCATCTTCCCCCGCGAGGATGAGCGATACGGCAGCCTTGGCGTCCAGGATGGAAAAATCGCCGGCATCTACCTCGACAGAGAAACTCCCGCTGCCCGGCGAAGGATCGACGTTGGGGGCAGGCCCCTCCTTCCAGGTGCGGTCGATCCACACATCCACCTGGGGGTACGCGGCGACCGATATGACGAAGAAATCCTTACAGAGACTCGGGCGGCTCTAAAGGGAGGAATCACGACGGTCGGCTGCTACCTGCGGGAGAAAGGGTCGTACGTTGGCAAGGTGGAGGATTTTGCGGCGCGGGGGAGAAGCAAGATTTACACGGATATCCTCTTCCATCTTGTGATTCTGGAACCGTCTCAGATCCCGGACATCCCCATGTTGGCGGAACGCTACGGAAACCCCGCTTTCAAATTCTATCTGCACGGAATTCCGGGACTGCCCATCATGGACGCGGAGAACCTCCTCAAGGCCTTCACTGTGATTGCAGGGCTAAAACAGCCCGGAATGGCCTGCGTCCACGCGGAGGATCACGCCATGTGTGTCGATGGAATGGCCCGGCTCAAGGCGATGAAGAACCCCACAACGCTTGCCGATTGGGCCCAAACCTCCCCTGACGGCTCGGAAGCTGAGGCTGTCCGGCTCTCTGCCTCCGCCGCGCAAAAAACCGGAGCCCGTCTTTATATCGTGCATCTTTCTTCCGCCCTTGGTCTGGAAGCCGTCCGAGAGGCTAGGGCCAGCGGTGTTTCTCTTCACTGTGAGACGACGTCAACTTACCTTTTTTATGACAACGAAGATGTAGCGGGCATGAAGCTAAGACGCCACCCCCCTATCCGCACCGCCACAGACCGCGCCGCGCTATGGACAGGGGTCGCCGACGGCTCCATCGAAACCATCGGGACAGATAACGTGACGGCCAACGCCGAAGAGAACAACTTTACTGGAACCTTCTGGGAGAATAGAGGGGGAATGCCTTGCCTGGCCACACACCTTTCCCAGCTCCTTCACATGGGAGTCCACAAGCGTGGCCTTCCGCTCTCGCTTCTGGCCGACCGGATAAGCCGCCGCCCCGCGGAAATCTTCGGCCTTTATCCCCAGAAGGGGTCTTTCCAGGAGGGTGCGGACGCCGATCTGGTTGTCATTGAACCCGATCTGGAAAAGGTGGTCCGCGGGACCGAGACCGGTTCCCGAACGGACTTCACACCACTAGAGGGTCGAATGCTTCGAGGCTGGCCGGTCATGGTAATCAAGGGGGGTGAGGTTGTTGTTGAGGAGAGCAATCTCACCTGCGATTCCGGCATTGGTCATATTCTGAATCAAATTCCCTCCTTACCCCATATGTAACTCTCTCGTCAGAATATTTTGGGCTAAGAGCTTGCCACTACGGATGACCCAAACGGGCGGCTGTTGAAGCCGAAGGGTGTGCTGAAAGGTGGGGGCCGCCAGCACATTTAGGTCTGCCCGACAACCTGGAGTCAAACCATAGTTCTGAAGTCGGAGGGCTCGAGCGGCATTAACAGTAATGAAATCGAACACCGCCTCGATCTCCTTGGGAAAAGTCATATGTGCCGCGTGGCAGAGATATGCCGCAACTTCCTGCTGATCATTTCGGCCGAATGGATAGTAGGGGTCGTTAACATCGTCCTGGCTGGAGAAGAGGTTGACTTCCTTGCCCCACAATTGCCTTACTCGGGTGATACCGCGCCGGATTGGCTCCTGGTCGTGGCGGCCTATCAGTGCCAAGCTGATGTGTGGGTTGCAGCAAATGCTAACTTCGGCATTCTTAACCAGGTCCATTACCTTGTGGGCATGCATCTCGTCATACGAGGCCAGAGCCTCGCAGTGGCTGGCGGAAACCCTCCCATGATAGTTTTCTCGCATTGTTTTTACAGCCAGATATTCCAGGCTTCGGCTGTTAGGGTTCGAGGTGTCATCGACCAGCATGTGGAGGTCCTTGTCGTATTTCTTGGCAAGCTCAAAGCAGAAATCTATGTGAGCGCGAACATCCTCATCCAGATGTTCATGCCATGGGAGACCACCGACGACATCTGCCCCCATCCTCATCCCTTCTTCCATGAGATCTTTAGTGCCAGGATCCCTCAGAATTGCCTCTTGAGGGAAATCGACCGCCTCTATATGAACAATTCCCTGCCACTTAGCCTTTAAGGCGAGTATTCCTTCCAGGGGGCGTAGCCCGCCGATGGTATCTACATCAGCAAAGACTCGGAACACAGTTGTGCCGTGGAGGATACCCTCGCGGATGGCCTTACTTGCCCTTTCAACGATGTCTTCTATCGTATAAGTTCGCTTGTGCTCCCAAGTTATCTCGAGACATTCCCGAAAACTGTATGTCTGGTTGGGCCGCATGATGTCTCCCAAGTTGCACTTGTCCAAGTGTACGTGGCCGTTGACATACGTGGGAGCAACCAGTCGCCCAGCCGCCTCTATCTCCTCAGTCCCTTGATCTTCGAGGCGCTCAGCAACGGCGGCGATGCGGTCTCCCTGAATGCCGATGTCCCAGGACCCTTCACGACCTTGAAGTCTGGATTTACGGATAACGAGGTCCATAGCGTGCCTATACCTTCAGGGCTTTATTCCTTCAAGACCGCCAAGGAAGGCGAGTAAAGGCGCAATGCGAACAGTATTCTCTTCTGTGTTTGAAAAAATACTTCCATGCCTCGTTATGGGCAGAGACTATCCGGTAACGTGCAACCATGTCAACCAGGACAAGGTGCAGTTAAGGTGTTTATGATTCAATGTAAACCCCGCCTCTTGAGGCGGGCACAAAGCCGATGGGGTTACCAAAGGGGATAAGCGGCAGCTCTCCCCTTTGGTCGAACACGGGGATTCAAACCCCGTGTTCGATATAACTTGATTTACATATTGGGCCGAAACTATACCCTCTAGGAACCAGCAAAGGATTACGCTCTAACCTATTGACATGGTTACCAGACTTTACTAATGGACAAGCTAAGAACAAAGATTCAGTATGTTCAAGCTTTTTGATTAAGGTGGAAAAACAGGATGTTCGATACCGAGAGGTTTATCGAAGAGTGCCGTAATGCTTTGAATGATACCAACGCTCACTCGGCAGTGCGGGAGGTTGTTGAGAGAACCGTTTCCGATCCCAACAACGTGATAGAGGGCCTCGGTGAACCGAAAAGGGCGGGCGTAAAGACACTGTATCGTTCCGACGACCTGACGATCATAAATTTCACCTGGGGGCCAAGGATGTCCCTCCTTCCGCACGATCATCGCATGTGGGCCGTTATCGGACTTTATGGCGGCAAAGAAGATAACACGTTTTATCAACGCAGTCCGAAGGGACTCTTACGGAGTGGGGGAAAGGAGCTGAGCGTAAAGGAAGCTTGTCCGCTCGGAGCTGCTGTTATTCATTCGGTGATCAACCCGCTGGATAAAATCACGGCGGCGATTCATGTCTACGGCGGCGACTACTTCGGCGTGCCTAGAAGCCAGTGGGACGCCGAGACGCTCGAAGAGCAGCCTTTCGATATAGAGTACATAATGGGAATATTCGAAGAATCAAATAGGGTCTTAGAAGATAAGGGGGAATAGCTCATCGTTAAAGGTTGTACAGCATGCCCGCTCTGACCGTTAGCCACGCGCGCCCACCAAGCACGCAGGCCCCCCTGGATAAAGATCTTCGGGGTCATCTGGAGCGCAATGCCGACGTTGTCACGCGTATTACCAAGCCCGTGAGCATCCGTGACATTGGGGCGCTATCGGCGCAGAGTAACGGTCCCATAGTCTTTGAGAACATTAAGGAGTACCCGGACTTTAGACTCTGCGACATTCTTGTCAAGCACCGGTCTCTGCAAGCGCGTGCGCTTGGTGTTCCCGTCGGCGATTACCTGCGGACGCTGGCCTTTCGGTTGCGTCAGCCGCCGCGCGGGTTTGTGCACGTAAATACAGGGCCGGTCAAGGAGCGCCGCTTTGTTGGCAGTGACGTGGACCTCACGATACTGCCCGTTCCGATTCATTCATCTCATGAGACAGAACCATACATTACCGCGATGAATATCGTCCGTGACCCGAAGACGGGGTTTTACAATTCATCGCACGCTGGGACGACTCCCCATGGGCGCAATATGATTCAATTGAGTTTTCAGACGCCACATACCCAGATCATCGTTCAGAAATACAAGGAGATGGGTAAGAAGGAGATGCCCATAGCGCTCTGTATCGGCGTGCATCCGGCCTATGAAATCATGGCCAACTATTCGGGTTTGCACATGGATCAATGGGGCGAGCTGGAAATGGTCGGGACCATCATGGACAGGGATGTGGAGATGGTGCCGTGCGAGACCATCGACCTTGACGTGCCCGCACATGCGGAAATCGTTATCGAGGCTGTTGTAGATCTGACTGTAACCCATGAGTTTGGCGGATCGGTTTCGCCGACTATGTACTATCTGCCGAAGGAGCAAAAGCTGCCCTCTGCCCGGGTGACCGCTATCACAATGCGCGGCGATCGTCCGATCTACCGAAATCATCAGACCACGCCCGAGACCGACCATCAGGTCCTGCCTCGACTCTGTCACGAGGCGGTTCTCTACAACCGACTCGAGGAAATCGGGCTGAAGGTAAAGGATGTCCGATTCCCGGCGTGGGGAGGGGCATTGTCGGTAATCTTGCAGGTCGAAGCGCCCAGCGACGGGTTCATCAATGATGCGCTGCTGCTCACCATGGGGGCGCCCTGGGGGCACACAAAGATGGTCGTCGCTGTCAGCCCAGACGTCGATCTGGATGACCCGGGATCGGTGTATCACTCGATTGCGACAAGGGTTGATCCGTCCAAGGA
>Ga0209980_10000946_pt1 | contig 15917 bp, 16 predicted proteins | sample CR02metaG_FD_183611 | JGI IMG/M metagenome (GOLD analysis project Ga0209980, IMG submission 183611) | Deep subsurface microbial communities from Mariana Trench to uncover new lineages of life (NeLLi) - CR02 metaG (SPAdes) (version 2) | ecosystem: Environmental > Aquatic > Marine > Ocean trench...
AGGCCGTGGTGGTAGATGCGGCGCCCGAGATCACGGTCTTGCCCACGACGCTCAACTTTGGCGACGTGACCAACGGGACTTCCTCGACGCTCACTTTGACGATCTTCAACGACGGGTCGGCCGATCTGAGCGTCACCGGTCTGTCGATCAGCGGGGCGGCTTACAGCTTGGATGCCCCTCCAGCGACTCCGGTCACCCTGAGCCCGGGCACGAGCCAGATCATCACTGTGCGCTTCACACCCACAGGCGTAAGCAACGGCCAAACGGGTACTCTTACCATCAATAGCAACGACGCCAACGAGGGCACGGTTTCGGTGAGCCTGACCGGCGACGGCATTTAGCACCTCCGAGATGGCTCCGGGGGGCCGATCCTCATGCGGTGCGTGGTGACAAGACGGTCGACACGGAGGTCGACCGCTACAGGCGCGGGGTGCTTCGAAAACCAGTCGGGAGGGGACACCGAGGAACGGTGTCCCCGACGGCGCTGATATAGTTATTGCCTAGCCCGAACGGGACTTTTTTCGCCGTGACCTCTACTCCAACCTATTCTCTCGAGGCCCTCGAGCGCCGCTGGCAACTCGAGAAGACCCCGCAAATCGGGCTGCGCCTCGCGGAGCAGTACGGGTTCCAGGAGAAGATCTCGGCTGCGATCGAGACGCTTGCGGCCGGGCTCGAGGTCTACCCGACACATACCGCGTCGCGGGTAGCCCTGAGCCGTCATCTCGTGGACACTGGGCGTTTTGACGAAGCGGTTCTCCACCTCGAACAGATCGTCGTGCGGGATCCGGCGCATCTGGTTGCCAACAAGCTCCTGGTGGAGACCTATGCGGGTGTCGGCAGGACAGACGATGCTCGCGAAAAGCTGGACATCTACGAAATGATGGGCGCGGGCGATGCCGACATCGAACGCCTGCACGAACTCTTGGAGGCAGCCGAACGTCGAGGGAACTCTCAGAGCGCCGAGCTCGAGCCCGCCGCGGGACCGGGAGATGTGCCGAGCGAGGCATCGGAAGGCATCAGGCGCGAAGACGACCAGCCGTTTGCCCCGGCCCTGGCGCCGGGGAGGCTGTCCGACTACTGGCAGGAGGTTGCGGAGGAGGGAATCTTCACCTTCGAGCCGCCGGAGGAGCCGCTGGAGCTGGATCAGCCAGAGGAGCTAGATGAGCCGGGCGCGGTCGGGAACTCGACCGTTACTCTGGGAGAACTCTATCGGGAGCAGGGACACAGAGAGGAGGCCGTCGAGGTCTTCGAGGAGGTGCTCACCCGTGAGCCCGAAAACCGTGCGGCCCGGCGTGGACTCGAGGTCACGAGGGAGCCGGAGCCAGCGGCAGCGCCGGTTGCACCGGCAGCGGGCGATGCGGGCGATGCGGGCGACACGAGCGCAAGCGAAGAGGGCTCGACGTCGGGCTTGGTGGAACGCAAGAAGCAGGCTCTCACCGCCTACCTTGGGCGGATACGCCGAGCGGATGCGTCGGGCATCTGATGTTCGAGCAGCGCCTGGCAGGGATCGCTTCCCGTCTCGACGGCCTCGCGTTTGCGTCGCTGGTTGCAGCTGACGGCATTCGGGTGGAGAGCTACACAGGGAGCGATCAACTCGGCGAACTCAACACCGACAATCTAGCCGTCGAGCTGCTGACTCAGCTCAAGGCGATCTCTCAGAACCGCGGCGAGCTGGGCTTGGGTGAGGTGTTCGAGTACTCGCTCGCCACCGAGCGCTTTTCCGTGATGCTTGGTCGGGTGGCTCCCAATTACTATCTGATGCTTGTTCTGGTTGTTGGTGCCAGCGTCGGGCGGGCCCGTTTCGAGTTGCGCCGTGCGCCGTTGGCATTCGAGAAAGATCTGCTGTAGGCGATTCCATAGGGAGGCACCATTGACGTTCGAGCAAATCAAGGCACTGATCGACATTGTCTGCCAGAAGGGACTGCAAGAGCTCGAGGTGGAGCGCTCGGACTTCCGAGTCAAGATCGTCGGCCCTTCGGCCGGCGTTCCGGCCGCGTTCACGCCGGCCGCTCAGCAAGCATCGACTGCAGCGGCGGTGGCAGGCGCGCATCAGATCACGGCTGCAGCGCCCGAGGCAGCCTCCGAAGGCAAGGCTGGGCACGTTATTACCTCGCCCATTGTGGGGACCTTCTACCACGCGCCCAGCCCTGACGCCGATCCCTATGCTCGGGTAGGCGATCGCGTCAGCGTGGGGCAGGTGCTCTGCATCGTCGAAGCCATGAAGTTGATGAACGAGATCGAATCCGACGTTGCCGGTGAGGTTCTGGAGATCCTTCCTTCCAACGGACAGCCGGTCGAGTTTGGAGAGCCGCTTTTTGTGATTCGTGTTGATTCGTGAATTCGGGCTGCTTGCATGTTCAAGAAAATCCTGATCGCCAATCGAGGCGAGATCGCGTTGCGGATCATCCAAGCCTGCCGAGAACTGAGCATCCGCACGGTGGCGGTGTTCAGCACCGCCGATCGCGACAGCCTGCACGTCACCTATGCCGATGAGGACGTTTGCATCGGCCCCGGACCGTCGGCGCAGAGCTATCTGAACATTTCGGCGATCATCTCGGCCGCCGAGATCACCGGCGCCGAGGCGGTGCATCCAGGCTACGGCTTCCTGGCGGAGAACGCGGGTTTCGCGGACGCTCTTCGGGAGTGCAAAATCAAGTGGATCGGCCCGAGCCCAGACAGTATTCGCTTGATGGGAGACAAGTCCCGCGCCAGAAAGACCGCGCGCGAGGCAGGCATTCCGGTGCTTCCCGGCAGCCAGGAGGCTCTGTCGAGCGCCGACGAGGCTCGCGCACTGGCATCCCGCGTCGGCTACCCAGTGATTCTCAAAGCATCGGCCGGCGGTGGCGGACGCGGCATGCGCATCGTCCACGGGCCGGAGGAACTCGAGCAGCAGCTTCAAACCGCGAGCGAGGAAGCCGCCGTTGCCTTCGGTGACGGTTCGATCTATCTCGAAAAATACCTTGTCGAGCCCCGGCACATCGAGTTCCAAATTCTGGGAGACCGCTACGGGAACGTTATCCACCTCGGTGAGCGCGAGTGCTCGATCCAGAGGCGTCACCAAAAGCTGCTCGAGGAAGCGCCCTCATCGGCACTGACCCCCGAACTGCGGCTCAGTATGGGAGAGGCCGCGGTGCGACTGGCCGAGCATGTCGGATACCAGAACGCCGGCACGATCGAGTTTCTCTTGGAGCGCACCGGGAGCTTCTATTTCATGGAGATGAACACCCGCATTCAGGTCGAGCACCCGGTCACCGAGATGGTGACCGGTGTCGATTTGGTCAAGGAGCAGCTGCGGCTGGCCTGGGGTGAGAGGCTGACTATCCGCAGCGCCCCCGGGGCTCGCGGTCACTCGATCGAGTGCCGGATCAACGCCGAGCATCCCGAAACCTTCAGACCCTCGCCCGGCAAGGTTACAACCTTCCATCCCCCCGGTGGGCCGGGCGTACGTGTCGACACCCACGTCTACGAGGACTATGTGATCCCGCCTTTCTACGACTCCCTGGTTGCGAAACTGATCGTTCACGCCGCCGACCGACCGGAGGCCATCCGGCGGATGGAACGGGCTCTCGATTTCTTTGTGATCGAGGGAATCGATACCAGCATCCCGTTGCACCGCGAAATCGTGCGAGACGATCGTTTTCGCAGGGGTGATGTTTCGACCCGATTCATGGAACGCTTTCGTCCGCAAGAGTCCACGCCGAAGCTGGTCGGGGTGTGAGTCAGACCTTCTCCTCCCGCTGGGGGCTCATCCTGGCGACGCTGGGCATGGCGGTGGGGACCGGCAACATATGGCGTTTTCCCCGGATCGTAGCGACCAATGGTGGCGGCAGCTTTCTGGTTGCCTGGCTGGTGTTTCTTCTGGCTTGGTCGATTCCGTTGATGATCGTCGAGTTTGCGTTCGGCAAGAGAGGCCGGTTGGGAACCGTTCGGACGTTTCGCTTGTTTGCCGGCGAGCGCGCCGGATGGATGGGCGGCTGGGTAGCGCTTTGCGCTGCGGCGATTGCGTTCTACTACTCGGTGGTTGCGGGTTGGTGCCTTCGATACTTCTTCGCGTCGCTGGTCGGAGAGCTGGGCCAAGCCGATCCGGAGGCTTTTTGGGAGTCCTACGCCGGCAGCGGTTCGTCCTTTTTCACCCATGCTCTGGCCCTGGTGCTCGCCGGCTCCGTGGTGTGGTTCGGCGTCCGCGGCATCGAGCGGGTGGCGACGGTACTTATTCCTCTGTTGGTCGGCATGGTCGTTATCCTGGCCGTCAGGGCTGTGACCCTGCCGGGTGCGGTCGCCGGCCTCGAGTTCCTGTTCCGGCCGGATTGGAGCGCGTTGGGCGATGTCAACATCTGGCTGCAAGCCCTGACTCAGAACGCTTGGGATACCGGTGCCGGGTGGGGTCTCATTCTCACCTACGCGATCTACATGCGGGCGCGCGAGGACGTGCCTTTGAACGCCTTTCTGATCGGCTTCGGCAACAATGCCATGTCGCTGCTGGCCGGGATCATGGTTCTGTGTACGGTCTTCGCTCTGAATCCAGGCGCCAAGGACGAGATCGTCGGAGCCGGCAACGAGGGCTTGACCTTCATCTGGATGCCGCAGCTGTTCGCACAGATGCCCGCCGGCGGCCTGTTCATGGTTCTCTTCTTTCTTGCGCTTTCGTTTGCGGCTCTCACCAGCTTGATCGCCATGATCGAATTGATCACCAGGGTGCTACTCGATGCCGGTTTCACTCGTCGCAAAGCCCTCGTCATGGTCTGCTTCGCGACCCTCTGGTTCGGCGCCCCTTCGGCTCTTTCGCTCGACTTTCTTCACAACCAGGACTGGGTTTGGGGGATTGGCCTGATGGTCTCGGGGCTCTTCTTCGCTGTGGCGGCGCGTAGGTTCGGCGTCGAGAAGCTTCGTACCGAAGTTGTCAACGCCGAGGGCTGCGATCTACACATCGGCCGTTGGTGGAACTTCATGATTTCGGTCGTGGTTCCGCTCGAAGCCGTTCTCTTGATGGTCTGGTGGCTCTGGGAGGCCAAGGTTGGCCCCCCCGACAAATGGCTCGATCCTTTCGGAGTCGAGACTGTTGGTACGGTGTTGGTGCAGTTCTTTATTGCGCTGGTTGGACTGATTCTCCTGGACCGCTGGCTGCTTGCCAGACGAGTCGAGGCCCGGAGTAGATAATGAGCGCAACGGCGTTACTTTTCATGTTTCTGGTCTGTGGCGTGGTGTGGGGTGGTTTCGCCGGACTCCTGCTTCGGGCGGTTCGACGGGAAGGCCGAAAGCCATAGAACAAAAGTCGAGCGAACTCGTAGCCTCTGTGGTGGAGCCGGCCGGAAAGTATTACCTGATCGGCTTCATGGGCTCCGGCAAGACCTCCGTGGGGTCGCGCTTGGCGGACTTGACAGGAATGGAATTTGTGGATTTGGATCGCGCAGTCGAAGCCGACGCGAAGATGCCCATATCTCGGATTTTTGCCGAGCATGGCGAGGCAGGGTTTCGACGCCTCGAGAGTGCGACGCTGCGCTGCCTGGCCGGGCGTGAGGGCGGCCTCGTGGTCGCGACTGGGGGCGGTACCGTGACGCGACCGGGCAACGTGGAGCTAATGCGCTCGACCGGAATCACCTTCTGGCTCGATCCGTCGTTTGATGCCATTCTGAGCCGGCTGAATACGGCAGACCGACAGCAGCGGCCGTTGTTTGCGTCACCGGCCCAGGCCCGGGCCCTCTACGAGGAGCGACGCCACAGCTACTCGAGCGCCGGTCTGAGGGTGGAACTCGGGACCGACGAGCCGCCGGACGAGGTGGCTCGACGAATCATCCGAATGTCTTTGGAAGCGGACTCCGCCGGCCGGTCCCAGGCAGACCGGCGATGAAGTACCTGATCCTGACTGACATCCACGGCAATGCAGAGGCTCTCGAGGCGGTCCTGGAAGACGCTCGCGGCGATTCAATCGACTCGGTACTGGTGCTGGGCGATCTGGTCGGCTACGGTGCCGGCCCCAACGAGGTGATCGCACAGCTCCTCGACTTGGCGCAGCCGATCGTGGTCATCCGGGGGAATCACGACACGGTCGTCGCGACGCCGCTTCGAGACACTCACTTCAACTTCGTAGCTCGCCGAGCGCTGCGTTGGACGGCGCAGGCACTGACGGCGGAGAATCTCGAGTACCTGGCACGGCTTCCGCGCGGCCCAATCGAAGTCGCTCCGGGCCTATTCGTGTGCCACGGTTCCCCTCTCGATGAAGACGAGTACGTGATCAGTTTCGAAGATGCCGCCAACGTGTTTTCCAACCACGCAGGCGCCCTCACCTTTTTCGGGCATACCCATATTCCCACCTGCTTTACGGCCCGGGATGGAGAACTCTCGTCCCTAGAGCTCAAAGGCGACGGGGTTTCGATCCAGGTCGAGCCCGGTACGCGATACTTGGCGAATCCGGGATCCGTGGGGCAGCCGCGGGACCGCGACCCGCGGGCTGCGTATTTCGTGTATGACTCGGCAAGGGCGCAAATCGAGTGGCGCCGATGCGACTATGCGATCGAGGCCGCGCAGCGGTCTATCCTGGAGGCCGGATTGCCCGAAGTTCTGGCCCACCGGCTGGCGATTGGAATCTAGCCTGCTCTCGCTACGAACGCTGTGAGAAGGTCAGGCTAGTGGGCGTGGTCAGGTTCCCGGTCGTGGGCCGCCTGTCGTTCTGGGTCGTCCACCTGCTGCTGGTGTGCGTTCTGATTCCTGGCTGCGCCACCATGGGTGCACAGGACGCCTTGCGGGGAACGCCCTCGTTCGAAGCAGCGCTCGACGAGGATGGACCGGCACTGCTCTTGCTGATGGCCGATCAGCTCCTCTTCGAGCCGTTCGCCGTCCGCACGATTTTTGATCACTATCCGCGGCTGCACGAACAACTGGCGGTCGCTCTGGGTCGGATCGGCGACGCCCGTGGCTTGCCCTATCTGAAGTCGCTGCTGGAGAGCCCGGCGGTCGAACTTCGAAGAGCCGCGGCCTTCGGCCTCGGTCAATTGGGAGATCGAGAAGCCTATCCGAATCTATTGGGGGCGGTCGGAGATGGAGACCGCCAAGTGGGCCGCTTGGCGGTCGAGTCCTTGGTTCGCATCGGGTTGCCTCTGGCAACGATCGAGCCAGCTTTGGGAGTGCTGGCCGCGGCCGAGATTCAGCATCGTTTGTTGCCGGCCCTGTTTCGCTTTGCGCCGGACGAGATCCATCGCGTGCAGTCGGATCTGGCCTCCCAGGCCGGCCTTCAGACGAACTCCGATGCAGGCCTCGACCCCGGTCTCGAGCGCTGGCTGCTCTATGCGCTGGCCCGGAGCGGTGACGACAGGGGGCTGCCGCAGCTGCGCCTGGCCCTCGACAGCCAAGATCCGTGGATTCGCGGCTGGGCGGCGCGCGGCCTGGGTCGTCTCGGAGAGCGAGCCGACCTGGAACGGCTACACCGGCTCCTCGAGGACAGCCGTCCGGGAGTCGTGGTGCAGGCCTTGCGCGCCGCGAGCCGCTTGATTGACGCCGGCAAGGTGGCCCCTCCCGATCTTTGGCTCGCCGACCTCGAGCGGCTGATCGAAGACCAGCGGTCCTGGGTTCGGCTGACAGCCCTGGAAAGTGCCGGCAGCTGGACTCCGAGTCCGAGCCTCGGCGTTCGGCTGCGCGCATTGGCCTCCGGGTGCCGCGGACGATCTGCGGAGCTGGCGCTCATGTCCTTGGCTCGCGCCGGTGATATCGAGTCCGAGCAGCTCATCCTCCACGCCGCGGCGTCGGAGTGGCCTTCGATGCGCCGAGCGGCCGCCATGGCGGCGGCCGTCGCCGGATTCGAGCCGGTGGTCGAACAGCTGCGTGCCGACGCCGAACCTGCCGTGCGAATGGCCGCTTTGACCGTGACCTTGGAGCGCAATGCGGCGGCCTCAGGCACGTTTTCCGGCACTTTTGGGGGCGCACTTGGGGGCGTGAGCTCGAGCGCCGAAATCGCTGCGCGTGAGGCGCTGCTCGACTCCGACCCTGGAATCCGGACGGTGGCGCTCGAATGGTTGGCCTCCAATCCTGTCGCGCCGTTCGACGAACTCGTGCTGGCGCTGGCCGGGGCGGCCGAGCACTTTATGCCCGATCTCCAAGTCCATGGATCTTCCGCGCTGGCGGCACGGGCTCTCGAGAGGCCGCTCGAGCGAGGTGCGATCGTGATTGCTCTCGAGCGCCTGGCTGAAAGCTCTGACTACATTGTGCGTCGCAGCGGAGGCGAAGCGCTGGTTTCACTCGGCCGCGAGCGCCCGCCGCTGGGAACGGTCGTTTCGACCAGGGCGTTGCGCGACTATCGCGCTATGGCCAGTACGATCGAGTCGAGCCGGTGGGTCGAACTGGTCACCGGGCGTGGCGTATTGGTCATTGAGCTCGACACACGGTGGGCCCCGCTGAGCAGCATCAGCTTCATTCAGCTGGCGGAGGCGGGCTTCTTCGACGGACTCGAGTTTCATCGAGTGATCCCGGATTTTGTCGCTCAGGGGGGAGATCCTCGAGGAGACGGGTGGGGAGGTCCCGGATTCTCGCTGCGGGACGAGAACAGCTGGGTCCCGTTCGAGCGTGGTGTCGTGGGTATGGCGCGCTCCGGGACGCATACCGCTGGGAGCCAGTTCTTCTTGACCCTGAGCTCACAACCCCATCTGAACGGCAATTACACGGCCTTTGGACGAGTTGTGGCCGGTGAAGAGTGGCTCGACGCGATCGAGCAGGGCGACACCATCTCGAGCATCCGCGAAGTCACCAAGAGTGACTCCAGCAGCCCGTGGTAGAGAACCAAGGTTCTCTAGGCTGAGCGCCACAGATTCGGCTCCGTCTCGACCGTTCGGGCCAGCCGCAGCAAGACCGAGGTTTTCTAGGCCGGCGATTCGGCCAAAATCGCGTCGAGCATCGCTTTGACGGCGTTCGCCAATGGCACGAGCTGCTTCTCACCGTCTCTTCGAAGCGAAACCTCGACCTCGCCGTTGGCGAGCGACTTCGAGCCGACCACGAGGCGAATCGGAATGCCGATCAGGTCGGCATCGTTGAACTTGACACCGGGCCGCTCCTGGCGATCGTCGAAAAGCACGTCCACACGCTTCTCGACCAACTCTTCGTAGATCTTGCCGGCGGCCTGGACGACCTCTTGGTCATTCATGTTGAGCGGCACGACCAGAGCCTCGAATGGCGCCAGGGGAAGAGGCCAGATGATGCCCTTGTCGTCGTGGTTCTGCTCGATCGCCGCGGCCACGGTGCGTCCGATCCCGAGGCCGTAGCAACCCATGAGCATTGGATGGCTCTGGCCCCGATCGTCCAAGTAGTTGCAGCCCATGGGTTGGGAGTACTTGGTGCCCAGCTTGAAGATGTGTCCGACCTCGATGCCGTGCGACATCACGAGATTCTGATCGCAGTTGGGACACCGATCGCCGTCGGCTACCAGCACGAGATCGTGAAACTCGTCGAGGTGAACGTCCTTGCCGAAGTTGGCACCAACCCAATGAGCGTCGGCTCGGTTGGCGCCGCAAGTGAAATTGGTGACCCCCTCGACCGACCGGTCGGCAACGATGCGAACCCCTTCCAAGCCAATCGGACCGGCGAACCCCACTGGAGCGCCGCTGACCGCTTCGACCAGAGCTTCATCGGCCAGCTCCAACTCCTGCACGTCCAGCAGATTCTTGAGCTTGATCGCGTTGACCTCCCGGTCACCACGTACCAGGACTGCGACCGGCCCTGCCTCGGTGCGATAGATGATCGTCTTGACAATGCGTTGTGGCGTCACTCCAAGGAAGGCGGCGACCTCCTCGACCGTGGTCTTGCCGGGCGTTTCCTCCAGTCGAACACCCTCGGCAAGGTCATCGGCGGCGGAGTCTTCCGCCGGCGATTTCGCCAGACCCGAGGTCCCGGCCTTCTCCTGATTGGCAGCGTAATCACACCCGGCGCAGCGCAGAACCAGACTCTCCCCCGTATCGGCGACGACCATGAACTCGTGTGACGCCGATCCACCGATGGCTCCCGAGTCCGCCTCGACCTTGATGAAGTCGAGCCCACACGCCCTGAAGATCCGTTCGTAGGCCTTGCCCAGGGCGGCATAGGCTTCTTCGAGACTCTCTGGGGTAGCGTGAAAGGAATAGGCGTCCTTCATCAGGAACTCCCGGCCGCGCATCAACCCGAAGCGCGGACGGACCTCATCGCGGAATTTGACCTGGATCTGATAGAGATTCACCGGCAACTGGCGATAGCTGGTCACGTCCTTGCGCACGATCTCGGTAATGACCTCTTCGTGGGTGGGTCCGAAACAGAACTCCCGCCCGTGGCGATCTTCCATTCGCAGCAGCTCCTTGCCGTACTGCTCCCAGCGACCGGACTCCTGCCAAAGCTCAGCCGGCTGAATCGCGGGCATCGTCAGCTCGACACACCCGGCGACATCCAGCTCGCGACGTACTATGGCCATCAGTTTGGAGAGGCTTCTCCAGCCGAGAGGAAGATAGCTGTAGATCCCAGCGGCGGCCCTCCGAATCATCCCGGCGCGCACCATCAGCTGATGGCTCGTCACCTCAGCGTCTTTCGGGACCTCACGAGTCGTAAACAGATAGAACCGGCTCCAGCGCATGGCGGTCTCGTAGGGTAGCCCCAGTGGCGCTAGTGACGCTAGTGGCGCTCTTTCTCTTGGACTCGCTCGAACACACGATGGGTGTCCTTCATGCACTCCATCATCTTCTGCTGAACCGACATCCCCGGTCCTTCGACCTCCCGAGCGCGAGCAAGAACCCGTTTCGCCTCGGCGTCCTCACCCGAGGCCAGCAGCGCCATGCCCAGATGGGTCAAGGTCGGCGCCGACGCGTGCAAATCGCTCGAGCGCCTCAAGAAGTCCACGGCCTGCTCGAACTCGTCGCGCTTGTAGTGAACCCAACCGAGCGCGGCCAGCGGAAACTGGCGCAGCTCCTCGGGCGACGAGTCGAGCGAACGGCGAGCGAGGTCCAGCGCTTGATCGAGGTCCTCTTCCATCTCGGCCAGAGAGAACGCCATCTCATAGTAGGCAATCGCGCGGGAAAAGCTCGACGAGCCCTCTTCGAGCAGACGCGTGCCGACCCGGAAACCCTCGCGAAAACGACCCTCGGAGCGCAGCGCCTCGATCAAGGTCGCGCATGCCGTGGCCTTGAGCATTTCGTTGGGTTCGAGCTCGAGCAGGCGCCGCGTCGCAACCTCGCTGTCTTTGGAGCGCTTGTGTTCGAGACAAACCAGCGCAAAGTTGATCAACAGCGTCGGATTGTCGGGCTCGATCTCGAGCGCGTTGCGATAGCAGGAAAGCACTCGTTCGGGCCTCGATCGGGTCTTCGCCTGCGCGGCCCTTTCGAGCCATTTCCGAGCCTCTGCGGAAATCTCCGGAAGCGGCGACTCCCGGTGCCCGGAGAGATATCGGATCAGATCCTCATAGCGAAGCTTCTTGGGGTTGAGACGCTGAGCACGGCGAAAGGAATCCAGCGCCTTGTGGTTCCATCCCCGGTCCAAGTAAGCCAGCCCCAAGAGATGATGAGCTTCCTCGTGCGCCGGGTCCCTTCTGACTGTCTCTTCCAGGGAACGGGCCGCTCGGGTCAGCTTTCCCATCTCGTAGTGGCAGCTGCCTAGAAGAAACAGAGCCTCCGGCACTGGGTCGAGAGCCACTGCGCGCTCCAGAAGGGTCGTTGCACCGGTCAGGTTGCCACGCGCGGCGAACACGGCTCCCAGGCTAAACGTCGGCAGGAATGAGTCCGGATTGAGCGCCAGCGCCCGCTGAAGCAGCGCCTCGGCACTCTCGGCATCGCCTCGCTCATGATGAATAACGCCGGTGTAGACCAGGCCTTCATAGTGATCCGGTGCGGCGGCCAGGACCTGCTTGAAATAGACCAGGGCGCGCTCGGTGTCGCCGTCGTTGAAGTAGGTCTCACCGATGAAATACCCGAGTTCGTAGTTCTGCTTGTCGAGACGATAGGCAGCCTCCAAGGCCTTGAGGGCCCGGTCCACGTCGAAACCGAAGAGAGCGTACTCCGCGTCATCCAGGAGTTCGACAAAGAGCTTGCGCCGCTTGCCGCTAAACAGCGCCGCCATGCGGCTCTTGACCTCCACAAAGCGCTCACGCTTCTCGAGCGCGAGCAGCTGATAATCCATCCGAGTTTGCCAGAGGTCGTTCCACTCGTCGGAGTCGACGATCCGCTTCTTTTCCAAGAGTTCGCGCAGCGCGGAAACGCCGGTTTGGTTCACGACAATGCTTCGCTCCTGCTTGGTTAGAGCCACCATCAACTCACGAATCGTCTCTGCCGATCGTTTGACCGCCTCCTCCAGAATCGAGATCCGTTCGAGCAGGTGCTCGTCGAACGAAAAACTGTCGTCGGGGGACGGCTCCTCGAAATCCGAGGAGACCCCGGCGCCCTGCCCGGAGAGCACCAGCAGCTTCTGGTGACAGCGGGCGCAGTACTCCTCTTCTTCGCGATTCAGCGCGCCACAGGCCTGACAGAACATCAGCTATCGATCAATTTTTCAGATAGAGGAACGCGGCGAGAGACCGTGCCCTGCCCGGGTTCTCCCCGGGATGTCCCCGGGATCGGCCGGTCCGAAGCATCGAGCCGAGATTACGGCAACCTCCGAGGGCGGTCAAGCCGAGTCCGACATGGCCGAATCGAACCACGGCTCGCGCCGTCCGAACTTGGTTCCGATCGCGCAGCCCACGCCGAGAAGAGTGACCACGGTCCACACCCAGGTGCCGATCCAAGGTAGAAGCTTGATAGCGCCCAGCGTCAAGAGCCCGAGCACCGCCACATTGAGAGGACTCCAGCGGCCCCGCAGCCGCCTGGCAATCCACGCTCCCGCCGCGTGGAACACCGCGACGCTTCCCCACAGCTTGAACAACAGCATCAAGACGACCACCAGAAACAGAATTGGGATCGCCATGACCGATGAGGCCATGGCGCTAAAGAAGAGCGCAGTCAGAAACATGCTCAAGACCGCGCCCAAACCGATGAGGAACATTCGCAAAGGCTCCGCCTCAACCGCCGAGGAGGCGCTCAGAACTTCGCGTCCGGTCGAAGCCATGATCAACACCGCCCATAAAAGCCAGGCGGACAACAGGGCCAGCTTGGCTCCCAGAATCACTCGCGAGAGGGCTGACAAACCGAGGCTCGGTCCTTCGAGTAGCACCAGCCAAGCGCCACCCGCGGACGGGTAGGACACCGAACGTCCACCAATGATCGAGCCCGACTCAGCGGTCAGCCGGCCACCGAGAACAAAGATATCGCCATCGACACGCGCCCCATCCGCAACCGTAACGCTGCCTCCAAGCACAATGACATCACCACGGACGACACCGTTGACGCGAACCGAGCCATTGATCGCAGCGACATCCTCGAGCGCGGTACCGTCAATCCGGAGGTCGCGTCCTACGGCAACCAACTGCCGGCGAGCCAGGCTCCCGGCCTCTACGACCAGGGCCGACTCCTGTGCCGAGAGCAATCCCGCCTGCAGGAGCAACGCCAGCACACCAACAACCGTCAGTTTGTTCATCCGCTCGAGTTTAACCTGCATTTCTCACCGGCCAGCTCGAAACCGAGCCGCCACCGAGGCGCGACACGCCGCTACTTGGATCGACCGCGGGGGTGCGATTGCCTGCTGGTGGCCAATGCCTCGCGGCGCGACAAACGCCAGAGATATCGAAGAAAAAGGCAGTCGATACCCAGCACGAAAACGCCAAAAGCTACGATGCCCATCGTCGAGCGCGACAGGATCTCGCCGAGCGCCAATCCGACGCCCGACCACGAAGCTGCCAGCAGACCGGCTCCGGCGAGCGCGGCGGAACGAAAGAGTTCCGCCATCGCCGCCAGGGTCCCGATCCACGGCAGTGCTTCTCCCAACGATTCGCTCTGGAAGGTGAGAGCGTAGGCCGCTCCGAACAAGCCAAGGAAAGCGATCGCCGCAACTCGCCAACTGGAGGGCCGACGCATTTCCCAGGCCGCCGGCGGCAGGTTCTCGACCACTCGACGGGAAAAATCGGGGTGTGCCTCGATCTTGATCTCGTCGAGCACGGAATTCAAAAAGAGCATCTTGCGTCGAATTGCCCGGCACTCCAAACAGCTCGAAGCGTGCTCGTTCAGCTCTCGCGTTTCTCGCTGCGAGAGTTCTCCATCGATCTCGAGGTAGACGAGTTCGAGGTAGTCGGCGTGTCTCTTGGGTTGACGCTTAGGCATCGCTGGAGTGAACCAAGCCTCTCCTCTAGTCCGCCATGAAGTCCGCCAGGCTTTCCTTGAGAATCTGCCGGGCTCTAAACAGCTTGTTCTTGACAGTTCCGAGAGGCAACTTCTTGACCTCCGCGATCTCTGCGTAGGACAACTCGCCGTAGTGTCGCATGACGATCAACTCCCGGTACTCCCATGGTAAAGATCTGATGGCTTCCGAGATCGCGTCTCCGCGCTCCCGGTTACGCAATTCGCCGTAGGGCCCCCGCTCAGGGGTCGGGAACTCCCAAGCCGAGTCGGAGTCCTGGTCTCTCGAGGGTCGGTCGAGTGAGACCAGCTTGAGCCGGCGCTTGCGCAATCGGTCGATCGCAGCGTTCTGTCCGACCCGGAAGAGCCAAGTCGAAAACTTGTACTGCGGATCATAGCGGTCGAGAGCTTGGAAAGTCTTGAAAAAGACCTCCTGGGCCAGATCATGCGCCTCGGCCTGATCATAGAGAAGCCGGTACAGAAAGTTGACCAACCTGCCCTGGTAGCGCTTGACGATCTCACCGAATAACTCCTTGTCGCCTCTCAAGACCGCCGCAACGACTTCGGCATCCGAAGTTTGCTGCGACTCCTGTGTCATTAGAGTTACGGAGCCTCCTGGAAAAAGTTGCAGATTATGGAACTCGGGCTGCAGGCCGCTGCTAGCGGCGATTGAGCCTTCTGCCGGCCAAGAACATCAGACTGCCAATGGCCAAAAGTCCGACCTCGGTACGCAACGCATCGTAGAAGAGCCCGACCAGAAGAGCTGAGCCGACAATCACCAAAGCCAGAAACTGGAGCAGCCAGCCGAAGGTTCGCATTTAGTTCTGTGTCTCAGACGCGGTTTTTCCATAAGTGCAATTCAGTCGGCGTCGCCGGCAAGGCGCGCCCGCGCAGGCGCCGGCTCCGGTCATGGCGTGGCGGCCGACGCTGGCCCGGCACCAAGGCCGGCACCAAGGTCGGCGCCGAGGTCGTCACGACCCGAGAGCCAGCCTGACGTCTCTCCTGCGAGCAGAGCGACGAGATCTCTCTCGATACCGCCCGGGGCGCTTTCTATGATGCGTCCCGACTCGAGCCCGTTCTTAGAGACAATGAGTGTCGGCACGTAGAGCAGCTCTACGCCTTCGAGTAGATCGCCGGGCTCGGTCTTGGTGCGATCGACACCAACGTATCGGATCGGGAACCCGAAGTCGCCGCCGGCCATCTCCACTGCCCGCCAGAGCCGGGTCAGCTCGCGCCGGCTGTCCGAGCACCAGGTCCCGAAAAAGACAACGACCTCCATGTCGGGTGCCGGGTCGGCCAAGCGCTGGGCCTGGGCCGGGTCGGGCTGCGCCCGCACCAAGTCGTCGACCCACGCTGGATTCTCCGCCAAAATCTCGGCCTGAGTCGTAGACCCGAGAATTGGCGGCTTCTCCCAGCTGGCCATCTCGGCATCCGACCCGCCCACCTTAACGCCGGAAACACAGGCGCCAAGCAAAAGCCACGCGCCCAAAACGCCGCCCAATGTTCCACCCACTGCACCGCCCGAAGCGCCGCCCAAAGCACCGGTACTAGCGACCGTGGGAACACTCAGAGGAGATGCTGCCTCGTTGCTGTTCACCAAACGAGCTTACCTTAGGACTCCTAGCCTGCATTATTCATGAGGCCGCGAGCAGATTGAGGAAAGCGCCCGTCAGATCAGGCCGCACGCAGTGAGGAGCGAGGAAGCCATACTCACAGTAT
>Ga0209980_10000947_pt1 | contig 15909 bp, 8 predicted proteins | sample CR02metaG_FD_183611 | JGI IMG/M metagenome (GOLD analysis project Ga0209980, IMG submission 183611) | Deep subsurface microbial communities from Mariana Trench to uncover new lineages of life (NeLLi) - CR02 metaG (SPAdes) (version 2) | ecosystem: Environmental > Aquatic > Marine > Ocean trench >...
CCCCGACGCACCGGCCATCCGGCCCGAGCACCTGGGCGAGCTGCAGACCCTCGGTCACATCGTCGACTTCCTCAGCGCCGGCTCAGCCGTGACCACGGCCGCTCCACCCGCCGTTGCGACGGCACCGACGGCGGCCATGGGCAAAGCGCCGGCGGCGGTCGCGCGTCACGTGGTGCACCTTGAACGCCTACCCAGTCCCGCGGGCAAACGCCTCGCATTGCCCGCGGGTGCGCCGATCTGGATCACCCGCGATGCCTCCGGACTTGGTGAGAAGCTCCGGAACCAACTGAAGGCCGAAGGCTTTTCCGCCGATCTGATCGACAAGGACCACACCGGCAGCGCTCCCGACAACCTCGCCGGTCTGCTACTGGTCGCCGACGCGACGGCGACGGACGCAGACATCGAGGCTCTGTTCGCACTGGCGCAGAAGGCTGGGCGCGCTCTCTCGTGCCAAGGTGGCCAGAGTGCTGCGCTGTTCGCCACCGTATCGCGTCTCGACGGCGCATTCGGATTCGAAGCGCCGCCGGAGAACGTTCTCTCGGGGGGACTCGCGGGCCTGGCAAAGACCGCGCACTTCGAATGGACCGGGGTCACCTGTAAGGCGGTGGACGTCGACGCCCGGCTCGCTGAAAGCGACCAGATCGCGAAGCGAATACTCGCACACCTCTTCGCCAGCGCCCCGCTCGAGATAGGAATCTGCGCGGACGTAGAGGTCACTCCGGTGCTCGCGCTGGAGGAGATCGCCGGGGACGGCGCGGTTCGGTTCACGGTCGATGACGTGGTCGTCATCTCCGGCGGAGCCCGCGGCGTCACCGCCGAGATCGCGGTCGCCCTCGCCACGGCGGGCAAACCGCACCTGGCACTCCTCGGGCGCAGTGCGCTATCCGCGGAAGAACCCGCCTGGCTCGCGGGCATCACCGGCCAGGCGGCGATCCACAAGGCACTGATCGAGAACGCGCCGGGCAAGCCGACGCCGAAGGAACTGCAGGCCGAGTACCACCGCGTCCTGGCCGAGCGTGAAATTCGCAACACCCTCACGCGCATCGACGCCGCTGGTTCACCGGTCAGCTACCACGCCGTCGACGTGCGTGACACGGCCGCCGTCGCATCCACACTCGAAACCGTGCGTTCGCAACACGGGGCGATCACCGGCCTGGTCCACGGCGCCGGCGTTCTCGCCGACAGCTTCATCGCGGACAAAAGTCGCGCCGACTTCAAGCGAGTCTACGCTACCAAGGTCGAGGGCCTGCGGGCGCTACTGGCGGCGACCTCTGCGGACCGCCTTCGCGGCATCGTGCTGTTCAGCTCGTCGAGCGCACGTTTCGGCCGCAAGGGCCAGGTCGACTATGCCATCGGCAACGAGATCCTCAACAAGATCGCACAGCGCGAATCCAGGGCGCGCAGGGACTGCAAAGTGTTGTCGATCAACTGGGGACCGTGGGACGGCGGCATGGTCACACGCACGCTGCGCGAGCTGTTCGCGGCGGAGGGGATCGAGGTCATTGATCTGGCGGCCGGTGCCAAGCACCTGCTCCAAGAGCTCGCGGCGGATCCCGGACCGGTGGAGATCGTCGTCCTGGGCCACGGCTCGGTGCTGCCCGAGGCGCTAGCCGCCGCGGCGACGCCCATCGCGCCCGCGCTGGCGGCGATCAGCGTACCCCCCGAGCTTGCGCGGATATTCGAGCGTCAGCTCGACTTCGAAACCAGCCCGTGCCTGCGTTCACACGTGCTGGACGGCAATGCCGTGCTTCCTGTGGCCATGGTGATCGAGTGGTTCGGCCACGGCGCACTGCACAACAACCCCGGCTTGCATTTCTGCGGCTTCGACGATCTGCGCATCTTAAAAGGCGTGATCATCACTCCCGGTGAGTCGCTGACCGTCCGTGTCTGCGCCGACCGCGCCAGCAAGCAAGGGCAGCAGTTCCTGGTGCCGGTGGAGCTCTGCTCGGGTCCTGCGGACCACAAGCGCACCATCCACGCCCGCGCGACGGTGGTACTCGGCGCCAAGCTGCCCGCACGCAAGACCCGTGGGGACGCCCCCGCCGTCGCACCCTATCGTACGACTGTCGACGAAGTCTACGCCAAGCACCTGTTCCACGGCCCCGCCTTTCAGGGCCTGGAGACCATCGAAGGCTGCTCGGAACAGGGCATCGTCGCGACCGCGCGCCCGGCTCCGTTGCCGCGCGAATGGATCCGTGCGGCACCGCGCAGCCGCTGGATCGCCGACCCTCTGTCCATCGATTGCGCCTTCCAGATGATGATCCTGTGGAGCATCGAACGCGACGGCACTCCCTGCCTGCCGACGCAGGCAGCACGCTACCGGCAGTTCCAAGCAGATTTCCCCGGCGATGGCGTGCGCATCGAGGTGCGGGTCACCCGGCACGACAGCCACGGGGCCACGGCCGACATCAGCTGGATCTCGGCCGACGGCACGCTGGTCGCCCGGATGACCGGCTATGAGTGCGTAATGGACAGCTCGCTGCTGAAAGCCTTCCGCGACAACACGCCGAGCGTGACGACGCGCCGAGCGTAACGACTGCGGCAACCAGATGACCCGAAACGCGCCGATCGCCATTGTCGGATTCGGCGGCGTGTTCCCCTCGTCGCCGACCCTTTCCGATTTCTGGTCCCACATCGTCTCTGGTCGCGACACGGCCCGTGACACGCCTGACCATCGCTGGGCTCTCACGCCGGATCGCGCCTACGATCCCAACCGGCCTGCGCCCGACCGCGTGTACTCGAAGCGGGCATGCCTCGTCGACGACCCGGGCCTGATCGTCGACGGCGCCATCGACGGCCTCGCCATCGAAGCGGACTTTGCCCAGACGCTCGACGTCATGGTCCAGCTGGTGCTGCGCGCCGGCCGCGACGCGTGGTTCGACGCGCGCATGGACCGCGTCGACCGATCCCGGACCGGCGTGATCCTCGGCAATATCGCGCTACCCACCGAGAGCAACTCGTTGATGGCGGACTGGGTGCTCGGGCGCCGCTTCGACCGCGAACTGTTCGCCACCAGCCAGTCCGCGCCGGCACCGATCAACCGCTTCGTCACCGGCCTTCCCGCCGGCGTTCTGGCCAGGGCGCTGGGTCTGGGCGGCGGTCACTACGCCATCGACGCGGCCTGCGCATCGTCGCTGTTCGCCTTGGAGCTCGCGGTGGAAGGACTGCGCTCGGGTCGCGTCGATGCCATGCTGACGGGCGGTGGCTCACGTCCCGACTGCCTGTACACCCAGATGGGGTTCGCACAGCTCACCGCGCTCTCCCCCTCGGGGCGCTGCTCGCCCTTCGATGGCAAGGGAGACGGCCTGGTGGTCGGCGAAGGTGCCGGCGTATTCGTGCTCAAACGCCTCACCGACGCCCTGGCCCACGGAGATACGATCCACGCGGTCATCCGCGGCACGGGCACCTCCAACGACGTGGACGGTAACCTGCTGGCGCCCAGCCAGGAAGGCCAGCTGCGTGCCATGCACGGCGCTTACCGCGAAGCCGGTTGGGACCCGCGCAGCCTGCAGCTCATCGAGTGTCACGCCACCGGCACTCCCATCGGCGACGGAGTCGAGTTCGCCAGCCTGCGCGCGCTCTGGGGCGACGACGGCTTCGATCCCGGGCAGTGCACCATCGGCTCGGTCAAGTCGAACGTCGGCCATCTGCTCACTGGTGCCGGAGCGGCGGGACTCGCCAAGGTCCTGCTCGCCATGCGCCACCAGGTTCTACCGGCCACGGCCAACTTCGAGACAGCGGCCGACGCCATCGATCTCGACGGCTCGCCCTTCGTGGTGCGGAGCGAGTCCACGCACTGGAAGAGCGAGGGACCGCGCCGGGCCGCTGTGAGTGGCTTCGGATTTGGCGGCACCAACGCCCACGTGCTGCTCGAAGAGTGGACGCCAGCGACCAAGACTTCGGTCTCGGTGCTTGCGCTGCCCATCGACGACGCGGTGGTGCTGGTGGGCATGAGCGCCACCGTTGGCCCCTGGAACGGCCTCGAAGCGTTCCAGCACCGCGTGCTCGGCGGTGGTCCGGAGGTCGCCCCGACGGTCAAGGACGGCTACTGGGGTCTGCCCGACCCACCCAAAGGCTACTTCATCGACGAGCTGGAGGTCCCGATCGGCGAGTTCCGGATCCCGCCGAAGGAGATCGAAGAGATGCTGCCTCAGCAGCTCCTCATGTTGCAGGTCAGCGAGCGAGCACTCGCGGACGCCGTGACCGACACCCTCGACCGCCTGCGCACCGGCGTGTTCATCGGCATCGGCCTCGACCTCAACACCACCAACTACCACCTCCGCTGGGTTCTCCACGACAGCGCCCGGGTGCGCAGGCAGGAACTGGGAGGCGACGACGAGGACTTCGACGACTGGCTGGATGAGCAATCCGACCGCCTCGCCCCGGCACTCACCGCCAATCGCGTGATGGGCAATCTCGGTGGCCTGGTCGCGAGCCGCGTGGCGCGCGAGTTTGCCATTGGTGGCCCAAGCTACGTGGTGTCCAGTGAAGAGGGCTCCGGCTTCTCGGCCCTGGAGGCCGCGGTGCGCGGCTTGAAGCGGGGTCAGATCGACTGTGCGCTGGTTGGCGCCATCGATCTGTGCGGAGATCCCCGCCAGACCATCGCCAGCGACGCCCAGAAGCCGATGTCGCGCACCGGCATCGTGCGTCCCTTCGACAAGGCGGCCGACGGAGCGCTACCCGGCGAGGGCGCCGTGGCTCTGGTGCTCAAGCGCCGCCGGGACGCCGAGCGCGATGGCGACCGCATCTATGCCACCGTGCGCGGCCTCGGTTCCGCAACCGGGGGCAGGTGCGATTCCATCGTGCCCACCGAGGACGCTTACCGCCGCGCACTGGCGAATGCCTATGACGACGCCGAGGTCGACCCCGCCTCGGTGGGTTTCGTCGAGACCCATGGCAGCGGCCACCCACCTGAGGACCGCGTCGAAGCACAGGCAATCAGCGCTTGGTTCCAGGGCACCCGCGGTACGGTACTCGGCTCCGCCAAAGCCGACGTCGGCCACACTGGCGCGGCTGGCGCACTGGTCTCCATCGCCAAGGCGAGCCTCGCGCTGCATCACCGCACGCTCCCGCCCATGCGCGGCATCAACCATCCCCGTGAGGTACTGCAGAATTTCGCACTGCCCCGCGGCGCGCAGTACTGGTTACACGACCGGGACGGCGCACCCCGGCGCGCGGGCGTCAGCTCGATGTCGTCCACAGGCCACATCGGTCACGTGGTGCTCGAAGCCGTGGACACGGACGCCGCTTGCGCGCATCCACTCGGCCCGCTCCCCGAGGCGCTGTTCGTGATCGAAACCGGGGATAGCGGCGGCCTGCTCGCCGGGCTGGAGCAACTCGCCACCTTGACCGACGACGCAGCCATCGACGATGCCGCCATCGACGGCGTGGCGCAGCGCTGGTGGCAGCTGCACGGTTCCGATCACAAAGCCGCACTCGGCCTGGCACTGGTCGCACGTGACCCCGAGGAGCTGCGACGGCTGATCGGCGAAGCAAGCTCACATCTGCGCGATGGCACGCGGCTGCACGATCGCAGGATCTTCTTCTCGCGCGAACCCCTGGGAGCCGATGGGGAAGTCGCCTTCGTCTACCCGGGATCGGGTAGTCAGTACGCAGGCATGGGCCGCGAGCTCTCGGTGCGTTGGCCGGGCGTCCTGCGCGCCCAGGAGCAGGAGTCCGTGCGCTTGCGCAGCCAGCTGCAACCGCAGCTGATCTGGAGCGACCAGGAGCTGCGCCCCGACACGCAGAGACTTATCCTCGCGCAGGTCGCCCTGGGCACCATGGTCTCGGACCTGGTGCGCTCGTTCGGGGTCGAGCCCAAGGCCGTCATCGGCTACTCCCTGGGCGAGACGGCCGGCATGTTTTCTCTGCGAGCCTGGCACCAACGCGACGAGATGTTGCGACGCGTCTACGACTCCGAATTGTTCACCAGCGAGCTGTGTGGGCCGTGTGACGCAGCAAAACGAACCTGGGGACTCGCACCCGACGACACCGTCCAGTGGACCCTGGGGGTCGTGGACCGATCCGCTGCGGTGGTCCGCGACGCCCTTGCCGGCGTCGACCGCGCCTACCTGCTGATCGTCAACACTCCCCATGAGTGCGTGATCGGCGGCGACGCCATGGCGGTACGCAAAGTCGTCAGCGCGCTCGCGTGTTCCTTCCACGAGCTCCACGGCGTGACCACGGTGCACTGCGAAGTCGCGAAAGCGGTCGAGCAGCTCTACTACGACTTGCACATCCTCGAGACGGTCGCGCCAGCAGGGGTTCGTTTTTACAGCGGCGCCAGGGGTGAGTCTTTTTCTGTCAGCCAGAAGCGTGCTGCGCAATCCATCCTCGATAATGCGCTGGACGGCGTCGACTGGCCCAAGACGATCCAACAGGCCTACTCTGACGGCGCCCGCATTTTTCTCGAGATGGGACCCGGGGCCTCGTGCACGCGCGCCATCGAGAAGATCCTCGAGGGCCGACGCTTCGTCGCGCGCGCCGTCTGCGCACAAGGCCAGGACGGCGTGTCCTCGATCCTGCGCACTCTCGCAACCCTGGTCGCCGAGCGCATCCCCGTGGACCTGCGCTCGCTCTACTTCTCGCGCGAGCCGGACAGGAACACCGGCGCCTGCATCACCGTGCCTGTAGGCAGATCACCCTTAGCCCGCGCCACACGCCCCGCGGCAGCCCCTGCGCCGCCCAACCTTCTGTCTCTGCCGGCGGCAGTTGCCGGTCGCGCCGGATCCGTGGCCTCGGTCCCCGGCGCTGCCGCCGCCCAGGCGCGGATACGCGAAAGCACCGCGGTGCGCCTGGTGGCCGCCAGCGAAGCCTCGACGCGTGCCCACGACGCCTACCTGCAACTTTCGACCCGGGTGGCCGCCCTGGTCACCGAGCAACTCCACGCCAACCCGGCTGTGCTGCGCACCCCCGGACCACGCAACCCGCCTGCGCCCGTCGCGCTCGACCGCGGCATGTGCCTCGAGTTCGCCATGGGTTCCATCGCCAAGGTGCTGGGGCCCGAGTTCGCGCCTGTGGACGCACACCCGACCCGCGTCCGTCTCCCCGACGAGCCGCTGATGCTGGTGGACCGCATCCTGCGCATCGAAGGCGAGCCGCTCTCACTGACCACGGGCAAGGTGGTCACCGAACACGACGTGCTCGAGGGCGCCTGGTACCTGGACAACGGCCGCATCCCCACATGCATCGCCGTCGAAGCCGGCCAGGCCGACCTCTTTCTGGCGGGCTACCTGGGCATCGATTTCCAAACCAAGGGTCTCGCCTGCTACCGCCTGCTCGACGCCATCGTGACGTTCCACGATGCGCTGCCCGGTGCAGGCGACGTGATCCACTACGACATCGACATCCTGAACTTCTTCCGTCAGGGAGACACATGGCTGTTCCGCTTCCAGTTCGAGGCCAGCGTCGACGGCGTGAAGCTCATGACCATGCGCGACGGCTGCGCAGGCTTCTTCTCGAAGCCCGCGCTGGCCGCGGGCAAGGGCATCGTCCACAGCGCCTTGCAAAAGAATTGGCAACGGCGAGAGTTGCCCGCCGACTGGCGCCCTCTGGCACCCATGTCGAAGTGCGCGTTGGACGCGCAACAGATCGAGGCGCTCCGCCGCGGCGACCTGGCCACGGCCTTCGCCGACCGTTCGCCGATCTCCCGGTAGCCACGCCCCTGACGATTCCCGGCGGCAGGATGCAGCTCGTGCACCGGGTCGACGAGATCGACCCCCACGGGGGCCGCTATGGTATCGGCTTCATCCGTGCACAGGCCGACATCCACCCGGACGACTGGTTCCTGACCTGTCACTTCGTCGATGACAAGGTGATGCCCGGGACCCTGATGTACGAGTGCTGTCTGCACACCCTGCGGATCTACCTGCTGCGCATGGGCTGGGTCACAGACAGCGGCCAGGTGGTCGCGCAACCGATCACGGGGCTCGCCAGCCGCTTGAAATGCCGCGGGCAGGTGCTCGACACCACCAAACTCGTCACTTACGAGGTATCGATCAAGGAGCTGGGTTACGGCCCCGAACCGTTCGCCATCGTCGACGCGCTGATGTTCGCCGACGGCAAGCCGGTGGTCGAGATCAGCGACATGTCCCTGCGCCTGACTGGCGCCTCGCGTGAGCAGGTGGAAGCGGTCTGGGCGGGGCGGATCGATCGACCGATCGCAAAAGCGTCGGCGCTCCCAGCGGACACCCCGGTGCCCTTCCGTCCTGCGATCTACGACTACGACCGCATCCTCGCGTTCAGTAACGGCAAACCATCCGAAGCCTTCGGCGAGCCCTACCGTGTGTTCGACCAGGAGCGCAAGATCGCACGCCTGCCGCGTCCGCCGTTCCAGTTCCTCGACCGCATCGTCGAAGTGCAAGGCCAACCTTTCGTGATGGAGGCGGGTGCCAAGTGTGTAGCACAGGTCCAGGTGACGCCCGACCAGTGGTACTTCGCGAGCAACCGTCAGGCCGAGATCCCATTCGCCGTGCTGCTCGAGATGGCGCTCCAGCCGTGTGGCTGGCTCGCCGCCTACGTGGGTTCTGCACTGCAAGCCAGCGAAGACGTCAAGTTCCGCAACCTCGGTGGCGATGCTGTGCAGCACCGTCGCGTGCTCCCCGAAACGGATGTGCTCACGACTCGCGTCGAGATGACCGGCCTCTCGAACTCGGCCGGGATGATCATCCAGCATTTCTCCTTCGACCTGGGCAGCGAGCGATCCGGATCGGTCTACACCGGCACCACGTACTTCGGCTTCTTCTCCGACGCTGCCCTCGCAGATCAGGTGGGCATTCGCGACGCCGCGCTCTACGAACCCGGAGCGGCGGAGCGATCCTGCGCAAAACGGTTCCCGGTACCCACCCGTGCGCCGTTCCCCGACGACGTCTTTCGCATGATCTCTGATGTGGACTTCCATGCGCCGGATGGCGGCCCCCACGGGCTCGGCTACATCGAGGGATCCATCGCGGTGCGCCCGGACTTCTGGTTCTTCGATGCGCACTTCTTCGAGGATCCGGTCTGGCCCGGTTCCCTGGGACTGGAGGCATTCTTGCAGCTGATGAAAGTCGTCGCCAACGAACGCTGGCGGCTAGCGCCCACGGCACGGTTCGCGACCATGCCTAAGGGCGCGCGACACAAATGGGTGTACCGCGGCCAGGTCGTCCCGACCTGCAAGCGCGTGACCGTCAAGGCCGTGATCACGTCCATGGACGACAGCAATCACCAAATTGTCGCCGACGGTTTCCTCTGCGTCGACGGCCGACCGATCTATCAGATGGTCGACTTCGCCCTGGAAGCCAGGCCTTGAAGTACAGCCGGGTATTCATCGACACCATCGGCTACGAGCTCGCACCGGAGGTCGTGACGTCCAGTGAGATCGAGGAACGCCTCGCCCCGCTCTACGCAACCCTGCGCATCCAACCCGGCCAGCTCGAATCGATGACGGGCATCATCGAACGCCGATTCTGGGAGCCGGGCTTCGCGCTCTCTCGCGGAGCGGCCCTGGCCGCCGAGCAGGCGCTGGCGGCCAGCGGCGTGAAGTCCACTGAAATCGGCGCTCTTGTCTACGCCGGAGTTTGCCGCGAGCACTTCGAACCGGCCACCGCCTGCCATGTGGCCGGGAGGCTGCTCGAAATGGGTCACCGCTTGAGCCCCAGCGCGCACATTTACGACCTGAGCAACGCCTGCCTGGGCATGCTCAACGGCATAATCGACATCGCCAACCGCATCGAGCTCGGACAGATCCGTGCCGGCTTGGTGGTCAGCTGTGAGAGCGCGCGCGAAATCGTCGACACGATGATCGAGCGCATGCTCCAGGAGCGCGACATGGCGCTTTTCAAGACCGCCATCGCCACCATGACCGGCGGCTCGGCAGCCGCGGCGATCATCCTGACCGACCGCAGCTTCGGCAATCCGGACAGCCACCGCCTGGCCGGGGGAGTGTGCTTGAGCGCGCCCCAATGGCACAACCTCTGTCGCTGGGGCATCGAGCCTCTGCCCGGCCCACGGCTCGCATCCGGGAACGCCCTGAGCTACCGGCAGTTCATGTGCACGGACTCGGTGGAGGTCCTCGAGCACGGCATCGAGCTCGGCCAGGAGACCTGGAAGGCCTTCGTGGAAGAGCTCGGCTGGAGTGAGGGCGTCCACCGCACCATCTGCCATCAGGTCGGGATGAGTCACCGGGAAGCGATCCTGCGCCTGCTCGACCTTGCCGAGGAACACGACTTCGTCGCCTACGACTACCTGGGCAATACCGGCACGGTCGCCCTGCCCCTGGCAGCCGCGCTGGCCGCCGAGCGCGAGTTCCTCGAAGCCGGCCAGCGCGTCGGCTTCCTCGGCATCGGCTCGGGTCTCAACTGCACCATGCTCGGAATCGAATGGTGAGTGCGCTCTACCCGTTCGAAGGAAAATTTCTCGACCTCGACGGATTGCGCTACCACTACCTGGACGAGGGTAGGGGCCCGCCGGTGGTGATGGTCCACGGTAACCCGACCTGGTCGTTCTACTACCGCGACCTGGTGCTGGCGTTGCGAGACCAATACCGTGCGGTGGCTCCCGACCACATGGGTTGCGGGCGCTCGGACAAGCCGGACGACTCACGCTACCAGTACACCCTGGAACGCCGGGTGCAGGATCTCGGCGCCTTGATCGATCACCTGGATTTCGACAAGGTCACTCTCGTGGTCCACGACTGGGGCGGGATGATCGGCTTGACCTGGGCGACACAGAACCTCGAACGCATCGCGCGGCTGGTGGTGCTCAACACCGGCGCCTTCCCGCTACCCGCGAACAAGCGTTTGCCCTACCCGATCGCCCTGGCCCGCACCCCCGGCCTCGGCCCGATGCTGGTCCGCGGCTTGAACGCCTTCGCCCGGGGCGCAGTCAGATTTTGCGTCACGCGAACCCCGATGGCGCCGGAGGTCGCCGCGCAGTACCTGGCGCCCTACGACTCCTGGCGCAACCGCATCGCTGTGCAACGTTTCATCGAAGACATTCCGCTACGGCCCTCGGACAGAGCCTGGCCCCTGATCAACGAGACTGCCGGCAATCTCGAGAAGCTGCGTTCGGTGCCGATGCTCATCTGCTGGGGCATGCGGGATTTCGTCTTCGACGGGCACTTCCTCGACGAGTTCGCCCGGCGTTTCCCGGACGCCGAGATCCATCGCTTCGAGGACGCGGGACACTACATACTCGAAGATGCGCGCGACCAGGTCATCCCGCTGATTTCAGCTTTCCTGGCGGAGCATCCGACGCCATGAGCACGGCCGGCGCCACGCCTCGGAACGTCTCTGCGTGGCTGCCGATTATGGCCGCGCAACAGCCCGACGCCCTGGCGGTCGCGGTAGCGAACAAGGGCGGCGGCTACACTCGCCTGACGGCGCGGCAGCTCGACGGGCTGTGCGATCGGGCAGCCCACGCCCTGGTCGCGGCCGGGATCACGAAGGGCATGCGCACGGTTCTGATGGTGGCGCCAAGCACGGAGTTTTTCGCCATCACCTTCGCCCTGTTCAAGATCGGTGCGGTTCCGGTGATGGTGGATCCGGGCATGGGCATCAAGAACCTCAGCCAGTGTCTGCGCGAGGCCGAGCCCGAGGCCTTCGTCGGCACGCCCAAGGCACAGGCCGCCCGGCTGCTGCTGCGCTGGGCCAAGGGTACCCTGCGCATCCACGTGACGGTGGGCCCGAAACTGTTCTGGGGCGGTCATCGCTACGCACGTATCCTTTCTGCCACCCCGTCCACGCCTTTCGAAGTCGACGCCAGCGGACCCGAGCAGCTGGCCGCCATCCTCTTCACCAGCGGCAGCACCGGTGTGCCCAAGGGCGTGCTCTATACCCACGCCATGTTCTCGGCCCAGGTGGACGCCCTGCGCACGGTTTTCGGCATCGAACCCGGCGAGGTGGATCTGTCGACCTTCCCGCTGTTCGCACTGTTCGGACCGGCACTGGGCATGGCCTCGGTGGTGCCCGAGATGGACGCGAGCCGTCCCGGCGAATCCGACCCGCGGCAGCTGGTGGCTGCGATCCACGACTTCGCGTGCACCAACATGTTCGCCTCGCCGGCGTTGCTGAACCTGATCGGACGCTATGTGGAGCAGCACCGCGTGCAGCTGCCAAGCCTGCGGCGCGTCATCTCCGCCGGGGCGCCGGCCAGCGTCTCATCCCTGGAACGGCTGGCGCGGCATCTGGCCGCGGAGGCGGAGATCTTCACTCCCTACGGCGCCACCGAGTCTCTGCCCACCACCTGGATCGGCAGCCGCGAGATCCTGAACGAGACCCGCCAACAGACAGACCAGGGGGCCGGCGTGTGCGTCGGGCTGCCGGTGCCAGGCATGGAGGTGGCCGTCATCGCCATCAGCGACGAGGTAATCGACACCTGGAGTGACGATCTCCGGGTTCCGGCGGGAACCATCGGCGAGATCGTCGTGCGGGGTCCGGTCGTCAGCAGAGCCTACTTCAAGCGCGAAGAGTCCACCCGGCACGCGAAGATTAACGGTGCCGACGGCACTTTTCGTCACCGCATGGGCGACGTGGGCTATCTGGATGCCAAGGGCCGCCTGTGGATGTGCGGCCGCAAGTCTCAGCGCGTCGAGCTCGCGTCCGAAACGCTCTTCACGATCCCGTGCGAGGCGATCTTCAATACCCACGAAGCGGTCAGTCGCAGCGCCCTGGTGGCAGTCGTTCGCGATGGCAAGACGCAGCCGCTGCTGTGCGTCGAGCTGGAAAAGGGCCATCGACCGTCCGACCGGCTGACCCGCGAACTGCTCGCGCTGGGGCAAGCCCACCCGCACACGCGCACGATCCAGAAAATCCTCTACCACCCGTCCTTTCCTGTCGACGTGCGCCACAACGCCAAAATCTTCCGCGAGAAGCTCTCGGCGTGGGCGCAGAAACGCCTGTGAAAGTCCTCGTCACCGGTGCCGGCGGCTTCCTCGGCGGTGCCATCGCCCGCCAGCTGGTGGCCCACGGCGACACCGTGCACAGCTTCTCCCGGGGCGACTACGCCGAGCTCACCGAGCTCGGCGTAGTCCAGTTCCGCGGCGATCTCGGCTCGGCCGCGGCCGTGGCACTGGCCGCCGAGGGATGCGACGCCGTGTATCACGTGGCCGCCAAGGCGGGTTCCTGGGGAGCCTACGAGGACTACTACCGGATCAACGTTGTCGGCACGGAGCATGTGCTCGCCGCCTGCCGGCAGCACGGGATCCGCGACCTGGTCTACACCTCGTCACCGAGCGTCGTCGCTCACAGCGGTGACATGGAAGGCGTCGACGAGAGCGCCCCCTACCCCGAGCACTTCGAAGCGCACTATCCCGAGACCAAGAGCCATGCTGAACGCCTGGTCTTGGCGGCCAGCTGCGACGCGCTTCACACCGCCGCCCTGCGCCCGCACTTCATCTGGGGACCGCGGGACACGAGCCTTTTACCGCGGTTGATCCAGCGCAGCCGCAGCGGCCGGCTGCGCCGCATCCGCGGACCGGAGAAGCTCGTCGACGTGACCTACATCGACGACGCCGCCAGCGCCCACCTGCTGGCCATGGACGGCTTGCGCGCGGGCGGAGCTTCGGCCCGGCGCGTGGCGGGAAAAGCGTACTTCATCTCCTCCGGTCAACCCATCCCACTCTGGGAGATGATCGATCACCTGCTGGTCGCTGTGGGCGAGCCCAAAGTGACACGCAGCGTCTCCCCGCGCGCGGCCTTTGTCGCCGGCTGGGTGTTCGAGAAACTCCACACCATCCTCGGCCGTGAGGACGAGCCACCCATGACCCGTTGGGTCGCGCGTGTCATGACCACAGCGCACTGGTTCGACATCTCGGCGGCCAGGAACGACTTCGGCTACTCGCCGTCGGTATCCCTGGACGACGGTCTGGTGCGGCTCGCTGCGTGGCATCGCTCGGAGAGACTCGCACTCCCGCGGGGTTCGCCGACTGCAGAAATTGTATAGACAATCGATATACAATAATGTCTATTTATCGTCTACACAACAGGAGGCTATCCTGATGGCAGAAACACAGAATCGTGCAGCACCGATTAATATCCGTGCCCGCCCCGCGCAGCGCAACCTGATTGACAAAGCGGCAGCGATGCTCAACAAGAATCGCTCAGACTTCATGCTGGAAGCCGCCTGCCGTGAGGCCGAAAACGTGCTACTCGACCGGCGACTTTTCCTGGTGGACGAAAAGACACACCAGGCGTTCGAGGCGCTTCTCAATGCGCCGGTCAACGACAACCCTGCACTGCGCATACTGTTGAACAGCAAGGCGCCATGGGAACAATAACCGCGCCGGAACCGATTACGACAGCTCACCTCATTGATTCATTCGCTTGCGGCATACCTGCATTGGATGAATGGCTAAAGCGCCGCGCCCTCAAGAATGCAGTTTCCGGAGCGTCTCGCACTTTCGTAGTTTGCCATGACGGACAGGTGGTCGGTTGTTACGCCCTGGCTACCGGCAGCGTAGAACGTGGCGACGCACCTAAAAAGCTACGCCGCAATATGCCGGATCCCATACCGATAATGGTGCTGGGGAGATTAGCCGTAGATCGACAGTGGCAACGCGCTGGCGTGGGCCGTGGCCTGCTCAAGAACGCAGTGCTTCGTTCCCTTTCCGTGTCCCGACACGCAGGAGTCAAAGCGTTACTCGTCCACACACTCTCGGAAGATGCAAAGGCATTTTATGTGCGTAATGGTTTTCTCGAGTCCCCGTTTGACCCAATGACCCTGATAATTTCGTTGCAAGATGCACCACGTTGCCTGTAGGGGCACGAACTGAACCGCCCCGGGATTCCCGGAAGCTCCGATATTTGAGAGAATTGGCTCATGCTCAAGTATACGAGGCATTCCTCCGAGATTCGGGAGTGGCGGTTGAGCGCCACCGAACCCGGAGGTAGCGCCCGAATCCTGTGACCGATTTCGTTGGCCTCGGTGGTAGAGCACAAGACCACGACATGAGCAGTCGACGGTGGATTCCCCGCCGTCAATAGGAGACAGGCATCATGACGAATCAGGCACATGCCCCGACATCACACGTGGCAACGCTATTGATGGTCGTCGTTCTCCTCGTTACCCCCGGGTGCACTCTCGTCCAGCTACTGATTCCACCGGAGAACCTGAAGGTGCTTCCGCCCACGGAATTCGCGGCGGCGATTACGAAGGAAGACGTGCTGCTCGTGGATGTTCATACTCCGGAACAAGCCCATATCAAAGGAACGGACCATTTCATCCCGTACGACGAGGTAGGCCAGCACTTGGCCAGTTTTCCGGCACGCCGATCAACTCCCATCTATCTGTATTGCAAGTCCGGCCACATGGTCAACGTGTCTGCCCGCACGTTGTTTGAGCACGGGTACACCAACGTGTACAACCTCGGAGGCGGAACGGAAGCGTGGGTGGAGGCTGGATTTACCGTCGAGAAATGACGGTATCATCAAGGGCCTGGCACCATGCGGCGTAGACCCTCTAATGCCGGCCTACTGGGAGTGGAGTTTCTCGTCGAGGACGCGCCCCTACCACCAGTTGTAGGGATGAACCTTCTCGACCGGGCGGCCGTCCCGGTACACGGGCAGTCCCCGGTTGGCCCATTCGAACAGGGAGCCTTCCAGATTGTATACGTTGGTGAACCCACGTGCAGCGAGTTCTTGAGCGAGCGCCGCGGACCGGTAGCCTACCGAGCAGTAGGCGACGATGAGTTGATTCTTTGGAGTATCCGCGAGCAGGGCAAGCGCTTCACGGGCTGAGGGCGTGAGCTGCGCATCTCTCAGGCGGCTTACCGCGAACTCCTCGGACTCGCGCGCATCCAGCAGAAGTGGAGTGCGGGCCCCGGTCGACAGCCATCGCTCCAGCGCCTGAGTGCTCAGCTGATTGACGTCGGGAAACTCCTCTCTAATCTGCGCCTTGATATCCGCCAGTCTGTCGCCGTCGCCGGCGGTTGCA
>Ga0209980_10000949_pt1 | contig 15878 bp, 17 predicted proteins | sample CR02metaG_FD_183611 | JGI IMG/M metagenome (GOLD analysis project Ga0209980, IMG submission 183611) | Deep subsurface microbial communities from Mariana Trench to uncover new lineages of life (NeLLi) - CR02 metaG (SPAdes) (version 2) | ecosystem: Environmental > Aquatic > Marine > Ocean trench...
TTCACTTCACCCGCAACGCAATCGAATCCAACTTCGAGAGCTGCACCGACGAATACGTAGATACGAAGGTCTTGACGTGCGCTTCGCCTGCCGCCTGAATTAGGACCTACTATTGCTCCAGCGGTCCACCCGATCTGGAATCTGAACCAACTCGCTCACGGTGGCATCTGCGGCAGCCTGCCCCTCTGGTGGGAGTGCGGCACCGTCTGGCCGAAACCAAATTGCGCGCATGCCGAGCTGCTTCGGTGCTGCGACATCCTTCTGAAAATCGTCGCCCACATAGACCACATCGGCCGGCTCCAGCTCCAGTTGATCGAGTGTCATGCGGAAGATGTCCAGACCGGGTTTACGTACGCCCACATCGGCGGAAACCACGATCTTTTCGAATAAGTGAAGCAGCTCGAAGCGCTCCAACGTCCAGGTCAGAAAGGGGCTATAAGCCGCATTTGAGATGATGCTGATTCGGTAATCGTGGGCTTGTAATGCCGTCAGTGTTTCGGCTGCTCCTGTGACGAGGGTCACTTTGGGCAGGCATCGCCGGTGCAGGGTGGCGACGGTCTGCTCCACCAGTACCTTCGACACCTGATCCTGCAAGCCAAGCGCCGCGACCATGCTGCTCAGATTGTCCGCGTGACTCGTTTCGCGTTCAGTGGCATTTGCCAGCTCGCGCGCCTGATGGAAGATGCTTTCCGCTTGTCCCAGCTCTTCAGCGCCAAGTGGTGCAATGTGACCATCGGCGACCAGGAGTTCAAAGGCATCCCGAGGCAGCGTGCGAATCTCAAGCGCCATCCAGGCCGGCGAGTCGATCAGTGTCGAGCTGAAGTCAAACAAAACGGCCTTAATCATCGATTGTGCGACAGGCACGGACGGCGTTGAGAATATTTACGTAGCTGCCGCAGCGGCATAAATTGCCCGCGAGATACTCGCGAATGGCGGCATCGTCTGGGTTGGCGTTCTCGCCGAGCAGCGCCACGGTGGATAGGATGAATCCGGGAGTGCAATAGGCGCACTGAAACGCCCCGTGGTCGATATAAGCTTGCTGCACCGGATGTAGTTGCCCGTCCTGCGACAACCCCTCAATGGTGGTGATGTGTTTATTCTCGACCTGGGCAGTTAACGTCAGGCAGCTGCTGATCGCCCTACCGTCTACCAGCACCGTACAGGTGCCGCACATACCGATGCCACACGAGTCGCGGACGCCGACCAGTTCCAATGATTCTCGCAGCGTTTCCAACAATGTCTGTCCGGACGGGACTTCCAGGGTATAGGGTCGTCCATTCACCTGCAGGGTCAGGGTCCTATCGCTCATGATCGGTTCGTCCCTGGATCCCCCGTAGAACTTTTTCGGCGGTCAGCGGCAAGTCTCGAATGCGTGCGCCGACTGCATCATAAATAGCGTTGGCGATGGCTGGGGCAACCGGTGGCAGGGTCATTTCGCCAATGCCCTGAAAGCTGCTCCCCTCCTCTTCCAGGGATACGTTCTTGAGCTCGACTGGAGTGTCGAGAAACGAGGGGAGCATGTAGTCTGACAAATTGGGGTTGGTGATCTGGCCACCGTCGATGGCGACCTCTTCCAGTAACGAGGCGCCCATTCCAAAGATCACGTTGCCGTCGTTCTGCAGACCGGCCAGGGTCGGGTTAACCACGCGCCCGGCAAACGAAGCCGAGTGGTAACGCAACACTGTGACCTTACCGGTCTGCGTATCGACTTCGACCTCGCAAGCGCCAGCCCCTTGATGCCAATCGGGCGTGGAAATGCCCTGTCCAGTATCCGGATCAAGTTTGCCCTCGTTCGTTGAATACTTCCCCGTCGCCGTAAGCGCATCGATATTGTTGCGGCCTAGCACTTCGGCATAGGGTATGCGCGCCTGCGGTTGGGTGGTGACAAACACATATCCATCCGCGACAGAGAGGTCATCTGGGGACCACTCAAGGATGGGAGCGGCGGCCTCGGCCAACTGCTGGCGCAACGAGGCCGCGCCGTCGAGCACGGCGCCGCCCATCATGTGAGTGCTGCGGCTGGAGGCGGTTTGGGCATCCGGCGGCGTCTCGGCCGTATCCGGCCCTCTCACCCTCAAGGCCTCAATGGGTACTCCTAACGCCTCGGCGGCAATCTGCGCCAGAGCGGTGTGTCCGCCCTGACCCATTTCCACCGTGCTGATGAACAAGGTAACAAGCCCCTCGGCGTCGAGCTCGATCCGGCATTCTGAATATGAGTTGGCGATGGTATTTTTCATCATCACCGCCAACCCGCGCCCTCGCTTTTTTATGGTTCCGTTATCGGATTGAAGCGGTTCGTGCCAACCGAGCCCGTATGCGGCCGCCTCCAGGCATTCGACAAAGTGGATGTCGTGCAGCCGCTCTCCGGTGGCGAAAAGGTCATCCGTGCGCAGTAAGTTCTTCGTCCTCAATTCAAGCGGGTCAATACCCAAAAGGTGGGCAATGGTATCCATGTGAGACTCGTGCGCAAAGACGCCTTGGGAACTCATCGCGCCGCGATAGGCGGCTGCAATGGGCAGATTGGTGTAGATGCCGTATGAGTCCACGTGCACGGCTGGGATACGGTATGGGCCGATGGCGCGAAGCATCCCTGCCGGCACCAGATGGGCGCTAGACGAGGCATAAGCGCCTCCGTTCCAATAAATACTCACCTCACGTGCGGTAAACGTGCCATCGAACTTGACGCCGGATTTCATCATGATTTTGGCGGCATGTTTGGTGACCGTTACAAATTCCTCAGCACGTGTCATCACCAGCTTGACCGGCCGGTTACCGACTTTCCAGGCCAATGCGGCCGCCATGGGCTGTATGCGGACGTTGCCTTTCCCCCCAAAACCGCCTCCCAATGGTGGGACGATGACGCGAACATTTTCCAGATCCAGGTCGAAAATCGCACTCAGGACGCGGCGGACAGTGTAAGGGGATTGGGAGCCTGTCCATAACGTCAGCTTGCCCTCTTTCCATCGCGCGGCGGCCACGTGGGTCTCTAGTGAGGCCTGCTGAGCCATCGGGCTGCTGAAAACCTCTTCGACTATTTCATCCGCGGCGGCGAAGCCGGCTTCAATATCCCCGCGGCGCAGCTTGGAGTGACGCACTATGTTGTCGGGGAACGCCTCGTGCAATATCGGGGAGCCGGGCAACATGGCCTGCTCGGCGTCGAAAACGGCCGAAAGTTCTTCGTATTCCAGCTCAATCAAATCCATGGCTTGGTCGGCGACCGCAGCCGATTCGGCTGCAATGAGAGCAAGGGGCTCGCCGATGTATCGAATGCGATCGCCGGCAACAATAGGTTGATCCTGGATGGGTGAGCCGAAGTGCAAGTTCGGCTTGTCGTCACCGGCAAAATCCGCGGCGGTTACTATGGCCACGACACCCGGCAATCGCTCAGCCGCGCTTACGTCGAGCTTGATAACACGTGCGTGCGGCACGCGGCTACGGAAAATCTTGCCCACCAACATGTCAGGTAGTTTCAGGTTGGACGGGTAGGGGACTGTGCCCGTGACTCGCGCGACCGAATCGAGCATGGGAACTGATTTACCGACGGCCATTACGGAGCTCCTCTAATGCACGAACCACGTGGATGCGAATCATCTGGGTTCGATACCAGGCTGAGCCACGGATATCCTCCAGGGTATCGATGTTATCCGCGTAGCCAGCCGCAATCTCGCCTATCAGCTCATCCGTCAAAGCCTGACCCCGCGCCAGATTTTCCACCGCTGGCAGCCGCTGGGGCACTTCTGATGCCGCGCCTACCGCCACACGCAAATCCGTACAGGTTTCGGCCTCAAATGCTGCGATCGCTGCGACGCAGGCACAAGGCCGATCTTCCGATGAGCGGCTCCTGTATTTCAGATAGGTTGTGCGGCTGCCAGGAGCGCTCGCGGGAATAAAGACGTCTGTGATCAACTCGTCGGGTTCAAGGTCGGTCGTGTAAAAGCCGATGAGAAAGTCCTCCAGCGGAATGGTGCGCTCGCCACGTAGGCTGGTGGCGGTTACTTGCGTCCCGAGCGCGAGCAGTGCGGTGGGCGGATCCGAAGCGTAATCCGCCTCCGCCAGATTGCCGCCCAGGGTGGCCTGATTGCGGACGCGTATGTTGCCGACCTCGCCGGAAGCCTGCGCCAGGAGCGGGAAATGGGTCTGGATGACCAACGAGCGTTCCATATCGCGCAAGGTCGTCAGTGGGCCGACGTGTATACCGTCAGGCTCTGAGCGAATGTAGGCCAGATCGGGTATCCGCCCGACGCTGACCAGCACCGTCGGGGCAATCAATTTCTGTTGAAGCATCAGAACGATGGCCGTGCCGCCTGCCAGAACTTTGGCCTCGTCGCCATGTTGGGCGAGCGCCTTCAAAGCGCCGGGCAACGAGTCCGGCTGCAACAACTCAAAACTCATGCCGTCTCTCCCGCGTCTATTTTCTCCTGCATGCAGCTCCCAAATGCGGCCGCCATCTTCTTGGCCGTGCTTTGGGCAACGGCTTGTCCAAACTGTGCCAGCCGGCCGCGCACATTTGCATCGATGGTGTAGGTAACTTCGGTCCCGTCTGCGAGGGATTTTAGGATCGAGGTGAATGTGGCCTTGACTTGCGATGCATTGCGGCGGTCGTCAGCTACGATTTCGGCGACTAAGCGGTGGGGGGGCTCAAGTTCTAGCAGCGTCACCGTGCCGCCGAACGCGGCTTTGATCGGGCCGACCTTGATTTGCAGCTCTCCTCGGTAGCTCTTTGTGTCGATGGTCTCGAGCGCACTAACGCCTGGAATGCATTGAGACATTTCTTCGATATTGAGCAGATAGTCCCACACGGTGCGGATGGGTGCCTCTAAGGTGAATGAACCTTCGATCTTCATAAGTTGCTCCGTAACGGCTCACCCGATCCAGGCATCGGTTCCGAACGACGGCATTCCCGGTGAAAGTGCACGGCCGGCGCGAATTTCTGCTCCAGAAGTGCCCATTCTTGCGGGAGCACGAGTAGCGGCGGCGGCCATCTCATGTTTCCCGTTTTACCTCGAACGATATCCGGCTCCGGTCACCACGAAATCTCAGCCGTGAGTACTCGATCGGGCGGCCGTCCTCCAAATAGGCCAGACTATGAAGGAAGTGAATCGGAGCACCGAGGGGAATGCCCAGCAGCTTCGCCTCGTGTTCGTCGGCTGAGGAAGCCTCCAGGGTGCGCGTCGCCCTGGCCAAACGCAGGCCGTAATCCTGTTCGAGGACATCGTAAAGTGGGCGGTTTATCAGGTCCTTGGCCAATAGGCCCGGGCACAGGGCTTCACTGAGATAGGTGAAGGCCAAAACGAATGGTTCACCCTCCACTTCGCCAAGACGCTTGAGGTAGAACACATCGTCTCCGTGCGACAAGTTGAGCTTCGTCAGCAGCCGCCCGCGAGCCGGCATCGACTCCTGAGACAATAGCCGTGTCGAGAAGAGGACGTCTATCTCCCGCATATCCTCGGCGAAACTGGTAAAGTGCTGAGCCAGGCGAAGAGCAGGAGGGGACTTGCTGACGTAGGTTCCGTGGCCCTGCACGCGGTACAGGCGACCTTCGTTGACCAGGCTGCCAATCGCCTGTCGCACCGTCCCGCGGCTAAGGCCCAGCTCCTGGCTGATGGCCAGCTCGGGGGGGAGCTTGCTGCCGGCTGGATAGGTGCCGTTGCGAATCAGCAGTGCCAGCTCCTCCTTCAATTGATAATAGAGAGGAGTTGGGCTGTTCCGGTCGATTATAAATGGCAGATCTTCCATTGACTATACAACCAGACAATACGCCCGGCAACTATACCACTCGGTCCCGGCCCGTCAAGGTCGTCCGCGGCGGGAACGGTCCGCGGATATATGGGCGGCGACCGGGCGGATATGGGCCGATGCCGGTTGCATAGGAATAGGGCCCGGGTGCGGGAGACGGTCACCCGATTCGTGATCACATTCGCGACCGCGCTGCCCGCCCGTGGCGCCTCCATCTCGCCGCTAGGCCCTCGACAGCAGGCCATCCCGCGAAATTGAGGTACAATGCTACAATTATACAATGGGACAATAGACCGGCTCTGACCTTCGAAGTTTCAATTCCAGGACGCGCGTGATGGACCTTGACTTCCGTACGCATATCCCGATCTACTTCCAAATCGCGGACCAGATCCAGAAACGGATCGATGCCGGGGAGTTCAAGCCTGGCGATCAACTGCCCACGGTGCGCGAGCTGGCGGACAAGCTGGAAGTGAACTTCAACACGGTCGCCAGGGCCTATCGGAAGCTGGATGCATCCGGCTCGATTTCCACGCAGCAAGGCCGCGGCACCTATGTGATCGAACCGGACGATTCGAACCGAACCACACTCGAGGAGATCGCGCGTCGGTTTGCGGGGCAGGCCCATCGCCTGGGCTTTGAGCCGGAAGAGGTCGCAAAAGCAGTGGGGTTTGTATTGGGTCAATGGGAGCTTGAGGGACGACCGCCGGACGAGTGATCCATGTTTCACGTGAAACGTTAGCCCAGGAGAGAGATCGTGGATATTGCAGTTCGGATATTGAACGGCTTGCTCATGATCGCTCTGCCGATCGGGCTGGGGATATTCTTGGCGCGCCGCGCGGGGCAACGCCGGCGACTCTTTCTAATCGGAGGTGCGCTTTTCATAGGCTCTCAGTTGCTCCACATCCCCTTCAACCTCGTCGTTTTGAATCCGATATTGGAGCGGCTCGGAATCGCGGAGGGAGATCTGGGAGTTGGGCTGTTGACCTGGGCGCTGCTCTTGGGCCTCTCGGCCGGACTGTTTGAGGAGATCGCGCGCTGGTTGGGCTTGCGGTATTGGCTGAAGGACGCCCGATCCTGGAATTCGGCGCTCTTGTACGGAGCAGGATGGGGAGGGGCTGAGGCGATTCTTCTTGGCGTGGCCGTGCTGTTTTTCCTCATACAAGCCCTCCTATACCGAGCAGGCCAGCTGCCGAGTATCATCCCGCCCGAGCAGCTGCAACTTGTAGAAGCGCAGTTCGAGGCCTATTGGGAAACGCCCTTGTTTCTGAATCTGCTTGGAGCGGCTGAAAGGGTGTTCACATTAGCTCTGCATGTTTCGCTCAGTGTGATGGTGATGCGGGCCTTTACCCAGAACAACCGCCGCTGGCTACTGGCGGCGATCGTTTGGCACACGCTGGTGAACGCAGTGGCAGTGGTGGCGATCACGCAGGTGGGGGCGGTTGCGACGGAAGCTATTGTGGCGGTCATGGCGGCAATCAGCCTGGCCATTATTTTTCGACTGAAGCAGCATGATCCGCTCCAGACGGTTGCGCCAGTTACAGCACCCGCAGAATTCGATCCCTTTCCCTTAGAAGTGACGGAGGAGAAATTAGAAGACTCCCGATATTCTCGTTGATTCAGGGCAACCGCGACTCGCCTAATGATCCGCATCGAAGGATTGACGAAGCAGTTTGATGACATCACGGCGGTGGAGGCCCTCGAGTTGGAGATTCGACCCGGGGAGGTCTTCGGCTTCCTGGGCCCGAACGGAGCCGGAAAGACCACCACTCTGCGTATGTTGGGCGCACTGATCAAACCTACATCTGGAACGGCGCAGGTGGCCGGTTATCGGCTTGGGGAGGACGACCACGCGCTCCGGCGAAACGTCGGCATACTGACCGAGGCGCCCGGACTGTACGATCGCCTCAGCGCGGCGCGCAATTTGAGCTTTTTTGCCCATATGTACGGCGTAGATGATGTCGATGGGCGAGTGGAACGTTACCTAAAGCTTCTCGGACTGTGGGAGCGGCGTTCGGAATCGGTCGGTACCTTTTCGCGGGGTATGAGGCAGAAGCTGGCCATTGCCAGGGCGATGCTGCATGAGCCTACGGTCCTGCTCTTAGACGAACCGACCACGGGCCTGGACCCAGAGGCCGCGCGCCTGGTTCGAGAGTTTATCGAAGGACTACGGGATGAAGGCCGCACGATCGTCCTGAATACCCACAATCTGGACGAAGCGGATCGACTTTGTGACCGAATTGGAGTGCTCAACACCCGATTGTTGGCGTTAGACACGCCGGCCGCGCTCCGACGGGAGGTCTTTGGCAGGAAGGTCGTATTCCATCTGGCCGACCTTCGTCCGGAGTTTGAAGCGACGGTGGCAAACTTTCCCTTTGTCGATGCGGTCGAATCTATTGACGCAAAGCTGGTCGTGACATTAGACGACCCGGAGAACCAAAACCCGGCCATCATCGCGGCCCTGGTAAGCGCGGGTGCGCAACTTCAATTTGTTGGGGAAATTCGACAATCGTTGGAAGAGGTCTACCTGCACCTTATGAGCAAAGAGGGCGCGGAACCTGAACGAGGAGATGCGCCGTGAATCGGGTCTATCAGATTGTGCTCAAGGAATGGGCGGAGGTGTTCAAGAACCGCTTCGTGCTCTTCACGGTGGCCTTTTTGCCTATTCTCGCGGCCGCGCTGCCGCTGGGGATCCTGTACGCAATTAATTCCTCTCCAGATTTTGTGACCGATATCGGAGAGGACATCCCGGCCGGCTTCGCAGCGCTGTGCAATAACCTGACCGGTGAAGAGTGCGCGCAATATTTCCTTATCAGCCAATTCATTCTGCTGTTCATGCTCCTGCCGCTTGCAATTCCCATTACGATTGCTTCCTACAGCATCATTGGAGAAAAGACGACGCGCACCCTTGAGCCGCTGCTGGCCACCCCAATAACGACGGCTGAATTGCTGGGAGGCAAGGCTGCCGCAGCGGTTATCCCAGGCGTGACTGCGACCTGGATTGCTTATCTCGCCCTGGTCATCGGGGCAGCTTTGATGGACGTGGGACCGGGTGTGATGGACCGATTGCTGGATCCTTTCTGGTTGACCGCAGTTTTTGTTGTGGGCCCACTGCTGGCACTGACCGGCGTGAGTGTGGCGGTGATCGTCTCGTCGCGCGCGACGGATCCTCGCACCGCGGAGCAAACCTCCATGCTGGTCTTCCTGCCTATTATGGCCGTGTTCTTCGCTCAGCTCGCGGGCTTGATATTGATCGATGCGCGGCTGGTGCTACTGATTGCACTGGGGTTGATTGCGGTCGATGCAGTTTTGCTCGCAGTGGCCGTCCAGCTCTTCCAGCGCGAGAACATCCTGACCCGCTGGAAGTAGGATTTGGCTACAAGTTGAGCGAACCCCAAACCCCCGTCTGTGATTATGAAGGTTCCGACTATCAGAAGCGGTTCTGGGACCTGGGAGACCGCGCCTATGAGGATGCGGCGGAGGCGGCCGCCCTCAGGCGCTTGCTGCCGAGCGCCGGGGAGTACCTTCTCGAGCTCGGCGCCGGAGCGGGTCGACATTCACCACGTTACAAGGGCTACGGGCGCGTAGCGCTCCTTGACTACTCCTTATCTCAATTGAATCAGGCCAGGTCGCGGCTTGGTGCGCAGGACCGGTATGACTACGTGGTGGGTGACGCGTACTCTCTGCCTTTCAAGCGCGGAGCGTTCGATTCGGCGACCATGATCCGTGTTATCCATCATATGGCCGATCCTCAAGCGGCATTGGTCAGCGTCCGCAGAGTGTTGGGGAGCGGCGCGAGTTTTATCCTGGAGTATGCCAATAAGCGCAATCTGAAAGCCATTCTCCGCTGGATATCTCGGCGGCAGAGCTGGAATCCCTTTGATCCGGATCCGGTTGAGTTCGTGGAGCTCAACTTCAACTTCCACCCCGGATCCGTGCGGACCTGGTTGCAAATCTCGGGTTTTACGGTGGAGCGTCAACTGGCGGTGTCGCACTTCCGGCTGCAGTTGGCCAAGCGCCTGATTCCCCTGCGGATTCTGGTAGCCGCGGATTCGGCCCTCCAGCCCATCGGTCGATGGATTCGACTTTCCCCGAGCGTGTTTGTCCTGGCACACGCCAAGGCTACCTAAGATCCCGCGACAACTGGCGCGATCGTAATCACTCAACCCGACCCTCAAGCGCATCGGTCTGAATTTTGTATACGCTATAATGGCCCTCGGCGCGGGGGCTCACGAGGCCAGTCCGCGCGTGTCGTGATAGCTGGTGGGAAATAGCCGAAGGCCTCCGCTCGAGCATCGCCGCCAACTCCGCAACGGTGACCCCCTTTTTGGAAAGCAGCCCGACGATCTTCAATCGATTGGCGTCCGCCGGCCCGTCGACTAACTCCAACCGCTCATCCGAAGTCGATTTCGCATTTATGCTTCCATTCGACGGTTATCGATTTAGTGTGGTGCAGATTGTCCTGCCCGTTGATGGGGAAGGTTAATGCCTGAGACGCGAGAGACTTATGCTGTCGAAATCGCGGGCGTTAAAAGACAGCTGCCGCTATTTGAGGTAGCGCCCGGCCTGCGAATTGCGGTCCTGAACATCCTGGGGGACACCGAGCTCGCTGACGCTTGCGGCAAGGAATTGGGAAAGCGGCTTCAGAGTATCGAATACGATGTACTGGTGACCGCGGAGGCCAAGAGTATTCCGCTGATCTGTTCCGTGGCCAGGGAAACCGGCAAGGAATATGTTGTGTTAAGAAAGACCTACAAGCTGTATATGGGGGAGACTATCGAGGCCGAGACGCTCTCGATAACAACCGGGAAGCCTCAGGGCCTCCACCTGGATGAAAAGGACCGGGTCGTCGTCAGCGGCCGTAAGGTGGCACTGGTCGACGATGTGATCAGCACCGGGTCCACCCTCAAAGGTATGCGAAAAGTGATGGAGTTGGCCGGTGCCGAAGTTGTGGCGGAGGCCGCGATTTTCACGGAAGGTGACCCGGAGGATTGGACCCACATCATCGCCCTCGGTCACCTGCCGTTGTTTCGAGACACATGACCTTCAGCCACACATGACCGGTCCCGCGTCGCTCCAAGTCGCCTCGAACCGCCCCTCGATCCGGGCGATGCCATCCAGCTCAAGCCAAAACCAGCCGCTGGCGATCTCTCCCTCCACGTAGTTATCCAGGCCGATCACGCCTTCCGCGGCCGGGATCCATTCGGTTCCGCCGATAAAGGCCGCACCGTAACCGTCGCGTTTGCCAAGTTCAATATCACCGCCTGCGATCAAGGACTCGAACCGCCACACATCGATGTTGACCTGCGGCGGCTCTGGGTCGCCCAGCCGGTGGAGATCGAAGAGAATCGCCTGGGCGTCGACGGGAGAGCAACTGGCTTCGAAGGTGCCCGCGTAATACGGCGCTTCGCTTGACACCGGTCCCGCTCCAGAGCAGCCGGCCATCAGGATCGGTACCAGGAGCAGCAGCCAAACGTTTCCACGCGATCCAAAGAGGGGGCTGGCAGGGACCTCCGAACGGTGGCACCGTCCGGAGGTCTCAAGTTGTGAGGGTCGCACTGCTACGGCCAGAAGTAGCGAACGTCGTAGTCCAGGGTGATCTCCCCATTGGCCGGGATCTTGAGCCTGAACTCGATGGTGGAGGAGTCCAGTTTCTCAAAGTCGCGGCTGCTCTGAAGGATACGCCACTCGCTCCACCGAAAGAGGTGTTCTACCACTCGCACCTCAACCGCTTCGTCCTTGTGGTTGCGTAGGGTGATCTCGAAAGATTCTTCGAGGGTTTTGTCGGAGGGTCGTCGGAAATCGGTCTGAATTCGTTCGCCGACGATATCGAACGCATCACCGACGTAGAGCCGAACCGACTCGCCTTCTGGAGTGTGATCGATGCGGTCCTCACCGATCAGCAGCGCTGCGCCGTCGATATCCTCCTGATAGACGCGTACCCTACCCTTGGGCAGGTCGGCTTGGGCCTTTTCAGTGTCGAACTCAAGCAGCACCATAACCTTGGGATTGGAAGCGATGCCATAGGAGGGGTCGGTCTGGGGGTATCCATAGAAGTTGCAATACCAGTAGTTATTGCGGCATTGGAGTCCGTCGTACACGAAGAACTTCTCGGCGGGAACTCCATTGACCGACACAAATTCGATCTGTTTGTTCTCGTTGTTCCTGACCGTGACCGGGCGCGGAATCTCATAGAGTTGATACTCGAAGAATTCTCGCTGCTCGACGGGTGCGGCCGCTAATTCTGCCTCGGCTGCGAAACGCAGGTCCTGGCCCGCGAATCCGGCCTGAGGCAGCCGCTGAAGATCGCCGGCGATCAGCTTCAGGCGGGCGTTCTCGTAGGTGGTCCCGCTCGTGTTCCGCAAAGTGATCCAGCCGTCCAGGTCGATTGACCGTTCGTCGCTTGCGAGCAGTACGATATAGTCGGCCTGCCAGGAGATCCCGCCGGTGAGGTACGTGATCTCCACATTCTGAGTCCCGGCCTGGTCTGCCATAAGCTGCCAGACCAGTGTAGGTCGGGTGATCAGCCCCTCCGGAAGTTCAGGGAAGGAGACTTCCTGCACACTTCCGCTGATAACGGAGACCTGCCCGTCTTCGTCCTGCAGAATGATGCCTCCCTGCGAGCTCAGTAGACGGCCCTCGTACAGGGTGCCATCTTCGGTTACGACGCGGATGATCTTATCCAGATATTTCTTGAACAGCGCGTTGGAGTCGACCAAATCGTATTGGTAGTTCTGCTCAAGGACCGAGAGTCCCTCGGGATCCGTCAACGACTTGAAGAGCACACTGGTGGGGTCGATGGAGGAGGCTACGTCGGTGAAGGCGATCTCGTTGAACCCCCTAGAGAATTCGAACTCTCGCCGATCCCGCACAAGCGCCGTGCCTTCGTTATAGACTGTCAGGGCGAGCGTAGTTTCCGCCGCCTCCGCCCGGGAGGCCCGAGTCGGAGACAGGGTTTCATCCGCCGCGCGCTGGCCGCTGCAGGCGACCGCCAAAGCGGCCAGTCCGAGCAAAACAAGGACCGTGCGGCGCCGGACCCCAATGGCCGCACTCGATAGGCCGCGCAGCCCACCCACAGCGTACGTAACATTCCTTCGAATTAAGCTTGAGTACTTCATTTTTACCGTCCTTCCTTCCCTCTTGTGCTCATAGACGTCTTCAGGGGACGGAGAGTTCCCGCCCCGGCCCATCCAGACTACGGCTCGCGGGCTGCATACTCCATAGCCGAGCGGTACCGAAATAATGGAGACTCGCCTTGATATAATCCGCCCGTTGAGTCGGGAGATCGACGGGGTGTTCACTCGTAGGAAAGAAGAAGGGCGGCTAAAGCAAGAGGGGCGGCTGCCGCCCGGCCAGTCGCTCACCAATAAGTTCCCGGTGCTGCACTATGGCCCGGTGCCGCGCACCGATCTCGAGACCTGGGACTTCCGTGTGTTCGGGGAAGTGGAAGATGAGAAGAGCTGGTCCTGGGAAGAGTTTCAGGATCTCCCCCGCACGAAGCTGGTGATGGACATCCACTGCGTCACCCGATGGAGCAAGTTCGACACGGAGTGGGAGGGGGTTTCTCTCCGAAACTTAGTAGACCAGGGGCTGATCTCCCTCAAATCGAGCGCACATCATGTGCTCCAGCATTGTGAATACGGCTTCACAGTCAACATCCCGATCGAAGTAGCATTGGCCAATAATTTCCTCCTGGCCACCCACTTCGACGGGCAGCCCATCAGCCCCGAGCATGGGTATCCCCTGCGCGGGATCGTAGGTTCGATCTCCGATCGCGACGACCTTCTACAGCCTTATTTCTGGAAAGGTGGGAAGTGGTTGCGCGGGCTGGAATTCCTCGAAGAGGACCAGCTCGGCTTCTGGGAGCAAGCCGGTTACCACAATCGCGCCGACATCTGGAAGGAAGAAAGGCTGGCCTAGTAGGCCGGACCGCCGGCGTTTCGGCTCAAACCTATAGTACAGGGCCTCCATCGGCTCGCTCACGCGTCTAACCTGACCATCAGGAAGGGAACGAGCATTTCATCCGCAGTGATACTGCCATGCCGGCCAATAAGCGGATTGTCTTTGGCGGCCCACCACAGGTAGCCCTCGCCCTGGCTGAGAGCCAACCGATCGCCGATCCGGCTGCGGGCTGCCTTAGCTGGGCGACCGGGTCCAAACAATCCGGCCTCCAGCGCGTGGCCAGAGGCCATGGTTCTGAACATGCGTGGCCAGGCGCGCGCGATGTACTCCTCAACCGCTTCCATCTGTCCGGGCCTTGGATACAGGTAAGCCAGTCGATTTTCCCCCGAGGGAGACATGTGCAGCCGACGGAGCAGGTCTGGGTGATTGCGCAGTTCGAAGTGGGGATCCTTGCGGGTGGTCACCTGACCATGGTCGGCCATAACAACTAGTACACTATCTCGCCGCGCACTGGCTGACAGAGGATCGATAAAATCGGCCTTCATCGAATCAGCGAATCGCGCGAACTCTGCTTCCACTCGCTTGTCGCCGGGTCCGTGGCGGTGGGCAAGATAGTCCACATTGCCGAAGTAGCCCCAAATCAGGCGGCGAGCATCAGACGCGGTCTCCATCAACTGGCGCAGCTGGACCCAAAGGTCTGGCAGGTCGGCGAAAGAATGCTGATGGACTTTGGGAAAGTGCATCCTGGAGAGGCCCGAGCCGGCGATACGGACGTGTAGAAACGCGTGGGGTTGAATACCCGCCTCAGATAGGTGGGGACCGATGGTAGGCACCGGCAGAAAGGTGATCGGGTCGAAACCGGTGTGAGCCAGAGATTCCGCTTCGCCCTCGAAGCTGGCCGGCGCGTGCGTGATCATGTTCGCCACGAGGCCGTATTCTCGCAAAAACAGCTCGTAGCCTAAGATTCCGTGCTCGGCCGGCGAGCGCCCGGTCCATAGGGTGGTCAACGCCGCGCTTGTGGTGGAGGGCACGACCGACGTAAGTGCGCCCAGCAGACCGCCGCTCACGAGCGGCTGAAGCGATTGCGCTCGGCCCTCCAACCAGCGTTCAAACAGGTTCAATCCCACCGCATCCACCAGGATCACGACCACCTGCCTTGCGCCGGAGGCCAAATCATCAAACTCTGCATGGTTGATAGCCGGATGGGGAAGCTCCGGGGCCCCCAACCAACGGCATAGGCTGGACGGCACATTCAAAATGGAGAGCCCGTCATATGCGGGATGGATCGCTTTCGGACCCAGGTCGAGGTCGGGAAGACGATGATCTCGGATTCTCTTGAGGGTTGATTCGAGGGTAGTTGCCATCAGGCCCTCATCCGAGAGCTGCGATGGGCTGCCGGCAGTTCACTTGACGGCGGACACTGCGCGCCACCTGCGTCATGTGCGCTCAGGGAAACGGCTCACGGGGAGTTGGCAATAACAAATCGAGCACGATCGGGAGGTGGGCGTAATAGCCCGACTGGGCATCGAGCACCACATCGTCCACCCGCAGCCAGGGCCTCGTCCAATAACAGCATGGTATTAATAAAAGGACGAAGGCATTTTCCACGCTCAGTACGCTGTCCAAGTAGATGATTCGGTCCAACGCGCCCGGATTAAACGGATCGGTGTCATTCCTCCAAGTGTAGTTCTCATTCAATTGCCTGCCATCCTGCAAATAGCCAAGTCGGCTGCCATCCCAATAATTAGCCACGAGATTTCGGCATATTCATTGCTGACAATCTTTCCAATCCACGTCGCCCGCCTCGGTACTCCAAAGGCGAAGCCTTCGTCCTAACTTGAATAAAGACGTAGTCAAACTGCACGGTGACTTATAACCCTTGGGGAATAATGCCCCGGGCCTATTCCCGAAACGGACAGCCCTCCCATTGGGGAGGGCTGTTTTCTTACTTGAGGAAAAATCCGTACTTACTCTTCCACAGGCCGGATGCTGGCTAGCATCTCCTCCCACGTAGACATAAATTCTTCGAGGGCGTCCTCTGATGGCGCGCTAAGGCTAAAGAGGAAAACTTCATCCCCAATAAAGCCCATAAAGATGTCTAACGCGACGCCTAACTCGTCTACGACTTTCGCCCTAAGAGCGGAAACTCCAAAAATCTGGGTCTCCTCCACGGCCGACACTTGCCAGCCAAACTCGTCGGCATTAAATTCCAACAAGTCGTCCAGCGTCGAATTCTCCTGCAG
>Ga0209980_10000950_pt1 | contig 15848 bp, 14 predicted proteins | sample CR02metaG_FD_183611 | JGI IMG/M metagenome (GOLD analysis project Ga0209980, IMG submission 183611) | Deep subsurface microbial communities from Mariana Trench to uncover new lineages of life (NeLLi) - CR02 metaG (SPAdes) (version 2) | ecosystem: Environmental > Aquatic > Marine > Ocean trench...
GCTCTTGAAGCGCCTTACGCGGAACCAGTACCCCGTCCGCTGCCCTACAACCCGGCAGGTCGTTTTCTATCAGCGCCAGTCTATGGCCGTCGGTCGCAACCAGTTCGAGACCGCCATCATTGAGCTTGAGCAGTGCGCCGTTGAGTTGAAACCGGGACTCCTCGGTCGAAACAGCAAAAATGACGCGGCCTATCGCCCTCTTCATGAGATCGAAAGGTATGGTCAGCTCTTCATCACTCAAAACTTCGGGAAGGGTCGGGAAGTCCTCGGCAGCCAGGCCGTTAATCTTGAAATGCGAGTTCCCCGCATCGATGCGAAGCCGCTTCTCGTCTTCGAGCTCGAGGCTCACATCTTCGGCATTCACCGCTCGAATAATCTCTACGAACTTCCGGGCTTGCACGGCGATCGCGCCGGCACTCGATTGCTCGGCTTCGCACGATGAGGTCAAAGAAACATCGAGATCGGTCGAGGCCAGGTGCAAGCGCTCGTCTTCGGCACGCAGAAGGATGTGGGACAAGACAGGAATAGTCGTACGCCGCTCGACGATTCCTTGCATCGGAATCAATTCGCTCAGCAGACTCGACCGTTTGACTCGAATTTCCATTTTGTTTGTGTCCTCTTCTACTTATATAGGAAGAGAAAAAATAGCATAGTAGTAGTAGTAGGTGACGCGGAAAAAAGCAAACGTATTCGAACTCGTTGAAGCTCCACGAACTAGCGGTCGAAGCCGATCGTGGAAAACTCTGTCGAAATCCTGTGTGAATTTCTTCGAAAAAACTTGTTGGCGAACGGCTCCGCAGTTTTTCCTCAGGCTGAGCGGGAATAAGAGGATTAGGGTCTAGGAAAACTTTCGGGTCAATTGCTCGAGTGTGCGACCGAGTTCACGGTCCTGGGAACGCAGACGGTCTATTTTTTCGACCGAGTACATTACGGTCGAGTGGTGTTTGTTGTTGAATTGCTTTCCGATTTCCGGATAGGAGAGATCGGTGATTTGCTTGCATAAGTACATGGCGACTTGCCTTGGAAACACGATCTGCTGAGAATTCTTGCGGCTCCTGATCTCACCTACCTTGAGACCATAGTGGTGAGCTACGGTCTTGATGATGTCGCTGGCGTTGACCCGGGGATCTTCCGGAAGGATGTCCTTGAGGGTTTCTTTGGCGACTTCCAGCGATAGCGGTCGGCCGGTGAGAGACGCGAAGGCAAGCACACGGTTGAGCATTCCTTCGAGCTCTCGGATGTTCGAGCGAACCTGATGAGCGATGAAGTTTGCCACATCGTCTGGAACATGTAGATTTTCGGCACCTGCTTTCTTGCGCAGAATCGCTATTTTGGTTTCGAGATCCGGCGGTTGAATATCGGCAATGAGACCCCACTCGAAGCGGCTGCGCAACCGCTCCTCGAGGTCTGGAATGTTGCGCGGTGGGGCATCCGAGGAAAGAATAATCTGCTTCTGCCCGGAGTAGAGCGTGTTGAAGGTGTGAAAGAATTCTTCCTGGGTACGCTCCTTGTTGGCCAGAAACTGGATATCGTCAACGAGCAGAATATCGATATTGCGGTAACGCTCGCGAAACGAAGGCATACGGTTGAATCGGAGCGAACTGATGAGATCGTTAACAAACTGCTCGGCGGTCAGATACATAACCTGCAGTTCCGGACGCTCTTTCTGTAGGCGGTGGCCGATGGCGTTCAAGAGATGGGTCTTGCCGAGCCCAACGCCGCCGTACAGAAAAAGAGGGTTGTAGCTGCGGAAGGGCGACTCGGCAACCGCTCTCGCGGCGGCATGAGCAAACTGATTGGAGTTACCGACGACGAAGGTGTCGAAAACATAGCGGGGGTTAAAGCGCGTTTGGGAGTGGGAACGGGGCGTCTCGGCGACCGCCGGCGCTTCGTCCTCGACCGAGAAAAGAACCTCGCAGGTTTCATCTTTCAGGCCTGCTATGGCGCGATCGACCGCGGGGCGGTAGCTGGCCTCGAGGGTGTGCAAAAAACGCTGATTGGGTGCCAGCAGCAGCAGCCGTCCCGACTCCTCTCTCCCCAACCGTAAGGGCTGAAACCAGGTCGAGAATTCCTCCGGGTCGAGTTCGTTCTTGAGGTTATTGCGGAGACGAAGCCAGAGAGAAGCAGACATTAATTCTCCCGCGGAATAATTTCCACACCTTGCGGAATACTTGTGGAAAACCTCCGTCAGTACGGCGCCGCTGGAGGGTTTCCTTTCACGGAGCGAGGCAGATCGTAGCATAGCTTTTTTGGCTGCCAAGAGGGGATCGAAAAGCCTGTTGTTGAGGCCTATTTAGAGGCTTTGGTCATGGCTGGCACGAATAATGCTTGCGTTGGTGAGCAGTAGTTTTTTGCGGTTATTGGGGAGGTTCACCCACAAACACTGTCCCACCTATAAACGAAAGCAACAACTTTCACCTTTTCCCAGAACCCTTCCGAATTCCCCTTATCTTACAGGGGTAGAGCCACCAAAGCCCACCTCAATAGAACCTCCCCCGGTAACCCTTCAAAACTACGAACCATCGCGGATCTCAAATCAGATTCAACCCGCGCTCTCGAAGAAGGGCGCTCCGCTTGTGCCATATTGACCCGATGGCGAAGACGCCGAGCGCCAGACCCGGGAAGCGAAACCCTCGAGGTGAAAACAAGGCAGCCTTGCTACTCGCCTGGTACGAGCGAGTCAAGAGGCCTCTTCCCTGGCGCCAATCCGACGATCCCTACCGGGTCTGGCTCTCCGAGGTCATGCTTCAACAGACCCGGGTCGAGACGGCGATTCCCTACTACGAGCGGTTTCTGGAAGCGTTTCCGAGCGTCGACAGCTTGGCGCGAGCCTCGGAGGACCAGGTTCTGGCGCTGTGGTCGGGACTCGGCTATTACCGCCGAGCGAGAATGCTCTTGGCAGCGGCTCGAGACGTCGTGCGATCCGGGGGGTTCCCAAAGACGGCGGAAGGGTGGCGACGTCTTCCGGGCGTCGGGCGCTACACCGCCGCCGCCGTGGCCAGTATTGCCTATCATGAGAAGGTAGTCGCGCTGGATGGCAACCTCGAGCGTGTGTTGGCGAGGCTCGAGGCGTATCCCCAGAACCCGAAGAGCGCCGCCGGGCATCGCTTTCTGACCCGCGCGGCCGGCAGCTGGCTGAATCCGGAGCGGCCGGGAGACAGCAACCAAGCGCTGATGGAGTTGGGCGCGACCGTTTGCCTGCCGAGAGACCCGCTCTGCCAGCAGTGTCCGATCGCTGAATGGTGTCTGGCGAGGCGCCGGCGAAGGGTCGATGACTACCCCTATCGAGCGCCGGCCGCCGCCAAAGAAGCGCGCTCGCTAGTGGCTGTGTGCGTGAGGAAGGGAGGGCAGTTTCTCCTGTTTCGGCGCGGTCCAGGATCAGGGCTGCTCGCGGGAACATGGGAGTTGCCATGGGCCGAGAACGACGACACGAGCCCGGCAAAGGCCTTGGCTCAGCGCTATGGTGGAGCCTGGAGACTGGGCAAGAACATCGGAACGATTCGCCACACCATTACCAGCCGCAACCTCTTGGTTGCTGTCCGCGAAGGCGAAGTCGAAGCCCTTGGCGTGGTAGCAGAAGGCGGAGACGCTCGGTGGGCCAGCCTGGCGGAACTCGACGAACTTCCGCACTCTTCCCTGGTGCGCAAGGCCTTCCTTGCGGCCGCGGGCTGCTAGGTGCCGCTGGACGGCGGGGCCGGGTCGATATCACCGCCGGCGAGAAGAAACCAGCCGACGAGCTTTTCCTGGATCGCCCGGGTGCGTTTGGCCGCCATGGACGTGAGGATCTTGAGCAGGCGAACCGACGACACTTTCTCTATGTTGAGGAGACCTTCGACGACCGCGCGCGGCAGTGCGAGGACGGTGACGCCCTTCTCCGGATGAGCGCGAGCGTCGGCTGAGCGCGAGCGTTGGTCGATCAACGCCATTTCACCGAAGTAGTCGCCGCGCTCGAGAAAGGCCAGAGCCTCTTCGCCGACCCCAGCTATCGATTTGCTGATCATCACGGTTCCGTCGGCGACGATGTACATTTTATCCCCGACTTCGCCCTCTTTGAAGATTGTTTGTCCGGGAGCGAAAGTTTCCTCTTGGGACAGAGACGCCAAGAAATTGATTTCCATGGCGGAAAGACGTTGTTCCCTAAACAGTCCAACCTTGTGGGCCATGCCGAGGTTAGTAGCCGCAGCTGAGGATTGTTGCACCCTGAGCGGCTGCGTGGTTGGTGCGGAGTCGGCGGAGAAGATGCCGGCGAGCCGATCGTTGGCCTGGCGGAGCTTCTTCGACAGGCCTCGCCAGAGTGACCAATGAAGGGCCAACTCGAAACGCGAATCCTGTTCCGAGGCGGATGCCAGCGCCGCTGCGTTCATGACCAGAAGCTTGGCGTCGGTGATCACCTCCGCATCGCTGTCTCTACCAACACCGGTGAGAAAAGAGTCTTCGCCGAAGAGGTCGCCGGTGCCCGGACGGAAAAGCTCGAACTCACCGAAAGGGGTCATTTTTCGCATCCTGATCTCGCCGCCTTCGAGGAGGAAGAGATCGCCGGCCGGGTCGTCTTCCTTGAACAGCTGCTTTCCGGCGGGCAGGCTCACCTCGGAAACGGTTTCACCCAAGAGGGTCAGTTCGCGCGCACCGAAATGCGAGAAGGGGTCCAGCAGGTGAAGACGCTCCGGGTTCTGCAAGGTAGACCTCATTGTAGAGCGTCGGACCACGAAAGTGGCTACCGGCGTTCACGAGGAGCGGCACCCTCCGCATCTTGGTCCAGAACCGCGGCTTCGACCCGAGTCAACCAGGAGCCTCGATCGCTGCCCTCGAGCGGGAGGTATTCGAGGTCGCGGTGCGCGAGTTCCTGCCGAAGCCGTTGATCAACGGCTTCTTGAAACGAGGGATCGGTAGCCCGGACGCCATCGGCGGACGGCGTCTCGAGCACGGGCACGTGCACGAGAAGATCGTAGGACCCCATCCAGTTGCGCACCAGGGGTTCGAGCGTCTCTTGCGGTCCCGCCGCCAGCAGCAGATAGACGTAATTGTCGAGGATGCTGCGATCGCAGATAACCGCGGGATATCTGGAAACGGCGAGCAATTCCTCGGCGATCTGGGTGTGCAGAATCCAGGACTGGGCTTCGATGCTGGTCTGCTCGTTGATCGGAAGAGGGCAGCGCCGGGCGACTTCGTGCACGATCTCCAAAGAAATATCGCGAGCCTTGAGTTGAGCCGCGAGTCCATAGCAGAGCGTGGTCTTGCCGACGCCGTGGCTGCCGATGAAGGCCAACTTGAAGGGTCTGAGCGCTTGCCCCATCGGGAGATTGTATGCGCCCGACGGAAACGTCCTCCTAAAAGCTGCGCCGGCCGACCAGCGAGCGGGCCAGGGTCACCTCGTCGGTGTACTCGATATCGCCACCCACGGGCATGCCGAAGGCGAGGCGTGAAACTTCGATCCCACGATCTTTGAGCAGACGAGCGAGATATAGAGCCGTGGCTTCGCCCTCGACGTCCGGATTGGTCGCGAGGATGACCTCGCCTATTCCGTCGAGGCGCGCCATGAGATCTGACACTCGAAGCTGGTCTGGGCCGACGCCGTGCTGCGGCGAGAGCACGCCCATCAGCACGTGATAAAGACCGTGATACTCGCGGGTCCTCTCGAGCGGTTGAATGTTGAACGGTTGCTCGACCACGCAGATTTTGGAGCGGTCGCGTTCGGGATCAGAGCAGATCGGGCAGGGGTCATGCTCGGTCAACGAGTAGCAGGTCGAGCAGGGGCGCAGCTTGTCCTTGACTGCGATGATCGCGCCGGCGAGCGCCTCGGCTCCCGAACGGCTCGACTTGGCGATATGCTGGGCAAGCCGAGCGGCCGTCTTGGGCCCAATGCCCGGCAGCCGAGAGAACTCGGAAACCAGACGAGAGAACGGATCGGCGGACAAGGTCCTCGGGATTCCGGCGGATCAGCCCAGCAAGCCGCCAAGACCGGCGCCCAGGTTCCCCATGCTGCTTTCGACGGCCTCGTCCACTTGGCGAGAGGCATCGTTGACCGCGACCAGCACCAGGTCGGCGACCATGTCGGATTCTTCGGGCGACAACACCTCCGGATCAATCTTGAGCGAGAGCAGCCACTTCTTGCCGTTCATCTTGACCGCAACCATGCCGCCTCCCGCGCTCGACTCGATGACCAGATTGGCGAGGTCCCGCTCGAGGCGTGACTGCATCTCCTGGGCCTGTTTCATCAACTTCTGAATCTTCATGAACTCTCCGCTAGGTTTCGTTGCGTGGTTCGACGGCTTCCACCGACCCGCCGAAGATAGCGAGGACGGTCTGGACGCGAGGGTCCATCCGCGCTGCGTCGGAGGCTTCCACCACGGCGCTTTTGGACTCGGGTTCCGGAACGTCCTCTTCGACGATTTCCCAACGCGCGTCCGTGTTCCAGGTCGCGGCGAGCGCATCTTCGAGCACCTGCCGGTTGGCAGCTCGGTCGAGTCGGTCGCGCAGCCAGCCGTCGCCGGGGGGCACCGAGATTCTCAGCACTCCGGCTGAGTAGGTCAGCGAGTTCGCTCCTGACAAGTGCGCCGCGAGCGCTTGGCGGTTGCGCCCGACGGCCGCGAGGAATCGCGCACGCTCGTCCGACGGGTCGCCGCTGTCGCCGCCAGTGCCATCGCCGGGCGACGGAGTCGGGTCGGAGCCGGACGGCGTGGCGGTAGCCTGGCGCAGCGGCCGGCCGGGCGCTGCGGTCGGGGCTTTTTTATTGACAGACTTCGGGGACTTCGGCGCCGGCGAAGCGGATCGTTTTGCTTGGAGCTCGGGGACCGGCGGCCTCTCTGATACAGGTGATACCGGCGACACCTGCGTGTTACCCGCCAGGAGGGTTTCGATGGCGACGAGCTTGGGCAATTCGGCGGCTCGCAGCCAGGCGATCTCGAGCGCGAGCGCGGCGCTTTCGCTTCGGCGTACCGCCACCTCGCTCTGCAGCAGGAGATTGAGGGTGCGTAGAATCTGCTCGTAGCCGATTGTCTTGGCCACGGCGGCCAACGCGTCGGCCTCTTCGCGAGTGGTTTCGAGCCGCTCCAGATCGGCCCCGAGACACAGGTGCAGGGCCATTTGGCAGTACGAGAGGAACTCGCCAAAGACAAAGCGCGGGTCCCAGCCTTGCTCTTCGATCTGCATGGTGATGTCGGCGATCGCCTTGCGATCTCCCGCCCCGATTGCCGTGAGGACATCGCGGAACACGCGCTGGTCGAGGCCGCCCAAAAGGCGCACGGCGTCGCCATCGTCAATCGAGCCGGATCCGAATGTGGCCAGTTGGTCGAGCAACGCGATGGCGTCACGAACCGATCCGTCTCCGGCCTGCGCAATGATGCGCAACGCCGACGGGCCGACCGAGATCTTCTCCCGCTTGGCAACCGTGTCGAGGTAGAGGGCAAGCTCGTCGAGCGGCACACGTCGAAAGCGGAACTCCTGGCAGCGCGACAAGATCGTCGCCGGGACGGCATCGGATTCCGTGGTAGCGAAAATGAAGACCAGGTGATCCGGAGGTTCTTCTACGATCTTGAGCAAGGCGTCGAATGCCTGACGCGACAGACGATGGATTTCATCGAGAATGACCACCTTGAAGCGGGCATGAGCCGGACCGTATTTGAGACTCTCGGTGAGCTCTCGAACCTGCTCGACCTTGGAGTAGGTCGCGGCGTCGACCTCGATCACGTCGAAACTGGAACCCGCGGTGATCTCACGGCAGGAACCGCAGTCATTACAGGGTTCGGCCGCGGGCCCCCTCTCGCAGTTCAGCCCCTTGGCGAGAATTCTCGCGACGCTGGTTTTACCGACCCCGCGAATGCCGGAGAACAGATAGGCGTGGGCGATGCGCTGTTCGGCGACGGCGTTCCGGAGGGCGGTAACGACCGCTTCCTGGCCGATGACTTCGGAGAAGTCTTGCGGCCTCCATTTACGTGCGAGTACTTGATATGCCATAGCGAGAGAGAGGGAGCAGAAGGCAACGAAGGGTCCCGGTGATTCTGCGGCACCCGGCCGGACACCTTATCGCTGCTCCCTTCCGGGCCTGACGAGGTTCGGCACCAGCCGCTGCACAGGACCCGAACCCTTCGTCGCCTTCTGCCCCACTCATGCTACGCACAGCACACAGCGAAGTAAAGCCGATGACGTTTCCCGGCGTGCTGCGGTTTTCGCTACACTACGGCCCCTGTGCTCGGCTCGGTGTTTGGCGCCGAAGTCGGGCTGGATGTGCCGGAACGTGAAGCGAGGTGACACGAGAGCAAGAGAGGCGTTGGATGGGCGAGGCATTGGCACTCGCCCAAAGGGCTCGAGCCCTGGGAGAGGTTCCGGTCGGAGCTGTTGTCGTGCGCGAGGGCGAATTGCTGGGAAGTGGCTTCAATCGGCGCGAGACCAGGGGAGACCCACTGGCTCATGCCGAACTCGAAGCGATCTCGGACGCCGGAGAGCGCATCGACGGCTGGCGATTCGAGGGGTGCGAGATGGTCGTGACTTTGGAGCCGTGCGCGATGTGTGCAGGAGCTTTGGTCAACGGCCGTTTTGCCGGACTCGTTTTCGGTGCGGCGGACCCCAAGGCCGGCTTTTGCGGCAGCCTGGGAGACTTGGTGCGCGACCCGCGCCTCAATCATAGGCTCGAGGTTCGGGAGGGGATTCTGGCGGAGGAATGTGGCTCGCTGCTGAGCGAGTTCTTCTCGGACCTTCGCCGCCGCTAGTTCTTTGCAAGACCAAGGAGAGGTGACCGAGTGGCCGATGGTGCACGACTGGAAATCGTGTGTGCGGTAGCCCCGTACCGAGGGTTCGAATCCCTCCCTCTCCGCCAGTTTTCGAAAAGGAGAGGTGCCGGAGTGGTCGAACGGGGCGGTCTCGAAAACCGTTGACCGTGCAAGCGGTCCGAGGGTTCGAATCCCTCCCTCTCCGCCAAACATTTGATCCCGAGGGTTTTTCCAAGGGGCTGTTTAAGCTGAGGCCATAGGTCCTCTTAACTGCCGAGGGAAAGAGTCCCTGGTGGTTGGTTGTCGGGTAGGTAGACGAAGAACTCCGGTGGACAGAATCCCTCGGCGGTTGACCCGGACACAATCGCTAGGCTTACACACATTTTTCAAGGGGCCTTGACCCGAGCCGCCTTGATCCGTTAGGTTTCGAGGCTCCGCTGCCGTTGACCCGACCCGGCAAGGGTCGTCAGCCAAACAGGGGTCGTGAGCGGAACCCAATGAGAACCGCCGGGGAAAGATCGTGAAACGCACATACCAGCCCAAGAATCGGCGCCGCAAGAAGAAACACGGCTTTCGATCGCGTATGCAAACGCGCCAAGGCCGAGCTGTCTTGTCGCGGCGCCGCCGCAAAGGTCGGGCACGTCTAGCCGTCTAGCGCGATGCCGGGCGAGCGAGAGATTCCTCGCTCCGGGGAGTCGCTGCCGCGGGCGCAGCGGCTTTGTCGCCGAGAGGATTACCGTCGCTGCTATCAAAAGGGCCGGCGAAACTACGGATCGCACCTAACACTTTATTTTATTGATAATCGATGCGGCCATTCCCGCATCGGCTTCACCGTGAGCCGGAAAGTCGGCCGAGCGGTTGTTCGAGTCAAACTCAAAAGAAGATTTCGGGAGATCTACCGGCGATGGCCTCAGCGCAAGGAGCTTCGACCATTGGACCTGGTGGTCCACGCCAAAGCGTCCTCTGCGACGGCCACGTTCGGGGAGTTGGAACGGGATTTGGTCCAAGGGCTTCTCCGGGCGCTCGAGAGCCCGGCCCGAGCGCGGCGGCCAAAGCGGTCCTAGCCCTGGTCGAAGGCTACAGACGTTTCCTGTCTCCGTTGCTGCCGAGGGCCTGTAGATTCTCACCTTCCTGCTCTGAGTATGCACGGCTGGCGATTCTCAAACATGGCTTTGTCCGCGGCACCTGGCGGTCCCTGGGACGCTTGCTGCGCTGTCACCCCTTCCACCCCGGCGGTGTCGACCTCCCCTAAATAGGACCCAAAAGGAGCGCCTTGGATAACAAACGTCTGTTTCTGGCAGCCTTGCTTTCGGTCGGAGTGCTGCTGCTGTGGCAGACAATCTTTCCGTCAGCGCCGAAGACGAACGCTCCTCCGGCGCAAAGGGATGCCTTCACCGAAACCGACGTCTTTGCGGAGGTCGTCCGAGCGGAGCGTGAGCCGGTAGAGTTCGCCGTCACAGGGAAAAGCGAAACGGAGCCGGAGGTTGGGGATCGCGAGCAGATCGCGGCCGCTGCCGAGCGCGAGGTAGTGCTCGAGACCGACCGTTTTAGGGCGGTCTTCAGTAACCGTGGCGCTCAGCTGGTGTCTTTCGTCTCCAAGATCCACTCGAGCGGGTTCGGTGGCGGCGTCGATCTCGTCAAGCGGCGCGTCGAGCCCCCCTACCCTTTCGCCATCATCGATCGGGCGGGAGCGTCCGACCCGCTCAACGAAGCGCTGTTTGTGGTCTTTGAAGGATCCGGATCGGAAGCCGCCCCGATCCGATTCGAGTACTCCGGGCCCCGGGGCCGGGCGGAGAAGAGCTTCTGGGAGCGTCCCGACGGCATGCTCGGCGTGCGCCTCGCGGTGCCCGGCCGGTCCGATTGGGCCTTCTTGCTGGGGCCGGGAGTTCGAAACCCGGAACTGGAGGAATTCGAGAGTCGGTTTGCCCGCCGGGGCGTGGTCTACATGCGCGAGCAAGAGGTGGAGCGGTTGGACTCACGGAAAACCGAGGAGACCGAGCGAATCGCGGGCAGCCGGACGTCTTGGATCGGGCTCGAGGACACCTATTTCATGACCGGCTGGGTGGTAACCGGCGATCCGTTCGAGTACGCGTTGGTCCGGCCGGTTGTGGGGCGCATCTCCGGCAACGGCAACGACGCCGTGTTCGAGCGGGTGGACGGCGCGGTCCCGGACGAGGACGGCGTGGTTCGAGAACTCGAGCTATTGATAGCCGGCGGAGCCGAGGTGCTCGAAGGTTCGGCCTATTTTGGCGCCAAGCAGTACGACCGGCTGGCCGAGCTGCCAAATGGTCTTCGCGAAGCCGTCAACCTTGGCTTCTTCGCCATCTTGGCCAAGCCGATTCTCTTCGGGTTGCGCTGGCTTCACGACTCGGTGACCGGCAATTGGGGATGGGCGATCATTTTCATGACCGTCTTCATTCGCCTTATGCTCTTCCCGTTGACCCACAAGAGCTTCGTTTCGATGCAGAAGATGCAAGAGGTCAACCCCAAGATTCAGGCGATCAAGAACAAGTACCGCGGCAAGCTCAAGGACAAGCGGGGGCGATCCAACAGCGAGATGCAGCGCAAGATGAACGAGGAGGTGATGGGGCTTTACAAGAAGGAAGGCGTCAACCCTGCCGGCGGCTGTCTTCCCATGCTGCTGCAGATCCCGGTCTTGTTCGCTTTTTACAACCTGCTCTCGGCCGCGGTCGAGCTTCGCCATGCGCCGTGGATTCTTTGGATCCAAGATCTTTCGGCACCGGACCCCTACTACGCGCTGCCGATCATCATGGGTGCGAGTCAGTTCGTGCAGCAGAGGATAACGCCCTCGGCGGCGGATCCGATGCAGAGGCGAATCTTCATGCTGATGCCGTTCTTCTTCACCTTTTTGTTTCTGGGCTTTCCCAGCGGAATGGTCCTGTATTGGCTGACCAACAACGTTCTGGGGATCGTCCAGCAGCTTGGCTACAAGCGGTTGAAAGAGCGCCGGGCAGCGAAGAACAGCGGCGACCAGAAGTAGAGGAAGGAAACTGTCATGAGTCCCACGAAGAAGTTCTTCTCCGGCAACACCATCGAGCAGGCAGTGCTTCAGGCCGCGCGCTTCTTTCAGATTGATCCGGAATTGGTGGCTTACGAGCAGGTCGAGCGCCGCCATGGCTTTCTCAAGGTTCGGCGCCGGGTCGTGATTGGCGTGAATTCGGAGAATCCGCGCAGAGAACCGTCGCTAGCCGTCGCGGAGCCAGCAGGACCGGATCGAGAGCCGGGTAAAGAGCCGGGTAAAGAGCCGGAGGTGAGCGCTCGCCCGGACGCTCGATCGGTCGCCCGCGGTCGTAACGAGGCAACCGACGCTTCCCGGTTGCCCGAGGCGGAGGCGAGGCAGGAACCGGCCGCTACGGAGGCGAGGCGAGAACCGGCCGCCGCGGCGCCGAGTTCGAGAGAGGAAGGCGAGGATGCGTGGAAGAACCTGAGCCCCGCCGATGCCACCGAGGCTGCCGAAGAGGCTTTGAGACGAGTGTTTCGGCTGGGCGACTTGGACCTCTCGGCGCAGGTGACAACCAGCGAAGCCGGGCTAGAGATAGAGCTCAGCGGGACCGACGAAGACCACCTTTTCGAGGATCGAGGGCGCTTGCTCTTGGCGTTCCAGCACTTGTTGCCGAGGATGGTACGGGGGCTGACCGGAGCCTCGGTTCTGTGTCGTGTCGATTCGGACAACTTTCAAGAAGTACGCGTCGAGCGGTTGCGGATGCTGGCACAGGACGCCGCCGCCGAGGTGCGCCGGGAACGCAGGGTGCAGACACTCGAACCGATGTCGCCGGACGAGCGCAGGATCGTGCACCTGGCGCTGGCCGACGATCCGGCGGTCGAGACCGAGAGTCACGGAACGGGTCTCTTCAAACGGGTAGCGGTTCGCCCCGTCCGGCCGTCGGGCGCGGGGGACCGCTATAGCCGGTAGCGTGCCTTCATGGCCTGGAGACGATCGTAGGTCTTGCGATCGAGCTCCGGGGAGAGATGCTTGTCGAGAATGGGTAGCAGTTCTTCTCTCAAGAAGCGCCCCCGAGCCATCCACTGGAAGTAGCTGCGACCACCGTGGTGGTAGGGGCCATAGAGCCGACCGCCGGGAAACCTGGACTCGAGCCAGCGAAACAACGGTTCGTGGTCGGTGTGCATTCTGAGGGTGACCTGAGGCTGGCGGCCATCGCCACCGAAGTGGCCCTCGCCGACGAGAATTCCGACCAGAAAGCCGCGGTCAAATTGGGTTATGCGTTGTTTCACCGTCAGGTTTCCCGTGAAACAATTCCGTGGGGTCGCCGGGTTGTTTCACCGTCGAGTTTCCCGTGAAACATCCGGCGCCGTCAAGCGCGGCGAAGGATCAGATTGGGGCGTAGAATCGGCCCGTGGCAACCCATTTGGGAGATCTTTCAAAGAGCGAGTTTTTGCGGCGGCTCGAATCCTCCGGCTGTGGGCCGGGATCGCGATTGCCGTTAGAGTCTCTTCATGCTCACTATGAAGAGCTGCGGCGGTGGGCTGGGCGTGTCGGTCTGGTGGGCGCCGGCGAGGCGGCGACGATTGTCGAGCGGCACTACGCGGAGAGCTTGCGCGCTCTGCCTTTTCTCGAAGGAGTTTCAAGGGTTCTGGATCTCGGATCGGGAGCGGGATTCCCCGGCTGCGTCCTGGCCGCTGCTCGACCGGACATCGAGTTTTGGTTGTTCGAGTCACGTGGTCGCAAGGCGTCTTTCTTGCGGGCGGCGAGCGCGAGGGCGAAATTGTCCTGCCATGTCGTCGATGCTAGAGTCTCGCGTCGACACCCGGTCACGGAGGTGGTGCCGGGCGCGACGATTGACCTGGTCACGGTTCGTGGGGTGAGAATCGATCGAGATACCTGGGAGGGCCTCGCACCGGGTCTGACGGCCGGGGCGCGCATTCTTCGGTGGGAAGGCGCGGCCGCGGTCGAACCGTGGCCGCAGGCGAAGGCGGGACGAACCCTCGAGCTTGGAGGCCGCGGCCGCAAAATTCAAGAATGGCTCTATTCGGCGGAGGGGACCTGGTGACAACCGCACTCGCGATCGCGAACCAAAAGGGGGGCGTCGGAAAGACGACCACGGCGATCAATCTTGGTGCGGCTCTTGCCGCTCTCGAAAAGAATGTTCTCCTCGTGGACTGTGATGCCCAGGGCCACGCCGCTCGCGGCCTCGGGGTCGAGCCGGACGAGCCGACGCTTTACGAAGTGCTGATCGGGGACGCTACGATGGAGGAGGCCATACGGTCGACCCGTCTTGCCTGTCTTCACATCGTGCCTTCGAACCGAGCGTTGGTGGGTGCCGAAGTCGAGTTCGTCGGCCTCGCGGGCTGGCAATACCGTCTGAGTCGCGCACTCGCCGAAGTCGCCGACCGGTACGACACGATTCTGCTCGACTGCCCACCGTCTTTGGGCCACCTGACGCTAAACGCTCTGGTTGCGGCCGATGGCGTTCTTGTCCCTCTGCAGTGCGAGTACTTTGCGCTCGAAGGGATCAAAGAACTGCTGCGGACCGTCGAGCGGGTCCAGCAGGGCCTGAACGCGCGACTCCAGTTGACTGGAATCTTGCTGACCATGTACGACGAACGAACCAATCTGGCTCGGGACGTTGCCAGAGAAGTACGAACGCACTTCGGCAGCCGCGTATACGACACGGTTGTTCCGCGCAATGTCCGCCTGGCCGAGGCGCCGAGCCACGGCTTGTCGATCTTGAACTACGATATTCTGAGCCGCGGCGCTCGAGCCTACTTGGCGTTGGCTCGCGAGATTCTCTCGAGGAGACAATAATGGCGAAAAAGAGGGCGAAAAAGAGCGCTTTGGGTCGCGGTCTCGATGCCCTGTTCTCGGAGGAGCCCCTGACGTCGCCGCGGCAAACCGAGCTTGCGCTGGACGATCTCGCTCCCAACGACTATCAACCACGCGGGGACTTCGACGCCGAAGAGTTGACCGAGTTGGCCGCCTCCATCCGTACCCAGGGGCTCATTCAGCCGATTCTGGTCACTCCCGGCCCGTCGGGTGGTTACATCATAGTTGCCGGCGAGCGTCGTTGGCGCGCTGCCCGGGAAGCCGGCCTGTCACGGGTGCCCGTTGTGGTGCGGGATGTGGCCTCCAAACGAGAGTTCCTGGAGGCGTCGCTGGTCGAGAATCTGCAGCGCTCGGATCTCAACGCGATCGAAGAGGCCGAGGCCTTTGACCGGCTGCAGCGCGAGTTTGGACTGTCGCACGAGGAGATCGCCGGACGAATGGGCAAGAGCCGGTCGGCGGTATCGAACCGCATACGCCTGCTGGGACTGCCCGGTGCAGTCCAGAGCATGATCCGGCGCGGAGAGCTAACGGTCGGGCAGGCGCGTCCATTGCTGAGTTTGCCGAGGGAGCGGGACCGGATACTCTGGGCTCGGCGCGCAGTCAAAGATGGGCTCAACGCCCGCCAGTTGGAAGCTGCGACCCGGCGCAAGCAAGGCACGGCGAGCGCAAGAACAAGGCCCGCCACGGACCCGGACACCAGGGACGCGTCCGAACGACTAACAAAACATTTACAAACGCAAGTGGAAATACGACGGACGGCCAAGGGCGGCAGGCTCGTCTTAGTCTTCCATTCCGAGGACGAACTGATTCGTCTTTATGACATGCTTATGAGCACAGGGAGCCGAGGATGAAGAAAACAGGAGTAAGGGGCGATCTCAACGGCTTTCTCGATGCCGGCAGCTTCATCGAGGGTGCGCTTCACTTCGAGGACACCTTTCGCCTGGACGGTCGGCTCAAGGGCCGCATCGTTTCGCGCGGTGATCTGGTCGTGGGCGCGCACGGCGACGTCGAAGCCGATATCGAGGTCGGCAGGATCTTCGTTTCAGGAACGGTGCGCGGAAGTGTTCTGGCTCATCAACGAGTTGAGATAGCGGCAGGCGGAAAACTCCTGGCCGATATCGAAACGCCGAGCTTGGTCGTTGAAGATGGTGCCACCCTTCAGGGTCAGTGCGACATGTCGGGTCGAGCGGCGGCGTCCGGCGAGGGCATCCAGAATGTCACTCGACTTCCACTGCCGAAGAAGAACTAGAGACCTCCTCGACCCTCGACGGTGGCTCGCCGACCAGCGTCTCGTACGACGGAACGAAGTTAAGCGGCGTCCGGGCCAAGAACTCTCCAGA
>Ga0209980_10000952_pt1 | contig 15832 bp, 15 predicted proteins | sample CR02metaG_FD_183611 | JGI IMG/M metagenome (GOLD analysis project Ga0209980, IMG submission 183611) | Deep subsurface microbial communities from Mariana Trench to uncover new lineages of life (NeLLi) - CR02 metaG (SPAdes) (version 2) | ecosystem: Environmental > Aquatic > Marine > Ocean trench...
TCGAGAGCACGCTATGGGGGCCATCGCCAACGGAATGGCTCTGCACGGGGGTACGATTCCGTACACCGCGACGTTCCTGATCTTTTCGGACTACATGCGCCCGCCTATGCGGCTCGCGGCGCTCATGGGGCTGCGGGTGGTTTACATATTCACCCACGACTCCATCGGCCTGGGTGAGGACGGTCCGACGCATCAGCCCATAGAGCAGCTCCATGCCTTGCGGGTTATTCCCAACATGGTGGTGCTTCGCCCGGCAGACGCCAACGAGGTGGTAGAGGCTTGGAAGGTGATCATGAATCTCCACCATGCACCTGCGGCCCTTATCCTTACGCGTCAGGCATTGCCGACATTGGACCGTACGAAATACGCGTCCGCCGAGGGTGTGAAACGAGGCGCCTATGTCCTGGCGGATGCAGGCGACGGAAAACCTGAGGTCCTGTTGCTGGCCAGCGGCAGTGAGGTTTCGCTTTGTGTGGATGCCTACGAGCAGCTCAAAACCGAGGGAATCAAGGCACGGGTCGTCAGTATGCCCTCATGGGAGCTGTTCGACGACCAGGGAGAGGCTTACCGGGGCAGTGTGATTCCACCCTCTGTCACCGCGAGAGTCTCAGTGGAATTGGCCTCGACATTTGGGTGGGCCAAGTATACCGGTACCACAGGCCAGAGGATTGGCATGAGGTCTTTTGGGGCCTCCGCCCCGCTCAAGGATCTTCAGAAGAGGTTTGGTTTCACTGCGGCGGGTGTCGCCGAAGCTGCAAAGGCCCAGCTGGCAAAGACAAGGTGAACGGTCCGAAAGAAGGTCCAACCCATGGGACGAAGCAGCGTACGAGGCAGGAGTGGTTCATGAGAGGTCGCATGCGTTAAATCGCATAGGACCCCGATCAACTATTTGACATCAATAGAAAAACTCCTTAAAGTCCCGTTCATCAATGAAGCTTGAAAACAGGTCCCGCCGCCAGGGTTGATTTCTGTGGTCCCAGGCACTATATTCGAACGATCGTTCGAACTGTTCAAGCCCCGGAGGAGATAGGCAAATGGCAAGAATTGCTACTTTTGATGATTGGATTGACTGTTTTCACGACTGGCATAAGGACATCGGCTACGACGCGGCGCTTATGGGAGACTACAAATTCGAGACCAAGCTCGGTGAGCTCCATTCCCCTGAGATCGAATTCGGCGATTTCAAAGGGCAACCGAAATGGAAAAGGGTGACCCAGATCCCCAACCAGACCATCCGGGATGCCCTTCTGAACCTGATCGTTTATCAGGGAGATACGGAATTTGCCTCCGTGGAACAGCAGAAAAACCTCTTGGACACCGCGCCCACGGATTACGATCGCCAGGCTCTCATCCGCGTCAACAGCGAAGAGATGCGTCACGGATGGCAGATGTGCTATCTCCTGGTAACCTATTTTGGCGATACCGGGAAGCTCGAGGCAGAGAAGCTTCTACACCGTCGGGCAGGACAGGGCAATCGTCTCCTGGGTTCCTTTAACAAACCCGTGAATAACTGGCTCGACTTTTTCACGTATACTCAATTCGTGGATCGCGACGGGAAGTATCAGCTCACCATGATGAGTCATTCGGCCTTTGCCCCCCTGGCCGAGAGCGTAACGGCGATGCTCAAGGAAGAGTTCTTCCACATGTTTACCGGGAACGCGGGATTGACGCGTATCGTCAAGGCGGGCAAGGTTCCCCGCCCAATCGTTCAGAAGTACTTTAATAAGTGGCTATCCACGGCCTATGACCTCTTTGGGACCACTCAATCCTCCTCTGCTCAGTGGGCCTATATCTGGGGTCTCAAGGGCCGCTACGATGAGCATGAATGCAAGGGTGAGCCGGACAAGGAACGGCTCAACGAGTTGGCGCTGGAGCATTATCTTAAAGAATCTCGTGGCTTGGTGGAGACCCTCAATCAGTCTATCCCTGAGGGAGAAACCAAGCTGACCATTCCCGACTTGAAATTCCATCGCTCCATCGGAGAGCATACCGGTAAGCCTTACAGTGTCGACGGCCAGCTGCTCTCTCAAGAGGAGTATGAGAAGCACCTGACCCAGACGCTACCCACGGAGGAAGACGAGCGCCAGCTGAGCGAAATCTTCAAGAACAAGGACTGGGTCGTGCAGATGAACTGATCCCCAAAGAGTCGCCCCCGAGTTTAGTCCCCTACGGAAGGAGATTTTCAGCAATGTCCATCTGTCTTGTCTGTCAGAATATCGATTGTAAGAGTCGCGGCTCAGAAGAGATTTTGCATGAGATTGAGAAGAAGGTGGGTGAGAAGGGTCTCACCGATGTGGAGGTCAAACCATACATGTGTTTTGGTGCCTGCCAGGAAGGCCCCAACATCGTCGTCTACCCGGAGAAGACTTGGTACGCTGGAGTAAAGATGGAGGATGTGAACGATATTGTGGAACACCTCTCCGGTGGACCCGACGTCAAACGGCTTGATAAGATCGATAGCTCTCTCAAAGACCTCATCTACCAGCTACTGGATACCGGGGTTTTTTAGGAGGAGTTATGGAGGGTATTCTCTTCCCACGGGGGATCCCGGAGGGAAAAGAAGGATTAAAAGAATATCAAGCGCGGGGCGGCTATGGTGCCCTGGCGAAGGCCCTTAAGGGTCTTCCCGAGGCCATAATCAAGGAGGTGAGTGAATCTGGCCTCAGGGGCCGTGGAGGGGCAGGATTTCCTACGGGAAAGAAAATGGCCATTACCGCCGAGTGCGGGGAACAGCCTCATTATGTAGTCCTCAACGGCGGCGAAGACGAACCGGGAAGTAAAAAAGACCGCCTCCTCATGGAAAATCTCCCTCACCTCATCTTAGAGGGGGTGATACTCGCCGCCTATGCGGTCCAGGCCTGCAGGGCTTATCTCTACATCAACGAGAACTATCAGGCCGCAACCCAAAGCATGACCGAGGCCCTAGCCGAGGCTAAGAATGCCGGCTATTGGGGAACGAAAGTACTCGGTAGTCATTTTGATCTAGAGATTCTCGTCCACCCTGCACCACCTAACTATGTGGCCGGTGAGGATACGGCCGCCCTAGAGGTTCTCGAAGGCAAAAAACCGTTGCCGCGGGAGAAACCTCCCTTCCCTGCCACCGCTGGGCTTTTTGCCAAGCCTAGCACGGTCAACAACGTGGAGACATTGGCGAACTTGGCGCCGATCTTGGCTAAAGGGGCAAAATGGTACCGGGGTTTCGGCACGGCGGAGAGCACGGGGACCATGATCTTCTCCCTGAATGAGGAAGTGGAACAACCGGGAGTCTACGAGCTACCCTTCGGTACGCCACTGCGTTTTTTGCTGGATGAGTGCGGGGGAGGAATCAAGGGTAAAAAGACCCTCAAGGCCATCCAGCCTGGCGGTCCTTCTACGGCCTTTCTCCGTCCCGATAAGCTGGACACCCCATTGGATCACCAAAGTTTTCGCGATGCGGGCTCTTCCATTGGCTGTGGAGTCGTGCGCTTTATCACCGAGGGACAGTGCCTCGTTGAGGACATTCTTCACATCGCGGAATTTTTTTCGCGCGAGTCCTGCGATCAATGCCCGGCGTGCCGCATGGAAACCAACATGCTGGTCGCTATTCTAAAGAAGGTGCAGCAAGGTGAGGGGCAAGCGGCCCTCTTGGAGCAATTGAGCAAAGTCATCGCCTTCAATAAAGGGAAGGGATTTTGTGCCCTTATCAACATGCCCGGACCGCCCATTGAAAGCGCGGTGAAGCTCTTCCACGGGGATTTTGAGTCGCATCTCCACACCGGCCATTGCCCCGGCAACTAACCCCAATCCGACATTAATCGGTCGAAGAAATCAACTATGCTAAGCAGCAAATCATGCCTTAGAGTGGTTTGCACCATGCAATCCCAAAGGCACTGTCAGTGAAGCTACGGAACGACCTCCCCTATGGCTAAAACTGTTGCGACATGCACTCCAAGGTTGCGCATATCTTAGTTTTTTTGTCGGATCGGGGCTAACCGGATTCACGCATCTCTTCGGAACACTAACAGATTCTCCTCAAACAACCTCACGGGGATTGGACCAAATCCCTGGCTGTGAAGCATACTTTCCGAATTCAGCGTTCTGGTTAGGTCGGACTATTACGAAGTCAACAGTTTGCCGGAGGGAGTCCTGTTACATCACATGGTGGAGCCCGCGGTTCCGTCCCAGGGCCCCTTGAGAGTAGGAAAGCGCAGGGCCTCTTTCAACCGCTTGAGAAACACGTTTCGCGGCACCTCTTTGGCTCCCAGGCTCAAGAGATGTCGGGTGGTCATCTGTGCATCGATCATGTGAAAGCCCCAGGCCTTTAATCGCTGTAGTAAAACCACCAAGGCGACCTTCGAGGCATCCGTTCTGCGAAAAAACATCGACTCGCCAAAGAAGCATCTCCCCAAGGATACCCCGTAAAGCCCTCCCACGAGTTCGCCCTCACGCCAACTCTCCACTGAGTGGGCGTACCCTAGTTTGTGCAAATGTATATACGCATTTTGCATCTCAGGCGTTATCCACGTTCCCTCTTGTCCTTTTCGGGAAACCTCTTTACAAGCTTTAATCACCTCCACGAAGGCCTTATCAAAAGTCACCTCATAAATACCCTTGTTAAGCGTTTGACGGAGCGTTTTGGAGATGACGATATTGTCCGGTTCGAAGATCGTTCGCGGATCGGGAGACCACCATAGAATGGGCTGTCCTTCCGAATACCACGGGAAGATCCCCATCTGATACCCCAATAAGATCCGCTTTGCGCTTAGGTCTCCACCTACGGCCAAGAGTCCGTCCGGTTGGGCGTCATTGGGCGGCGGAAACACAACGTCATCTATCAGTTTGTATATCGGCATATCGTCTAAACAACCTTATTTATTGCGGCCGCAGCCACGGAAAAGACTTCTGTCTCCAACCGAAATTAAGTGTTCGAAGCTCGGGCCCGGCCAATGGCATTGAAGGGAGAAATTCTCTGTGTTACCTTCATCCTCACATTTCAGTATCAATTTTGCGCTTATCAATCAAGCATCCAGGAGATGGAGGCTTTTGCAAAACCACAAGGCGAAATAGTATGCTGAATGAGAGGTAAGAGGTGATGTATAAGCGAATTGATCATGTGGCCCTGCATGTGAGCGATTTGGACCACTCGGTGAATTTCTACGAGCTGCATTTTGGCTTTAGGAAATACTTCCAACATGCGGCGGGTAGCGGCATGCAGATTGCCTATCTCAAGCTCGGGGACACCGTTCTGGAACTCACGCACAGGTCGGATGGCGCTATGAAAGGCTTTCATTTCTGTCTCGAGACGGACCACTTCGATACCGCGGTGGCCGAGCTACAGAAAAAGGGCGTAGAGATCGCGCAAGGACCCCATCCCACCGCCGCCCGGGAGACAAGGGAGAAGGGCTGGCGCAGGGTTGTCTTTCGCGGTCCTGATGGAGAATCAATCGAGATTAGGGGATAATAACCAAAAGAGGAGTATTGAGCGATGTCTGAAAAAAAAGCCTCTACCATACAGGTGACTTGCCCTTGCTGTGAATCCACGCTCACGATAGACATGACGCTAGCTGCAGTCCTGGCACACAAGGTCCCTCCCAGGCCCCAGCCAGTGGCCCATCTAAAGGACGCGCGCAAGATGCTTCAAGAAGAAGCGACCCGCCGTGACGAGAAATACCAGCAAATACTGGCAGCGGAAAAGAACAAGGGGAAAGTCTTGGATCGCAAATTTCAGGACCTCCTTAAAAAGGCCAAGGAGGAACCCATCACCAAACCGTTAAAGGATATTGACCTGGACTAAAAGAAGCAAAGCGCATGGCGCAGAGCGCAAAGCGTTAGGAGCAATTAGCCGCAGACAGATGGAGATAGGACCGGATAATTAACCGCAGATTTACGCAGATTATCGCAGAAGAAGAATGAATCACCGCAGAGACGCAGCGGGCGCAGAGAATTATTTTTTTTGTTTGTCGGGAGACAACGACAAACAAAAACATGCCTCTTCTAAAGACTAGATCTTTTGCCCAATCGTCGTCTCCCGATTGGGCAAAAATTCTTCCCTCTGCGTACTTTGCGTCTCTGCGGTGAAATCTCCGAATCCTTATCCGCGTAAATCTGCGGGAATCGGCGGTTAAGTCATTAAAGAGTTGTTCGTCTTTGAAAATGAGCCGGAAAAGGATAGACCCGCCAGAAAATCCTTCTACCGATCCGGTTGATTCCCCCTTTGACGAGCCCATCGTCCTTCCCCTAGAAGACTCCATTGATTTGCACGCCTTCGCCCCCAAGGATATCCCCAGTGTGGTGGAAGAGTACATTCACCAATGTCACCTGGCCGGACTTTATGAGGTCCGTGTTATCCATGGGCGCGGGAAGGGGGTCCAGCGGCAAATTGTCCAATCGGCCCTCGCAAAGAACCCTCTGGTTTCCTCCTTCAAAGATGCCCCTACGGAGTCCGGTGGATGGGGCGCAACGGTTGTCGTAATAAAAGATACTGACTAACCCCGATCCGACAAAAATGACCAGGCCACGTGCTGTCCTCGGCCAGACGTTGTAACGGTCACAGACATTTGGGCCGCTAGTCCGTAACTACACTTCAGGTGAGTTATCGAACCATGGTACAGACAGCTCTGAAAGGTCATCTGATGCTTGTCCCGTAGAATCTCATCTCGATCGAGGAGGAATGAGCTTGACCGATAGCGCATTGTACGGGACTTGCTGGCGATGATTTCTCGGACCGATTAATGTCGGATCGGGGCTAAAAAGTCCAGGCGGACGGGACCTACCGACTTTGATCAATCTCTGCAGTTGCCCCACGGGCAAGCAGACGAATCTGCTCCTCCAGCCACCGGATATAAAAGCGATGGGTTCGGCGTTTTTCAATTGCAGCAACGCATAGGGACCGGATGGACTCGGCGTACCGCGGCCAGTTTTCCCGCACGACGCGCGGCAGCCTCAGGTAGGTGGGCGCATCGTCACAGAAGAGCCCACTGCGAGCCAGGGTCCAGATGTCGCACTGTTTCTCTCCTCCAGGTATCTTTGCTACTGGACGACACGTTCTTTTGTGAGGAACCTGCCATAACCCCTGCACCAGGTGAGTCAATTCATGACCTATGGTATTGTAAGCAAGATGGCGAGCCCTTAGCCGGATCCCCATTGGGGCATCGACTCCCATCCGGGCAGGAGTGAACGCAGCGCCCAGGTAGCTGCGAGTGTATCCCACCGTGAGGGGCTTGCCCTCAAGCTCGGGGAACTCACGCAGAGAGGCCTCCAGCATCCGCATGACCCGAGGGGTCAGGCGTTTTTTCATTTGTGGCGTAAAGACCAGCGGCATGATAGATCCTCAAATAAAAGCGAGCGTAAATAATTAATCCAACAAGGGTAACCCATTGAACACCCAATTTCATCCTCTCGTATGGCAGTGGTTCCATGATCGCTTTGGCAATCCCACTGCCGCACAGGAAGCCGGCTGGAGGCATATTTCTCAAGCTGACGACACGCTCATTGCGGCGCCCACGGGTTCGGGGAAGACCCTTGCCGCGTTCTTGTGGTCCATTGACCGGCTTGTCCGACGTGGGGTAACGGGTCGACTCGACAACAAGATCAGTGTCGTTTATATCTCCCCCTTAAAGGCACTGGCGAACGATATCCAAATAAACCTCCAGCAACCCCTCTCGGAAATCATGGGGTTGGCACAGAAAAAGGGCATCCTTCTCCCCGAGATTCGTGCAGCGGTACGCTCCGGTGACACGCCCACGCGGGAACGGCAATTAATGACCCGCCACCCACCCCACATCCTCATTACGACGCCCGAATCACTCTATATACTCCTGACCGCCAAGCGAAGCCGGCAGATCTTGAAGACCGCCGAGACAGTCATTGTGGACGAAATCCATGCAGTGGCCGGAGATAAACGGGGGGCTCACCTCGCCCTGTCACTCGAGCGTCTCGATGCCCTGGCAGGCCACCGCCTTCAACGCGTGGGACTGAGCGCCACACAAAAACCCATCGAAGAGATTGCCCGGTTGCTGGTGGGTAACGATCGTATTCAACCCGACGGGAAAACCGCCTGCACCATTGTGGATGTGGGGCATAAACGCGATCTCGATTTATCCATAGAGTTGCCTGATCAGGAGCTAGGTCCCATTGCGAGCCATGAACTCTGGGCCGATGTCTACGAAAACATTGCAGCCCAGGTGAGGTCCCATCGAACGACCCTGGTCTTCGTGAACACGCGGCGCCTGGTGGAGCGCGTCTCCCACCAACTCAGCAGTCGATTGGGCGAAGGAAAAGTCGCGGCGCATCATGGTAGCCTGTCCCGCAAGACCCGCCTTGAGGCTGAGCAAAAGTTAAAGGCGGGGGAAGTACCCGTGGTGGTGGCCACCGCCTCTCTGGAGCTCGGCATCGATATCGGACACGTGGACCTGGTCTGCCACTTGGGCGCTCCGCGTGCGCTGGGCACCCTTCTTCAGCGCGTGGGGAGATCAGGGCATTGGCTAGGGGCAATCCCGCAGGGGATCCTCTACCCGTTAACGCGCGATGACCTATTGCAGTGTGCCGCTGCTATCCGCTCCGTGCAAAGTGGCGATCTGGATCAGGTGAAGATTCCGGATAAGCCCATGGATGTCCTGGCGCAGCAGATGGTTGCAACGGTAGCCGGCCTCATGCCCCAGACCAGTGCACAAAGGAGCCTCCCGTTAGTTGAAGAAGAGTCATACACGTCCGCCATGGGAGAGGACGAACTCTGGCACATGGTGCGCAAGGCCTATCCCTACCGCAATCTCACTCGCGAGGAGTTCGAACAGACCCTCGAGATTCTCTGCGAGGGGGTGGCCGCCCGCCGAGGAAGAAGAAGCGCCTACCTTCACCGTGACCGAGTCCACAACCGACTTCGAGCGCGCAGAGGGGCACGTCTCACAGCCATTACCAATGGCGGTGCCATTCCGGACACGGCCGACTACGATGTGATCGAGGTCCCCCACGAAACCTCCGTGGGCAAAGTGAATGAGGACTTTGCCATCGAATGCCTTGCCGGTGACATTTTTCTCCTGGGCAATAAGTCCTGGAAGATCCGCCGGGTGGTGTCCGGAAAAGTTTGGGTGGAGGATGCCTATGGGGCCCCTCCAACGGTACCCTTCTGGCTCGGAGAGGCACCCGCACGCACAACGGAACTCTCTAAAGCGGTTTCGGATCTGAGAGCGGAAATTGCACAACGGCATCATGACGTCCCTGCAGCCATCAACTGGTTGACCAAGGAGACAGGTCTCCCCCAAGATGGGGCGGAACAGATCGTTACCTATATCCGCGAAACACAGGCCGTGCTCGGTTGTGTACCCACCAATGATTGCATTGTGGCCGAGCGGTTTTTCGATGAGTCCGGGGGAATGCAGCTTGTCCTCCATACCCCTCTGGGCGGCCGCATCAACCGGGCGTGGGGATTGGCACTTCGAAAGCGCTTCTGTGTCGTCTTCGATTTTGAACTTCAGGCAGCCGCCACCGATGACGGGATCGTGCTGTCCCTAGGTGAGCAGCATTCCTTTCCCCTGGAGAGTATCTTTTCTTATGTCCTCCCCTCAACCGTGGAAAGGGACTTAATTCAGGCGATGCTCGCCGCCCCGATCTTCACCAGTCGGTGGAGGTGGAACGCATCGCGCGCCCTTGCAGTACAACGATTTAGCGGAGGTCGAAAGGTCCCCATGGCCATTCAGCGCATGCGCGCCGAGGATTTGCTGGCGGCCGTATTTCCCCAACAGGTCATGTGTCAGGATAACCGCGTTGGACCCATTGAGCTGCCAAACCACCCCCTGGTAAATGAGACCGTTCAAAACTGCCTCCATGAGGCCATGGACCTCGATGGTCTGCGCCAGGTCCTCTCAAGGATTGAACAGCACCAGATTTCCACTGTGGCAGTGGATACCACCGCTCCCTCCCCCATGGCGCATGAGATCCTCAATGCGAACCCCTATGCCTTCCTCGATGATGCCCCCTTGGAGGAGCGCCGGGCCCGGGCGGTAGCCCTAAGAAGGATAGATCCAGACTTGGCCCGCGGAATAGGCGCTTTGAGTCCAGAGGCCATACATCAGGTACTCACGGAGGCCTGGCCCGATGTGCGTGACGCCGATGAACTGCATGATTTCCTCCTCGGCGTTGGGGTATTGCCTTTGGAGGAAGCGCAAGACTGGCCAGGATTGGCAGAGGAACTCATCGCCGCAAGGCGGGCGACCCTAGCCCGATGGCGGCCCGAAAATGGTGCAGAGGAACGCTCAGGTTACGTCGCAGCGGAGCGGCTCAGCTTGGTTCGAGCGGTCTTCCCCGAGATACGAATCCACCCGGAGCTTGACCTTCCGGTGCCTATTGCTGGAGAGAGCACCGTCCCCTCGGCAGAGGAGGCCATGCACCACATGGTACGAGGTTGGATGGAGGTCGTAGGGCCCACCACCGTCACAACCCTTGCACGCAGGGCAGGACTTTCCCCTGGGGAGGTAAAACTGGCTCTTCCAGCCCTCGAGTCCTCTGGAATCGTGCTACAGGGACACTTCAACCCGGGCGCAAGGGGGGAGCAGGAGGTGGAATGGTGTGACCGACGACTCCTCGCCCGTATTCATCGCCTTACCTTAGGTCAGCTACGCCGCGAGATTGAGTCCATCACCGCGGCTGATTTCATTCGCTTTTTGCTCCGCTGGCAACATGTGGACCCTAAATCGCAGCTGCACGGTCGGGAAGGGGTACTTCAGGTCATCAAGCAACTCCAAGGGCTTGAACTGCCGGCACCCGCCTGGGAGGAACAGGTGTTACCTGCTCGAATCTCCCAATACAACCCAGTAGACCTGGAGAGCCTCTGTCTTGCAGGCGTGGTAACTTGGGGGAAGTTAAGACTCAACGCCAGCCCCCCCAGTCATCAGGCTAGTGAGATGGAGATACCCGAATCACACGGCCGGCTCGACTTACGACCCAGGAAAGGTCGACGGCAGGCACCCACAAGGGTAGCGCCCATTGCCTTTGTGCTGCGCGAGGACCTACCCTACTTCATGGAACCAGGCAGAAACCGTTTGGGTGAAATCGAGGGCTTGTCCGCCACTGCCAGGGACGTGGCCGAATATCTGGAACGCAACGGCGCATCGTTTCTTTTGGACATTGCCCGAGACCTTGGGCGGCTCAAGACCCAAACCGAAGCGGCCCTTTGGGAGCTGGTGGCCCGTGGGCAGGTCACTGGCGACGGCATCGCCAGCCTTCGCACCCTGCTCACACCAGAGATAAAACGACAGAAGAGGACACGCCATCTGCACGGCTTCTCTGGTGGACGGAACCCCACAAGATTGCTGCCCACTGGCCGATGGTCTCTGTGGAGGGGCGGAAGGATAGGCAAGGAAGTCCTTGATGCCGAAAAGGCCAATGAGATGATGGCGCGCCAGCTTCTTTACCGCTACGGGGTGGTCTTCCGAGACCTTTTGGCACGGGAGACAAGGGTGCCGGCTTGGCGAACCCTACTGCAAATCTATCGCCGTCTCGAGGCAAGGGGCGAAATCCGAGGCGGCCGATTTGTTAGCGGTTTCGTTGGTGAGCAATTTGCCTTGCCCGAGGCAGTGGAGGCACTACGCAGCGTCAGACGTGGGGATCTAGAACAAGAGGTAGTTATTATTTCCTCCTCCGATCCCCTAAACCTTGTGGGTATCCTCACCCCAAGCCCCCGGGTTTCTCCATACTCCAACATGGCAATTGCTTACAGGAACGGTGTACCGGAAGAGATTGGACCCCTTGGGGCCGTACTCAGCAGGCTTCCCCGCAAAAAAAACGCATCCCAACAGGACTAACCGAGGTTAGGGTGTAGGGGATAGGGAGTAGGGAAGCCAGCAAAGCGCTAGGCGCATGGCGCAAAGCAAATGAAGCCTACAGACAAAGGGTCTGTAGGCAATTAATGATTACTGAGGAAGGAATGAGCTGGGAACCTAGACTATTTGCACATGACGCAATTAAGGCGTCGTTTAATTGCGTTTGGCAGTAAAAACACGCTTATCGCCTGTGTTCAGGTGCGGGCAGCACACGTAGCGGGCCGAACGTCATCTGCAACACATTGTTAGCCGCCGATCGCGCGACCTCACAGCTTCTTAACGCAAGAAGCGACAAGGAAATTCAAAGGCGATCCCTTTGAGAAGTAGTCGAGCAGGTAGTTCCGTTCAGCTGCCTTCAGTGATCTCGTGCCCATTGCAGAAGCCCAAGACAGCCAATCAGATTGACCGGTCTTCAGGTACTCACTGCGAATCTCTTTTAGTCCAAAGCCCTGCTCAGGGATTTCAAGGATCTTAGCTCGGGCAATTTTGAATTCGGATGTGAGCTCATATATCTTCACCAGCGTTTCACCATAGACACCGTGCTCGATTAGGTAGTCTTCAACGATTGCTCCTAGCCAAAATAGTTGGTATTCAAGGAAGTAGGCGTCACTTTTTGCATAATCAAGAATAACTCTCGCAAGACCTTGTTTGTCTGAAATGCCGGAACATAGTGAGTGAATTTGCTTTATTAGGTTAGGAAACCTGCGAAGCAAAACGGGCAATTGCTCAAGAATGCTATCGCTATGCGTTCGCAAAAATCCTAGTATAAGTTCGGCGTCCGCCTCCTCAAGCGTTTCATCCTTCAATAGGGATAGTAGGGCATCTACTTGGCCTTGGCTGAGGCTCTTTTCTACCTCAGTTTCAATCTCGACCAATTCCACATCAGATTCTATCGGAACCTCTTCAATCTCGCTAACGATCTCCTTCAGCGACTGGCGTATTCCCGAAAGAGTTTCTTGAACGTCTCCGACCTTATTGTCGTAGTAGGTCTTTGATGGATTCACATTCAAAGCATACTGTCCGAGCAATTGTTGAATTCGTATGAAGTCTTGTCTCACAAAGGATTGGTCATCGTCGAAGACCGTGAAATCGTCCATAAAGCGGACCAGTTGTGCCGACTTCAGAAGGCCAGAGTGATCTACGAATTTTAGAAATTCATTGCCGATCATCTTGCAGGGATAAATTCCTTGGGGAAGAAAGTCGATGCTGCGGCCTGAATTTATTTCTCTGAAATACTTGCCAAGCGCTTCGCTGTCGATGGTTGTGACGCCATGCTTTGATGCGAACCAGTGGGATATATCATGGTGATAAATGCTGTTGAAGTAGGCAGAAATATCGAACTGAATGCTATGCTTGAACTGGTTAGCGAAATTTGTCAGGCACTCTTTGTATTCTCCATACGCGACGTGAACAGGTATGTGTGCCCCGTCCTTAAATCGGTACCCGAAGCTCTTCCGAGCATCGCTTACGTGGGGCCGAAATATTGCTCTGTTGCGATAGACCAAGTCGTAAATAAAATACTCGGCGATAGGGTCTACTTTACAGTTCGTCGGAGATGGCCCTTCGGCTTGGTCGCATACACTTTTTGCTGCGAGAGAAAGTTATCGCCGGAAAATCCTTCATTAACTACCTTCTGATAAATGTACTCAGACAACTCAGTTTCATGAGTATCGACCATTATCAAGTTAGTTTTGAGAGGGAACAGGGTCGATGCAAAGTCGGACTTATAGAAATCGCGAGTTGTAGTCATTGGCAAAGGACCCTACGGTGTTTTGTTGACGGCTAACAAGTAATATGCTGATCGGCATATCTCCTTTTTATGTCGGCATTTTACATTTGGACCGATCAACGCATAATTAAAAGTCTAACCCAATTTCAATGAGATACAATGAAAAACTAAACCTCACAAATTGACAAAATACTGACCTGTATGTCGGAATATCACTGCCCAAGGTAATCAATCCGGAGGGCTATTGACGGCCCAACCCCCTCTAAAAAACCCTGCTATAGGCCAGATGAGTACTGGACGCTTTTAAATAGCTCATGAAATGAGTCCTACGCGATACGCATAGAAGACGGGACGAAAGTAATCATAAAATCGTCGGAGTGCAAGTTAAACGGGGAGGTGGTCCAGTAGGGGGGCATCTACAGGTTTGGGTAGGGCCCCGAAATGACCCACCTAACCCACCGTTGCACGTACACTCCAAGCCGGGAGGAGTCGGAAGGCTCCCCCGGCTCTTGCTCATAAAGCCGGATGGCACGTGCAAGGAAATTCTGCATCGTTTGAAAGCTGCGGTCAACACCAAGGCCGCCGTTTTGTTTTGCTGTAGGATGGTTGGAGGTATCAGGTAGTAGCTTTTACTCTGTCCAAAGCCTCGGCTGGAAGATGAAGGAACACTGAATCGTCGGTGAAGAGGAAATTACCAGCATCTATGTCGGTCAACACACGTTCGGGGTACTTATCTCGTATCTCAGAAAAGGCTGGCCAGGACATATTGATCTTTAGAGTATCCATAACCTTAGTTCCTCTTGATGCCCATATATAGTTGATTATACCAACGACCAGCAATTAATTCCAAGTTCAATTTTCCTACCTGTTCCCCTAACTGCACCCACTTTCAGCCATTCTGGCTAGATGTATCCTACCAGTTTTGATGTTCCCAATTGTTCCTTAGTACCCCATTTAGCCTCTAATAATATAGAACTACCTCTATAGCTCTTGACATAGGCTCTTCCATTTAATAAAAGCCACCGATACGTACTAATTAGAGCCTCCTGCCATTGCCAACTCATCTAGCACGAAATGAGGCCCAACCAGGAACGGTAACTGAGGAGATGTATAGTGAACGGAAGAGTCTCTAGCCAGTCCTCTCTGTTTAAGCCAGACACCAGCTTTGACACGCCGTGGACGAAGCCCTCTGAGCATAAACTAATGTTGGCAGTCTTGGATGATGCCGTATCCTGCTATCAGAAGTACTTCGCCGCACGAAACAAAATAGGGACGAGGCTTTTCTATGAGGCCGAGGAATGGATCTTACAACAAGGGAAGAGCAATTGGCTTTTTTCTTTTGACAACATCTGCGAGACCCTTGACCTAAACCCTGGACACATCCGTGAGGGATTGCTGCACTGGCGGGACCATCGTCTTAGAGAACGGCGCGGGATTCGACTTAGAATGAATTAAAGTAAATACGCTTCTAGAAATTGAGACCTTGCCGAAACATCCAGAGTCCTAAAAGTTCATGAAGCGGTGGTCCACACCAGGGCCGCCGTTTTCGCTTCTGGAAGTGCTAGGACTCAATCAAAGCGTCGTTTAATTGCGTCTGAGAACGATTGACAACCCTTTCCCATGTGATATTGGTGCTTTTGTAACGATACAGGAGACCATTGTGAAGATCAGGAGCATCGTGCTTATCAGTACCCTCGCCCTCGGACTGTTCGCCGGGCCGTTGCCCGTCGAGGCACAGCAGGCGGGGAAGGTTTACCGGATCGGTTTCTTGACCGTGACGACAAACGTATCGCACAAGGCCTTTCACGAGAGCCTACGTACGCTCGGCCTCACCGTGCCTCCCTCGATCTACACGCGCGCCGAAGAGGTGATAGAATGAAAAGACGACAATTTGTTGCCCTGGTTGGCATCGCGGCTGCTGCGTGGCCGCTGACAGTGCGCGCGCAACAGTCGGCGATGCCAATTGTCGGCTGGTTGAACCCCTACCCGCTCGCTTCCAGTCGGCCTAACTTAGCAGGTTTCCGCAAGGGCCTCGGCGAAGCGGGTTTCGTCGAGCGAAAAAACGTGACGATCGAGCTCCGCCCGGCCGACGGCAAGCGCGCGAGATTGCCAGCGCTGGCGGACGATCTCGTCCGGCGAGGGGTAGCGGCGATCATGGCCGGGGCAGCACCTGCGGCACTCGCCGCCAAGCGCGCGACCCAGACCATTCCGGTCGTGTTCACATCAGGCACGGACCCCGTGAAGATCGGCCTCGTCTCGAGCTTCAGTCGACCGGGTGGAAACGTCACGGGATTCCATATCCAGTTCA